>Ga0326728_10009579_pt1 | contig 23222 bp, 23 predicted proteins | sample MB3enrmetagenome_FD_207602 | JGI IMG/M metagenome (GOLD analysis project Ga0326728, IMG submission 207602) | Lab enriched peat soil microbial communities from McLean, Ithaca, NY, United States - MB31MN | ecosystem: Environmental > Terrestrial > Soil > Wetlands > Peat | place: USA: New York... | reverse complement strand
ATCGGCATCTGTGTCGCAACACAGGGTTGGCGCCGCTAGCAGCAGCCCCTCCACTCCACGGCCGGAGGGTCCGGCGGGCCGGATAGTGCGGTGGAACCCAGGCCGCTTGCCAACCCTTGCCTGGAAAGGAGTGGCCACCACAAGGTCAGAACGGTCACGTTGAGCGAACGCCCGGATGACTACGAACAATCCAGGCCGGAGGTCTAGAAAACAATCCTCCTAGCGAGAAGTGTGGTCCTCCTACGGACGCGACAGGCGTCCCGGTTGCTGGGAGGAGGACTCGTGACAGACATAGCGGCGATTGATGCGAGGTTGGCAATCCGGCCGGAACGGATCAAGACGCGCCAGCCGAGGAGGCGGGGGCACTTGTCGTCCGAGTTCGAGTCCCTCCTTGTGCACGGTGATACCGAGGATTTCTACGACGGCGACGGGTCTCGACTGGTCGGTGCCATCATCATGGACGCCGTCAACAACGGTTGCAACCCCGAAGGCATCTTCCAACAGCTAAGCGAACCCCAAAACAAAGGCGGTTTCTCCTGCTTCCGGAGGAAGCGCCTTAACCGCCGACGCTGGTTCGACGGGGACTGGAAAAGGGCGGAGCGCAAAGTGGCAGATCGCCCGAAACTCGCCGGGCGTCAGGAAGCCGTATTCATGGCTCGCAGCCTTCGGGAAGAAGCGGACACGATGCAGTGGCGAGGAACGGCGGGCGGGACCGACCGCGCCGTCTATGACGCGCTGCTGGAGATCGGCGAGCAACTCGGGAAACTCCTTGACGTCGGGGCGAGCGTCCGACAAGTGGGGGAGCGAGCAGGCGTTGGGCGCGAGACAGCGTCAAAGAGTCTGAAGCGTCTCCAGGCCCGAGGTCTCATTAGCCAGAGCTTCGTTGGTCACGGCAAAGTCCCGGCACGCTGGAACCTAATGCCACGCCTGCGAAGTATCCCGGACAATCAACCCCACACCGCCGCAGGTGTAGTGGGACCTGATTGTCCGGGGGGCTTCGCAGAGGACTGTTGGCGTCGGTCCGGGATGGGCAAATCCAAGTTCATGGTCTGGCGCCTTCTGGGTACGGAGCCGGTGCGGACAAGAGATGTGGCGGATAGTCGGGGCGTTAAGGTGCGCACTGTTCAGCAGCACCTCGCTCGGTTGAAGGACGTCGGTCTCGCGACACGCATCGCCGACGGTTGGATCAAAGGGCCCGACACCCCGGAACAGGTCGGGGCGTTGCTGTCGGCGGCCGGAGCCGGGGTCCGCCAGAGGGAGCGTCATCGGATTGAACGCCAGGCGTATGGCGAACAGATTCGCAAGTTCGCGATCCGGGAGAACACGCCGCCGTTTATCGTCGATCCCGAAACCGGCGAAATCTACGCCCGCGACCGCCTGGTCGACGACCGCCCCGATCCCTCGTCTGCTCAGGTAATGCGAAGCTGCGTTCGGCGCAACTCGCCTACTGGGTCCGGGACACTCCGTCAAGGTCTGCCTAAGAGGTCAGCGGCCAAGGCTCGCAAGCCGAGGAGCAAAGCCACGAGACGGCCGGCCGAAGACTTGGGCATGGGGATGGTCTCGTGAACACTCCCCAGACGGGACAAAGGCTTCAGCACCGAGGCGTCTTGAAGGTCGGCGACAAGGTGAGGACAACGAACAGTGTCAAGCCCGCCTGCGTTGCCAGTCGTACGGGACGGGTGGTGGAACTGAACAAGCGGGACAACGAAGTAGGGGTGAGGTTCGCTGCCGTCTCTCGTCGCGGTGATCAGACAATGTGGTTCGGCACCTCCGAGTTGGAGCCAGGCTCCAGCCTCTACGCTCGTTCCTGCGCCCCGCTCGCGCCTGGGACGGGATTTCCTGCCTCCAAAGCATCCTGGGGCGACTACAGGGCTACTCGTTGATGAGTCTCTTTGTCGGGGCGTGGGCCGCATCGCGGATGCGGCTTGCATTGCCAACCGTATGCCAACTGCATTGCTGTCAGCATCCGTTCTCCATCTGAGCTTGATGGTCTGCGTCCCCTCGCGCTCTTCTTAGCCCGTTGTACCCCCTGACCGAACACATGAGAAGCTGAAGCCACCTCCAGAGAGGGGTGCAGCAGGTAGTCACAACGGCTTAGCCAGAGTGGCACGCGGTGCAGCACCGTCTTCGTTCACCCCATCCCTGGATAGACGAGCAGGTAGAGCGCGCGCCATACACGATGTTTGCCTCGGCCACTTCTTGTTGCGTCGGGAAGCTCACGACGTTCGAGAAGCCGCCGGTCGTTGGATCGAGCTTGACGACCGTCTCTGACGATGCGCCTCCCGTGCCCACCGTCCCCAGCCATCCCGGCTTCGCCGCCACGAGGCCGAAGCCGGGTGCGTCGAGGACGTGTCGTTCGTCGAAGGCACCTTGGCCGAGGTCGGGCGCCGCGCTTTCGGGGCGGACGTACGGCAGCCGATCGAGCTTGGGTCTGCCGAGACCTAGCCACGGCCATGCCACGCTCCTGCCACGCTCGGCGTCCGAGGGTTCGCCCGCCGCCGGAGCCGCCGAACCTTTGACCAGGGCAAATCCACTTTCTGGCCCACTTTGCGACCAGGTGAAAGCGCCGAGCCCGGATATGCCCGCTCACGGCACAAATCCGGAGGCGTTTCTAAGTAGACACGTTTGGCGTCACCGTGCGACGTGAAGCCTGCTCAGATGCAAACGCCCAGCTCGCAGGCGAGAAAGTGGGAAGTGTCGCGCTTGCATGTCCCTTGCCAGGAGCTGAAACCAGGTATTACGGCTGGACCCATGCCTAGCGACCTGGACGCACGTGCACGCTCCTGTGTCTGAACGGCAACGCCGTTCTAAACCCTCCGCAGAGGGTGGTGAAGGCGCCACGACGAGCTGAGGAACCGCTGTTCGCCCCTAGTGATAGTTCTCAACGCTTCTGCGCGAGAAGCAGCCCGGATGTCTAGTTCGCTGACGCTGGCGTTAGCTGAGGGTCATGCCGAGCGGCCCAGGAGGCGATCTGATAGCTGCCCGCTCCGGTACGGTTAGGCCGTCATGCAGAACTACGAACGAGGGCTGCGCTGCCAGGATGTACACGCTGGCTTGCGGAACCTTGACCCGAACAGTGGGGCCCTGGCCGAGCTTGAGGACACGCGGGTAATCGGCATGGCGGCGACTCTCGCCGCGAGCATCCGGGGCGCCGAGGTTGTGAAGAGTGCCCAGGCGTTGAAGTCGATCGCCGCGGAGCAGCTCGATGTCGACCCCCTCGCCTTCGAGACCGTTATCCGTGTCCTCGACGATCTTGGTTTCGTGACATCGCTCCAAAGAAAGGGGGGGAAGACGCTCTCATTCAACGAGAACGTCCCGTATCACGAGAACCTGTACGAGATGCTCGGCCAGGCGTGGCTCGACCGGCAGCCGAGCCAGCGCGAAGAGGAGTTGGTCCTGGTCGTCGACAGACTCGCTACGGCGCCAGTGCTCGAAACCGAGGTGGCGAGGGTCACGGGCGTTGCCAAGAACGACGTCGCGGCGGTTGTCGGCCTGGCGACCGATGCCGATCTCGTTCAACGCGTGATGACCCGCTCTGGTGAGGGCCTGCTGTACTCACCGTTCCTCGCGTTCGAGCAGCCTGACGTGATCGCTGACATCGTCGAAAAGCACGGAACGGACAGGCTCGCGGAGGAGTTCGCGTTGGTCCGCGAGTATCAAGGGCTGCCTGTCGACGCGTCGGCGCATCCGGTGCTGCTCGACGCCATCGCACAGGGACTTCTCACGGCGCCCACCGTCCGTCGGCCGGACGGCTTCGAGCAGCCTTTCGCGGCGATCCCTTACGTGACTGACCGCGGTCTGCTCACGGTTCGGAAGGTGGTGTTGGAGAAGGCGCTGGCCGTAATCTCGTGCGTTCGTTGTGGTCAGCACTTCGGAGGTGCCACGAAGATCCACTCGCCAACGGCGATCGTGCGCAGCCTGCTAGACCCGGACAGGAACTACACGCTTGGGGCGCACAGCTCGGCTAGCCGCCAGTACGAGCTGCTCTTCAGGATGCAGGTGGTCGATTTCATTCCGAGCCGCGACTGGGTTCAGGTTCGGCTCCGGCCGACCGAGGACAACATCGCGGCGGTCAAACTTGCGTACGAACTCCTCGCGTATGGTCAGGTTGTGGATGATCGGCTCGGCGGCGATGAGGCGGTAAGGACGCTGTTGGGGAGCAACGAGCTGTATACGGCGCCGATCCAGACGACGGCTCGCACCCGTCGCCAACGCAAGCGGAGCCTCTCTGAAAGGGAGTTCGGTGACCTGATGGCCCAGATGATGGATCGGAAGCCGTCGTGATGGAGAAGGATCTCGGACTCAAGACCGCGGTCCGGCGACTCTTCTGGCGCTGGGGGTATACGACCAAGGTTGACGTCGGCTTGCGGACCGTCGTCGGCGAACAGAATGGCGGCGGGTCGGAGAACGAGACGTTCACGGACCTAGACGTGCTGGGACTGCACGTCGGGTCAGATCTGGCGCTCCGAATCTCGGTGGCTGACTGCAAGACGAGCCCGCGCCGCTCGACGGAGCGAATGTTCTGGCTGCGGGGAGTCGCCGACTTTTTTGGCGCTGATGAAGCGCTGCTCATCCGCCAGTACGAGGTCACGCGGGCGTCAAGAGCCCTCGCGGCCAGGCTGCGACTGGCGGTGGCGACCGAGGTCGATCTCGCGGAGCTGGAGGAGGGCGCGCCCTCCGGTTTGGTGTTGGAAGGCGGTGCTCTCTCCCTCCTGTTCGACCTCGATCGTGTAGTCGCGTACCGGGCCGCCCGTGCGGCGGTTGACGCCAAACTGCGGCCCCTCGTCGAGTACCTGGAGTTTGACTACTGGCTGTACCCCGAGCACAGGAACCTTCAGCAGCTCATTGCCCACCTGCAGGAGGCAGCACCGATCTTGGTGCCGCGGAACCCGGTTCACGCCTCGCTTTTCGTGCAGGCCACGTGGTCGTACTTGATCTCGATTGCACAGGCAGTCCAGCACATTCGACGGGTTCACGTGACCGATCAAGACAAGCTGCTGCGGGCGTACCTGTTCGGCGGCGAGTCTGGCCTGCGGGACAAGGAGCGGCTGGCTGCCACGCTGCGTCACATGACGGGCCGGTTGCCTGCCGACCGGCCGGATCGCGACGTACTGCCGCCTTATTACCCACCGATGCTGGAGCTGGTCACTCGCTACGTCGGGAAGCCGCACAAGATCCAGCCGGGTCTGCGATACGCGGAGTGGCTCGCCGAGGCGTTGATCGCCAAGGAACGGTCGACCGTCCCTGAGGCGTTCGGCAGCGATTTCGACGACATCGCCGCGAAGCTGCTCCTCGATGTCAGTCGCCTGCTTGCGCTGGGAGCCGGACTCGACAACCAGTTCGTCGACGGCATGACGAAACGGCTAGTCATAAGAGCGACTGATCTCCCGCTGCCAAAAGACGACCAGGTGCCGCCCTCGACCGCGTCGTAGCACAGGGCCGTAATGCGATAGGGCGGCTCTCATGCAGGGCGAAGCGGCTACGTCCTGCGAGCAAGAAGACAACGTGACATTGGTCCGCAGGCTCGATATACGATGTACTGAGGGCTAGCTACCGAGGTATATGTAGCCGGATGCTATAGTTCTCCTATACGTAAATCTGGTGGGCAGTTAACCGGAGAGCCTTTGTGAATCTCGCAACGTCTCGTTACGCGTCGAGGGACCTTGTCTTGCAGTCGGGCCGTGTTCCCATCGGCATTACCGTGGGCAATCCGCGCTGGCCATTGGGATACCAGCTCGCTTGTAACCTGCGGGCGCTGGCCCCGACGCGATCCATGCTCGGGCTCCCCACAGACATTTTCGAGCAAACCTACAGGGCACGCCTCGACGACCTTGGCGTAGAAGCGATCCGCGCACTTCTCCAGCGTTGTTGTTACGAAGCGGGCAACGACCGCCTTTGCCTTCTCTGTTTCGAGAACCTGGACGAGCCGGGGAAGTCTTGCCATCGCCGCATGTTCGCCGCTTGGTGGCAGGAGCACATTGGCGAGGTCGTTCCCGAGCTGGAGCCTGATGTCCGCCAAGGGAAGTTGTTCCGGTAGGTCCTGCGCTCGTCCCGGATGGCACTCGCGTGCTTCGTCGACGCAGGCGTTTACGGGCCTAACCGTTTTGGCTCAGTGAAGTTCGGTCAAATGACAGCAGTTCAGGACTGTCTAGCGATGTCAGCGCCGATTGAACGTTATAACTGGCGCCATAACTGACACGCGAGGGCGTTAGATCCCCAGGGGTACTCAGGCAAGGGGTCCGACGGCTCGGGCGACGCCCCGCGTTTGAAGCACAAGGTTTTCCCATGCGACCGTCGAAAGAATCCAGAACCGGGCAAACCGCCTGAGATGGCGACCTCGTCGGAAACCCAGGGTTACGATTCGCACATGGTCAAGGTCACCATCGAGGCTCCGTCAGAAGTTGCGGGCAGGCTGGCTCAGATGTTCGAGAGTGAAGGACTCCGGGTTTCGTGGGAGGGGCCGCTCTCAAAGGGGGTCGGGGGAGGGAGGGAGGTTGTCCAACTCGTCTACTGGGTCTGGACTGCCGGGGCGTCGGGAGTCGTGGGAGGAGCATCCTTCCCACTTGCCAAGATTGCCGTTCAGAAGATTCGTGAGCGGTTTCCCAGAGCGAAGGTCATCCGTGTCGAGGATTCCGACACGGTCGGACGCCACTACGCATGGCGAGCGTGGCGCAGAGTCACGTGCTCCAAGTGCAGCCGCTCGCAGCACCGGCGCTGGCAGTACCACGCCTACCAGGCTCGTATGTCCGGTGGCAAGCGATGATGGTCACCGGATGGGCGCTCTTCGGCGCCCTTGCCATACTCGGCGTCTGGCTGTTCGGTATCGCTCACGATTGGAACGTCGTCGCAATAACCATCGTTGCGCTCGTGGTCGGCCTGGCTCTACTGGCGTTGATGCAGTACCTGGGCGTAGTTCCGTAGCTGAGGAGGGTTTTCGGCGCGCCTGGGGCATCGTAGAGGCTGGTCGGCTACCAGGACCCTGGTAGCGAGATAGGGGCAGGGTCGCGGAATGAGCCCATGCTTGTTCCGCTGGAGTGGCAGACCTAGCGTCGCTGTCGTGGGCTTTCGCTCAAACGGTCGCATCAAGGTGTGGACTGGCGGACTCAAGCAGTGGGCGATGCACCAGTCGGAGCTGACTGAGAACGGCTCTCCCGAGCAGGACTATGCCATCGGCGTGCTAATGGCGGTCATGGACGCCACGCACCCCGGCCGTACAGCCAGACGAGGGAGATACCGGCGGGGATTCCGCTGAAGCGGAGCGCCGGATACCTGGACGGTCGCCACCTCATCGACAAGGTGCTCGCTTTAAGTGATGCGCCGAGCGGCTCATACGAGGAGCTGCTCGGCAAGGGTGCGCGCCCACGTGCCGTCATTAGTTCCGAACTGGGCGGCGCCTCTAGCTCCCACACGTCGGCGACATGGTACCGCGGGATAACAGTGGCGGACCGCCGGGCGACTTGACGGGCCGAGCACGACGAAACATGGCACCTCCAAATAGAGGCTCAGTGTTGCATCCACCACTAAAACCCGCCCCTGAGCACAACCGGCCTAGGTGGGGCCAAAACATGTGAGCACACCCATCCTGGGCTTCATCCCCATGCCTCGCCCGCTCTGGTGGGCTGTGCCTCCTTGTCGTCATGTGACCGCTGCGGGTGCGGGGGGGGATACCGACCTCATCCACCCGGACGGTCACCACTACGCCGACGATGGTGACTTCTACTGCGCCGACTGCTGGGAGCAGCTGACGTAGCGCTGTTCGGTGAGCGACTAAAACGTCCAACCTTCGAGGCGGATCACATCAAGGAAGCGAATGCACTCGATGCCGAGATGAGCGCACACAAGGGGAATCTTCGGACGACTCTCGGTTCCGTCCGAGCCCTCGCCCGTGACGACCACAGCGCCTCGGATGCTCGCTACTGCTATGACGAACGGGTCAGCCCGGTTTCGCCCTTTGAGGTTCATCACCAGTCGTTCGTGTCCAGTAAGTACCCGCTGGACCTCTTGTACGACCGTCGCATCCGTGGGAACGACGATTGCATCCTTGCGGGGTTCACACCACGCTTTGACCACTGCATCTTTGGATTGAGCTTCCTCCCACACCTCTTCCGAGATGATCAACCTGCCTTCGCCAACCAGCTCGTCAACCCGCTCCCAGAGTCCTGGGAAGTGCTCCTCCGGGTAGTAGCGCTCAAGGCCATCGATGAGCGCACTCGTGTCTGCTGAATAGCAGCGCCGCATATCGTTCATGTGCCAGCCGCCCGCTCAAGCTGCGATAGCTGGTCATAGCGAACGTCGAGATAATCGGCAACGTCAAGCGACGTGATCGCCCGTGACCGGAAGGCGTCCAGAACAGATGTGATGTAGCCATGCCCCATGTCGCGGGCCTTGACTACGTAGTAGGAAGGGCCGCCAGGAGACTCTCTCTGCTGTTCACGGGCATGTCGTCGTGCCTCTGCATACTGCTCTTCCAGTTCGTCCTTCCGAGCCCAGTACGTGTCCCAGGACGCCTTGTCTAGGCTGACGAGGCGAAGCAGAATCGCTTCGGAACTCGCACCGAACCGGGCACTCAGTTGGGTCAACTCTCCCAGCGTCCAATCGTACGAAGTCGCTGCTCGTGCAACAGTGGCTTCCCGCATGAGGCTTTCGGCAGGAATCAAGGCACTGGCAGCTACTGCGTTGCAGAAGTGCTCCGTGCTGTCCCGGCTCGTTGCCCTGGTCGCCTGTGATTCGTGCAGATCGCAGAGGCCACCAGCACGAAGCCCTAGATGTGCCAACTCGTGCAAGAGCGTGAAGAGCCGCGGCCTTGGGAAGTCCTTCCCATTGAGAGCAATGACAGGATGCGGTGCCTCGGATATCGAGAAGCCACGCATCTCGCTGATCTCGACCCCTTGTGTCTGGATGACGATGACGCCCAGCTCCTCAACCGCCCTGATGCAACGGTTGAGTGCGTCACCAGGTCGAGACCAGAGCGACTGTGGGATCGAGTCGAGCCCCAAGGCTTCCCGTAACCGGGAGCCTGCAGCTTCAGGACTCATGCCTTGATCGAGCCGTGGGATGTCATCCGACGAGACAACTGAAGTCGGAGCAACTTCGCCCAGCTCCAAGAAGACCTCCCGCTGCGTCAGGGCCCGCTTCACCTCGGACACCAGCTCTGGAGACTTCGACATCTCGGCAGCACTGGAGCGTCTGTAATCCTGAAGAGGAGAGAAGTCCGTGGGTGGAGTCGGCAGTAGCAGGACGGCAAGAGGTCGCCGGTACGCTTTCGCCGCTTTGCGCAGCTGCTTGATTGTCGGCGGTCTTTCTCCCGTCTCCCATCCGTCCAACGTCGCCCTGCTCACGGTCAACTTGTGTGCCGCCTGATCCGGATCGAGGCCAGCGGACTCCCGAGCCCAGATGATGACTGTAGGCGTGATGGCGATTCGCTCGGAGGAACTCATTACGGACCCTCTGAACGTTTCACTTCGGTACCTCGTAAACCTGCAAGACCTCGTCGCCGTAGTGGTTGATCACCTTCACTACGTCCGTCCTGTGCTCGGTAGCGGGAAAGGTCGGGATGTCGTCGAGTCCAACGAAGCCCAGGACAAGGAACTGCTCGCCGTCGTAGTCGGTGTCGATAAACGAGATGATACGAGAAGGGTGTGTGACCAGCAGGAATGACTCGGGAAGTCCTCTACCTGGGCACGCCCCCCACGTACGAGGGATGACAGGGATGAGCTAGCGGGCGGTCGTCGACCGCCCACGTGATGAGCTGGACCCACCCGGCGTTTGCGTCGCTGACCGAAAATGAGTAACGACTATGGCTGAGACTGCCGAGGGCAATAAAATCGTGAGGGTCAAGGGGTACACGCGGGCTGACGGTACGAAGGTCGCGACTCACGACCGATCGACGCCGGACACGTCGAGTGGCGCGAAGCGACCGACGACCAAGAAAGAGCGCTCGCAAGTCATCGAGGTGACATTGGGCTCGCCGCGTCAAGTCCGAGGCCGAGCTGCTGTAGGCGCTCGCAATCGGAACTCACCGACTGTGGACTAGGGCAACGACTGAACGACGATGCCGGACGATGGCGTCTAGATGGAAGGGGTTGACTGGTTCGTGGCTTTGAGCTGCCATTCCTCAGGGATTGCGACCACCTCGACTCCCAACGCACCGGCCCGGAGCCGCATGCCAAGATCGCCGGTTACGAGGCGGGCGGGCTTTGGCAGAAAGCCCGTCAGCTGCCGCGTAACCTCGACGATCTCTGAATCCTCTGATGCCATACGAAGGTGGCCAGGCTCGTCGACGAACACCTCGATCGTTCCCCCTCTCGGGATGTTCGTCGGCGTCGCGCTTCGATCGTCGAGCATGAGAGAAAGCGCCCGAATCACCTGCTGCGCTCGCCCTGCAGTCTTCTGATTCGGCGAGAACTTCAGTCGGTCGAGCTGTTCGAGAACGAGCAGTGGAACGATGATCCTCGGGTCTGAGTTCTCGGCGAGTTCCGACCAGGGAGCTTGTGTGAAGAACGTATAGTGCAGAAAGACGTTGGTGTCGGGCACCAGCACTCGGCGTGTTTCTTGCGAGAAGCGATCGCGGAGGAGCTTATAGGTCGCCCTCAGCTCTTCGAGATCCGCTACCCGTGCCTCCATCTCTTGGTTGACGAGTGGCGTGACCTCACGATTGTCCTCTTGCAACCGAAGAATCTCCCAGTACCTGGGCGTGAGCAGGACGTCTGCCACATCGTGCCGGTCGAAGTGGAAGGCGAGCGCAGCTTCCGCGTCTCGGACCCACCGAACGTAGCCGTTACGGTGGCCCCCGACCGCCCCCGCCATGCCGCGCAGGTTGCCTCCTTCTTGGATCAGGTTGTCGAGAGCCGCAATCAGGCTCGCGAGGGGACGGTCAGCTCGTCGGCGCACGTTCAGAAGTTACCGCCCATAGTTGGGCACGGAGAACACCGTCGACCGCGCAGTCAGCTGGCAGAATCGTGGTGCGAGCAAGAACGTGCCGTCCGAAGGGACAGAGGTTGACTAGCGACACAGTCAAGAACCACGCGTCGTTCATCTGGTCCCTCGCAGACCTGCTGCGGGGTGACTACAAGCAGTCCGAGTACGGTAAGGTCATCCTGCCGCTCACCGTGATTCGCCGGTTGGACTGCGTGCTCGCGCCAACCAAGGAGAAAGTCCTACAGCGTCACCAGCAACTCTCGGACAAGATCGACAACCTCGAACCGGTACTCCAAGCCGAGGCTAAGCAGCAGTTCTACAACGTCTCCCCGCTCGATTTCCGGCGGCTGCTCGATGACCCGAACCACTTAGCCGAGAATCTGCGCTCGTACATCCTGGGGTTCTCCGCTGCTGCTCGCGACGTGATTGACAAGTTCGACTTCGACGGCCAGATCACGCGCCTGGACCGAGCGAATCTGCTGTTCCTTGTCCTGTCGCGCTTCGCCGACGTCGACCTACATCCTGATGTCGTCTCGAATCTGGAGATGGGCTATCTCTACGAGGAGCTGATCCGCCGCTTCTCGGAACTGTCGAACGAGACGGCCGGGGAACACTTCACGCCCCGCGAGGTCATCAGGCTCATGGTGAACCTGTTGTTCATCGAGGATGAGAAGGCCCTTCGCGACGCCGGTGCGATCCGAACCCTGTACGACCCGGCGTGTGGCACTGGCGGCATGCTCAGCGTTGCCGAGGACCACCTTCGGAGCTTGAACCCCAACGCCAGCCTCCAGGTCTTTGGGCAGGAGCTGAACGACGAGACGTACGCGATCTGCCGCTCCGACATGATGCTGAAGGGTCAGGACGCCTCGCACATCGCTCCGGGGAACTCCTTCAGCGACGACGGTCACGCCGCGCAACACTTCGATTACTGCATCTCGAACCCGCCATTCGGTGTCGAATGGAAGAAGGTCGAAGACACCATCAGGACCGAACACGACAAGCGCGGGTTCGACGGGCGGTTCGGCGCTGGCCTGCCGAGGATCAACGACGGGTCCTTCTTGTTCTTGCAGCACATGATCTCGAAGATGAAGCCGCCAAAGGAGGGTGGGTCTCGCATCGCCATCGTTTTCAACGGCTCGCCGCTGTTCACCGGGGCAGCAGGATCGGGAGAGTCCGAGATTCGCCGTTGGATCATGGAGAACGACTGGCTCGAAGCCGTCGTTGCGCTCCCCGATCAGCTTTTCTACAACACCGGCATCTCGACCTATTTCTGGATCGTCACGAATCGCAAGTCCCCTGAGCGCCGGGGCAAGGTCCAGCTGGTCGATGCCCGTGAGTCCTGGGTGAAGATGCGCAAGTCCCTCGGCGACAAGCGCAAAGAGATAGCCCCGGAGCAGATCGACGAGATAACCCGGCTCTACGGCGAGTTCACCGAGAACGAGCGCGTGAAGATATTCCCGAACGAGTCCTTCGGTTACCAGCGGATCACCGTTGAGCGGCCCCTCAGATTGCGGTGGAGCGTCCCAAACAGTGCCGTGGACGTAGTGTCACAGGACAAGGCATGGGCCAAGCTGGATAGGCCTCAACAGGCCGATCTTGCAGGGAGGCTCAGCGCGCTGGCGGGCAGCGATTTCCCGGATAAGCCCACGCTTGCGAGAGAACTCGGGCCGGTACCGAAGGCCATCGAGAAGGCCCTCTGGGACGTGCTTTCCGTCCGTGACGAAGACGCCCCGACCATCACGAACCGGAAGGGTGAACCGGAGCCAGACCCCGACCTCCGGGACTACGAGAACGCCCCCCTGCCAGACGAGCCTGTGCTCTGGGAGGTCGATCCCACAGAGCGTCTGGCGTCGCTCACCTACCGCTCTGCCGTAGACGAGTACATGGAGTCGGAGGTCCTGCCGTACGTGCCGGATGCCTGGGTGGACCACGACAAGACCAAGATCGGCTACGAGATCCCTCTCACCCGGCACTTCTATAAGTACGTGCCTCCGAGGCCCCTCGCCGAAATCGACGCCGAAATCAAGGCGCTGGAAGCAGAGATTCAGGAGTTGCTGCGCGAGGTAACAGAATGAGCATCCCGGTTAAGCATCTCTACCGACTTAGCGACGAGCGCGCCGGTCCAACGAGTCGCCTTCCCTTGCTTTCCGTGTCCATCTACCGAGGAGTAGTGCCGAGAACTGACCTCGTAAATGACCTGCCGCGAGCCGACGACTTGTCGAACTACAAGCTGTGCCGTCCGGGAGACATCGTCATTAATCGTATGAGTGCCTACCAGGGGGCTGTGGGCATTGCACGTGAATCTGGCATCGTTAGCCCGGAGTACATCGTGTTGCGCCCCACTGCGGCTGTTGAACCACGATTCCTGAGCCACTTGATCAAATCATCGTGGTTCGTAGGACAGATGACGGCTCGCGTCCGGGGCATCGGCTCAGTCGAACTAGGCAACGTGCGCACGCCGAGAATCAACCCCGGTGATCTCGGCTCGATACTCGTCGATCCACCGCCGATTGAGGATCAACGCGCCATCGCCGACTACCTCGACACCGAGACTGCTCGCATCGACGCGCTGATCGAGAAGAAGCAGCGGATGGCGGAGTTGTTGGCGGAACGCGAGGAGAGCATGTTGGCTGCCCGCCTCGGCTCGTCTGCGTTCCACTCTCGCTGGATAAGGCTCGGCCAAGTGTTGGAGCGAATAATCGACTACCGAGGCGCTACGCCCGAGAAGACCGAGACCGGCGTTCCTCTCGTAACAGCGTCAAACGTGCTGAACGGAAAGATCGACTTAGAAGCAGCCCCCCAGTTCATCAGCAAATCCCTTTACGGAAAGTGGATGCATCGCGGTTTCCCGCGGGGCGGCGACCTTATTCTGACCACGGAAGCGCCGCTGGGCGAGGTTGCTCTTATCGAAGACCCTCATGTCGCGCTCGCGCAGAGGCTGCTCGTCCTTCGCGGCCGGGCTGACCTGATCCTTCCAGAGTTCCTCTTCGCCTTCTTCCGTAGCGCACAAGGTCGGACTGAGCTGCTATCCCGGGCTTCGGGGTCAACCGTGATGGGCGTGCGCACAGATCGGCTTCGCGAGGTTCCTGTCCAAGTACCGGACCTCGTTGTTCAGCGCGAGATTGTTGCGGCGCTGAAGGAAGTCTCTAGCCATGTGATCCAAACTGTCTCCCTACTGAGGACACAGATCGACCTGCTCGCCGAGCGCCGTCAGGCTCTCATCACGGCCGCCGTCACCGGCGCGATCGACATTTCAGGAGTCGCCGCATGAGGCCCGACGAGCACGGCTTCGAAGATGCCATCGAGGCTTCGCTGACGACCCAGGGTGGCTACACCCAATCGCTGTCAGTCCACTTTGACGCGACGGTCGGACTCGACACGGTGGAGTTGTTCGCGTTTATCGGTGCCACACAAGCAGGTGCCTGGAACCAGCTGCTGAGTCGCTATGGCAAAGATCCCGATGCCGCCCAACGCGGCTTTGTACGGCGTCTGGCGAAGGACCTTGACGAACGAGGCACCCTTGAAGTGCTTCGCCATGGGGTGGTGGACCTCGGAATCGAGCTACGGCTGGCGTTCTTCAAGCCTGCACATGGACTCACCCCGGAACTGGTTGAGCGGTACCGGGCGAATCGCTTGACGGTCACGCGCCAGCTCCCGTACGAAGCCGACTCAGGCAAGACCGTCGATCTGGGTCTATTCGTGAATGGCGTCCCCGTTGCCACGGCGGAGCTGAAGAACCCGATCACCAGCCAGAGCGTCGAGCACGCCATCACCCAGTACCGGCGAGACCGGGACCCGAAGAACGTCACACTCGGTCGCCGGGCGCTCGTGCATTTCGCGGTCGATCCCGAGCAGGTCTCCATGACAACCCGCCTCGCGGGCGAGGCGACAAGGTTTCTACCGTTCAACCTCGGGCACGACCGGCATAAGGGGAACCCCCCGAATCCAACTGGGCACCGCTCGTCTTACCTGTGGGAACACGTCTGGCAGCGGGACAACTGGTTGGACCTGCTCGCCCGGTTCATGCACGTTCAGCGCCCCGAGAAGGGAACTGCCGCACAGAAGCGTGCTGGCGAAATAGTCATCTTCCCCCGCTACCACCAGTGGGACGCCGTCCTCGCCCTCGAAGCTCACGCTCGCGAACACGGCGCTGGTGAGCAGTACCTGATCGAGCACTCGGCTGGTTCGGGCAAGTCCAACACCATCGCTTGGACGGCCCATCGGATGGCGACCCTGCACAACGAGCGCGACGAGAAGGTCTTCGACAAGGTGATAGTGATCACCGACCGGTTGGTCCTCGACCGCCAGCTCCAAGAGACCATCTACCAGTTCGAGCATGCCCGTGGTGTCGTGGAGAAGATCGACAAGGACTCCGGTCAGCTTGCTGAGGCACTCGCGGGCGAACGAGCCATGATCATCATCACGACCTTGCAGAAGTTCCCCTTCGTGCTCGAAAAGGTTGGGGAACTGCCCGCCCGCAAGTACGCCGTCATCGTCGACGAGGCGCATTCCTCCCAGACCGGAGAAGCTGCAAAGGAGCTTCGCTTGGTGCTCGGTGGCACCGAGGAACAGGAACTGACGGTTGCCGAGGCGGAGGACGCCGGGTTCATCGCCTCTGCCGAAGACCCGGTGGAAGAGGCTTTGGCGAAAGCCGTCACAGCCCGTGGTCGCCAGAAGAACCTCTCCTTCTTCGCGTTCACCGCCACTCCAAAAGCTCGAACCCTGGAGCTGTTCGGCACCTACAACCAGGGCACCAGGAAATACGAGCCGTTCCACCTGTACTCCATGCGCCAAGCGATCGAAGAAGGCTTCATCCTGGACGTGCTCGCCAACTACACGACCTACAAGACCTACTGGCGGATTGAGAAGGCGATCATCGAGGACCCCGAGTACCCGACGGACAAGGCCAACCGGGCGATTGCCCGTTTCGTGGACCTTCATCCATACAACCTCGCCCAGAAGGCTGAGATCATCGTTGAGCACTTCCGCGCCCACACCGCCCAGAAGATCGGTGGGATGGCGAAGGCGATGGTCGTAACTTCGTCCCGGCTGCATGCAGTCCGCTACTGGCAGGCGATCACGAAATACATCACGGAGAAGAAGTACGTGGACTTGCACGCCCTGGTCGCGTTCTCGGGCACCGTCTACGCCGACGGGCTGAGCTTCACCGAACCGGGCCTTAACCACTTCCCTGAGTCCCAGACCGCCGAACGCTTCGGTGGGGAGTATCAGGTGCTAATCGTGGCAGAAAAGTTCCAGACCGGCTTCGACCAGCCTCTGCTGCACACGATGTACGTGGACAAGGTGCTCACCGGGCTGAACGCCGTGCAGACGCTGTCACGGATCAATCGGGTTCATCCGGCGAAATCCGACACTTTCGTTCTGGACTTCCGCAACGAAGCCGAAGACATCGTAAAGGCGTTCGAACCGTACTACGGCGAGACGGTGGCTCCCCCAACAGACCCTAACTTGCTCTCCGACACGCGGCGGCGTCTGGACGACTGGGACGTGCTCAGGGCGGAGGAAATCGAAGCAGCCGTTGCCGTGCTGGTTACGATGAGCGGGCCTAAGGACCATGGCCTTTTCTACGGCACGCTCTCTCCCGCTGTCGAACGCTTCGGCGCGCTCGGGACAGACGACCAGGCGGAGTTCAAGCAGGCCCTCGACAAGTTCGTCCGCACCTACTCGTTCCTCAGTCAGGTCGTCTCCTTCGGCGATACGAAGCTGGAACGTGACTACCGGTACTGCCGTGCGCTCGCATCAGTGATCCGCGCCCCGGCCGATGACGGTGGCATAGACCTTGGCTCGGAAGTGGAACTTACCGCCCTCCAGATCGAATCCACCTTCACCGGCAAACTCTCGCCCGAGTCCGAGAGCGGCGAGGTGAAGACGATTTTCGGGGAAGGCAGGGGCAGACATTACGAGGCTCCTCTAGAGCATCTCTCGAAGATCATCGAAATCCTGAACGAGCGGTTCGGGCTGAATCTGTCGGACACTGACCAGTTGCTATTCGACCAGTTCGAGGAGGGTTGGGCTGCCGACGGCGAACTCGCCGCTCAGGCCCGGAACAACACCATCGACAACTTCCGGCTCGTGTTCGATCCCAAGTTCATGGCGACCGTTGTCACCCGGATGGACTCGAACGAGGCGATCTTCAAGCAGATTCTCGACGACCCGGACTTCCGTGACGTGCTGGCGGAGTTCTACGTGCGGCGGATTTACGAGCGGCTTCGCCAGGAGGAATCTTGATCAAGACATGGGTCATTCGTGCTGGACAGGCGGGGCAACGGGACTCCCGCCGCGGACCGGGTGACTTACCGTGAGCGAGTTGCTACCGGCAGCTCCCTCCTCGTCGTGGATCCCGGCTGTCCGCCGCGCTCGCATGGCGTTGGAGTCGGCGGGATCCGTTTCCGAAGTGAAGCAGGTCCGTGACAAGGCCGAAGCGCTCCGCCTCTACGTCAAGCAGGCTGGGCACGGATTGGCGCTACAGAACGAGTTCGCGGAGCTGAAGCTCAGAGCCGAGCGGCAGGCCGGGAAGATGCTGGCGGCGGACCCTGAGGTAGGGCCAGGCAAAAGTTCCACGCTGGAACCTTTGGGTCTCTCCAAGCAGCAGTCGCATCGCTGGCAAGCCGTCGCCTCGATACCGGAAGGTGACTTCGATGTCTATATCGCCGAGGCCCACCACAACGGAAGGGAGTTGACGACGGCGGGTGCGCTCAAACTTGCCAAGCACTTTGCCGCTGCTCACAGGCCCGCGGCCCGTCTTTCCGTCGTGCATGACGACTGGGCCGACACTTCGGCATCACTCGTCGCAGAGTTCACGACCATCGTCATCGACCCGCCCTGGCAATACGCCAACATCGCCACCCGTGGCGCGGCCGAGGACCACTACCCAACGCTCTCGATAGCCCAGCTCAAGGGGGAAGCGCCTGTACTGGACGACAGCGGCGAGGCGTACTTCGTTTCCGACGTCTTGCGTGCGAAAGTCGCCGACGACGCGCACCTATACCTTTGGGTCACCAATGGCTTCCTGCGGGAGGGCTTTCAACTCTTGGACGCGTGGGACTTCAACTACCGCACCTGTCTCACATGGGTGAAACCGCAGATGGGCCTCGGCAACTGGTTCCGCACCGCCACCGAGCACGTGCTGTTCGCGACAAAGGGTTCACTGCCAACGCTTCGCAACGACATCGTGAACTGGTTCGAGGCGTCTCGGGGACGACACTCCGAGAAGCCAGACGCGTTCTACCAGCTCGTCGAGATGTGCTCGCCCGGACCATACCTGGACATGTTCGGGCGAGAGCCCCGACTGGGCTGGTCCATGTGGGGGAACGAGAACTGGGGATAAAAGGCGCCTCAATCCACGAGGCAGCCGTCTCACATATGAGGTGTCGCCGCGACCGCTGGAAGGAGCGTCAAGTCCACGACGTGGCGATGAGCATCGCTATGAGAAGCTTCACGGCCCCGATGACTGGCTCACCATCGGCTGCCGAACCTATATGGACACGCATGATAACTGGCATTATAATGTCTGTATAAACCTCATTCCAGCAGCTCAGAGCACTCCTATCCCAACCTTTGGAACCGCCCCAACGGCGCGTAATGTCGAGGCCGCCTTCTTGCTCTCGTGCTCGGCGAGACACACTCGACGCGCTTATGCGAGCGATCTGGAGGACTGGTTCGCCTTCTGCCAGGCGATGAGCGTCGACCCACTAGCTGCGAGCCGTGCTCACGTCGACACGTGGGCGCGCACCCTTGCCGAGATCGACGGGAGAACGCCAGCCACCATCGCTCGGAAGCTGTCCGCGGTATCTGGCTTCTTTCACTACGCGGTGAACGAGGACCTCATCGGCCGCAATCCGGTCGCTGCGGTGCGAAGACCTAAGGTAGGCAGCGACACACAGTCAACAGGGCTTGACCGCGACGAGCTGGCTGCTCTCATCGCAGCGGCGCGCAACGACGGGCCGCGGACCAATGCCCTCGTCCTCCTGCTCGCGCTAAACGGTTTACGGATCTCGGAGGCGCTCGGGGCCGATGCGACCGACCTAGACCAAGAGCGCGGCCACCGGGTGCTGCGGATCACGAGGAAGGGCGGCAAGAAGTCGACCATCCCTCTCGCTCCCAGGACCTCAGAGGCGCTAGACGCCTACCTCGACGGACGGATCACGGGACCCCTCTTCTCCACCTCGACCGGTGCGCGCCTCGACCAGCCAGCGGTATGGCGCACCCTCCGTCGACTCGCAGCCGTGGCAGTGCCAGCAAAGTCAGCAAGCTTGCACCCGCACGACTTGAGGCACGCGTTTGTGACCCTCAGCTTGGATGCTGGCGCGAGCTTGCGGGATGTCCAAGACGCGGCTGGGCACGCGGACCCGAGGACGACGCGTCGGTATGACCGGGCGCGCTACAACCTCGATCGCCACCCGACCTATGCGCTGGCAGGACTGATCAGTTGACATCGGCAGACGAAGCAGTTCGCGGCTCCATCACCCCGGAACCTGACTTCCGCGTGCTAATCAGGGCACCATGGTCATGTCGAAAGCGCAGCAAACCGCTCCTGGGGCGGTTAGCCAGCCGTACCAGTTGTTGCCACCTTTGTCCGACGACGAGTTCGCATCGCTGAAGGCAGACATCCGTGCCCACGGCGTGCTGGTCCCCATCGAGCTAGATACCGACGGTGTGACTCTCGATGGTCACCATCGCATACGGGCCTGGACAGAACTGAAGGCCGAGGGCGTAAGGCTCCCTGACTACCCGAGGATCGTGCGGGCGGGTCTCTCCGAAGAAGACAAAGTGGCCCACGTCCTCGCTCTGAACCTCGCTCGTCGGCATCTCACACCGAAACAACGGTCCGAAGTCGTCGGGATGCTCCGGTTGAAGGGTTGGAGCTTGAGGCGTATTGCCGAGGTAGCAGGGATATCGGAAGGAACCGTCCGGCGGGACCTCGGCGCGATTGCGTCAGATTACGCAATCCACCTGCCGGACAGGATCGAAAGACGCAACGGAGGCACATACCCAGCTCGTAGGACATCGGTCACGGTTACTTCGTCAAGGGACGAGCATCGGGCGCTGGCAGCCCTCGCCACCCTTGGTGACGATGCCCCTCGTCGCTCACTAACGGTTCGCCGGGCGGAGATTCTGGCTCGTGAAATACAGCTTGAGAGGCGACGCAATCGCAGTGGCAGGAAGGTCGTGCGCGGACAGCATTGGGAAGTTCGCCACGGCGACTTTCGCTTTGTGCTCGATGACCTCGATGACCAATCGGTGGACCTGGTCCTGACCGATCCACCATATGGAGATGTTGCGCTGCCCCTGTGGTCCGACCTCGCAGAGCTTTCCGCCCGCGTCTTGAAACCGGGCAGGGTCTTGGTTGCACTGACAGGACAACGGCGCCTTGCGGAAGTCATCGGGGCGGTCACCGAACACCTGACTTGGTTGTGGTTGGGCATGATCCCCCGCAGTGGTGCTGCCTCTCCGGTCAGCGTGAGGGGACTTCGCATAGACAGCCGTTTCATCCCGGTCGTCGTCTTTTCGGCAGGACGCTACGAACCGCGTGGGTACTTTCTGGACGTCGTCAAGTCGGACGCGAAGGACAAAGGGCTGAAGGCAGAGCACCCTTGGGAACAACCGGTCGGGCCGTTTCTCGAACTCGTTGGAGCCTTCTCGAAGCCCGGCGAACTAGTGCTTGACCTGTTCAGTGGAACCGGCACGACGGGCGTGGCAGCGGTTCGGCTTGGGCGACAGTTCATCGGAGTAGACAAAGACAAGGCGGCTGTGTCGTTGGCGAGCGAGCGGTTGGCCGCTTTAGCCAACGCGTGACTGCATGACGATCGTGTCTTGGGGATGTCACCGACCATCACTGTGCCGCGCACGACTGCACTGGCGACAACTGCTCGGACGACTGGTCAAACTAAACGTCGTTGAGTTCCAACGCGCCATGCTTCACGTGGTGCCAGGCGCTCATGGTCGACAACACGCGGCCGCCATACGACGGGCGGAGCCCAAGTAAGTAAAATCCAGCCGGATGATGGCGCGTCAATGGACTCGTCAGCCCCCTCAAACGGAGCAAATCTGATGGCAAAGCCGCATCACACGGTCTTCTGCGAGCTATACCCGGAAGAGCATCGCCGCAACGTCTACCACGACAAGAAGAAGTGTCCCGCTGGCGAGCGCATCAAGAAGGAGCACCGTCGGAGTGGTAAGGACGGCCGCGACCGGTGCGACCTATGCAAAGAGCGCGACAAATCTTAGGTCGGCACTTTCCGAAGCAGCGCCAGTAGTCCGCGGGATCGTCTGTCCAGCAGAACGGCCTGCGAGGCCTGGCGCACAGATGACAGCATCACCGGCGTCGTCCTCTCTTGACCGGTTCTGTGGCCCGTGGTGGTCAGGAGGTAGACGGATTTGCCGCCAATGCCGAGACGGACCATCGGGGTCACCAGCACGTTGACCGCTCGACAGGCCAGTCCGAGCTTGGAGGACTTTGCCACGCCTACATCTTGTCTGACCCGGCGGTCGCAACCTGCCCGTCTGTGAACGGCTAGGCAGAGGGTTTCTGAGGTGGCAGGCAGTCCGTTTGACAGCCAAACTGGCAGCCACGGGTTACGACGGACGGTCGTCTTCCTCACTCTCCAACCAGCCCGGGTCGAACTGAACAGGGCGCCTGAAGTCGTGCTCGGGCTTCTCTTGAACCGTGATCTGGACGCCGCCGTCTGAGTCAGCCTCGGCCTTCACGGACGGCCCGATCTGTTCGCCCTTCTCATTCCGCGGCTCCACGTAGGTGGAGCGGACTCTTTTGGCCCCGCGGTCGATTCTCCCCTGCACTCGCTCCTTCGCCCATTTCTTCGCGACGTCGGTGATCCGGACGAACAAAGCATCGAGAGCCTTGTCCGTGAGCTTGTCAATCGCCTTCATGGCGATGTAGATGACCACTACTTCGCCAAAGATCGTTCCGTAGCTTTCGGGTTCCTGAGATATCACCCTTGCCTCAGTGTCCGCGTCGGTCAGTCGCGAGGCGAGGTCCTCAAGCGGTCCTTGAGACTCGGGAGTCACTCGCAGCCCGCCTCCCAAGGTGATGACCATCCGAGTCATGATTCGCCTCCCTCTCCCTGTCGCATCGCGTCCCAATCGCTACGCGTGCCAACGGCTATTCCATCGGCCATAGTGCGTGAGGTCACCCGTCCCCGCTTACTTTGGGGGCAGCACACGGGCGAGCTTCGTCGCTATGGCTTGAACTGCGTCTTCGTCGAGCGGACCTGGTGCAAGGATCATGTCGGCGAGCTTGGCCACCCATGTGACCCAGACACCGGCTTGCTGGAACGGCTTCGAGAACAAACCCCAGCCAGCACCAACGAAACAAAGAGCTGCGTGAATGGGAACTTCTTCGCCGGAGAGCACCTTCTCAAGGGCGGCGATCTGCCAGTCAAGGGCGTCGACTAGCTTCGTCTTGTCGCGTCCGTCGACGTACAGTCGCCAGTCAGTCCTGAGCCACCCACCCCTGTCGCGGTGCTCCACCTTGCCCGTGTAGTGCTTGGCGTCGATCACCCAAACGCCCGATGCCGCGACGGCGATGTGGTCGATGTTCCCTTTCGTCCTTGGCACCATGCGGTCGCTGAGGAGGACGGCGCTGGTCCCGAGCCTGTCCGCCAGTTCTTTCGCAATGCGCATCTCGCCTGCCGCGCCGCTGGCCCACGCTTTGGTCGATTGCGGGTCATCAGAGAGGAACTTGACGACACCGGCCAGGCGTCCGAACTTCGCGTCGATGCGTTCCTCACGCTTGTGGCGGCGGCGCTCGAACTCGGCTTGGGCCGACCTTCCTGCCGTGCCGCGATCCAGTTCAGTCGCCAGGACGGGTGACTTTGGCAGTTCTTGCGGCGATCCCGCGTGACACGCGAGGCAGATGACGGTGTGAGTGTCACGGCACCAGTAAGCCTTTGTCTTCGCAGGGAGGGCGACGTGACACACCGAGCAGGTACCGGCGTAACGCAGCGCCATCAGCTTCGGCTCGGATGTGTGCCCGGACATCCCAGTGGAAGGCAGGCGAGCACTGGCGACTCGGCGAGGTTCACCGTCAGTGCCTGAGACGTCGTCCCTCACGCTCGAAATCATGGCACCAATCAGCTTTGAGCCCGGGCGGATCGGTCATTGCCCTGCCGTGAGGTGGCGTTAACGTCCGACTCGGGTCCTAACCTCGATTATTCGCGCGATATCGGCATGAGACTGCCAGTATCAGCGTAAAAGGCCTCCTCAGCTGGGAGAATGGCTGTGTTCTAAGACAGTCAACCAACCCAGGAGGAGGCCTCCTTGAAGGT
>Ga0326728_10009578_pt1 | contig 23228 bp, 20 predicted proteins | sample MB3enrmetagenome_FD_207602 | JGI IMG/M metagenome (GOLD analysis project Ga0326728, IMG submission 207602) | Lab enriched peat soil microbial communities from McLean, Ithaca, NY, United States - MB31MN | ecosystem: Environmental > Terrestrial > Soil > Wetlands > Peat | place: USA: New York... | reverse complement strand
CGCATTATATCAGTCCTGAGATCTCAGAGAAGGTGATTGAAGGCTACATCGAAGGGAAAAAGAGTCTGAAATCCCGTACGTCCTGGGAAACCCTCACCCAACGGGAGCGAGAGATCCTGAAGCTGATTGCCGAGGGATACAGGAACAAAGAGATTGCTGAGGATCTTTGTATCAGTGTCAAAACCGTTGAAAAACACCGGGCCAACCTGATGGAAAAGTTGGATCTCCACAGCATCCAGGCCCTGACCACCTTCGCCATCGAAAAAGGCCTGGTCTCGCGCGAATAAAAACGATGACACGGTGATACGGAGATGGGGAGACGCGGAGAGAGCAAGAAGCGCGGAGGCGGTGAAAATAGATGCATAAATTGGTCATTTGCTACGCGACCCAATTCTCCATCGTTCCGGGAGAACCATCATCTGATCGGTCAGGGGATATTTTCCTTCCGCTGGGAAGAGTTTGCTAACTTCAAAAATCCTCGTGGCTGGTTCCATCCCCAGTTTATAAACATCCAGTTCACGAAAATGCCGAATATTCGTTTTCCTATTTTCCATACGTTCTCTTCCTCTCCGTGTCCCCGCGTCTCTCTATTCACAAAGGCCAGTTTGCTCTGATCGTTGTGCCGGCTCCCGTAGTGGTTTCAATCACGAAGGTTCCGCCTGAAAGCTCGGTTCGCTCTCTCATGCTGTTAAGCCCCAGTCCTTTCTTTGGCTTTTCTGACGACAGAATTTCTTCCAAGCTGAATCCTATCCCGTTGTCTTTAATGATTAATTCAATCCTGTTCTCCATCGTTTGAAGCGAGAGAAGAACGAGGTCAGCCTTGCTGTGTTTGGCGATATTGTTGAGGGCCTCCTGGGTCAGGCGGTATATCGCCGTTTTGAGAGGAGCAGAGACTTCGTTCTCCTGGAGGCCAATCTCTTTTTTTATACGGATGTGGGAATAGATCTTTTGATACTCCCGGCAGAACCAGTCGAGGGTTGCCAATACTCCAAGGTCATCCAGCGTGGAAGGCCGGAGATCCATCTGGATCCTTCTGGTTTCTTCAATTGTTTCTCGAACCAGGGGAATGATGGTCTCCAGAGATTTCTTTTTATTTTTTTCCTGAAGGATGTTTTCTATTTTGAACTTGATGGCCGTCAGCATCTGCCCGATGCTGTCATGGAGTTCTACGGCGATCCTTCTTCTCTCGTTCTCCTGGACGGCCAGGAGTTGGGAAGAGAGATGACGGAGGCGTCCTTCCGAATCCTTCAATTCCTCCTCTAAGTTAAACCGATTGACGGATTCGCCGATCAAAGGCGCCATGGACTCGATGAATTCCATATGGCTCAAAGGGAGTTTGTCCTCTCCTTCATCTGCCAGGTGTATCGCACCGAGGATCTTTTCACGGGAGCGAATCGGAACGACGGCCACCGACCTGAATCCGTTCTTGATGCAGGCACCTCTAAATCTTGTCTTCTCCTCTTCCGAGAGGTTACCCAAGAATTCGAAGGTGTTCTCGCAGCAGAAGGACCCTGCTGGTGTCATCACAGGTCTATCTTGTGGATCGGGTCTCCCCGTGACGACCCGGATACACGCGCACTGGTCATATTTCACGGAAAGCAGATTCTCCGATTCCCAGAACTCTCGATTGAAGCCAACATACGACTCGTAGGGGATATAATCTTTCTCATTCAATATCCGTATGCCTACACAACGGCAGCCGCTCCAGGGCTGAATCAGTTCGATGACGGAATCGAGATACTCCTTTCGGGTCGATTTTCTCACAAAGAGGTTGAGGAGAGAATTGGTAGCTTCCATGCGCTTATGGGCCTCTGCGAGCTCGGTGACGTCGCGGGCCGTAGCGAAGACGCCCTCGACCTCTCCGGCCTCGTTTCTATAAACCGCGGCATTGTATAAGACATTAGTGATCGACCCTGATGTATGTCGAATTGCAAGAGGGTAATCCCGCACACTTCCCTTCGAGAAGACCTCTCGGTATCCCTCTCTCGCTTTCTCCGGCTGGACGAAATAATCAGAGAAGTCGCTTCCGACAATTTGTTCACGGGGGACTCCGGTGACGAGCTCGGTAGCTCTGTTGGCATCCATCACCTTTCCGTCTGCGCTGATAGCGACCATGGGATCGAGGCTGGCTTCAATAAGACTGCGGTTGTATTGGTGGGCTGCCTTCAAAGCCTCTTCAGCCCGTTTCCGCTCTGTGATGTCGAGGAAGGATGCAACCCAGCCCGTTGTCTTCCCTTTTGTGTCAGAGAGAGGCGAGATAGAGACCAGGGTGTCAAAGCGCTCTTTGTTACGCCGGCAAAGTCGCAACTCGAAACCCTCGACTAATTTCCCTCTGGGCAGATTTTGTTGAATTTTCTCAGCAATCCCCGCGGATTCAGGCGGCCAAAAGGCAAAAGGAGGGACCATCCCGACCAATTCATCCTCACTCCAGCCGATCATCTTACAAAAGGCGTTGTTCACATAGATGAGTTTACCGGAAAGATCCGTCACCACAACACCGGCAACCATGGAGTTTTCAATCGCTTTGCGGAAATTATATTCCTTTCGAAAGGCATCTTCCGCCCGCTTTTGCTCGGTGACATCCTGGAGCGAAAAGACTAAAAACTCCACCTCACCCTTATCGTCCAATAAGGGCGTTAAAGTCCAGTCCCAATAGGTGACGCCCCACTCAGGATGGTCAGGGAATGAGAATGGCTTTGCAAAGGCTTGATAAGGTGCCTTTGTTTCCACCACTTGCTTGAAGATGGCCTCATTCTCCTCATAAGGGTAATATTCGAAATGGTTGTGTCCAGGAAATTCAGAAATATCACGCTGACAGGCATTGGCGTAGGCTGCGTTGACTCTGATAAAATTGAAATTCCTGTCGAGAAACACCAGAGGAGTGATCGTAGAAGTAAAGAATCCCTCCAGAATCTTCGATTGTTCCATTACAGCTTTATCAGACTTCATGTGCCCGATCATTTCTCCAAGCTCTATTGCAACAGCATTGATCAGACCTCTTTCCTCCTTTGTGAAAGGCCCTTCATAACACGTGGGCCTCTCTTCCAGGTAGCACACTTCTATTCTGCCGATGGTTTCTCCGTGGACAATGATGTCGCTGGCCTGCTTCCATGTGGTCTCTTTGAAGTTGTCGGATTTATATTCGTTGGCTTCAAGAATGATTCGGGCACAGGCTACTTGCGGATATTGCCACCCGGAGGAAATGAGCTGGGCAATATTCTGAGTTTTGCTTCCAGCCGGGTGTATTGTCTTTCGACATAATAACTGACGGAGTAAAGCAGGTTTAATTGCTTGACCCGCTCATTAAGATCATGGGTTAGTTTTCGCAAAGATTCCTCGGTTCGCTTCCGCTCGGCGATTTCGGCCGTCAATTCTTCGTTGACTTTGGACAGCTCCGCGGTCCGTTCTTGAACCCGCATTTCCAACTCATCACGAGATCTTTTGAGTTCTTCCTCCATCTGATTGCGTTTAGTGATTTCTTGTCTCAGTTGTTGATTTGCTGTCTCAAGCTCGGTGGTGCGCTGGCGGACGCGTTCCTCAAGCTGCATATTGAGTTGCTTGAGTTCGCTCTCCATTTGTTTAAAATGGGTGATGTCTCCGAACGTTCCTACCCAGCCGATGACTCTTCCCTTGAGATCTTTTAGCGGTGATGAAAGGACCAGTGCATCAAAATGTTCTCCGTTCTTTCTCATGAGGCGAAGCTGAATACCTTCACGCGGAGCCTTGCCGCTCATGATTGTCCGAAAAGCTTTGTCCATCTGGTCTGATTCTTCCGGAGGCCAGTAGAGAAAGGGTGGTTTTTTTCCAAGTAATTCCTCCTCGCTTCGTCCTACCATCCTGCAGAAACCATTATTAACGTACGATTGTCGCCCGTCCAAATCGACGGCGGCAATTCCGGAGAGGATGGAGTTCTAGACAGCTATGCGGAAGGCATGTTCGGTTTCGGCTTTCTCCTGCGCCCTCTTGAATCCAGTGATGTCACTGACGACGGACCGTATCGTGAAGTTTTTTCCATTAGGGACTGAAATGCTTTCGAGGGAAGCATAGAAGGGTTCGCCATCTTTCCCTATGAGTTTCAGCTCGCATCGCTCTTTCGCCCCCGTCTTTAAGAGATTCAGACGGTGATCACGAAAGAGAGACTGGAACTCAGGATCCACAAATGCTGAGAAAGATCTGCGGAGCAAGAGTGATCTATCAACGCCGAGAAGGCTGGCCCCTGTGAGATTGACTTCTACGATCTCTCCAGGCTGGCTAAAGGCAAAATAGCCGACCGGGGCAAAGTCATAGAGGTCGGAATATTTGGTTCGAGATTCCTCGATCTCTGCCTGTGCCCTCCGCAGCTCATCGTTCTGTATCTCCAGCTCGACCTGGTGCACCTGAAGCTCGTGGACCAGTTTCTTGATATCCTCGTCCTCGATCTTCGAGGCAATCTGAGGTTTTTCGGAGAGCAGCTTCTCCGCCCTCTGCCGCAGTGGTTCTTTTTTGGATTTCTTGGTGGAACTCATATGTGACGCTCCTGTTTTCAGTTTCGGATTACGGATTGCGAATTACGAATTACTCTAAAGTTAAGGAGATGGGGAGACAGGGGGATAGGGAGGCTCATCCTTCCCGAACCTAAGTGCTCAACGTCGCTTCGCCCCTGGCAGTAACCAAGATTGAGGACTGTTGATCATGGTCACTATCTTTCCCAGAATGTTGTCGTAGGAGGTCAATAATTCTCGTCCTCTTCTTGTGCTTAAATAACCACACCGAACTGAGAACTCCAGCCATACCTGGGTCTCGGCAGCCTCCGCCTCAGCGTCACTTAGCTTACTGAGGAATGAAGCTTCATAACGCCTCTTACGCCACGCTTCTGCTATATTTGTACAAATCGATCGTGATGAACGCCGTATCTGGTATCCTGGTTCGTGCCCCCAGGATTCTCGCGATACACCCCACCATTTGTCATTTAACTCCGTTATTTTCCTGATGTCAAGAAGGATGGAATGTGTCTAAGGCATCGTCATTCATTCACCTTTCTTGACGTAAGCCTCCCTTTCTTGTATATTCAACTCACCCTGAAAGCAAGCTCTCATGATGGCCGTCAGCGAATTAGTTGGTACTCTTGGAAAGGGGTGATGAGCGTGGACCTTTTTGACAAGGCCTATAACTATCATGATGCCGAGAGGATTATCAATCTCGGCCTCTACCCTTATTTTCGCGTCAACGAAGGGGCGGTAGACACCACGGTCATTATGAATGGCCGCAAAACAGTGATGATCGGCTCCAACAATTACCTTGGTCTGACCTCGCATCCGGAGGTGAAGGAGGCTGCCGTCAAGGCCATTGAGAAGTACGGGACCGGCTGCACGGGCTCCCGCTTTCTGAACGGGACGATCGATTTGCATGTGGAGCTGGAGTGGCGCCTGGCCCGGTTTATGAAAAAAGAGGCCTCCCTGGTATTCAGTACCGGGTTTACGACCAATCTGGGCGTTATCTCCACGATCGTGGGAAAGAATGACATCGTCATTTCGGACCGCACCAACCATGCTTCGATCCTGGACGGCTGTCGGATGGCCTTGGGAAAGGTTTTAAAATTTCGTCATAATGACATGGAAGACCTGGAGCGCATCCTGATCAATATTCAAGATAAGAAGGTGGGTAAACTCATTGTCGTCGACGGGGTATTTTCCATGGAAGGCGACTTGGCGGATCTGAGACATATTGTCCCTTTGGCCAAGAGATACGGATGCCGGGTGATGGTGGATGAGGCACACAGCCTGGGAGTGCTGGGTAAGGGCGGCCGGGGCACGTGCGAAGAAATGGATGTGCTGGATAAGGTGGATCTGGTGATGGGCACGTTTTCAAAATCGTTTGCGAGCCTAGGCGGATTTATCGCCGGCGAAGAAAAGGTGATCTTGTTCTTAAAGCACAATGCCCGTACCTTCATGTTCCAGGCTGCCCCCCCGCCCTCTGCCGCAGCGACCGCTCTGGCTGCCTTGAATATTCTGGAGCGCGAGCCGGAGCGCAGGCAAAAGCTCTGGGAGAATGTGCGCTACATGCTCAGGGAAATTCAACGCATGGGATTTAAGACCGCGGCGACGCAATCGGCCATCATTCCTATTCTTGTGGGCGATGATTTGAAAACCTTCCAATTTGCCAAGATGCTTGAGCAGGAGGGTGTCTACGTCAATCCAGTGGTTTCTCCTGCCGTTCCGCCCGGGATGGCCTGCCTGCGGACTTCCTATACGGCGACGCATTCCCGCCAGGAGCTGGACTATGCCCTGGAGAAGCTTAGAAAAATCGGGACCGAGTTGGGTGTGATCGGACCCAGTGCCCCGGGGGCACCCATCGACATCCGCACGATCGGTGAGGAAAAGAGTGATCAAATGAGTTTCTTGAAGCTGCCCTGGAAAATCTACACCCGGGACCACAATTGGGTGCCGCCGATGATTACGGATGTGGAGACGATTTTTGACCGTAAAGAAAATATTTTCTATGCCCACGGCGAGGCGAGAGCTTTCTTGGCGTATCGAGGCGGCGAGATGGCAGGCCGGATTGTGGCCGCCGTGGATCATCGCGCCAACCGGTATCATAACGAGCGAGCGGGCTTCTTCGGCTTTTTCGAGGTGGACCGGGACTACAGAGCTGCCGCCGCGCTTTTGGACGCCGCCAGGAAGTGGTTGTCAGAACGGGACATGAAGGTCATGCGCGGGCCGATGGCTTTTTCCCAACTGGACGGGATGGGTTGCTTAGTGGAAGGGTTTGATCATCCGCCGGCCATCATGATGCCTTACAATCCTTCTTATTATCCGGAGTTTCTGGAGAAATATGGTTTTGAGAAAGAGGAGGATTTCTATGCCTACTGGATGGATGCCCGTGGCCCTTTCCCCGAAGGCTTGGAGAAACTCTCCGAGCATGCCCAGAAAAAGGAGGGGATTGCCATCCGGCACCTGAACATGAGCCGGTTCCGGCAGGAGATGAACACCCTAATGGGGATATTGAACGATGCCAACAGTGAGGAATTCGGCTTTACTCCTCTCAGCGCCAGTGACCTCCAGTACTTTATTGCGAAGCTTCGGCCTGTGATTGAAAAAGAGCTGGTGAATTTTGTAGAAGTCAAGGGAAAGCCAGTGGCCTTCTCCATGATTTTACCGGACTATAATGAAGTGCTCAAACGCTTTGATGGCCGCGTGGGCATTGCCGACATGTTGAAATTTTATTTCTACTCCAAGCAAATCAAGACCCTCAGGTTTGCCTTACTGGCTGTGCGCAAAGCTTTCCAGCGCCGGGGATTGGAGACCCTTTTGTATCTCGAATCCTTCCGGGTGGCAAAGGCACGCGGTTACACGGGCGGTGAGCTTTCATGGGTACGGGAAGACAACAACCTGCTCAACAAGAGGATTGAGACGATGGGGGGCAGGCGCATCAAAACGTACCGGGTGTATCAATTGAAGCTTTAGCGCGGTGGGTCAAAAGACTTATTACTTTGTTTGTCATTCCGGGCTTGACCCGGAATCCAGTGTTTCCGAACTGGATTTCCGCCTTCGGGGGAATGACGACTTGAGAAATTAATGCAGAGAAGTGTTGGAAGCACTACACTGGCAGAAACTGTAAAAACCGCTTCTCAAACCCAAAGGAGCCTTCCCTCTAACGATATACAACCGGTTCCTGGTTCAAGCGGGCGGTCACCCGAACCTGGGATAAAGGTTTAGCCCCAAGTCTTCAAATCTTCGGCATCCTTCTCTTGCTTTTGATCCTGGATTTAGATATAATAACCACACAACCAAGTTGCGCAGAGCGTTTTAGGCTTACAGGATATGCCCGCAAGAACTCTAAACGACTTCTTTGCGGGCTTTCTTATGGCCGAGCCAAAGAAGATTTTGGCAATTAAGAGCCTTAACGGGAAGGAACGCCAGGGCAGAGAGATGAGCGTGATTGAGGCGAATCCTCGTACCGGTGATCGAAGAACTAGGGGAGGGCGAATGGAAGATAATCGCCGCAGAAACCGCTATTAATGCTGTTTTTCCGGAGAAGAGGTTGGGTCAATGTTACAGCGAAGAAGGCATGGGCGCCCCCGTGCTCCAAAATCAAACCATTTTAGACATCCAAAGTCATATAAAGTCGTATGCTCGGGCTGTGGAAAGGAAGTCATCACTCCGGTTCTGCCGCCAGATGGCAAGAAACTGCTCTGCATGGAATGTTTCAGCAAATCAGGAATCTCAAAGGAGGAAACATGAACAGGAAAGTTTACGTAGCCAACCTCCCCGGACAGGCCACCGAGACCGAACTCAGGGCGCTTTTCTCGAAAGCCGGAAACGTCATTTCGGTCAAGATGGTCCAGGACCGACAAACGGGGCAGCCAAGAGGCATTGCCTTCGTGGAGATGTCTACGCAGTGGGAAGGCCGAAGAGCTGTTTCCATGCTGAACCGCCAGGATTTCATGGGGAAAAATTTACTGGTAAAAGAGGCTGCAGAAAAACGAAGCTTCCGAGGAAGATAGGGGTAGAAAGGGAGAGGCCATGAATAAAACAAGACTTGAGTGGGTGATGTCCGGGTTAAACCAGTATGCATTAACCACGGCTGGACTCCTTTTTCTCTAAACTGTATCGGCAGACTTCGATAGAAACCAGGCGCTGACGGAACATCAGGAGGAAAGACCGGGGGACCTTTACAAGGAGAAGTCAAAACGGATACCTATTAAAAAGGCTGATCATTTTTCCCCTAAGAAAACCAACCCCCAAAAGACCAGGACTCGGATGCCTCGCGGGAAAACATTCTAATGTGTGCCTATTGCTGAAAAAGTGATCAGGGTGGACGTCAAGCCACAGCCTCATCCCTTCAAAGAAACCGACGCTTTTTCAAAAGAATACCAGATGGTCAAAATGACGGGTAGGATGAACATCCATATCGATCCGGTTTTATGTCAACGACCTTTACCAGAAAGTGGGGCTCGACTTTGCCAAGAACGTGATTGATCCGGCCCTTAATGGCGTTGTTAAGGGGATCGTCCCGACCTATCCGATCGGGGAAACCCTTGCTTCGAGCCCTACAGTCGGGAAAATTAGCAAACAAAAAGGCCCATACTTTTGGCACGGGCCCTCTGTTTGCTCGCTCCCCGGGCAGGACTCGGTCACTACGGTCGAGACCTGCTCACCTTTGTTGCGTAGAGGCATTGACAATCAGATCCAGTTTCTTCCTTCTACTCAAACCTTTAAGCATCCTCTCTCTTTTGAGCGCATCATTTTTTGACATTGGCCCTTCAACGTAGGGAGAATTCGGGTGCTCATGTTGTCGCATTCTGTTTTCTAAATCGGTTGTGATCCCGACATACAATTTTGTCTCCTTCTGAATAATATAAACCCACCAGTTGTCCATAAGGTCTCCACACAACAGGTTTAAGGCGGGCAGGACTTCCCTCGCTGCTCTCGGGACAAGCTCACAACAGTTCTCTCCATGACAGGAACAAAGAATTTAAAAGGGGACCCCCAAGGTCCCCTTTTAAATTCTGGCTCCCCGGGCAGGACTCGAACCTGCAACCTAGTGGTTAACAGCCACCCGCTCTGCCGATTGAGCTACCGAGGAATCTCTTATCTAATCCCTTCGTTTTTCTGCAACTTAGTAGTTAGAAGCCACCCCCTGCCTACCGGCAGGCAGGCTCTCCCGCCAGGGGAGAGGGAAGGATGGGACCGAATAACCAAACGTTAGTTTACAAAATAATATGAAAGATGGCAATCAAAATCAGTTACGGATCATCCGATCCTCTTGTGGAAGCAGCTCGTTCCTACTCAAAACCCTCTTCTTGCGCCACGCCAGGATCACGCCGAGCGGACCGGAGAAAACATAGAGGAGAACGGAGGCGAACAGGACCACGACGGGTTCCATGACGATGACGATCAACGAAAGGACGACGAAAATAAAGATGCTGAACGGTTTCCGTTTCGCCAAGTTGAGTTCTTTGAAGCTGAAATACCGGATATTCGAAACCATCAGAAAGGCCAAAATGTAAATCATTACCAGGATCACAATATCTTTGACCAAATCCGTCTCAATCAACTGGAAGTAGAGAAGGATGGTGAAGGCAATCATGGCGGCCGCTACAGGGATGGGAAGCCCCTTAAAATACTTTGTCTCGCCAGTGGAAGCCAGCACGTTGAACCTGGCCAACCGGATTGCCCCGCACGCTACGAAAAGGAAAGCGGCCAGCCAGCCAAATTTTCCGTAAGGCCTGAGCGCCCAGCTGAAGGCGAGCAGAGCCGGAGCCACTCCGAAGGAGATGAGGTCGGCCAGCGAATCATACTGCATTCCGAATTTGCTAGTAGCTCCCGAGAACTTAGCCACTTTCCCGTCGAAGACATCGAAAACGGCTGCCAGAAGGATAGCCACGGCGGCGAAGTGAAATCGTTCCTGGAACACGGCGATAATTGCCCAGAATCCGCACAAGAGATTCCCGGTCGTGAGGAGATTGGGAAGGATGTAAATTCCCCTTCTCATTTTAGTGGGTGTTCTTCTCTTTTTCATACTCGATACCCAATGATCGACTCCCCTCCCTTGACATGCTGTCCCACCCTGACAATCGGCTTTACTTCAGGCGGGAGGTAGAGATCGACCCTCGATCCAAACCGGATCAAGCCAAAGATTTGCCCCTTCCTCAGGGTATCGCCTGCCTTGGCATAGCAGACGATCCTTCTCGCCACAAAGCCCGCAATCTGGACCAGGAGGATTTTATACCGATCCTCGGTCTCCAGGACCATGGCGTTTTGCTCATTGAGGAGGGATGACTTCTCCACGTTGGCCACCAGAAATCGGCCCGGGATATATTTTTCTGCAAGAATCGTTCCGGAAACAGGGGCCCGATTGAGGTGTACATCGAAAAGAGACATAAAGATGCTTATCTTTAACGCCTTTTCGTTTAAAAAACGGCTTTCCTCACATTCCCCCACATGAACGACCCTGCCGTCAGCCGGAGAAAGAATAACGTTTTGAAGGCTGGGGATTTCTCTTCTCGGATTCCTGAAGAAATAGGCGATAAAGAGAGAAAGAAGGATTCCCAGAGTCATCCAGACCGTCCACCCCAGAATCCCAAGAATCACCGTTAAAAGGACCATCGGAATGAAGAAGGGAAGCCCTTCCTTGGCCATGGGCCAGCGATTCTGTTTCATCACTTTTTCTTCTCTTGGAGCCAACCCATCATGGAACGCAGCTTTTTTCCGACTTCTTCAATCGGATGCTCGGCCTCCTTCTTCCTCAACGCATTGAACATGGGCCGGCCCACCCGATTTTCCAAAATCCATTCTTTTGCAAAACTTCCAGTCTGCACCTCTTGGAGCATCCGTTTCATCTCCTCACGGGTCTCCGGGGTGATGATCCGCTTGCCTCGCGTCAGGTCGCCGTATTCGGCCGTATCGCTGACGGAGTAGCGCATGAAAGGAATTCCTCCTTCGTAAATCAGATCCACGATGAGTTTCAATTCGTGGAGGCACTCGAAATAGGCGATCTCGGACTGGTATCCGGCCTCCACCAGCGTATCGAAACCTGCCTTGATGAGTTCCGACACTCCTCCGCAGAGAACCGCCTGCTCTCCGAAGAGGTCTGTTTCCGTCTCCTCTTTAAAGGTGGTTTCAATGACGCCGGCTCGAGTGGCGCCAATGCCTTTCGCATAGGCGAGGGCGGTGTGTTTGGCCTTCTTCGAGAAATCCTGGTAAATCGCGACCAGGGACGGGACGCCTGCTCCCTTTTGAAATTCTCTTCGCACCAAATGGCCGGGGCCTTTCGGGGCGATCATAACCACATCGATTTCTTTGGGGGGAACAATCTGTCCATAATGGATATTGAACCCATGAGAGAACAAGAGGGTTTTCCCTTTTTGAAGGTGAGGCTTGACGTCCATTTCATAGAGTTTGGACTGGACATCGTCCTGGGTGAGGATTTGAATGAGATCGGCCTGTTTGGATGCATCCGAAGCGCCGATGGGCTTGAAGCCATCTCGAAGGGCAAACTGATAATTCTCCGTTCCCTTGATCTCGGCGACGATCACGTTGAGACCGCTGTCCCGTAAATTTTGAGCTTGGGCATGTCCCTGACTCCCGTAGCCGATGATAGCGATCTTTTTTCCCTTCAGGATACTGAGACTTGCGTCTTTGTCATAATAGATTTTCATATTAAACTCCTTCCCTAATTATAAAGTAAAGGGCATGTCCATTGGTCACGGTAACGATGCCCGTTTCGTCATTCGGTTACGTTATTCGTCTTAAGAATTTCACGTTGCCGTCGGACCCTAAAACGATACGGGCTTCGTAGCCGTAGCCTTACCCCCTTAGGAGGCAAAGGGACTATTTGTTTTCAACTTCCGGGTTCCGTTGTGATTTTACTCCCTCTGATCATGGCCACGCGGCCTGTCCTGACCAGCTCTTTAATGCCGAGGGGCTTCAGGAGGGAGAGGAGGGCGTTGATCTTTTTTTCGTCCCCCGTCACCTCAATCGTGTAGGTCTTGGCGCCGACATCGACCACCTTCCCTCGGAAGATGTCGACCACTCTGAGAATTTCCTCTCGCGTCTCGGAAGTGGCCGTTACTTTCACCAATACCATCTCCCGCTCGACAAAGTCCTTTTCAATGAGGTCCACGACCTTGATCACCGAGATCAATTTATTCAGTTGTTTGAGAACCTGTTCGAGGATCTGATCATCCCCGCGGGTGACAATGGTCATGGTCGAAACGGTCGGATCAAGGGTTTCGGCGACACACAGGCTTTCGATGTTAAACCCCCTGCCGCTGAAGAGCCCTGCAATTCGGGTCAGGACGCCGAATTCATTTTCAACCAAAAGAGTGATCACGTGTCGCATAAAGCCTTACGCCCAACATCAAATGAAAAACTTCGCGCGGAGCGATGAACCGAAGGTAAATCAATGCCAAATGAAATCCAAATTTCAAATTTTATTGATTTTCTATTTTGAACTTTGACATTCCTTTGACATTTGGAATTCGAGATTTGAACTTGCTTTATCTTCATATTATACCAGCCTCATCTGATTCAACGGTTCTCCTGACGGCACCATGGGATAGACATTTTCCTCGGGATCGATCTCGAAGTCGATGATGACGGGCTCCGGAGTGGAGAACGCCTTCTTTAACGTGGGGACAACGTCCTCTGGTTTGGTCGCTCTCAGACCCACTGCTCCGTAAGCTTCCGCCAATTTGACAAAGTCCGGGGAGATACCTTCCAGGGAAACGGACGCGTAGCGTTTTCCGTAGAAGAATTCCTGCCACTGCCTTACCATTCCAAGGTAACCGTTATTCAGAATGGCCACTTTCACCGGCAATCGATACTGGACGACCGTGGCCAGTTCCTGGGAATTCATCTGGAAACTTCCATCGCCTGAAATATCGATCACCAGCTTGTTCGGAAAAGCGACTTGCGCGCCCATGGCCGCCGGGAAGCCGTAACCCATTGTCCCCAGTCCTCCTGAAGTGAGCAATGTCCTGGGTCTGAGAAACGGGAAATACTGGGCTGTCCACATCTGGTTCTGGCCCACCTCCGTAGAGATGATGGCATCGCCCTCGGTCAGCTCGAAAATCTTTTCGATGACGTACTGAGGCTTGATGATCTCCCTCTGCTCATAATTCATGCTGTGGATCGCCCGAAATTTGTCGATCTGATGATGCCATTTTTCCATTCCAGCTTTGAAGGCGCCGACATCTTCCTCTTCGAGGAAGGAGAGAATTTTGGAGAGGACATGTTTGCAGTCGCCGACAATGGGGAGGTCAACTCTCACATTTTTGCTGATGGAGGTAGGATCGATGTCGATGTGGATGATCTTGGCCTGGGGGGCAAAGGCCTCGATCTTTCCCGTGACCCGGTCATCGAAGCGAGACCCGATGGCGATGAGGAGATCGGACTCCATGACCGCCATATTGGCCCAGTAGGTTCCATGCATTCCCAGCATGCCCAAAGAAAGAGTATGATTCCCCGGAATGCTGCCCAATCCCATCAAGGTCATGGTGACGGGGATTCCCAACTTTTCAGCAAAAAGTGTAAGCTCCTTTGAAGCGTTTGAAGAGATGATGCCCCCCCCGACATACAGTACGGGCTTTTTAGACTTCATGACGAGTTTGACAGCCCTTTGAATCTGGCCGACATGTCCTTCATAAGTGGGCTGGTAGCCTCGGATAGAGACTTTTTCAGGATACTTGAATTCGGCGGATTCGGCCTGAACATCTTTGGGAAGATCGATAAGAACCGGTCCGGGCCTTCCGCTTCGGGCCACATAGAAAGCTTCCTTTATTGTTCGAGCCAAGTCTTTGACATCTTTCACGAGGTAGTTGTGCTTGGTACATGGCCTGGTGATGCCGATAATGTCCGCTTCCTGAAAGGCATCGTTTCCGATGAGAAGAGTGGGGACCTGACCGGTCATGATAACAACCGGGACAGAGTCCATAAAGGCCGTGGCAATGCCGGTCACCGTATTGGTCGCCCCCGGTCCTGAGGTGACGATGACGACCCCGACCTTTCCCGTGGCGCGGGAATATCCATCTGCTGCATGAACCGCCGCCTGTTCATGACGGACCAAGACCTGCTTGAAAGGCGCGCTTTGGAGTTCATCGAAAAGCGGGAGGACAGCGCCACCGGGGTAGTTGAAGAGGGTCTCTACCCCTTCTTTCTTCAAAGATTCAACGATGATTTGAGAACCGGTCTTCTTCATAGCTAAAATAAGGAATCCGAATATCGGGCGAAGCGTCCGTTGGGGACCAATCCGAAACAAATCCAAAATTCAAATGGCCGAATTCCACAACCACGTTTGGAAGCTTTGTGATTTGGTCCTTTTGATTTGTTTAGAATTTCGTGCTTCGTGCTTAGGATTTCCGCCCACGGCGGCCTTATCGGTATTGCATCAATATTTTTTCCATCTGATCTTTGAGTGCCAGTTTTTTCTTCTTAATGATTTTTATCTCCACCTCATCCTGAGGGGTGAGAAAGGGTTTTTTCCCCAGCTCTTCTAATTGTTTTGCGAGCTGGGAATGCGCTTGTTTTACTTTTGAAAATTCTTCATTTTCTCTTATCAGCTTTTCAATCAACGCCTCCTCTTTGGTCGTCATCTCAACCCCCCGATATTGAAAAACATGATCGTTCAAGACAGCTTAACAGAAAAAGCTAATATAATCCAGCCATTTTGTCAACTTATTGCCATCCGGCGAGGGACGAGGTCTGCTTTTCCTCCCTACACGAACCGTTCAGAAGACGTCAAAAAATGTCGGGCTGCGCCTTGGCCCATAAGAATGGGCGTCTTATCGAAGCTTTAGGATTGCGGGTCATCAATGTTATGGGTAACTTTCCTCTTGAGTAAAACAGCGCAATTATAGAGGGTTAGACCCCGCAGTTTGATTTTATCCCGATTTAGATAATAAAACCCTTCTTCTACCCAGTCATGCGAGCACCCCAAAGGGTGCGTGCCTGCACGCCAAAGTGCCTCGTGAAGGCATCTGCCGAGTAAGAGTTTCGGCACGCAGGCGTGGCAATTTCATCCAAGAAAACCAGATTGCTTCGTTTCACTCGCAAAGACAATTTTCTAAATCGGGATTTGACCGGAATGTTTCTCTTGCCATTTCATTTCAGCTTCTGAGGGTCTTACATAAAGAGGGGAGAAGGCCGGGAGGTTCAAAGACTCACCTTTTCGAAGGAGTTCCATCCCCAACTTTGCCACCATTGAGCCATGAGAAACATGGAATGGAGCAGAGGGCAGAATGGCGAAGGAGCCAAGACGATTCAGTAAAAAATCTCGGTAGGTTCCCACTCCCTCACCGACGAAGATGGTTTGCTCCTTGATCTTTCTTACAAGGTCTTCAGGTGGGATCGCCTGATATTTCGATTGCCGCCTGAGCGAGTCCCTTTCTCCGTAGCGATAAAAAGCCGTATAGACTTCCTTCTTTCTGGCGTCGAGGATCGGACAGATAAGGCAAGAGGTAGGAGCGATTTCGGAAGCGAGAACATCGAGTGTGGAGATACCTGCCACGGGTTTTCCGGTTGCAAAGGCCAAGCCTTTCACAGTGCTGACGCCAATTCTCAATCCCGTGAAGGAACCCGGACCGAGGGCAATCACCCATCCCTCGATCTGTTCAATTGGGCAGCGAGCTTCTCTTAGGACAAATTCGATTGCCCCAAGGAGTCTTTCAGAATGGGTCACCGGGATATTGAGGAGATATTCAGAGATGACTTCGTTGTTTTCAATCAAGCCGACGCTTCCACACGATGTGGAAGTGTCGATGCCAAGTGCTTTCATTTCAGAATTTAAATCCTCCGGGAAAGAAATATCGGATCAAATCGTTACGGATGGCAAAGAGCATCAGGAGGATAATGAAGATTAAGCCGATCTGCTGGGCGATTTCCATCTTCCGGAGACTGATGGGTCCCCGCAAGATCGCCTCCAATCCCAGAAAAAGGAGGTGGCCTCCGTCGAGGATGGGAATGGGAAAAAGATTGATGACTCCAAGATTGATGCTGATCATGGCTGTGAAAATAGCCAAACTCAACAGTCCCCGTCTGGCTTGTTCGCCGGTCATCTTAGCGATCATGATGACGCTGCCGACTTCCTTGGCTGGGATGACCCTCTCGATGAGTTTTACAATCCCTATCACCGTCAACTCAATCACCTGCCAAGTTTCAGTGAATCCACTTCCGACGGCCACAAGGGGATCCACTTTTTTGTAAACGGCATTAATAGGGGAATGGGTCACGCCTATTTTGAAAGCTCGGGTTTCTTCCCCAAAAAGGTTTTTTTCAGCAAATGGCTTTGGGGTGACGTTGACGTCAAGGATTTCACCGTCACGTTTCACCTTCAGAGATAGTGCTTTTCCCTGGCTATTCGTTATAGCGGATTGTAATTCCTCCCAACTTGAAATATCTTTCCCATTGATCGAAAGAATGGTATCCCCTTTTTTCAGACCTGCCGTCTCAGCAGGGTAGCCAGGGCTGACTCCCTCCACCACTGGAGCGATCACGGGTAGAGAGGGAATGCCCACGATGAGGTTGGCACCGGAGAAGAGAACCGCCGCGAGAAAGAAATTGAAGAAAGGACCGGCGCTGATGATCAGGGCACGTTTCCAGATCGGCTGCGCCCAAAGGGAGCGATGACGGTCTTCTTCCTTAATTTCCTCATGAGGATCCTCTCCCAGAGGTTTGACGAATCCCCCCAAGGGAAAGACAGCAATCTGATACTCTGTTTCTCCAATCTTCTTTCCGATAAGCTTGGGCCCGAAACCCAAGGAGAACTTGAGGATACCCACGCCCAATCTTTTGGCCACGATAAAATGGCCCAGCTCATGGACGAAAACGAGAATTCCCAATACGATAGCTGTTGCAAGGATCGTGGTCAGCACGTTTTTCTCCCTTCCAAAAGGGCCTTTGCCCTTTCTCTGGCCCAGTGATCGGCTCTCAGGATATCTTCGATCGTATGAATAGGTTTCACCTCATGCTCCCCCATTACCGTCTGGAGAAAGAGAGGGATTTCTGTAAATTTGAGAGATCCTTCTAAGAAGGCGTCGACGGCCACTTCATTGGCCGCATTGAGGATGGCGGGCATGGTTTCTCCGATCTCGATGGATCGATAGGCCAATCGGAGACAAGGAAATCTTTGCAAATCGGGGGGCGAAAAAGTGAGGGCCTCGCTTTTCGAAAGGTCGAGGGGAGGCAAGCTTAGATTGAGTCGCTCAGGAAAGGCAAGGGCGTAGGAGATGGGGATCTTCATGTCCGTAATCCCCATCTGGGCGACTATGGAGCCGTCGATATATTCCACCATCGAGTGAACAACGCTCTGCGGATGGATCAGGACGACGATCTTTTCAACGGGGATGTTGAAAAGCCAATGCGCCTCGATGACCTCCAGTCCTTTGTTCATCAGGGAGGCGGAATCGATGGTGATCTTCTTTCCCATTGTCCAGCGAGGGTGGTTCAGAGCTTCTTTCACGGTGACCTCATGAAGCCTGGAAAGGGGAGAATTGCGAAAAGGTCCCCCTGATGCCGTGAGGATCAGGCGATGAACATCCTCCTTTTGGTGCCCAAGCAGCGCCTGGAAGATGGCACTGTGTTCGCTGTCCACGGGGAGGATCTGGGCGTGATTCCTTTTGGCCTCTTCCATCATGATCTTTCCTGCCATGACGAGAGATTCTTTGTTGGCCAGAGCAATCTTTTTTCCGGTCTTGATCGCGGAGAGGGTGGGGATGAGGCCGACCGCACCCACGATGGCTGAAACGACCTGATCGACCTCAGGGTGGGTGGCTACCTGGATGAGCCCTTCCACCCCGTGAACGATTTCGACGGGTATGTTCGGAAGCTCTCTTTGAAGAGCTTCCGATAGTTCTTGATTGAGAACGGAGACGAGCTTCGGCCGAAACTGAAGGATTTGCCGCTTAAGGAGGTCTGTATTGAGGCCGGCAGAAAGGCTGACTACCTCAAATCGTTCCGGAAACTGACTGACGATATCGAGCGTATTAACCCCGATCGAGCCTGTTGAACCCAGGATAGAAAGACGCTTCATGGCGTCTCCGTCAAGAGATAGAGGAGGCAGTAGTAAAGGAAAGGGGCGGAGAAGAGGAAGCTGTCCAACCGATCCAGCATGCCCCCGTGGCCCGGAATGAGGTTCCCCGAATCCTTTACCTGGGCACTTCGTTTCAGCATCGATTCCGTAAAATCTCCCAATTGGCCGAAAAATCCTATGCCGGCGGCGAGAAGGATACAGGTTCCTTTCTTCATGTGGGGGATGAGTAGCAGGACAAAGGCGAGGGCCACAATGATGGAGCCGAGGATGGCTCCTCCCAACCCTTCGAAAGTTTTTTGGGGACTAATCTTTGGGTAGAGTTTGTGTCTTCCGAAAGAGGCGCCGCTCAGCAAGGCAGAGATGTCCCCGGCCCAGACCGTTGCGATGAGAAAGAGAACCCATAACCTTCCGTGCGTCATATTTCGGACGAGCGAGACATAGGCAAGGAGAAATCCGATAAAGAGAATTCCGAAGAGAAACATCCCCATCTTCGAGATGGTGGAAGAGAGATCCCTGGAGGTTCCCATGAAGAGGACGGAAAGAATGAGAAGGACGACGACGAGGAAGGGAGGAATCTGTTTTAACTCTCCGAATGAAACGATGACCGAGAGGACCAACCCCAGTCCTATTCCCATGGCGCGTTCCACCCATTTGGAATTTGGAAGGACAAGATGGGTGTACTCTCGGAGTCCGAAAAAAGTGGCCAGAAGCACCATGAGGTAGAGCACAAACGGAGGAAACAGGGTGATCAGAAGGATGACCGGAGGGACCATGATCAACGCCATCCATACCTTCCTCTTTTCTATGATGCCCATATCACCCCTTCAAATTCGGATTTCGGATTGCGGATTTCGGAATTAAATTCCGCATTCCACATTCGGCAATCCGCAATCGGTCATTCTTCTCTTCCGTTCAGTTGCTCGCTGGTGAGGCCGAATCTTCTCTCTCTCGATTGATAATCAGAGATAGCCTTTATAAGTTCGTTTCGGTCGAAATCCGGCCACAGGGTGTCGGTGACATATAACTCCGTGTAGGCGATCTGCCAAAGGAGGAAATTGGAAATGCGAAATTCACCACTTGTCCGGATGAGAAGGTCGGGATCCGACATCCCGCGGGTCCAGAGGTAGTGAGAGAAGCGTTGAATCGTAACCTCCTCCGGTTTGATCCTTCCCATCTGGAGGTCGGAGAGGATCCCCTGGACCGCGTGAAGGATCTCCGAACGACCGCCATAGCTCAACGCGAGATTGAGAACCATCCCATCGCAGTGCTCGGTCCTTTTTTTTGTTTCTTCCAAGGTCCTCTGGACATCGGGAGGAAGATCTTCGATGCGGCCGATGGCATTGAGCCGGATATTATTCTGGACCATTTCCTCACATTCTTTTTGAAGATATTCTGTCAGCAGTCCCATCAGGGCCTTCACCTCATCCGCTGGCCTCTTCCAGTTCTCGATAGAGAAGGCGTACAGCGTTAACACCTTGATTCCTAATTCCCGGCAGGCGGTGACGACCTCCCTGACGGCGTTGATGCCTTTGATGTGGCCGCTGATTCGGTTCAGGAGCTTCTTCTTGGCCCAGCGCCCATTTCCATCCATAATGATGGCGATATGGCGGGGAAGGTTTTCTTTATCGATTTCTTCCATGATGGAGAGGTCGTCTTGGACACCAAGACGAGGGTTTTCTTTATGCAAGCATCCTCAGATCAGCTATCTTTTCAAATTAGCATATCAAATACTGTTTTTCAATCCACCATTCACGGAGAGAAAGATGCGGTGATCAGGGAACATCTTTGGAGGGGAGAAAGGGGGAAGATGTTCAGAAGGATTCCTCTCCCCCTTTGGCGTCATTTTTCGACAATCGCTTCAACAGGGCATACCTCAAAACAGCTTCCGCATTCCGTACATTTCTCTTCGTTGATGACGTAGGGCTCCCCTTCTTCAATGGCTTCTGCGGGGCATTCTTCCGCGCAGGTCCCGCACGCCACACATTCCTCCGTAATGACATAAGCCACCGGCATCACCCCCTTTGATCTCAAGAGATTTCTAAGATTTCTTTCTCCTTGGCGGTTAGGGCGGCATCCACTTTCTCGATAAATTGATCGGTCGATTTCTGCACCTTATCCATGGACTGGTGGAGTTCATCCTGAGAGATCTTTTTATTTTTCTCCAACCCCTTCAACTGATCATTTGCCTCTCTTCGGATGTTTCGAATCGCCACTTTTGCGCCCTCCGCCATCTTTCTCACCACCTTGACTAGTTCCTTACGCCGTTCTTCTGTCAGTCGGGGGATGTTGATCCGAATCATCTTGCCATCATTCGCCGGGGTCACTCCCAGTTCCGATTTGAGGATGGCCTTTTCAATTTCACCGATGACTGAGGTATCCCAGGGTTGAATGGTGACGAGTCTGGGCTCGGGGACGGATAAGGTAGCCATCTGGTTAAGAGGCGTCGGCGTCCCGTAGTAATCCACCCGGATATCATCGAAGAGCGCCAGGGAGGCCCTGCCCGTCCTGATCTTATTCAAATCCGCCTTGAGGGAAGAGAGCGTTTTTTCCATCTTGGCGACCGTTTCTGCATACGTTTTATCATTCATAATTCATCCTCTCACTCTCGTTCCAACTTTTTCTCCTAAAACCGCCCGTTTGACATTTCCCTTTGGCTTCAAATTGAAGACGATGATAGGAATCTGGTGGTCCATACAGAGAGAGATAGCCGTTGCATCCATGACCTTTAATTGTTTCTTGAGGACATCGAGGTAGGTGAGTTCATCATATTTGTGGGCATCTTTATGAAGCAGTGGATCAGCGTTATAAACGCCGTCGACCTTTGTGGCCTTGAGAATGACGTCCGCCCCGATCTCCATGGCTCGGAGGGAAGCGGTGGTGTCGGTGGTGAAATAAGGGTTCCCTGTCCCTCCTGCGAAGATCACCACCCGGCCTTTTTCCAGATGGCGAATAGCCCTTCTTCGAATGTAGGGCTCAGCGACCTCCCGCATTTCAATGGCTGTCTGGACTCGCGTTTGAACATTGATCTTTTCAAGAGCATCCTGCAGAGCAATGCCGTTCATGACGGTGGCCAGCATCCCCATATAGTCTGCGGAGGCCCGGTCCATTCCCTTTGCGCTGGCGGCCATCCCCCGAAAGATATTCCCTCCGCCAATGACAATGGCGACCTCCACCTTCAGGTTTCTTACCTCCTTGATTTCCTGAGCGATCTTCTGGATCACGGCTGGGTCGATTCCGAAACCTCCCTGGCCCGTTAACACCTCACCGCTCAGTTTCAAGAGGATCCTTTTATATCGGGGTCTTTGCATGAAGGGACAAGCGTTTTGCTCAATTGGTTCTCTCCTGCCCGGTCCCGATATTTCGCCCCCGTTGGAAATAATGTCCTGCGGGGATTTCTAACGGAGCCTACTTCACCGAGGAAGAGCAGGTAGGCGATGGCTGAGAGGATAGTCCCTCACCCAGTTGAAATCTTGCAAACCGACGGATCGTAATGTTCTCCCCGATCTTGGCAATCATAGCGTCCAGCAATTCCTTGATCGTGAGGTCGGAGTCTCTGACATAGGTTTGTTCTAGAAGGCAAACCTCGGAATAAAACCTCTCCATTTTCCCTTCGACAATTTTATCGATCACCTTCTGAGGTTTTCCTGCCTCCTGGGCTTGGGTTCGATAGATCGCCCGCTCCCTTTCCAATATCTGTTCCGGAATCTCCTCTCTTTTGATGTATTGAGGGTTGGCAGCGGCGATATGCATGGCGATGTTTTTTACGAAGGTTTGAAAATCCTCGGTCTTCGCGACAAAATCGGTTTCGCAGTTGATCTCGACCAGGACTCCCATCTTTCCCCCGGCATGGATATAGGAGGAGACCAGGCCATCCGTCGCAATTCGGCCTGCCTTTTTGGCGGCAGTGGCCAGTCCTTTCCGCCGAAGGTAATCGATCGCTGCTTCCATATTCCCCTTGGCCTCTTGCAGGGCTGTTTTGCAGTCGATCACCCCGGCGCCTGTCCTTTGTCTTAAGTCTTTTACCAATTCAACCGTAATTTCCATTCGTTCCTATTCCTCTTCCACTCCCGCGGCCACTTCTTCTACCTGGATCGGTTTGGGAGGCTCCACTTTTTCCGCACCCTCTTTATCTTCTTTCGCTCCCTCGATCTGGAGTTGTTTTTCGTAGATCTGTTTTCCCTCCACGACCGCATCCGCAATCTTAGAGGCAAACAATTGAATCGCGCGGATGGCATCGTCATTTCCCGGAATAATGTAATCCAACTCCTCGGGATTGCAATTGGTATCGACAATGCCGATGGAGGGAATGCCAATCTTCCGAGCCTCTCTCACGGCAATCCTTTCCTTTTTAGGGTCCACGACGAAGACGGCCCCAGGGAGTCGACCCATATTCTTGATACCCCCCAGCGATTTTTCCAGACGGCTCCTCTCTTTCTCCAGTTCCAAGACCTCTTTCTTCGGAAGGAGATTGTAGATCTCTTCATTCTTCATCGCCTCAAGTTTATTCAATCGATCAATGGACCGCTTAATCGTCTGGAAGTTGGTCAACATTCCTCCCAGCCAGCGATGATTTACGTAGAACATTCCGCAGCGTGTGGCGTGCTCGGAAATCGTTTCCTGGGCCTGTTTTTTCGTCCCCACAAAGAGGATATATTCTCCTTTCGCCGCGACGTCCCGGACGAATTGATAAGCCTCCTTGAAGAGCTGGACGGTTTTCTGGA
>Ga0326728_10009577_pt1 | contig 23231 bp, 24 predicted proteins | sample MB3enrmetagenome_FD_207602 | JGI IMG/M metagenome (GOLD analysis project Ga0326728, IMG submission 207602) | Lab enriched peat soil microbial communities from McLean, Ithaca, NY, United States - MB31MN | ecosystem: Environmental > Terrestrial > Soil > Wetlands > Peat | place: USA: New York... | reverse complement strand
CGATTTCTTTCTCAAGCTCGTCTTTGGTCTTCTTCATTCTGCCGTAGCTCATGGCTTTGTGCTTGGAGGCATTGGCTTTGATCTTTGTTCCATCAAGAGCCACATGGCCAAGTTTAACAAGGCCTGCTTCCTGGCAGAGTCTGAGGGTCTGCAGGAACAGATCGGCAAGTGCTCTCAGATGACGCTTCCGGAACTCACATATGGAGTCATGATCGGGATGCCTGTTTGCCGCAATCACTCGGAAAGCAACGTCCTCGTGAGTCTTCTTCTCGATTTGTCGGGAACTGGGAACCCCAGTGCAGTAGGCGTACAGAAGAAGTGCGGTCATCATCCCGGGTTCATACGGAGGCTGGCCCCGCCCATCGCCCCGGTAGGACGCATAGATATTTGAGAGGTCAAGCTGCTCGACCACATCTAATAAAAAATATGCGAGATGCCCTTTCGGGAGCCAGTCCATCAAAGATGGCGGGAGCAGCATTTGTTTTCGGTCGCAGGATTTGAATGTCTTTTCCATAGTGGAGCCATAATAGCAGAAACCGGCTCTCTATGCCATTTTCTCCGACACGCCCCTAGCTCAATTCGGATGCGTTCCAACGACTGATGTGCTCTTCCCAGAACTGTCTACGAGATTGACTGAGATTGCTCCTCATGCCCGACCTCCTGTTGTGTTTTCAGAAGATCATGGCAGACCACGATTTGGTTTACAAGGTGGCGCTCCCCGAACGCTTCCACAAAAATGTCTCAAAGTCGACAGTATATCTTCTTTGCCTCATCCGAAGAATGTTAGCCGATAGCAAAATATCTTTATATATCAAAGAGATAGACTCTTTGCCTTACGCACTGGCATGGCATATGCTAGTCATCCCGTGCCGAATCAATTTGTTTGGCTGTGACATGCTGCTGTTCTCGGTTCCTTTTCGGAGGGCGCTTTCTCACGGTGCCAATTGTGCCATATAACGTCCACAGCGTCTGTTGTAACACCCCCATGACTTTGCATAGGGATTACCCCAATGAAAGGAGGGATGAAGAAGAAAGGAATCGAGGAAATTACGGAGCACAGTGCGGTCACGCTTTGAAACCCAATGGAACAGTTCGCCTACAAGGACTTATGAAAGGATCTGACGATGGGAAGCATTGGCAGCACCAGTAGACCTACGGAAGGGTTGTTGGTCGGAGCGATTCAATATCCTGTTCCGGTAGTCAATTCTCGGAAAGATATTGAAGCCAACGTGGAAAAAATTTGCCAGGCGACTGCCAACACAAAGGCTGGCTATCCCGGCATGGACCTCATTGTCTGGCCAGAATACAGCACCCAAGGCCTGAATACCAAAAAATGGTTAACTGAGGAATTTCTCTTAGACATTCCCGGTCCGGAGACTGAAGCTTACGCCAAGGCTTGTAAAGATAATGACATCTGGGGTGTCTTTTCCATCATGGAGAGGAACAAAGATCCGAAAAAGAACCCGTTTAATACGGCCATCATCATCAACAACAAGGGCGAAATTGTGCTGAAATACCATAAGCTAAACCCTTGGGTTCCGATTGAGCCCTGGTATCCGGGAGATCTTGGCCAACCCGTGGTGGAAGGTCCAGGAGGCAGTAAGCTTTCGGTATGCATCTGTCATGATGGTATGTTTCCGGAACAGGCCCGCGAAGCAGCCTACAAAGGTTGCAACGTCTATATCCGTATCTCCGGCTACAGCACTCAAGTCAATGAACAGTGGATCCTGACCAACCGCTCAAACGCCTGGCACAACCTGATGTACACTGTTGCGGTCAACCTGGCTGGTTACGACGGCGTCTTTTATTACTTCGGCGAGGGGCAGATCACGAATTACGACGGCACTGTTCTCGTGCAGGGGCACAGGAATCCGTGGGAGATCGTGACCGGCGAGATATTCCCCAAAATGGCCGATCAGGCCCGAACCGACTGGGCTTTGGAAAACAACATCTTCAACGTGGGTAGCCGCGGCTATGTAGCTTTGCCGGGTGGGGAAAAAGAGTGTCCCTACACGTGGGTCAAGGACTTTGCAGCCGGAAAGTACCATCTGCCGTGGGAAGAAAAAATCAAGATTAAAGACGGGTCTTACTATGGGTATCCCACCAGTGGTGGAAGATTTGGCAAGTGATTGAAACAGATCTCGTGATCCGGCGGCCTGTTTTTCGTTTGGCCGCCTCGGGAATCTTATTCTGCCATCCGATAAGATTCAGCTGATTTTGATGATTTGCATTGGTCAACTTGGCGTTCCCACGGTCTTTCGTGGGAACGCATACTGGAATTGATATGAAAATGGGACCGGCATTTTCCATTTTCATCCTTTGTTGCGATCCAACCTGACCAGGGAAGTCAGCGAGCGATGGAATCAAAATCAGCAGACAGTACCAGTCCTCCTTCGTCTCTACGTCGTACGCACTCCCCCTTGGTGCGCGTTTGCCCCGGTCAGATTCCGTCGGGAATTGCTGATTCATTTGCTCACGCTATCTTTTGAGTGATAGATCGGCCTGGAACCTCGGTGTGAACGTCCGAAACGCATGTCTCAACTTGTATTTTTTCAACGAGTTGCACCCCTTTCGTCGTCATAACATTGGGTGCGCACATGGGCGTCTCATTGACGTGACATTAGTGGCCTTCCAGTGATTCTGTTTGCATGAGAGATAAGCTGAATAGCTTCTAGAAATCGTTATGCCTTCTTGAAAAGACAGGCGGGAGGGAATCCGATGGGAATGTTAGGTTGTGCATTGGTCTATGTTGGTTTTGTCCTTTTTATTAATGCTCTGATGCTCTACGGAAAATTGACTCCCAAACACATAATCCCCATGAACCTTTTTACCGGCATTTTGATTTTCGGTGGCGTCATGAGGACAGTCTTTCTGCAGGGCGAGGGCCTCACACCATATTTCTATGGCATGCAGTCACTTCTGTTTGCTTTTACCTATTTATGGGTAGCAATCAATTCCATATGGAATCTCGAAGGTGAAGGACTCGGATGGTATTGCCTCCTTGTGGCAATTGTTGCAACTCCCACAGCATTTACTGCTCTTCCGGACATCGGACTGTTCGTTTTATGGCTTATGTGGGCCATTTTGTGGTTGATGTTTTTCCTGGCATTGGGGCTTAAGAAAGATATGGGTAAAAGCGTAGCTCATTGGACGATGGTCAATGCAATTGTCACGGGTGTTTCCGGTTATCTCATTCTTATCAAGGTCTGGCCATGGCTACCTAAAAGCTGAGAGGTGGTGGTGAAGTAGTCTGCAGAGTGAATACCCAACAGCATGGCTAGTATTGATAACTACAACCTTGAATTAAATGAAAGGAATCAAATATGAGGCACGGAGACATTTCCTCGAGCAATGATACCGTGGGAACGATGGTAGTGAACTATGCAATGCCTCGTTTCCATACAAAAAAAGAAATCATCGACAATTGTCAAAAGATAGCTGCCTACATTGAGGGAGCTAAAATTGGCCATCCTGGACTGGATTTGATCATCTTCCCTGAATATAGCACGGAAGGGATCCTTTACGACAGTGCAGAGTGCATGGAGTTGTCGGCAACCATTCCTGGTGAGGAAACAAAAATATTTGCCGAAGCATGCCAGAAGAACGGCGTCTGGGGAGTCTTTTCACTGACAGGTGAGAAGCATGAAGAACATCCTAAAAAAGTACCGTATAACGCCCTGATTCTAATCAACAACAAGGGCGAGATCGTCCAGAAGTATCGGAAGATCATGCCGTGGTGTCCAATCGAAGGGTGGTATCCTGGAGATCGCACCTATGTCAGCGAAGGCCCAAAAGGTCTGAAAATTAGCCTGATCATTTGCGACGATGGGAATTATCCCGAAATCTGGCGTGATTGCGCCATGAGAGGTGCTGAGTTAATTGTCCGTTGTCAGGGCTACATGTATCCGCCAAAGGAACAGCAGGTAATGATGGCCAAGTGCATGGCCTGGGCAAATAACAGTTACACGGCCGTGGCAAATGCCGCTGGTTGGGATGGAGTGTACTATTATTTTGGCCACTCCGCCATCGTGGGTTTTGATGGTAGAACACTTGGGGAATGCGGCGAATCGCCCATGGAGAACCAGTATGCCGAATTATCCGTTAGCGCCATACGAGACGCTCGGGCGAATTGGCAGTCTGAGAATCACCTGTTCAAACTATTACACCGGGGTTACACGGGTTGCATAGGCTCACAAGAGGATGCAAAAGGTGTGGCTAAATGTCCATACGAATTTTATCATACCTGGGTTAATGATCCCCAGAAAGCCAGAGAGAACGTAGAGAAGATAACCCGGCAGACGGTTGGAACCAGCGAATGTACGATTCGAGGCATCCCTTGCTAAATCACAAAAGGGAATGCTGGAAGCAGGTTCTGCAAAAGGCAAGTGCAGCATCTCTGTAATTGTTCGATATTATGATACCGCAAGATGTGGATACAGAAGCCATGATTGTACTCATTTAAAATATCGAGTAATTTACCAAAAAGCTGTACTAGCTTGGACAATTGTCCGCCCGAAGAATGCCTATGGACATCTAAGACGATCTCAAGGGACTGCTCGCAGCAATGAATTGGCGACCAGTCCCTTTCATTTTTCCTTTCCGTATTCCTTCAATTCGGCTCCATAATTGACAATACGGTCGCAATGAGGTGAGGAGCTGGGATGCCGATGATCAGATCCTGACCTGCGCTTTAGTTACCGGAAATTGCAGCGGATTAGATTAGGGTGCACTGGTTGGGTGTGAATCATGGGGCGACAGTCGAGCACCAGTTTTTTGGCGTCAGGTGCGACTTTTTAGGACTGGTGATGAATTTGGGTACCAGGAACGAGAACTTTCTGTCCATGAAAGCTTTTCACTATGAAGAAGTATCCGAGTAGTAGACAGGCAATGCGAGGTCCAGGAGGTCGGTCTCGCGGTCCGCTTCCAAAACTTCGGTAAGGTCGTCGTTGAGTGCGCACCCGTCCAGTTTTGCTTCGAAAGCACAACAACATTAGCAACCATAAAAATTCAAATTGTTCAGCTTGAAGGTCTTTACTTCTGCTCCGAGTTTCAGTGCCATGGTGAAGAAACTTCGTAAAGCCAGGGCGTTTTGATAAAGACGCGAGTGCAAAAGCCCATTCAAAAAATGTCATAATTCCTAATGTGGACTCGACCATGGAGTACCCACCAGGAAAGCCGGATGATCTTCATAATCCACACGCCACCCGACCCCTCCCCGACCTCCTATATGGTCTCATCGCAGAACAAAAAAAGACAATCCAGGTTTGCTGCTTATCTTGTCAGGGAGCTGGAGTTTGGGATGGCCGCATGTCGATAAGCAATGAAAAAGGAGGTGCGCAAAATGAGGTTCATGCTAAAGGTCAATATTCCCGCTGACGCAGGGAACGCAGCAGCGAAAGCCGGCAGACTGGGTGAAACGATTCAATCCATCCTTGCCGACCTGAAGCCTGAGGCGGCGTATTTCACTGATGAGAAGGGACAAAGGACGGCTTTCATATTTCTGGATATGAAAGATGCCTCCCAAATCCCGGCGATTTCGGAGCCCTGGTTTCTGGCATTCAATGCCCACATTGAAATCCATCCGGTTATGGTGCCCGACGACCTGATGAAAGCGCGTCCAGCGATTGAACAAGCCGTAAGAAAGTACGCGTGATGTTGGCCCCTTTTAAAAGGGAGCCCTGGACAGAGCGGGGTTGTTAGACGCATTCAGAGGGGCGACGGGCCAACTCTCCAGATGGTTTTTTTTCGGCTGGATTTTCAGGAGCCGCGTTTTCTAAAAGGTGAGCTTTTCGATGGGAAAGGAAACTCAACGCTTTCCAGGCAAGCGGCTTGCATAGTCAGAATAAATCCGACTTAGTGGGACAAAACGCCTTAACGCGGCCAATTTCACGCCCATCACAGTTTGGTCGGTAAACACGCAAGGGAGTTCCTATGCCAAAGTCATCTGAGCGATTGGTATTGGTTACCGGTGGCACCGGGAACCAAGGAGGAGCCACGGTCACTCATCTGCTGATGGCTAAACGAGTTCGGATCCGGGTGCTCACACGGAATCCGGACTCCGCCAAGGCAAGGCACCTCGCATCACAGGGCGTCGAGCTTATACGCGGGGACTTCGACGATGCGGGTGCCGTAAAAACCGCGCTTTCAGGCGTCTCGGCCGCGTTTTCGGTCCAAGGATTCATGGACAAGGGCGGTGTCGCGGCGGAGGAGCGGCGCGGAAAGGCCTTTGCGGACGCCATAAAAGCGGCCGGCGCGCCTCATCTCGTCTATTCTTCGGTTGAGGGAGCTGAACGTCAGAGCGGCATTCCTCACTTTGAGAGCAAGTGGCACGTTGAGCAACACATTCGTGAACTCGGAATCCCCGCGACAATTCTTCGCCCTGTCGCTTTCATGGACAATTTCGCCGCATCATCATTCGGGCGCGCGATGGCCTTAGGAATGTTCAGAGCCACTCTCGGAACCTCGAAACGTGTTCAGCTGGTCGCAACATCCGACATTGGTTGGTTCGCGGCGCGAGCATTGGAAGACCCCGGTAGCTTCGCAGCACGCATCATCCCGCTCGCCGGTGACGAATTGAGCGTCGCCGAAATCATCAAGACATACAAAAATGTAACCGGGCACGCGCCTTGGGTAGCTCCCATTCCTCGTTTTCTTTCCGGATTGATGCTGCCCAAAGATATCGCGACGATGTTTCAGTGGATGGGGGTACACGGCTTCGAAGCGAATATCAGCACGCTGAGACAACAGCACCCCGGTTTATTATCTTTCTCGGCCTGGCTGAAGGCGCGCAGCGGCTGATCTTGTCCAGTACCGGACCGCAAAGCTAAAAGGCTCATATTGCGCACAAGTTTGAAAAAGTGAAAGGTTATAAAAAGTTCCGGGGGCTTCGCGCGTTGGCGTCCGGAAACATAAGAGTTAACATAAGGAGGCTCAATTTCGTTGAGTTTTGCAAGAGGCCCCACAGAATTAAGGTTGCCCGCCTGAGGGCTATTCCATGGTTGAGACCACGTGGGCGGGCGCGGCATTCATCGTAATAACAGTACGATCCGATCCGGGGGGCAACCTCAATATGCCGAATTAGAAGATGAAGATTCGAGAATCACCCTTCGCAGCGGCCTAAAGTGCTGTTTTCGATGCCTGAAAGACGTCACTCCAAGCTGGCCGGCTCATCCGGCACAATATCATGCGTGTGTGGGATGAGTCCCGTTTTGCCGGCCGGCGACCTTCCTGCGGACCGCCGTTACTTGATCCCGATGAAAGTGCTCCGATGCTTGTGCCTGTAAAAGCCATTTGCCATGGACTCGCGAATATCTCCAAGCATATCAAATTGTTCGAAAACGAGCTGAAAGCCAGCACTCTTGATTGCAAGGAGCAGATCGGGACGCCGCAGCCAGAAAGAGGTGCGATTTTCCCATGAAGCTTCGAGCCACATGTCGCGTATTTCTGCTCCGTCGTGCTCCCAAAACCATCGCCCGGACAAGCCTTCATTCTCCGCAATCTCACTTAAGGGGAAAGTGCTACTGGGTTCATCTGGCGCGAAGTGCGTGTTGATGATCACGGCTTTGGCGCAAAGCGAACTCATCAATCGTATGAACTTTGCGGGAGCACTCAGGTGATAGAGCAGGCCGCAGCAGAAAATAACATCAAATGGTCCATAGCGTTCGAGATTCCAGACGTCGTCATGCTCGAATCTGAGGTTCGGCAACGACAAGTGGTCGCGGACGTAGCAGCACTTACGGAAGTTGGCCTCCCGCACCTCCAGCCCAAGCGCATTCATACCCAGCCGCGCAAACTCGACGGTAAAGCCGCCCTCGAGACAGCCTAAATCAACAATGCTGACGCCATTCAGCCCGTTAGGAAACAAGACACCCAGCAGGTGCTTTACAGATTGTACCAAGGGTTGCTGATTCAATACCGACCCGGAATCCGGCCTGGTTTGAGCGCCGTCGTCCAAAACGATATTATGAGCTATGAAACGTTCGCCTCGAACCTCGAGTTCGAAGAGCTTCCCGGCAAGCTCTCGTGCCATCTCTAATGCTTCATTCTCCGTGCGGCCCTGAGCGACCAGACCCGGTACAGTCGCGGAAGTTGCCCGGTAGACTCCATCCGGCTGTTTCTCGATTTTCACATCGATAATTCTTTTCATGGGACTTCACTCAGCTTGCGATTACCGATTTTCCGAAGGCCATATTCCGCCATCTGCTTTGAATCCACTGAGACCATAGCACAAAAGCTATAACCGGGAAAGGGATTGGGGTATCTCTATATCGAACCTGATACTTTCGCGATACGATGAAGAACATCGCTTGACCCCTCCTACGCGGTTTCAGTCATGGAATATCCCCCAGGAAAACCACGTGATCTTTATGATCCCCACCCAGCCTGACCCACCCCCGGTGGTTTCTACCATCACAACGATTTCATGGTGTGCTTATCGGACAAGAGTTCCAGTAATAATGGCCGGCTATGGCGAACCGTCATTCCACAGCCATCCAATATCTTCATCATTTCATCTCAAAAAGCGGAACCCTGAAGGGCTTGAAGGGGAGAAGGCGGAAACCGGATGGCTGCCGGGCTCTAACGACCCCTGACGAGGGATAAACAGAGCCGCCACGACCATTGCGCCGGTGTAATTAAATGGCCGGCAACATCGAAATCCTCCGGAAGCCCGCCGGGGGGCGAGGCCACTGTTCGCCCCGTGTTCGCTCTCGATTCATAATGACTCAGCCTATATTAAAGATAGTCAGCCTTGTGATTCGGACTAAGGAGAATCTGCCGGTTTGAACAAGAGTTAGAGGAAGTCTTAATGCCGCCAAAAGTAAGGGAACTGACAGCGGAACTCGAACGAGCCGGATTTATGAACCGAGGGGGCAAGGGAAGTCACAGAAACTTTGTCCATCCCAAGGCTGCAAAGCCAATCACCATTGCCGGACAACTATCCGATGACGCCAAAGAGCAGCAGGTCCGGGCCGCAAGGTTGGCCGTCGAGGAATCGAAGAAATGAAAGACAGCGCCAGGCATGCAAAAATCGTTGAAGAGGCAATCGAACTTTACCGCATGGAGGGTAAGCCACTTCCACCGGCAACATCAGGCCGCGATTTCGCCAACAAGATGCAACAGGTCGCGCGACCCGAAGGGACATGGAGGTTCGAACCCCGGAGAGGGTCGAAATGGCGCTACTGTTTGCCGGCATCATTGCGGCTTATTTCATGTCAGGTATTGGCGTGGCCCTTATACCGAGTCGCGCTCATAGAGGTTAGATCGCTCTTATGAAATTCCCCCCGCCCCCCTTTCGGAAACGCGATATGTGACTTCACGGACCCAAGGGGGCGAAATTGGTAGCCGCTTTTCCCAATGTTCCTCATATGTTCGCAACCCGGCATTATCGGACTCATTGGAAAACGTGTCGGGAAGCCTCGGATGCAGTCTCCGGTTTAAAGTCTCCTTTGTAAAAAGAGCGCGCCAAATCCCCTCGCTCCGTGGACGCCGGCAATTCATTTCAGGGCGGCAGCCCTGAAAAACGTGTAGCAGAAGGTGCCGTCATGGCGGGTTGCCCGGTAGAGTCCGGCAATCCCCCTATCCCAAGTCTCTTCGTCAATCAGGTTGAGGGCGAGAGCTTCCGACTTGACGCCTTCAACCATAGCGATGAATGTTTTCTTGGTGAACCCTTCCACCAGTTCGGGTTTGCTCGAATCAACATAGACCGCGCGCGCCGAAACTGTCACAGCGCAAAACCCTGCGCCACTAAGCAACGGATAGAGCCGGCGGCCGATAAGAGCATTCCCTTGCTTTCGGGCCTGTATTTCGATCAGACACCGAACCGCAAGATCAGCGTCTTGACTCTCGGGGTGACAATAGTAAGAACCGTGGTCCCCTTCGATTACCGTTATCGATCCTCCCGTCTTCAATACGCGCTTTAATTCCACTAATGCTCTCAGAGGGTCTTGCAAATGTTCCAGGAGGAAACATACGAATACGTGATCGAAGCTCCCATCGTCATATGGCAGAGCAAAGACATCACCAACCTCCAAAGTGACATTCGCAAGACCTTGCAGCGCTACTCTCTTACGTGCTTTTTCGACGGACTCCCGGGATATGTCGACGGATGTGAAGTGAGCATCGGGGCTGTTGCCGGCCAGAATCACCGTCTGGGCGCCAACACCACAGCCGGCTTCCAGGACTCGGCATCCCGCCGGGAAGGGCGCGGCAGGATGCAGAAGTTCCGCAAGCGTATCCGCCTGATCTTTTAACCTGTCTGCTTCAACTTCAGAATAACCATGGACGTAAGCCTTCATGAACGCCGCCTCCAAAACTGCACAGGGTTCCGTAAAGGAAAGACGGATGTCAATCCATTCGGGCCGGTATTGTGCCTTCAGCGGTTTCGTCCGTATTGTATAAAATTGCTGTATTGGCCGGGAGTGATTCCCCAAATACGTTTGAAATGCCGTGTGAGGTGGCTCTGGTCTACAAAACCGGTTTCGCAGGCCGTTGCCGCGATGGACCATCCGGCGGCGAGAAGCTCCCTGGCTCTTCTCACTCTCACCTGGTTCAGGTACGCGTGCGGCGGGATGCCCATTTGTTTGGCAAAAACGCGAATGAAGTGGTACGGGCTCATGTTTCCAACCAATGCCAGATCTCTGATGGAGATATCTTCCTGGTAGTTTGCCTCGATGTAATGCCTCGTATTCAGAACCGTGGAGTGTTCTCTGCCGATATTCAGCGTGGGAGGCGGAGCGTCCGCATGTCTTTCAATCAACAGCGCCAGCATCAGAAGGAACCGGGATTCCTTCTCCAATGTCGAGACCCGATCATCTTCCAGAACGATGTGAAGCTTCCTGATTACCCCGGCCAGATGATCGTCATGGATGACACCGGATTGGAAAAAGGGCATCTGCGCACTGCGTCCAGCCAATTGAGAAGCCGCTTTACGAAGCACGCGGGCATCCAGATAAAACATCCGATAGGCCCAACCCTCTTCGGTTGCCGCATGTCCGGTATGCGCCTCGTCCGGATTTGCCAGATTGATGGCGCCCGTCGTTGCCGTGACATTCTCTCCGCGATAAAAGAACCCAAGGGCGCCCTGTTCGATGACGCCAACGGCAAAGCCATCGTGGGTATGCCTGGCAAAGGATTGAGTGAAGTACGCCGCGCGCAGCAGTTCCACGTTTGGCAGCGCGGAAAGCCGCCACATTTTTACACGCTCTTTTGTCGGCCGAGGGGGCATCCGGGTTTACTCAGACATAGAAGGTTGTACGGCAAAAGATATTCTCCCGCCTCATGATACCGCAATAGTGTACCACCATCAGCGTTCCATGCCCAATCCGGATGATAAAATTCCCGGGAAAAACTTCCGCAGCACCCCTGGCCTCCAAAAACCACACGATTTGCAGCGAAGTTGCGCTCAAGATAATACTATAGAAGCGAGAGGGTCCGTGTGGCGCTGTGGCGGAGGCCTTCGGCCAGTCGCCGACAGCGCCGAGCGCTCGGCCTCGCGCGTGTACGCGCGTGGCCGAATTCCGGGGGGTGCGGGGGAATCATTCCCGCTCTTTTTATGCTCGAAAGATGCGTCTCGGACGCAACTCGGCATTAATCCCATAATGGCCGAAACAGGAGAATCGAATGTGCTATGGTGGTCTTGCAAGAACGCAGGAAGTTTCAGGGGCTGGCCCGCCGCATGTCGCCGAGTAGAAACCTCTCGGAAAGATTAATCGTCTGGAATCGGCATACGCCTGAGAGAATTATTTTACCAAAGGGCTCGTCCCGCCCAGCCCCGTTTGCGTAAAAACACTGTTCGCGTTGGAGCTTCCTTTGTTAAGCCATCATCTATTTTTCCGCTCTAAAGGGCCCGTTCCCCACATCTTTCCGTAACAGCTTTTCACGGCCCTCCGGGGCACCCGCAAACCATGGAAAGCTTCTTTCTCTTTGCGACTGCCCATGTTCGGACGGGCGTTCCGCCTCCGCGCAAAAACCCACTAACCGGCGGCACAACCGGGGAGTAACTCCAGCCAAATAGCAGGTAAATGCCGGACTCGAAAAATTCCGCCAACCCCGCGGCTGAACTTTAAAAAATTTCGGAAATTAGTCCTTGACAAACGTTCTATATAGAACTAATGTGCTTCCCTATGAAAACCGACGGAGTGATAAGCTTAATCTCAAGGATCAGGGAACGCGCCAATGAGCTCATAGCGGATGAACTGGAGCAACGCGGCGTGACCGGGATCGTTTCGTCGCACGGCAACATTCTTGTCCAGCTCTACCGGCATGGACCGTTGCCGATGAATCGCCTGGCTTCGCTCATCGGCAGGAAAAAGAATACCCTGACGGTTCTGGTCGGCAAGCTGAAAACGGCCGGTTACGTTGAGATCTCCAAATCCCCTGCCGACAGCAGGGTGACGCTGGTGAAGCTGACGGAAAAAGGCAAGGCTTTCAGACAGCAGTTCGAGGATATTTCCCGTGTTCTCCTGGAGCGGACATGGGGGGATATGCCCCTGCCTGAGCGTGAGGCCCTGGTCGGGCGCTTGGAGAAGTTGGAGAAGAACCTCGGGGGCAGGTAATTTTTTTCTGTAAAAAGTTCTATATAGAACAAACAAACAAAAAGGAGGCGTGGAATGAGACCGCTGGTGAGGTGCATGGAGATGGCAATTATCGCCATCATGGTTTACGGAAGCGGAGCGTGGGCGGAGACCCTGGTAGACGCCGACAAGAAAGTCGTGAGCGATTTTGCCGAGGCGGTTTTCGCCAAAAAGGACCTGTCGAAGGTGGAACAATTCATGAAGCCTGACTACATTCAGCACAACCCTCTGGTTGCTCAAGGCTCGGCGGGGTTTAAAGAGTTTTTCTCAAAGTGGTTCGCTTCCGTTCCTGACTGGAACTACACTCTCAAGAAGCTCGTGGCGGAAGGAGATGAAGTTTGGGTCTTCGGCGCCTACTCCGGAACACTGAAGAGTGAGTGGTTGGGCGTGCCGGCTTCGGGCCAGAAATATGCCTTTGATGCCGTCGATATATTCCGCATACAGGACGGCAAGCTTGCCGAACACTGGGACGTAATGGACATCTACGGGTTGTTCAAGCAACTGGGCGCGATCAAGTGATAAAAACGGAGAGGAGATGACACCCATGCAGGAAATAATCCAGTTTCTGAAAGAAAACATGAGCGGATTCCTGGCGACAGTGGACAACGGCAAGCCCAGGGTTCGCCCCTTTCAGTTCATGATGGAGAAGGATGGAAAGCTTTATTTTTGCACCAATAACACCAAAGACGTGTTCAAGCAGATGCAGGCGAATCCATCCGTTGAGTTCTGCAGTCTCAGTCCAAAATTCCAATGGATTCGCGTGAGTGGGAACATACATTTCAGTGATGATCTCGCTCTGAAGTCGGAGGTGCTCCAGTCCGACGATATGGTGAAGTCGATCTACCAGACGCCGGACAATCCCATTTTCGAGATATTCTACCTGGAACACGGAAGAGCAACCATTGCGGACTTCTCCGGCCGGCCGCCAAAGCAGGTGGATTTCTAGAAGAAGGCAACCGCAGGAGCAGGGAGCGAGGAGCGGGAAGCAGGGAGCGAGAAGCGAGGAGCGAGAAACGAGGAGCAAAGACGCACTTCTCTCGACGGCTCTGCGGTTGATCCCTAACTGTGGCTTTCCAGACATCCGCAAGGACGTAGATAAAAAATCGGGGCGACGGCCGAGCGTGAGCGTCGCCCCTCCCCCGGCCGCCGCTACAAAAGAACAGGAGGCAAATCCATGGCCGACATACCCAGTCAACGTATTGCCGTCATCGGAGCCACCGGTCAGGTGGGTACGGTCCTCTCCAAAGAGTTGAAACACCTCGGCAACGAAGTGCTGGCGATATCGCGCCGCAGATCGGCGAGCAACCGGGACCAACTCGACGCCCTGGAAGCCCTCGGAATACAACTGCACTTTCAGCCGGATTACAAAGATGTCGCCCGGTTGGCCTCTGCTCTTTCAGGCTGTGATGTCGTGGTGGTGGCCCTTCGAGCCAACGTTCACCTCGTACGGGAATTCGAGCCGTCTATTCTCGAGGCGGCTGTTTCGGCAAAAGCGCGCCGATTCGTGCCCGATGAATTTGGGACTCATACCAAAGCTCTCGATTATGGGGTGGGAACGCTCTTTGACGCCAAGAAGAGGTTTCAGGAGCAGGTCTTCGCCTCGGGCCTGGAATGGACTCTGATTTTTCCGGGCGGCATATTCGATTATTTTTTACCCAATCTGAGGTTGTTCGAGAAAATCACAACTTTCGGAGACCTTCACTGCATGTTCCCCACCCACTCCATCCACGACATTGGCGCCATCGGCGCCCGAGCCGTAACCGACCCGCGCACCGCCAACAGAGCCGTCCAGATGTATGCCAATGTAGTCACCCAGGAGCAGTTGGTGAGAGAACTCAAACGGTTCTGGCCTGATTATCCGTTCGAATTCGAGCACGTTTCCTCTGAAACAATTATCTACTTGAAGGACCATGGCGATCCCGACCGCATCTCGGCCAAAGGGGGTGTAGAGCCGGACCGGGAGCGCCACGGCATCAACTATGCCACTTACGTCCTTTGCAGACTGGCCTGCCTTGACGATCCGGACACGCTTAACGCCAGTGATCTCTACCCGGATCACGTTTACCAAAAACCCGGGCAAGCCCTGGCCGACCCGAAGTTTGTTTTCGGGGAAACTCGATGACAGTGCTATTCCGTCAGGGAGACAGACGGGCGTCGCAAGAGGGAGCGGGCTTTGCAAGACATTCAACGTTGTGATTTCTCTTTTCCTCGCAATGACCTACTATCTGTGGGTAGAAACTCAGGCGAGAAAGACGAACACATGGCCAATTCCCGGACTGGAGGCGAGCTTGGCAAAATGTATCTTATGCAATAGCAGAAAAGGCAAGAGGAAATGCATTCGCGAAAACGGTCCTGTTTGCAGCCTGTGCTGTGGTGAAACCCGGAAGGCGGGTGTTTGCCAGGGGTGCGAGTTCTTTCGCCCGACGGGGCCCCGAAGAAATTACGCCGATATTCCTCGATTCACGACCCAACAGATGGATGATGACTTTGATTTGCAATCTTACGCCAACACGGTGGAGGCGACATTATGTCTGTGGGACAGCAACCATGGGGGTGCATTGCCGGATGATTCAGCGATCAAGGTCATCGAAATGCTTCTCGACAAATATTACTATAATGATTCCGAGGTTGCAAACGCTGACCAGGTACTGTTGGAGGGCCTTCACATGGTTTTGCAGTCGATGGCGGAGGACCATCCGGGCGCCCCAGGCGAGACGATCGTCAAAATATTGGGCGCCATCCGATTCGTCGCCAGGCGACGCACACGCGGCGGTCGGGAATATTTTGACATAATCCATAAGTACGCAGGTCTTCGTGGCGGCCCCGGCATTCGCATCCTGCCCAATCCCATGGAGTGAGAGCCTCGGACTGTTTCCTTGAAGGAAAGTAGAAAAGCAGGAACCAAAAGGGGCAAATCTCCATTTGAGCACTTCCCAACTTTGATTTAAAGTGCCCTGAATGCCCTGTCCAAGGGATATTCCATGATTGAGACCATCGGGGAGATTACCGGCACGAAATCCACACTCAGCGAGCCTCATGCCAGCTTAAAGTGATGTTTTTCAGGTTGAAAACACAGCTTTAAGCCTCTGAAGAGGGTCATATGTGAACCTTTTGCTTGACAATTCGGTATATTGGCTTGGCCCGACCTAATGCTCAACCGATCAAGCTCGATCTCATCTGTCCCCTTCACGAAATAATCCCTGCGCCACTTATCGCAGAAGCGATCCGAGCCGCTTACCATCAGCCGATGATAGACGGTTCAGCTCAGTCATGGTCGGCAGGCACGGCATCGTATAAAGCTCCATAGGCTGGCGCCACACGGTTCCATAAGCCTTGGCGCATTGTCAGGCACTTACATTAGCCGGACTTCATGAAGAAAAGGCCCTGATCTTCGCCTGCAGTCCCGGAGTCAGTTGACTCAATCGTATGACAAGCTGCGCATTACAAACACCGGACTGGGGATCCATACCCGGTACGTTCTGTTGTATTGAAGTTCCGAATATCTGCTGGGCTGCGACCGAACACGAGCGCGATATCAACGCGGGCGACTGCGATCCGTCCCGGAGAGGCGCCGGATTGACCGCAGGATCGACATCGATCACAAGGATTGAAATAGTTTCATTGTCACTGTTGAGGACGATCTGGAATCGACGGAACTCCAGAGGGAAGTCCCTTAACGAAGGGGTCTCGACTTCCCAGAAGCCATATCCCGATCCGGGATTAGTGGCGTCAGGCTGGGGGGTGATGGCGTTGCGGTGGACATGTCCCGCGATCCACAAGACGACGTTTGAATAGGTGCCGGCGATTGTGGTGACCAGGTATTGGTCGGGCGCCATAGGAGTTGACTCGGGGACATAGGATTCCGAGTTCCAAATTACTTTCGGAGGATCGGCTTGCGGAGATTGATACCCGTAGGGCCACACCGGGATATGCGAACAGATGATCATGAGTTCATCGGCGGCCTGGCCGCTGTCGAGTTCATTCATGAGCCAATTGTAGCGGGGTTCGTCGAGACCTCCGTAATAGCCGCAGTCCATCTTGTCGGTATCGTCGAGAACTATGACCTTGATCGGCATATCAGCCTTCGGATTGAAGGTGTAACAGGCTGCCAATTCGGTGCCGTCGATCATTCCCTTCGTGAATCCGTGCCCAGACGGTTGCGACGTCGATTTGAAGAATTCGTTCATCCATTGGTTAATCGTAAGCGCTCGGCGGTTCGGGTCGGCGGCAACCGTTGGAAGTGGCATGCCGGGTAAGACCTTCCCGACATCAATGATATTCCCATATTCCGTCGAGCCGTCAACGACACCCATCAGGTAACCTCTGCCGTTCATCAGCTCTCGGAAATCAGGGGGCGATGTCGGCGGACCCGTGTTGAGCACGCTGGACCCGACGACGGTTTCCCGGAGGTAATCGGTCCAATAGGTAGAGCCCTTCCAGAACTGATCGTGGTTGCCGATTACCTGGTACCATTGGAGCGAACTGTCGAGCCCGGCTGCCTTGTATGGTTTTTGATAACCAATGTTTTTGGCTCCAAGGTGTTTGCCGGAACTGGGGGTGATCGTCTTGCCGTCGATGACATCAAGATACCATCTTAGCTCGTTGTACTGAGAGTTGTCGCACGCATCTCCGAGAGCGATGCCGAAATCAAACGGCGCCTTTTTATGCAGGGCGTTGATAGTCTGGATAGCGGCATCGAGAACCTGGGTCGTATAGAGTATAACCCCTGAATAATTCGAAACATCACCGGCTGGTGTGTTGTTAGGCAAGAGAGGATATGGGAACAGGTAAGCATTGTAAATCGCCTGAGCCGGGCTTTCCTTGTCGCAGATATGTACGTCGCTCATGGTGAAGAAAGACAAAAGCGCCGTGGCGTTTGGATCAGGGACCGATGGAGTAGTAATGAGTCCGCTGTTCATATCGATGCCGCAGTACGGGTACTTTGGCCCCTGAACCCACTCTCCATATTGGTTTGCCGTGTATAAAGAGATCTCGCAAGGATAAATCGTCGCGTTTGGACCCAGTGGAGGTGTGTACTGGGGATCGGCAATGACAGTCCTAACAAGCGTCGTTTGGACATCCGTGGAGATTGGGTACGACGGGTTTCCTCCGGCGGCAAGCACTTTTCTCCCCAAGGGTCCCAGGGACGAAAACTCCAGCCCAAGGGCTGCCGCGGAACCCGCACAGTATTTCAAAAAATGTCTTCTTGAAACGGTCATTTGCGCACCTCACTAAATTAGAGAATTCAACTTGCACTTTTAGCCGCTGAGGAAAAGGACATACAGCAAAATGCCCAGCTTGAATCAATGCTCATTTTCTGAGCCGACTCCTGTCCCGCAGCTTGTCCCCTTCTATCTTGTGATATAGTCGGTAAGATCGGATCGATGCTTTAACTTCTTTCCTTCGGGTGCACTCGGCCGACTTTCGGCGTGGATTTTACCGCCGGAATGGTCCTTCTTGGTCTCAGTCATGGAAGAGCCCTCAGGGGAGACAACCTGATCTTCCTGATCCACACACAGCCTGAACCCTCCTCGGTGGTCCCACCCATGGAATAACCCTTGGCCAGTGCATCCGGGAGGCGCGGGAGGCGACCGTTTTGACTTGACTGCTTTTGTAGTACGTACTACACAAAGTGCAAGAATTATGAAACGGCGGAAGAGAGGTTTTTTCAATGAAAGAACTCATAAGCATCCGGGAAGCGAACCAGCACCTTTCACGCTATGTCGATGCGATCAGGGATGGCGGCGAGATCGTCATTACCCGTCGCGGAAAGCCCGTCGCGAAGCTGATAGGCATCAAGGAAGCGAATGGATTGACCGAGGCTCAGAAAAGCGCGCGCAACAGGACTTTGGCTCGAATGCAAAAGGGATATTCACTGGGCGGGCTTGCAATTCAAAGGGATGCTCTGCATGAGAGATAGACGGTTGAGTTTGGACACCAATATTCTGGTGTACGCAATGGACCGGGACGCGGGCGAACGTCATGCTCTTGCCTCGGAAATCGTCGATCGGGCCATCGACTCAGACTGCGTTTTGACCTTGCAATCGCTTTGTGAATTTTATGCCGCCGTTACCGGAAAAGGGAAAATGCCCCGAAAGGAAGCCGAAGGACAGATAAACGACTGGCTGGAGTTGTTTCCTGTGGCGTCTGCAACCCCCAAGTCCCTGGTGAAGGCGCTTAAGGCTGTGAAGGAATACGGCCTTTCATTCTGGGATGCCCTGATATGGGCGGTCGTGGCTGAAGCCGGGGCCGCCCTTCTGCTGTCCGAGGATTTCCAGCACGCCAGGGTGTTGGAAGGAGTTCAGTTCTACAACCCTTTTGCGACGGAAGATCCCTTAGCTCAAATATTCAAGGTTCTGACCGAAAACTGAAGTCTTGCTGATAATTCCCGTCGGGTCTTCCGAGGAAGGGCCGGGGGAATGTCCAAATCCCTCCGGCAGCGTCTTTCAGTGCGATGGCCCTGTGGGTGTTTCCATGAAGGCTTCTTCTTGCGGCTATGGTCCCCCAATTTTCCGGTGTGGACTTCATGACCGGAAACCTCTCCGATGGTTTCAATCAAGGAATGTCCCTCAGGCACATCACATGATCTTGATGATGAAGCGCACTGCCTGACACCTCCCCGATGGTTTCAACCATTGAATACCCCGCAGGACGATTACACCGACAAATACCGTGACTGCACTTCCGTATTGGAGAGCAGTTCCCGCCTTGTCCCTTCGTATCGGATCACGCCCTTGTCGATCACATAGCCCCGGTCGGAAATAGAGAGGGCAAAGCGGGCATTTTGTTCGGCAAGAAGGACCGGCGTCTCGGATTTGATGGAGACGATCACCGCGGCCAGTTCTTCCACGATTATCGGGGCCAATCCCTCGCAGGGCTCATCGAGCAGGAGCAGCAGCGGGTTTCCCACGAGCGCCCGGGCAATGGCGAGCATCTGCTGTTCACCCCCGGAGAGATTTCCGCCCTTGCGGTTCCTAAGCCGGGCGAGAAACGGCAGAACCTGGAACACGCGGCCGATGGTCCAGGGCGCCCTGCCGGAGCGGGGAGGCAGGACGGCCACTTCAAGGTTTTCCCGGACAGTGAGTCTTGGGAAGATGCGCCGGTCTTCCGGCACGAAGGCGATGCCGTCGCGGGCGTTCCTGTAGACCGGCCGCCCGCATACGTCTTTTCCCCGGAAAACCACCTGTCCCGACCGGGGTGCGTTCACTCCCGCTATCCCGCGCATGGTCGTCGTCTTGCCCGCTCCATTTCGGCCAAGAAGGCACACTATTTCCCCCGAGCCCACCTCCAGCGATATGCCCTGCAGCACGTGACTGTCGCCGTAGTATACGTGGATGTCACTGACCTTGAGCATCGAGGCTTCCTCCCAGGTAGGCACGCTTGACGCCGGGGTTGTTCCGGATCTCTTCGGGCGTTCCTTCGGCGAGAAGGCTTCCCTGGTTGAGCACGAAAATCCTCTCGGCGACTGAAAAGACCACCTTCATGTCGTGCTCGGTAATGAAGAAGGTGGTATCCAAGCGCTCGGCAAGATCCCTGATGAGGCGGATCATGCGGTCGGTCTCTTCCGGGTTCATCCCGGCGGTGGGTTCGTCGAGAAGAACCAGGCTGGGGCGCCGGGCGAGAACGATTGCAATCTCGATCAGCCGTTGATCGCCGTAGGCGAGCGTGGAAACAATGCGGTCGGCTTTATTGCGAAGGCCCACCCGCTCCAAAATCAGCCCGGCTTCCTCGGCCAGGTCCCCGCGCCTGCGAACCGAGCCCAGGCAGGAGAAGCACATTCCGTGATGGACCAGCAGGGGAATGAGTATGTTTTCCAGAACCGTCAACGCCGGGAAGATGTTGGTGATCTGAAACGAGCGGAGAAGTCCCATCGAGACCAGGCGATGACTCGGCAAACCTCCTATTTCCCGGCCTTTGAAGAAGACTTTTCCCGAACTGGGGCGGTAACGGCCTGAAACAACGTTGTAGAACGTGGTCTTGCCGGCGCCGTTCGGGCCGATGAGCGCACAGAGACTCCCGGCACGGATGGAGAGCGACACATCGGTGAGCGCCTGGAATTTTCCGAAATTGCGGCTGATGTTCCGGACTTCGAGAATGGTGTCCCCGCTCATCGCCCACCCCGTTTGCGGACCCGGCCGAAAAGGTCAAGGACGCTTCCCAAAACGCCTTTGGGGAAGACGAGCACGAGCACGATCAGGATCAGTCCCAAAAAGATCATCCAGTTTGTGGTGTAGGCCGTGATGAAGTGTTCGAGCACGAAAAAGACGGCAGCGCCGACGGCCGGCCCCAAAAAGACGCCCGATCCGCCGAGAACGGCCATAAGAACAGCCTTTCCGGAAAAGGCCCAGTGCAGCATTTCAGGAGAGGCGATCCGGTTGTACAGGGCAAAGAGCGCCCCGGCGAGTCCCGACAGCGCCCCCGCGACAACGAAGGCAAAAAGACGAATCGAACGGACATTGGCGCCCACGAAGTAGACCCGGTTGCTATTTTCGCGCGTTCCCCGTAGCACGAGTCCGAACGGGGAGAGCACCACCCTCCAAAGCAGCAGCATGCCGGCGGAAACGATCACGAGAACGAGCAAGTAGAAATGTCTCGGATTGAAAAGGGACACACTCGACCAGAAGAGGTTGAGTTCGGGGAGAGGGAAATTTCCGAGCCCGTCGCTTCCCCCGGTTACCGAGCGCCAGTTATGGGCGACGGTAAAGAGCATCATTCCGAAGCCCAGAGTGAGGATCGCGAAGTATATCTCGTCCCTGCGCACGCACAGCCAGCCGATGGGGAGAGCGAGCAGGGCGGCGCCAATGAGGCCGGCGGCCAGAGCGGCCCACACCGAGGCCGGGCCGTGGATGAGGGTCAGCACCGCGCAATAGGCCCCAGCGCCGAAAAAGCCAGCCTGACCGAACGACAGCAGCCCGGTGTAGCCGAAGAGCAGATTGAAGCTCATCGCGAAAAGGCCCATCGTCAGAATTTCGGTAAGGATCATCACCCAATAGATGGACAGAAAGAAGGGCGCCGCGAGCAGCAATGCGAACAGAACCAGTCCCGATATTATGGAGCTTCGCGGAATGGTCTTCACTCTTACGCCTCCTCTCCGAAAAGTCCCCTCGGGCGCGTCAGCAGAACCAGCGCCAGCAGGATGTATGGCAGGGCCATCTGCAGGTTCGGGGCAAATGTGGTTGCGAAGGAATTCAGCAGTCCGAGGATCAGCGCTCCGACAAAGGCTCCCGGGAAACTTCCCATGCCTCCGATTACGACCACGATGAAGCTTTCGATGATAATGCGCTCCCCCATTGCCGGCCCGACGCTTTGATGCGGCGCCGCCAGCGCCCCGCCGAGCGCCGCCAGCCATGCCCCGAAGGCGAAGACGGCCGTGAACATCACCGGCACGCGCACCCCGACGATCTCGGCCATCTGCCGGTCCATGGCGGCCGCCCGGAGTATCTTCCCCCACCGGGTAAAGGCGAAGAAGGCCCAAAGGGCCAGCCCCACCAGCGGTCCCAGCACCACCAGAAAGATCCGGTACACCGGGTAGCTCTGGGAGAAGACCGGAATGATGCCGGACAAGATTTCGGGTGGGTTGACCACGTGGTAGGCCGGGCCCCAGATGAGCCGCACCCCGTCATCCAGAAAGAGCATCACGCCGAAGGTGAGCAGGAGTTGAAAGCTGACGTCCCTGCTGTAAACGGGCCGGAGCAGAAAGCGTTCGATGAGGACGGCGAGCGCCGCGACGATCGGCGGACCGATCAGCAGCCCCAGCCAGAATGAGCCGAACGAGCTCACGCACTGCATCGCCAGATAGGCCCCAAGCATGAACAGCGATCCGTGAGCGAAGTTCAGCACGCCCATCACGCCGAATACCGTGGTGAGCCCCACCGAAATCAAAAACAGGAGCATCCCCCACGAAAGACCATTAAGGGCGTTGATCAGTATGCCTTCCAACTGAATGCACCTCCGGGGAATCCTTTAGAACTGAAATCCCCCCCGGCCCCTTTTAGGGGGGAGAAAAAACAACTTTCCTCACCTTGGAAAGGCTCTGTCACAATTCGGGATGCTCCGGGGAATCATTCAAAATTAAAATCCCCCCGCCCCATAAGCGCTAACTTAAGAAATCAGGCCGCTAATTCGTCATTCCGGCGGAAGCCGGAATCCAGTCACACGAGTGTGGGGTATAGATCCTCCCAATTGGGATTAAGACCCTCAACCAGCTCCAATTTCCACTTTCGCTTCCATTCTTTCAAGCGCTTTTCCCGTTGAATAGCCGACTCCATACTTTCGTGTAGTTCGTACCAGACCAACCGGTGAACACCATAACGTTCAGTAAATCCTTCTACTAAATCACTTCCATGCTCCCAGATTCTCTTAGCAAGGTTTGAGGTGACACCGATATAGAGGGTACCGTTTCTTTTGCTCGCCAAAATGTAAACGGCAGGCTGATTATTCATGACGTTCCCCTGGATTCCGGCTTCCGCCGGAATGACGAACGCGAAATCTCGATCGACCATTATGTTAGCGCTTATGCCCACCGTATTCTTTAACCAGTCTCTTTGCTCCACCCATCGCTAGTACTACTTTGTTAGATGTGTCCCGTCTCGTATTCGGGAGAGACCTCCAATGACCTGTCGAAACAGTTCCTCAAGTACTGCCCTGCGTAATGCCGGC
>Ga0326728_10009576_pt1 | contig 23233 bp, 15 predicted proteins | sample MB3enrmetagenome_FD_207602 | JGI IMG/M metagenome (GOLD analysis project Ga0326728, IMG submission 207602) | Lab enriched peat soil microbial communities from McLean, Ithaca, NY, United States - MB31MN | ecosystem: Environmental > Terrestrial > Soil > Wetlands > Peat | place: USA: New York... | reverse complement strand
GTGCAGCGGACGGTGATGGTCTCGGCCTCAGGCAAGGACGCGCGCGAGGAGAGGTTAACCAAGTGCAGGTAGACCTCCGAGCCTTCATCACCTTTGCGCCGTGAGGGCCGGCGCGTGGTGTGCCAAAACGTTTGACTCTTATCCCTTGAAGTCCTATGCCGGTAAGCGTAGAAAGGCTCGTAATAAGTAATTTCGTGGGTCTGAGGATTCGGACTCAGGACTTCGTCGACCGAAAAAACCTCCGTGGCGTTGCGTCGCCGCGTGTCCGGCACGATGGGATACTCCGAGCGGCTTTGAGTCAAAAGGATGGGTTCAGCCGTCTGAGGAAACAGATTGATTACCGGCGAGCAGCCCAGGCGAATCGTCTTGGCATTGACTCCGACTTCTAATCGTTGTTGGCGGTGGCCGGCTTCAAACGGTGCGATGAGAAGCAACAGTTCGGCACGGCCGCCCTGAACCGCCTGCGCCAGCGCCTCCAGCCCTTGAAGCTCAAAAAAGAAGAATTTCTCGGGCAGCGAAAAGTACTCCTGGAGAAGCCGGTACCCCACAAAGGACCTGCGAGGGTAGGGCAGCATGGATTCGTCTTCGGTGAACCCCATGGGGCGCAGAGAGTTCGAGGGCAAGGTGATAGGAGGCTTGCGGCTGTTGGTAGGGTCCCTCAGCACGATTTGTGCGCAATTGTTGCTGAGCAATTCGTAGAGTGCGTGGACGATATCTCCTTCGCCATGCAAGAAAAAGCGCAGCGAGGAGACCTGGAGTTTGTCGAAGCTGAGGTCGGAAAGGCAGCGAAGTTCCATCCGCAGTACCGCGACCGCCTCGGGGGCGCGAAGGGGAGGGTTCAGCTTGTCCGGAGTTACCCACTTTGCTTCGGCAACTTCAAGGGGCCAGAGATTCACCTCGTAGCAAGTGCGGAATTTGCAGGGCACTCCCTCCACGGGCCGTGAATAAAGCACCGAGCCACGCGGAATTCTCAAGCTTGTGGTGAGCTTGCCCTGCGTCGGGTCCAGACGAAACTCGGTCACCGTCATGGCCGGGATGGGCCTTAAAAAATGGGGATAGAGAACGCTGAGCAGGCCCTCCGTGATCTTAGGAAATTCATCGTCGATCTTCAGATGAACGCGAGCCGCCAGAAAGGCAAAGCCCTCTAACAGCCTTTCAACATGCGGATCGTCACAGCGGTTGGCATCCAACTGCAGGCGCGCGGCAATCTTAGGATGCTTCTCGGCAAATTCCGCCCCCATCTGCCTGAGGAAGCTTAGCTCGCTCTCGTAATACTCCAACAGATCATCGCGCATGCTACGAACCCTTCACCTGGTATTGGCCGCTCGACGGTTCCAAAACCGTATCGAAAAAAACTTGTTCAGGAGCAGGATCCATGCGCAACAATCCTTCGATGGCGAAGCGAATGACGCGCTTATCGTCAGCCGTCGATTCCAACGTCACCTTGATGTTCAGAAGCCTTGGCTCAAAGAAATCGATCGCTGTCTTGATCGAGTCGAGCAGGAATGCCTGGTCCTTGGAGGATCGTAAATACAAGCTTGAAACGTCCGGCAGCCCATAGTTATAAAGGGAGCGTGTCAATTCCTTGAGAGACGCCGGGGAATCGTCGATCGTGCGCCGGCTGTTCAGGAGCCATTCCAAGTCGCGCCGCAGCGCCGTCTTCAACTCACGCACGGATTGAGCCCGCGTCAGGGCAGGCTCCAGCTTGCGCTCGGGCTCAAGATCGACGAGCCGATCAAGCACCGACAGCGTAACTGGCCCTTCCCTTTGTGTTGTCGGCATTAGCCTTCAAGACAGGAAATAGCCTGGACGGGATCAAGACGGACCACCTTTTGAAAAAGCCTGAACTTCTCCGATTCATCCGCCTGTACCCTTTGGCTGTTCTTCATAATAATTACCAACGCCTTGGCTACAAGTTCCCGATCCTCCCACTCTTCCAGGTGATTGTTTTCAATAACCGACGCCAAATCCTCAATAATCGGCTGAGCAATCTGGCTCTTGCCGGCCGCGACGCAGACCTCGACAAGTTGCAGCTTGCGCAAAAACCGGCCTCGTCCTGAGAGTTGCCTCTCCACCTCACGTTGCATCAAGTCGAGAGCCTTTTCGGCCTGCCCGTCGCGTAGCGCCTGTTGGGCCAAGACGTGACTGTCAACAAATTTCCGGTGCCAACCGGGGCTCGAGTGATTCTCCGACACGGGATTTTCCGAAGCAGTGGCGTCCGGCGCCGGGGTGAGTTGTTCTGCCGCCAGTTCTTTCAGCCACGCTTGAGTCTCGCTATTTGCAGCCGGAGTGTCGTCGAGCAAGGTGGCTTCAAGTAGCTGTGGCAAGTCGCGCAGGAGTGCTTTCAGCTCTGAACGAATGGCAATGGCAATCCCAGAGTACTTGCTTCCCAATCCCACACAAGCGTCCACGACGAAGCGATGCAAATCCAGCCAGCCACGGCTGCACGGAAGCGACATGGCGTTTTCAGCCGCCTCCACTAGTTCCTCCCACTTTCCCTCAATCGCCAGTCTCTTGATGTGCTGCCGAAGCACGGTGGGCGGACCTTCCAGCAAGGTCATATCGGAAGTCTGGAAGGCGGCGCGAAGCTCGCCCCACCGTAACCCCCTCATCATCAGGTAAGGCGCGGGACTGTAAGGATCCAGCTTGCGCAGGGCCGCTGCGGCGCGAGACACGCTGGTTATCACTTCCCGGCGTTCGGAAGGCTCCTTGTCTGCCAGCGGTATTACAATTCCGGCCACACCGGCGGCGGCTCGCCCCGCCACCCCCCCGGCCTCCGCGCCTGCCTCGGCAGTCCCTGGCGCGCCGCCCTCGCCTTCAGCTTCAACCGGATCCGGCTCCGTTTCCCGTTTCTTCTGAAGGAGCAGATGCACGCTGTGCCGGACCGTCTCCAGTCCTTTTTTCAGGTCCGTAAAGCTCGGTGCGACATGACCAAACTTCTCCTGGCAAAGACTATCCAGGGCCTGGACGCCCGCCATACAACCGTCCAGGGTAGATTCGGTACCGAGGTAAAAAGCTTTGGGGGTTTCGTTGAAGGACTTATCGAAGGCCTCCGGCACCACTTTCCCCAGCTCGACAGCTCTTGCCCGGGCAGCCCTCTTGTCGTCGGTGTCGGCCTGTTCTTCGTAGCTAAGTTTTCTGGACTCGGTGTAGTCTAGCCAACCATGTCTTGCTTTATTGAGGGGCGCCATCTGAAGGGGAAGAGCCAGGTTTGAGCCGACCCACTCCAGTGGCGCCGCCCTCAACTCCGCGTCTCCATCTTCCAGTTGGGGGTACAAACTGTCCCAGAAAGTCGCGACAAGACCATTCAGCAGATCTAAACCCTGTTTCAGACCAGAGAATCCTTCCGTCCGCAGCAAAGCGTCCGCAAGCCATGCGGCAATCTGTAAGTCTTTGCTCTTGCTGGCAATTGCTTCCGTAGCCAGCTTTACAACCAGGGGGTAGTCCGCCTTCTTGATCTCATACTTCCAATCGCCCTGTTGAGCGTCTTCCTCTTGCCGGCGGGCTTCTTTGATCTGATCGTAGATGGGAGTGTAGCGAAGGTCTTCCCCGCTGGGATTTTCTCCTGGGATCGGATTAAGTAGATTATCAGGAAGAGGCATTTTGACCTAGGGGCTGCGTGAATCTGTAAGGGCACACCGTGGTGTGCCCATACCTGAATTCTACCGCCACATCAAAGGAGCACCGCTTGCGGCCGCTAAGGGCAGCCATCTGCCGACTGGTGGATCGCCCCTACGACGCCTTTTCTTCCGAAGCGGAAGCGAATTCCAGTTGCCGGACCTCGAGAAGAGGAAATTCCTCGCCATCCAACAGCAACATCTTCTGCCCGATAGGCAGCGCCGCGCCCGACTCGTCTTCTTCCCAAACCGTCATCCGGCCAAGCCGAACGGACTCGTCCGAATGCTGCCAAGCGAATGGCGACAAGGCCGGCAACAAGACCTCCCCAAGTTCGGTGCCTTTCAAAGCAGGCCCTGCGCGAACTATGGCAGGAGTCCAGAGCAGATCGCGCAGCCGCCGTGGCGGCTGAATTTGGATTGAAGCCAAATGTTCAAAATTGATCCAAAGATAGTTCCCGCCGGCGTAAACCTCCAGGCGGGGTCCAATTCGCGGATCGCCGTCCGTAATTGTCTGGAAGGGCTTGCCGTTCAGTGAACCGGCGACCGTTTCCACGCCAGAAGATGTCCCCCCAGTAGGCTTCGGGTATTCTTTCTTCTGAAAGAGATCCTGGCGGGTCCTTTCGGCATGAAGGGCACTGTGGTAAAGCAGTGCCCCCATCTCGCTTTTTGGGCTGGCTTCAGCCAGCAGGTCCAGTTGTTTCTCGGCTCGATCATACTCTCCCGAGAAACAGAGCAATTCAAAGAGGAAGGTACGGCGTTGGGTGTCTGAAGGGTGGTCTCGCACCTCCGCACTTAACGCTTGCACCGCCTCCTTAAGTCTTCCGGCCTGAAAGAGTTGATTGGCGTTTTCCATATTCTCTCGGGAGCAACTGTTGGTTTGTCCAACGTGCATTCTTGCAGTGCGCAAGGGCCCCCCGGGCCTCTTGGAGAAGGGGGCCGGGGGCTGACAGGTTCCGACAAGATCGGGCTGTCAACACATCAGGGCGGCAGCGCGCTGGACTACGCTGTTTGCTTCCTCGCCCTGACATCGTATTCAACGGCCTTGACCGAACTCAGGGTTCCACTCTTGTCCTGCACCTTGTAATCGTAATGGATCTTGCCGTAGGTGAACGAGACGGATTCCGTCCCCACATCTTCACCGAACGAGCCGGCGGATTGGTGGCTTGAAACGTAAACTTCATGCAACGTAATGATGAGGAAGTCGTCCGGAGTCTTCCCACCCGTCTGCTTGCTGCAATAAAGGGTTGCGTCGTCCACGTGTTTTCCCGTGATGCACAGCTCCAGCAAGGCGGGGCTAGATTTGTCCACTCGTTTGCTAATGCTCAGGTCGGAAACCGATACCTTTCCCGCGCTCATTCCCTGGCCGACGATGGTAGTGGGGTTACTTGCACCCCAACTAAAGGACAGGAGTTCAATTTGCTCCATATGTTTGTCTGCGGCGCTCTCCCCCTTGATACCCTTAACATCCAGATGGTACTCAATGGCCATGTCTCTTCTCCTCGTAGGATTTGGATTTTTTAAAGAACCCGAGGCGGGCTCCTCCTCGAAGTCCGCCCCGAATCACTAGGTCACTAGCCTTTGTTGGCCGGCTGCGGCAAGGATGCTACCAACCGCAGCGAAACCGTAAGCTCGTCGAGCTGGAAGTGTGGGCGAAGGAAGGCCACTGCGCGGTAGACTCCGGGCTTTCCTTTCACCTCTTCCACGTCCACGCGCGCTTCCCGTAATGGGTACTTCGCCTTCGTCGCCTGGCTTGCCGTGTCGTCACTGACCACGTAATTCGAAATCCAGCGGTTGAGGAACATCTGGATTTCATCGCGCGAGGTAAAGCTGCCGATCTTATCCCGCATCATGGCCTTCAAGTAATGGGCAAACCGGCAGGTAGCCATGATGTAAGGCAACTGCGCGGAGAGACGAGCGTTGGCATTGGCTGCATCGGTGTCGTACAACTTGGGCTTGTTTGCGGACTGGACACTGAAGAACGCAGCCTTGTCTGTACCTTTGCAATGCACCAAGGGAATCAGCCCCTGGTCCGCCAGTTCCTTCTCGCGGCGGTCCGTAATAGCAATCTCCGTGGGACACTTTAGCGCCACGTCCCCTTCGTCAGTTCGGAATGTATGCGCGGGCAGGCCTTCGACCAGACCTCCCCCTTCCACTCCCCGGATGGCTGCGCACCAGCCATACAGGGCGAAAGCATTCGTCAAGCGAGCTCCCATGGCATAGGCGGCGTTGCCCCATAGGTACTTGCTGTGATCGGTCCCATCCACACCTTCTTCATAATTGAACGCATCCACGGGCGCCGTGTCCCTGCCGTAGGGAAGACGCATCAGAACGTGCGGTACGCAAAGCCCCACATAGCGGGAATCGTCGCTCTGGCGGAAGCTCTTCCACTTGGCGAACTCGGTGGTATCAAAAATCTTCGCGATGTCCCGCGGCTGATCCAGTTGAGTAAAACTCTCCATGTTCATGAGTTGTGACGAAGCAGCCGTGAGGAATGGGGCGTGGGCCGCCCCCGCCACGTTCGAGACTTTCTCCAGCAGTTCCAAGTCCTCCGGATGCTTGCTGAACTCGTAATCGCCGATCATCGCGGCAAAAGGCTCTCCGCCGAAAACCCCGAACTCTTCTTCATATATCTTCTTGAACAAGGCGCTCTGATCGAATTCAGGAGCCCGCTGGAGATCACGCAGAAGCTCTTTCTTCGCAACGTTCATCACGCGTATCTTGAGCATCACGCTGGTTTCGCTTTGGCTGATGAGGTACTTTAAACCGCGCCAGCTCCCTTCCAGTTTTTGAAGCTGGGGATGGTGAAGGACCTCGTTGAGCTGGATGGAAACCAAGTGGTCAATCTGCGCGACTCGGGCATTAATCATCGCCTCCGTATCCTTGGAGATGGTGACCTGCCCTTCGAGCACTTGGTTAATAAACTCCTTCACCAGGCTTTTGCCCCGTTCCCGGGTAGCCGCATCTGTCCCCACCCTTCCCTCGTCAACAATCTGATCGAGCAAACCCTTTTCCGCCACCTGTTCCGTCGCCGGCGCAGGCGTCTTCGCCATTTCTTGATTAGCCATTTGATCCCTCCTTCCCTTCCCCTTCCTTCTTGCCGCCCAATTCCGACCTCAACCTGTTCAACTTTTCGGTGTTGCTGACGGCATCAAGCAAGACTTGATCGAGCTTGTCGTTCGTCTGCAACGTACCCTTCAGATCGTTGAGGCGGGTGCGCAGCTCAAGCAGTTCGCGCAGAGGCTTGACCTGCTTGGCTACATTCTCCGGCGCGAAGTCATCCATATTCTTGAAATCGAGACTGACCCTCAATTGCCCTGCATCCGGATCCTCGCTGAGTTTGTTTTCGACCGAGAATTGCAGGTGAGGCTTCATACTTTCCAACACACCGTCGAAATTGTCCGGGTTTATTTCGACGAACCTCCGGTCTTTCAACCGCGGCAGAGGCTCTACAGGCTGGCCGGAAAAATCGCCCAGAACCGCCATCACAAATGGAAGTTCTTTGATTTCTATGGCGCCTCCGGTTTCCACATCGTAGGTCACGTGGACACGCGGCGGACGTACCCTCTCAAGCTTCTTTTGGACGCTCTGTGGCATGGCGCACCCCTTTAAAGTGATTTCAATTTATCGCTGAGTTTCCTGCTGAACATTTTGTTTTGTAACAAATCGGCTGGCATTTGTCAATGCTTTTCTCCTTGCGGCGGATATGCTCGGCGCCCTTTCGTGGTAATTACCTTTCGCCATTCCACCCGTTCCGCCTGTCTGTTCTCACCTTTAACCTACAGACACGTCCCCGCCCCCCTTGCTTGAGGCGCAAACCTCGTGTCCCTTCAACAGGCGAATGATTACCCCAAGACGAACGATTATAGCCTGAAAGACCTGTTCCACGCCAGGCCCGTCAGGCAATGGTCTGCGCCCAAGCGGTGGAAACATATTTGCCCCACCGACAACTTCGCCCTTACTTCCACCTAGCCAAAGATTGTCGCAATCTGCGGACACCGCGGGAGGCGAATCCCGGGTGATTCGCTTTTGCGCCCCCTCACATGCTCTGCTACAATCTTGGTGGCACAACAAGCAATTCAACACCCAGAGGCCATCCAGTTGATGAGCGCGGCCCTCACGCAGGTTCCGGATGAACCGGATGCTTTAAACGACCTCGGAGGTTCGTACCTCACCCGTGGTGAGTTCCAACCGGCCGTGGGTTGTTACCAACGGTTGGTAGAACTGCGCCCGGACTCTGCACGAGCGCATTACTGCCTCGGCGTTGCACAGGAGATGCTGGGGCGGCTGCAGGCCGCCAAAGACTCTTATCAACGCGCCATCGCTCTCAAGCCGGACGCTACGGAGTTCCACTGCGGTCTGGCGCGAGGGCTGTACAAAAGTGGCGATCACCAAGCGGCGGTCGAGAGCTTCGAGCGCGCCTTGGCCCTGGACCCAAACCGGTACGAGATCCACAACGGCCTTGGCCTCGCCCTCACAGACCTGGGGCGATACGAGGCGGCTGCGGAGGTCCTGCGGAAAGGACTCGCACTTCAACCCGAATGCGCTCAGCTCTCCGCCAGCTTGGGATATCTCCTTGATTCTAAAGGAGACCTTATTTCTGCGGCAGACGCCTACCGTCGGGCAATAAGTCTGGATCCGAAGCTGGCCGCGGCGCACCGTGAATTAGGATTGGTGCTTTTCGGGCTGGGTGATCTGGCCGAGGCCAAAGTGTGCTTCGAGCGCGTTCGGGCCTTGGACCCCGAATCCGCTGAAGCCACCTTCTATCTGGCCACGATCCATTTGCTGGAAGGACATCTGGCGCTCGGCTGGAGCGAATATGAATCCCGCTGGCGGACCGGCGCGGGGCTTCGTATGCGCAGAACGTTTCCGCAACCCCAATGGAAAGGTGAGCCACTGGAAGGTGCACGTATTCTGATCTACGCCGAACAGGGTCTGGGTGACACGCTGCAGTTTGTGCGTTATGTCCCTCTGATCGCTGCGCGGGGCGGACAAGTCATCCTGGAGGTACAGCCCAGGTTAAAACGCCTGTTCTCAGGAATTGAGGGAGCGTGCCAAGTGCTCAGCCGTGGCGAATCACTTCCAGACTTCACTTGGCAGTATCCGATGGTGAGTCTACCCCTGGCTTTTGCCACGGAAATGGGCACGATTCCTGCCAAAACTCCCTATATCTACCCGAATCCAGCCCTGTCCGAGACTTGGCGGCAACGGCTTCAGGGAGATACATTGCGCATCGGACTGGCGTGGGCCGGCAGCCCAGGGCACGGCGGCGATCGCTGGCGTTCCATCCCTTTGGCGCAAATCGCGCCTTTGACCAACTTGGAAGGCGCAACCTTTTACTCGTTGCAGATGGGCCACGCGGCCGAGCAGGTAAAGCAATCGCAGCCCCCGCCGCGCTTAGTGGATTTGCAGGATGAGCAAGAAGATTTTGCGGATACCGCAGCGATTGTTGCCAATCTCGACCTCGTGATATCGGTTGACACCTCGGTCGCCCATTTGGCTGGCGCCCTGGGGAAGCCGGTCTGGATCTTATTGCACAACGCGCCAGATTGGCGCTGGTTCTTGGAGCGCGAGGATTCTCCCTGGTACCCCAGCGCCCGGCTGTTTCGTCAATCCACGCACGCGAATTGGCAGGATGTTCTGGTTTGCGTGCAGAAGGAGCTTCGCAAATTGCTCGCCGAGCCTGGCGCCACGAAGCAGTGAATCAAGTCATAGGAGGACAAACCGGTTTCACGCCGAGGTGGAAAGTTCGCAAAGTTCGCAAAGCAAGGACTCCCACTTTGCGTTTCTTCGCGCCTTCGCGACTTTGCATGAGCAGCTCCGGTTTTCCGACGCCTTCCACAGGGCAGACTGGAGTCCAAGCGCAGGTCCGCGCTACGCCGTCGCCTTCGCCGGCAGCTCAAACCCCTCCACCTCGAGCAACCCTCTCGACATGAGGACCATGAGAAGCTTGGCAAACTCCGCCAGCGGTGTCTCCGGGTGAACAAAGTGACTTTCCTTACAAAACTCCAGAAGTCGACGCACGCTCGACTTCCCGTCGCATTGCGGGAGCAAGAAACTCACCCAGGGCTGCACTTGGCACTCAACACTGAAAGGATACTCAGTGTGCAAGGTGAATTGGTCAGGCCGTAAATCTCCCTCCTTCATCCGGTGGACGGTGTGAAGTTCTAGGGAAGGTGCGGCAATCGGCCGCGCTTCCTCGACCCTTTCGATGAACTCGGGCTTGACCGCTGCGGTTTCCCACTTCAGCAGCCATGCGATTTCATCTCGCCCCGAATGGGGGCCCACGGATCTCCGGGTGGTGAAAACGGGACGGTCATCTTCCCTTCTCTGCATAATCAACCATCCGTAAACCATCCTTTCAACACCGAGGCTCCGCAACGCTTCTCGCATTTGCTGGACTGTCTGGCCGCCCGAGTTGGCCTTCACGGCGTATTGCATTGCCGTGTCCGAAGGCTTTTGCGTTGCTTTAACAGCGATTACGATGTCAAATTCCGACTGTTCTTCGCCCAGCCATGCCCTCACCCGCTGCTCGAAAGGCCCACTATCACGGTCCGAGCCTTGCACCAAACCATAAAAGCGGCCGCCGGGTCGCAGGTAGCGGGGTAGCCCCGCCACGATGCGACGGGTTACCTGCTCTCCGTCGACGCCCCCGGCGTAATAAAGCTCGGCAGGGTTCAACACCGGCATATAAGGGGGATGGGCGACGATACGGTCGAAGGTCAAGGTACCCAAAGATTCATAAAGGTCCGCTTTGAGGGTGGTGACGTTGTCGAGACCGTTGAGCAGGCGATTGAACTCCGCCACCTGCGTGGATCGCTCGGTAATGTCAACCGCCCAAACGTGGCTGGCGTGCCCTGCGGCCTCGAGCGCCGCTGGGCCGGCCCCTGAACAAAGCTCAAGGAAATTTTCACACGGCTCGCACGCAAAGTTCGTGGTGAACTGCGAGCTATCGGTGGAAATCGCCGGATAAACAAAATCCGCCGGCAACCCGGGGGCCTTGTCATACGGCGTGGTCCAGCGGTCGGAAACGATGAAGAGACATCCAATGGGGTACAGCGCCGCACTGGCAGACAACTGCGTATTGTCCGCAGGGTCTTCAATCAGCAAGCCCAGGTTTTTCATCGCCTCCAGCGCACGTGCCGGAATTGCCCCCTCCAAGACCTGAACGCCGAGCTGTTCGCCAATCAGGAACAAACGGATCAAGATGCCCAGCCCATCAGATTCAGTCGCGAAGGTTGACCATTTGCGGTTTTCGAATAGGAATTCATTGAGCCCCGCTATGCCCGCCCGGTGGCAAATCGTCGGCTCATTGAATTCCGAATGGCGCAGAAAATCACGCAAGGCAGCGAAATGCGACGATGGTTCGAGCCTCAACCTCAGTGCCGAGTTGCCTGATGAGTTGCTGCGGAGTACGGCAGCTAGCTGCCGCTTTTCTTCCCCGGGCTTACTCGAGCCTGACTTGTCCATGTACCGCCCCACTTCTAGGGCTGAGCGACTCGTAGGGAAACGAATTGCCAAACCTCACTTCATAAGGACCGCCAATCGCGCCAGCCCTCTCATCACATCTTCGCTCTCGGCAGCGATTCTTTCCTCCACGGTCTTCATGTCCGCCGCTGGCTTGTCACCCTCCTGCAGGGTCAGAACTCCGGACTTAAAAAGCTCGAGAAGGTCTTTTCGCAGAGCATCGTGATCGCGCGAGCCGTCCATGAGCATCACCAATCCTCTTTGCAGCGAATCACTTAAGTGCAAGCTGCGGTGGTGCAGCGTCGAAATGACATCGCCGTCGCGAGCCTCCAGCCGGGCCAGAGGGCTTGCCACAGGCCTTTCGCTGACCTCGGTTGTGAAAGGTGGAACGTGTGCGTGCAGATCGAGCAGTCCTGCTGAGTACGTGGCCAATACAAAGTCTGCAAGCTCGGAGGCAATATCCTGGTCCGGGCTTGAGACAAATCCCAGCCCCTCGCGAGCTCGGCGCTCAACTTCGCTCACCAGCGTCTCAAAAAGAATGCGCTTAGGCTGGGACTCGGTCAAATACCATAGCAAGGCGCGCGCTAACGGGTTTCCTGTAACAAGTTCCGCTCCGCTGCCGCTTCGAAAAGTCTCTTCCGCGTCGGGAGAATAAGTCGGGGCCGCTGAGGCCGGCCGCGCCACCGACGAAACGTAGAGTGGCCTGACGGAGACGGATTTTCTGCTGCCGTCGAGTGGCACATCGTTGTGGCACAAAAGCGTTTTTCGAAAGGCCCGGCCACGCATGAGGTCCAGGTACTGTTCCCGCAATATGAAGTCATCGGAAATCTTATCGAGCGCCGCTATCGCCTGGGGCGTGAGGCCGGTGGTTTGCATTTCGAAAAAGTCCGATTCCGCCAGGAACTGAAGGTCATGGCGGTGCGCGTGCCCCATGAATTGGTAGAAATAGACGGGCTGGAACACTTCTGACAGCTCGTCATGGAAAATAGCGTCCTTGGTCCGCGTGGCCATGCGCTCCAATTCGTGCTGGAGTACCTTTGTATAGGTCTGAGGCTCGACGACCGAATTGGCCAATAGCCTGAGCAAGGTCATACCCTGCTGGGTTTGGCGCTGTGGATCACGGAAATCGCGATTGTGGAACAACATCATTTCCCTGACCATCACCCGTGAATAACTTCCTGGAAATGCGTTGTAACTGACATAAGCAACTCCCTGCGGCTTCAGACTGGCTTTGCAAATGGCCAGGAGTTGGTCACGAACCTCCGGCGGAACCCAGCTATAAACGCCGTGCGCGAGGATGTAATCGAACTTGCCGTAGTCCGGGGCCATCTCCAGCAAATCAACGTGTCGGAGAGAAAGGTTCTTCAGGCCCAGAGCCTCCACCATAGCTTTTCCGCGGGCAATCGGGCGCCCTGCTGAATCAATTCCTACAAACTCACTCTCCGGCAGAGTGACGGCCATGGATAACAAATTGACCCCGCTGGAACACCCCAGTTCCAGCACCCGGCAGCATTCCACCGGCGCAGGGCTCATGCCGAAGAGTGTCGCCAGCGTCGCCAGTCGGTCCGGATGGGTGTATACAAGCGGAAAGGACGGGTAGGGGACTTCGTCGTATGAGGTCAACTCGGGCTTTGTCATAAGTACCAGCGCCCCGCCAGGGAACTGGGAGGATCAGCGATTGACTGGAATCGAACCAAACGGACCGTCGGCTGGTCTTTCAACGAGGCCAGCGGCATGAAACCTCTCTCCATCATTTCCTCCGCCGCCGTCTGCGTCAACAAAACTTCGGCGCAAGGCAAGGTTGCGGGCTCACCTTCCACCTTATACACATAAACAGGCAGGCCGCCGATTTCCGTTATCGCACCTGGCCGTAGTTCCCACCCCTGCTTTGCGAAGGACTCAGCCAGCAGCAAAGCACAGGCAAAGGCGGCATTGCCCCAAAGGTAATTCCCATGAGCGGAGGGAGCGGCCACCTCTTCGAACTGGAAGAGCTCAACGGGTTCGGTGTCCTTTCCGTAGGGGAGCCGCAAAAGAAAGCGAGGCAACGCCAAACCCATGAAGCGAGCTTCGGGCGAGCTTCTGAGTAATTGCCAGGAAGCTGCGGTCTCTGCGCCCATCTGAGTCTTCCATTTCCGCTTTTCAGGCAGGTCGAGTACCGAATCGCAACCCAAAAGGCGCGGGCTTGCACCGGCCACGAAGGGCGCGCCGGCGCTTGCAGCCACCTTAGCGATTCGCGCCAGCAACTCGGTATCTTCCAATGTGGGCCCGAAAGTGAAGTTACCAGCAATCACAGCCCAAGGTTCCGCCCCGGGCGTGCCGACTGACTCTTCCACCAGCAATTTGTAGATTCCCGTCGAGCTCAAACTGCCGGATGTTATCAGGTCATCGGCCAGTTCTTGTTTCGAGACGTCAATCAGGAATATCTTAAGCTTGGAATCCGTCTCGACATTTCGAACCAAAAAGAACAAGGCCCGCCATGCAGCTTCAAGGGCTTGGAAGTCGGAAGCGTGCAATAGAGCCGCCATCTGGGCGCTAGTGGCTTTATCAATCAGGGCAACCAGCTCTGCCTGGCGAGGATCTGTCTTGGCCACCACATGGGGAGCCACAATCTTATTTAATAAGGTGGTCCATTCGTCCGGACGCTTGGTTGGGCGCCCCTCTGCCGCCCTGCCTTCGGTGGCTTCCACCATCTCCTTCAAAAGGCTACCCGAAACCACTCGCTGGACATCCGCAGAAGAGACTGGAGGTTGAGGGACATGGGTCGCCGCGGCGACCGCCCCTCCGGAGGTCACCAAGCCCAGGTCTGACGCCGTCTTGGCAAAGGTCGCCGGATTCTTGAGTTTTTCCCGCGCCTCCCGCAGCTTCTGGAAGATCTGCCCCTGTTCAAAGAGCTTGTCAGGATGAAAATCGTCCAGATCAGCAAACCGCAATGAGATACGCAGGCCATCTTCTCCCTCAGGAGCCAGTTCAAGCCGAGGGGCAATTCTGGCGAGCACGGAATCAAAGTTGTCACGGTCAATCAGGATAGGGCGGCGTCTGGCGGGGGCATCGCCGCTTTCCGACAAGCCGCGATTTGCGCGGCCGCTGAAGTCTCCCAGAATCGCAATCCGAAACGGAGTCTCTGGGTCGGGCCTGGCCTGCGCACGCTCTCGACCTGTATCGACATCAAGATGGACTTCACCAAATGAATGGCGCGTTGACATAAGCGACTCCGAGTTACGGAAGTATTAGGTGGTTGTAAATGGGCGGACCTGACCACCAAGAAGATTGTACGCCAATTGCTACTCGGCACCAAGACCCCTCGGCGACAAGACTGGATTCCTACTTCCGCTGGGATGACAGACGCTTCGAAAGGTGCCCGCTCCAAATGACCCGCCACTTTCTGCTTGACGCTATCAACTTGCGGGCATAGGCTTTCGCCCGAACGTGAAATCAAAAATTCTCGGTCGATACCAGGAACTAAGTGTTCGCAGGGAGGGATACGAACATGGTCAACCGGCGCGAATTCGTCGCTTTGCTCGGGCTCGGCGCGTCAACAGGAATAGCTCCACTTCAGCTAGCCGCCCGGCGCGGAGATGGGGGAGCGATTCGGGAGAGCGCGCTGCAGACGAATGAAGCAAAGGCTTATGGGTCAGGCTATTTCGGGGAGTGGATTACAGATCAGCACGGTTTGCCGGCTTACCGTTACACCTGTGACCAGACGAGAGACCCCAAGGCCAAAACACCCGTCCATAAGGAGTGGCGGCCGCCGACCGACCAGACTCACCAGGTGGGAAACGATCGTTTGGTGGCGGCGGTTTCCAATTACGGTTATCTTCAGGTGCGGCAGGACGAGGGCTCGCCGAAATTCCTCAACGACTACTCTCCGGAGAACAACCGTTACGGGGCGGGCTTCGGATATCTCACCGATGGAGCGAATTCGCTAAGCACTTATTATCCCGGGGGCGGGGACTCCTTCGAACGCATCCTGGGCGCCGGCTACTTTGGGAAGACCGTCCTGAGCAAGGGATACGGCGTCCATCAAGTCATATTCGCCCCCTTTGGTGATGATCCCGTTGTGATATCTCAGATAAGCATTACCAATCATAACAACACCGCAAAAAGGATCCGCTGGATCGAGTACTGGGGCTGCCACAATTATCAGTTCTCGTATCGTTCTCTTATGGAGGCGCCCGTGGTGGGGGGGATGCCCAAGGCCGCAGCACTGAGACGCCAGTTCTGCGAGCGTTTTTCGCACCAGTTCCGAGCCCTCGAGCACGGCGAAGGATTGGCGGAAAGCCAGAAGTTCCTGGGAAGAACGCCGCAGGAGGAACAAATCTGGCGAGGGTTGCAGAACTACCTGAAGGCCAACCCAACTACTTTCTTCGGTCCGCCTCTTCCCGAGCTCCCAGTGGGCTCGTCCATGGAGGACTTGAATCCTCCGCCAACATTCCTTGTCTCGCTGGATGCGCCGGTGGATGGGTTCTCGACCAACGGAGCAGCCTTCTTCGGCTCGGGCAATGTGGAGCATCCCTCCGGACTGGCCGGCAAGCTCGGCAATGATCTTGGCTCAACGGGCCCGGAAAGCGCTCTGATCGTCGAACGCGGCATGGAACTGCAGCCTGGCGAAACCCGGACGATCTACTTCATGTACGGGTACCTGCCGGAGGGATTTGAACTCGCCGGATTGATGAAGAAATACAAGACCGGCGTGGCGTTGCTGTGGCGGGAGTCGAGCGCCCGGTGGAAAGCGGACGGGCTGAGGTTCCGCACCGTGTCCGAGCCGTGGGTGGAAAGAGAAACAACCTGGCACAACTATTACCTCCGCAGCAATCTTACCTACGACAGCTTTTTCCGCGAGCACATCCTGTCGCAGGGCCACGTCTACCAGTACATCATGGGGTTCCAAGGCGCTGCTCGCGATCCCCTGCAACACGCTCTGCCCTTCATTTTTAGCCGCCCGGAGATTGTGAGGGAAACTCTCCGCTACACGCTAAAGGAGATCCAGCCTGACGGGTCGATCCCATATGGCATCGTGGGAAGCGGCGTGCCCATGCCCACCATCTTCCATCCGAGCGACCTCGAGTTGTGGCTGCTCTGGCTGGCCAGCGAATACGTCCTGGCCACGCGGGACAAGGCGTTCTTGGACGAAAAGGTCTCTACTTACCCGCCGCACGAAGCGGGCACGGCCGATGAAACGGTTCGTGAACTTCTGGGGCGCTCCTACACGCACCTAGTGGAAGGCATCGGAGTAGGCGAGCATGGACTTATGCGTCTCTTGTACGGAGATTGGAACGACGCTGTGGTAGTGAGTCCAGTTCCGCCCGAGCAGCTTCCTCAGGTTCGGCAGCACGGGGAGAGCGTTTTGAACGCCGCCATGGCCTGCTACGTTCTGGATCATTTTGCGCGGCTGCTCCGGTACCTTGGCGACACCAAGATGGCGGCGCAAGCACAAGCCAAGGCCGAAGCCCAGCGTCAGGCAGTTCGCGCGCAGTGGAGCGGGCGATGGTTTCGCCGGGTTTGGCTGAATGCGCAACTGGGATGGCTTGGTGAAGAGCAGGTTTGGCTGGAGCCGCAGCCCTGGGCGATCCTCGGCGGCGCTGCCACGCCTGAGCAGTCCAAGGTACTAGTCGAGGCAATAGACGGGTTGCTGCGCAAGCCTTCGCCCATCGGCGCACTATACCAAAACAAGGGCTTCGCGAAGACTCACATGCTTGGCAGTCCCATCGGAAGCTCGGTGAACGCGGGCATCTGGCCTTCCCTCAATGGCACTCTGATCTGGGCGCTGGCCCTCGTGAATGGAGGGCTAGCCTGGGACGAGTGGAAGAAAAACACGCTTGCCCTTCACGCCGAAGCTTACCCGGACGTGTGGTACGGCATCTGGAGCGGCCCTGACACTTACAATTCGGTGCTTTCCAATTTCCCCGGTCAGACGGCGTTTGCCGAGACTGATTCTGAGGGCAAGCCCCTGGGCGATCTTGGCCTAAACTGGACCGACTTTCCTGTCATGAATATGCACCCGCACGCCTGGCCTCTTTATAGCGCCGCCAAATTGCTCGGTCTGGAGTTCAACGAAAACGGAGTGGCTTTCGCCCCCAGTCTCCCCCTGGCAGAATACGAGTTCACCTCGCCATTGCTCGGATTCAAGAAGTCTGGGAAGGGCTATAGCGGCTGGTATGCGCCCGCCCAGCCCGGCCGCTGGGAGATTGAGCTTCGCCTGCCCGTCGACCAAGCGGCACCCCTGAAGACTGTTGACGTTAATGGAGTTCGTCAGGCGCTCCTGAAATCACCCGAAGGGACAATGCGCTTTGGAGGCGAAAGCGAACTTGGCAAGCCTCTGCGCTGGGAAATCTCAGGTCATGGTGGGTAAACCTTTGTCTCGGGGCTAGGGCGCACCGCGATGGCGCCTTAAGAAGGCGGCCCGGGCCGGGTGAAGGGCCAGTCACGGAGCTACCGAGGGCCGTCCCACCCAGGAACAAAATGAGGCAGAGGGCAATATCGCCGCTACAACCTCTATCTAATGGCTCTTAGTGCGAGAGGATTTCCTCGAAGAAAGCCAGGGCGCGAGGGTCGTGTGACTGGCCTAGCCAGAACATGGCCTGCTTGCGTACCACGCCATTGCCGTTCGTGCGCGCTATCCGGATGAGCAGCGGCACCCCTTCGTCCTTGGGAAGTTGGCTGAGGGCGAAGACCGCGCGTTTCTTGACGTCGGTTTCCGGGTCGTTTTCGATAGCCTCCGTAATCGTGGCCGCAGCTTTCTTTCCCGCCTTTTGCGCCAGCCAAAACAGCGCTTGCCCTCGCACTTGGGCGCTGGGGTCGTGGTGGGCCGCGCCGATGATCGCCTCCACGGCCTCGGGTTCCTTGCTCACGTATAGCGCAAACACGGCCTTTTCGCGGAAGTGGTCGCTCGGATCGTCCCGCAGCAATCGGCTGAGCGCTTCGTAGCCTTGCCGGCCTCGCGCCGATCCCAGCCAGAAGGCCGCATGCTCGCGCAAGCGATCCGGCTGGCCGGGGGCAGCGAAACCTTCGAGCGCGCGTTCAGCGGTGGCATCGGCATGAAAGGCGATGGCCGTCAACGCCGAATTGCTGAGTTGACCGTCTTCGCCCTGATCCTCGTCGTCTCTTTCAATTTCGGCGCGCGCTCCGCCGCCCTTCACAAACGAGCTGAGCCACGCCACGCTGTCGTCAGGGCGCACTTCCGTCAACCAGATAAAGGGCAGGCCGCCGGCATCGAGTTCGCATTCCGCAGAGAAGGTGCGAATCTTCATGATCTTTCCTGCCCTCGCGCGGTAGAGGACCAGAAAGGTGGGCGGAGATTCCAACTTGACGCGCGTCTCGCCCCCACCGTTCACTGCCTGGACGCCCTCCTCTCCGTGCCGGCTCTCGAGTTGGCACCGGCCACACCCCTCCTCCGAATAGTCACCAATGGACCCGTTGCAGCACATCCGGTGCTCTCCGGGAACAACGGGCACAGCATAGCCGATCCAGGCGGGGCCGGCTTCGCCGGATTCGATCATGCGGAAGGCACTCGCAAGCCCCCCTGCTGCTGATAACGTCCGCATGCGGGCGTTGACCACGTGCGGTTCCTGGGCTGCGGCGGTCAGACAACATGCAATAGCCACTAAACAAGAGATAGCGAGAGACCGCCCGACATTGCCTTTTCTTAATGAAAAAAGGTTCCCCTCTCTCATCTTGACCCCATTCTGGAGTGCGGCAGCTTGCTGCCGCTTTCTCTCCGGCCAGCTTGCTGGCCGGTGCTTAGACAGTTGATCCCGCGAGCAAGCTCGCTGGGTCAAAGCGGCAGCAAGCTGCCGCACTCCAAACCCGCTATTTATTGAGCAGCTCCATCATGAAGTCCGTCGCTTCCTTGCTGCGCATCAGGGAAAGTTTCTGCACTGCGTCTCTCTTCAACGACATATCTTTCTCCTGCCGGGCGATTTGGATTAGCTGATGGGCATTGCCCTGGAGGAAGAACGCCTGGATCGCCGTGCGTTTGATCTCGGGGTCCTTGTCGCTGTTGTAAATGGAGGTCAGAGCGTCAGCGGTCTTGTCCTTGCCCATCAGCCCGAGATTGCGCACCGCCTGGCGACGTATGTCCGGGTCTTTCTCGGCGCGCGCCAGCTCCAGCGTATGCTCGACATCGCCGCCCACGAACATCGCTTGCACGATGTTTTTCTTGACCTCGCCGGAGGTCTCATTCTGGTAGAGCTGGTAGAGCTCCGTGCGTGCCCCCATCACCCCAAGTTGCTTCACCGCTTCGGCGCGTAACTGGGGCGATTGCTCGCTCTTCGCCACTTCCAACAGGCGCCCCCGCTCACCGCTCACCATAAAGCTCCGCAAGATGGCGCGCTTCACTTCCGTATCGCGAGATGATTTGTAGATCTCTTCCAGCGTGGCGCGGCTTTCTTTGCCGCCGAAAAGGCCCAAGTCCCGGATCGCCTTCATTTGCAGCTCGGGGTTACGATTGCCGCTCGCGATTCGGCCCACGATCTCGTGCGCCTTGGGTGAGCCGCTCTGGCTGAGGATGAACAACGCTCGCTCCTTGAGCTTGAGCGGCTGGGGGCCATTGAGAAACTTTTCCAGCATCGGCAGTGCCTGCTCGGGATCGCTGCCCAGCAGGCTGTTGATGGCGATCAGCTTCAAGTCTTCGTTGCTCTCGGTCTCCGGCGACACGTTCTGACCGGAAGACTGCCGCACCTCAACCTCGAGTGCTTTGGCATCGTCCAGCCAACGGCTATTCGGATAAGTGCGGCGTAGCGTCGCGAGTGTTTCGAGAGCTTCGGGGCGTTCCCCGAGCCTGTTCTGGGCATAGGCCTTCCAGTAGAGTGCTCCCTCGGTGTGAGTGCCGTGCGAGGAAATAATCTGGTCGAGCTTCTCGACTGCTTTTTGGAGTTTGCCCTCGTCGATCGCCTCCGTGCCCTCGTCGTAGAGCTCGCGCTCGCGGTCGACCTGTTCCTGGGCACGGTCACGCGCTTCCTGCTCCCGGTCACGCTTTTCCTGCTCGCGGTCCCGCGCCTCCTGCTCCCGATCGCGTTTCTCTTGCTCACGGTCGCGTGCTTCTTGCTCGCTCTCCTGGACCTCCTGGTCGCTCACCTGCGCTTCCATGGGCTGCATCTGAGCTCCTTGAGGCTCCATCCGCGCTCCTTGGGCTTGCATCTGCGCCATTGCTGGAATTGCCCTGACGACCCTGATGCTGACGACACTAATCGCCAATATGAAGATTATCCTAAAAGACCTAATCATCTTTCCCTCCGAATCACCCGTCATTCCTGCCAGAGCCTGTGGCGAGCGCATCTCGCTTTGGAGTGCGGCAGCTTGCTGCCGCTTTCGTCCCGCGAGCTTGCTCGCGCCTCACCAGTCCATGCACGGCCAGCAAGCTGGCCCGGTCCAAAGCGGCAGCAGGCTGCCGCACTCCTTAAGGGCGATAAACACACGCGTGATACCCCCCTCCCCAGCTAAGACCCCTGCCGGGACAGCTCTCTAATCGCCTTTTGTTCCCTTTCGTGCACTTGCGAATCGACCACCCGGACCTTAAAGAGAATTCCCTGGGCTTCAACGCGGCGGCGGAGATCCTCGAATTCCGGCGACGATAGTTTGGAAGGGGTGTGGGCGATTTCAATCAAAGTGCGCTCGAGTTCGTCGAGCAGGTTCGCCACGCCGGTCTCCCCCGCGCGCTCCGCCGTAAGTCGGTAAAGGCGGTTGGGGGCCACCAGATCCTCCGCGCGCTGCCGCTCTGCGGAGATGTCCACCCTGCGCTGGGGGTTCGTGTTGACCAGTTCCAGGAGCACCATCTGCGAACGCTCAAGATGATCGCCTACGGCCACTAACAATATGCGGTCCCGCGACTGGGCGGAGACCGCCTGAACCTGAGCGTCCTGCCGGGGCCGGACTCCGCCCGGCCAAAAGCGTCCCGCCAGGAATGCCCCCACCACTAGAAAAGCGACCAACACCGTTGCTCCGGCGGGCACTAGAAACCGGGATGCCCGGATCCCGGCGAAGAAGCGTTGCCAGAACGATTCCGGCGGGGCGGATTCGAGGCGTGGAACCAGACGCCGCCAGACTTCGGCTTCAAAGTCCTCGCCCAGATCGGGCGGCTCAACCACATCCGCCGCCGCCAGGACCGACTCGATCTGCCGATAGCGGTCGCGGCAGCGTTCGCAGGCGGCTAGATGTTCCGCTACCACGGCACGTGGCGGCCCTCCTGTCTCGGCATAGTGGTAGAGGATTAAGTCTTCTTCAGTCGGATGTTTCACGCGCAACCTCTTCAGTTTCCGCTCCTCTCCTTGGGGACGGCAAGCCGTCCCCCTACAATCGTCGAGGCCGTGACCAGCGGCTCCAACTCCTTCCGCAGTTTCTGCACAGCTCGGTAAATGCTGTTTTTGGTAGCGCTCCCCTTAAGACCCAGCACGCTTCCGATTTCTTCAATCGGCATCCCTTCGTAGTGACGCAGCACAAACGCTGTTCGGACCCGGGGGCTCAAGCTGGCTAGTACGCTCTCCACCTTGTGTTTCAGTTCGTTACTCAACAGGAGCCGATCGGGCGTGGGTTCGGGCGCGGGCAATTGAGAGAGTTGCTCCGCCTCGGCTTCGAGCCCTGACTTCTGCTGCTCCGCCCGCTCGTATCGGCCCACCTTGCGCGTGAGGTCTAAGGCAGAGTTCACTGCAATGCGGAAGATCCAGGTTCCAAAGCTGGAGCGCGATTCAAATTGCTTCAGCCGCCGATAGGCGCGCAAGAATGTCTCCTGAACCACATCCTCGGCGTCCTGTTCGTTCCGGGTCATGCGATACGCCAAACGGAAGATCTTGCGACTGTAACGGTCGACGAGGACACGAAACGCCTCTGAATCTCCGGCGCATGCCCGCGCCACAGCCGTTGCGTCGCTCTCGTCCATTCGCACCTTTAGACCGAAATCCTCGGCCACGGTTAGGCCCACCCGCAGAAAAAGTCGAGAAGTCGAGGAGTTCAGGAGTTGAGAGGTCGAGGTGTCTAGGATTCAGGGAGTCGCTCGGTCGACAACTCGTTCCCCAACTTCTGCTCTGAAAACGCGTAGGGGTAGGGCTTGCCCTACCCTGTTCGCGAGGGGACGGCAAGCCGTCCCCCTACAGGCGAATCGAGGAGGGAAAGCGTTTTCATAATTCCCGGGTGCCAGCCAGCCGACGGGCATGAGCAACTGCTCAACTTCTCGACTCCCTTCGGGCTTGCATCTCCGGGCGCAGTCGAGTACTCTCAGGGGCTACTTTCTGCGCGTGGAGGCGCAACTGATCCCATGAAAACTCGATTCGGAACCTATTGTAAGGTGGCTGCGGCACTCGCAGCGACTACAATTTTCCTTTTCGCCGACAATCTCTTGGGCGAGAAGAAACCAAAACCGGCTCCGCCGGTGGAGGCGGCGGCTCCGGCTGTTCCGAAGCCGGACATCCCTGATCTCGAGTTCATTACGCGCTTGCGGGAGGAGGAATTCGGCCATGGCGAGATAATGGACATTATGAGCCACATCACCGACGACATCGGTCCTCGCCTGACAGGTTCGCCCAATATGAAGAAGGCAAACGAGTGGACGCGCGACCAGTTCACCAAATGGGGGCTCGTTAATGCCCACCTCGAGCCTTGGGGCACTTTCGGTCGCGGCTGGGCGTACCAGTTTTGCGAAGTTCGCATGCTCTCGCCTGACATCATGCAATTCCTGGCGCTGCCGGAGGCCTGGACGCCGGGAACCAACGGCCCGATCCGGGGAGAGGTGACGCAATTGGTGGCCACGACCTCCGCAGACCTCGAGAAGTACAAGGGGAAGCTAGCGGGCAAGATTGTATTGATCGGCGAGGCGCGCGTCCCTGAACCTAGTGATAAGCCGCTGTTCCGGCGCGAAGACGACTCGGACTTGGCGAAGACCGCGGAATTCCAGATTCCCGCTGGCGGGCCCGGCGGCCCTGGCGGGCCCGGAAATCCCGCCATGCGGCAGCAATTCGCGCAGCGTTTCAGGTTTCAGCGAGAATTGGAAAAGTTCCTCACCGACGAGCATGTGGCGGCCGTGTTGGATGTCACCCGGCTGCCCGGCCAGGATGGCATCATCTTCGTTCAATCCGGTGGAAGCTACGATAAGGGCAAGACCGTCGCTTATCCGCGCATCACTGTCTCAGTGGAGCATTACGGCCGCATGGCGCGCCTGCTGGCCA
>Ga0326728_10009574_pt1 | contig 23234 bp, 20 predicted proteins | sample MB3enrmetagenome_FD_207602 | JGI IMG/M metagenome (GOLD analysis project Ga0326728, IMG submission 207602) | Lab enriched peat soil microbial communities from McLean, Ithaca, NY, United States - MB31MN | ecosystem: Environmental > Terrestrial > Soil > Wetlands > Peat | place: USA: New York... | reverse complement strand
CGCTTGATGTGACTGGCGCCGGGGACACGGTGATCGCCGCGTATACGCTGGCGTTAGGCGCGGGAGCAAGTTTCCTGCACGCCGCCATGATCGCGAACTGCGCCGGCGGCCTGGTGGTGATGAAACGAGGCACCGCGACGGTCAGCGCGGCGGAGATCAAGGAAGCCATTCGAAACGCATGAGTGCGCCGATCATACCGCGCGAAGGAGTAACGGAACTGGGCGCCCGACTGCGTTGCGCGGGGCGCCGTGTGGCGTTTGCCAACGGGTGTTTCGACGTGCTGCACGCGGGCCACGTACGGTATCTTCAGGCGGCGAAGCAGCAGGGCGATGTCCTGGTGGTGGGAGTTAACAGCGACCGATCGGTTTTGACGCTGAAGGGGCCGGGAAGGCCGCTGCTCCCCGCTGAAGCGCGCGCAGAATTGGTCGGCGCGCTCGAGCCGGTCGATTACGTTGTCATTTTCGAGGAATTGAACGTGCAGGCCATTTTAAGCGAGCTCCGCCCCGACGTGCATTGCAAGGGGCCGGACTACACCGCTGAAACAGTTCCAGAAGCCGCGCTGGCCAGACAGCTCGGGATTGCCGTCGCCATCGTGGGCGATCCGAAAGACCACTCGACTTGCGGTATGCTGGCGGAGATCGCGCGGCGCTATCAGAAGCCGTAAACCTGGGCCTTGTAGTGCGGGCGTCCCGCCCGCTGTGGCGCGGGCATTCCTTCGCAGTGCTCAGGACAGGCTCTGCCCGCGCGCAGGAGCGGGACGCTCCTGCGACCGCGGGCGAGACGCCCGCACCACAAGTCAGGGCAGACGCCCGCGACTTTCATTGGGCCTGAGCAGCGAACGTGGACGCCACTGATTTGGAATTGACCGAATCCATGCCGGAGCCATCAGCGACGCAATCCCGCCTGCTGGTCATTCGCTTGAGTTCAATCGGCGACATCGTGCATGCGCTGCCGGCCGTGGCGGCGCTCGGGGAGTCTTTCCCGCAGCTTGAAATCCACTGGCTCGTTGAAGCGCGCTATGCCTCGCTCCTGGCGGGAAACCCCTACGTACGGCGTATTCTGCCGATCGATACGCTAAGTTGGCGGGGCGGCCTTCCGCCGCTCGCGATGCTCGAGGACATGGCGGGCACTTTGATGGGACTGCGGGGAAGCGCTTACAAGACCGCGGTGGATTTCCAAGGCCTGTGGAAGTCGGCGCTGCTTGCCTTCTTGGCAGGTGCGCAGCAGAGAGTGGGCTTGGCGGAGCCCTGGATGCGCGAGCCGAGCGCCGCGGTCCTCTACACGCAACGGGTTGCCGCGACGGGGCGGAAGCACGTTGTCGAAGAGGGCCTCGCTCTGGTCGAACATCTTGGAGCGCGCGTTGGCCGCTGGCAATTCCCTCTGCCACGCACCGCCGCGGACGACCAGTACCTGGACGATCAGCTAGCTAGGCTCGGCGCGCGGGACTTTATCATCATCAACCCCGGCGGGGGCTGGAAAGCGAAGCGCTGGGCGCCGGAGAATTACGCTCGACTGATCCATCATCTGGAGGGCCGGCTTGGTTACAAGTTTCTGCTCACAGGGTCGCCTGGCGAGGCCGCGCCAATCGCGGATATCATCAGGCGCGCGGAAGCAAAACGCGCCTTTTACTTCCCCTCGAGCGTGGTGCAGTTCATCGCGCTGGCGAGGCGCGCTCGATTGTTCCTGGGCGGCGACACAGGACCCATGCACTTGGCGGCGGCCGTAGGAACGCCGCTGGTGGCCATCCACGGCCCCACCGACCCGGCCCGGAACGGGCCGTTCCATGATGCCGACATCGCCCTTTACAATCATGCACCCGTAAACCACACACGCAGGAATCCGAACGCCAACTACATCGAGGGGATCTCAGTCGAGCGCGTGGCGGAGGCGATCGAGGAACGCCTGGCGAGGGCCAATGCCTAAAGACTACGCCACGTGGGCCAGCCGCTGGCGCGTGCCGCTGGGTTTCGGACTGGGCGTTTCGTATTTGCTGCTTGCGCGGCCCGCGCCGAAACTGCTACTCTGCGGTGCCGCCCTGGCGTTGGCCGGCCTGTTGTTGCGGGCCTGGGCGGCAGGCCACCTCGCGAAGAACCAGCGCCTCGCCACCGGCGGCCCCTATGCCTACACTCGGAACCCGCTTTACCTGGGCAGTGCGGTCATGGGACTGGGCGGCGCGTTGGCCGGGCGCTCTTGGCTGATCGGCGGAGCCTTCGTGGTCCTCTTCGTTCTGGTCTACTGGCCGGTCATGCAGCGCGAATCCCGTTTTCTGCAAAAGGATTTTCCGGAGACTTTTGAATCGTATGCCCGCCAGGTGCCGTTGTTTTTCCCAAGGCTATCTCCCTGGCAGGGCGAGGGCGAGAGATTCCAGTGGCGGCTGTACCTTCGCAACCGCGAATATGAAGCTGCGGCGGGTTATGCGGGCGTGATGGTTTTTCTGGCTTTGCGGATGTGGTTGAGTTAAATTCGAAGAGGCTACCTTTACCCAACCATGAACGTCCAACTCAATAGAGTGCGCGGCTCTCTACTTAAACTCGGCGGCCTGGCGTTGTCGGTTGGGGTGCTGGCGAATCCCGTTCTTTTCGGGCAAACCAAGCCCGCGCCTTTCCAGCCGGGCGAACGCTTGACCTACGATGTGAGCTGGTCGGTCTTCCAGGCGGGGACTGTCGCCTCTACCTTGCAGCGCACACTGGACGGAACGAAGGAAAAATACACGGTCGTCACCACCGCCCACTCGCAAGGCTTCGTCTCTCTGCTCTTCAATGTCGACAACGAATTCCGGTCCGTCTTCAATCCCCAGACCTTGTGCTCCGAGAAGATTTCCAAGAAGATCATCGAAGGGCGCCGCCGCAAGGAGACGCAGATTGTCTTTGATGCTCAGCGCAAGTTGGCGATTCTCGACGAACGCGACTTGACCAGGCCCCATGACCCGCCCAAGCACGCCGAGCTCGAAATCCCCAGTTGCGTCGAGGATGTGGTGGCTGCCTTCTACTATCTGCGCAACCAGGATATTCAAGTCGGCAAACCCCTTCAGGTGGCGGTGAACGACGGCTCGAGGACTTACGATGTGACGCTCGATGTTCAGGCTCAGGAGACGATTCAAACTCCCCTCGGCCAGCGCGCCGCCATCCGCGTTGAACCCAAAGTTTTCAGCGGCCTCTTCAAAAGAAAAGGGCGAATGCTGATCTGGTTCAGCAATGATGAGCAACATCTGCCGTTGCGCATCAAGTTCATCATTGCCGTCGGACCTATCACCGCCACGCTGAAATCCGTCACCCACTTGGCAAAGTGAGGGAACAGGGAATAGGGAACAGAAAACAGAGAGCATGGTGAACCCTCCTCCTTGTTGGCTCTTCGCTGTTCTCTCCTGCCCCTTCCTTGCTTGCTGTTTCCTGTTCCCTACTCCCGGTTCCCTACACGATCCGGTATTTTTCCGCCATTAAGCGCTTGAACTTGGGCTGGTAGATGAGGTCGTAGGCGAATTCCTTGTCGGGGAAAAGGTCCAGAGCAAACTTCCGCGTGTTGGCAACCAGCGCGGAGGCTTCTTCGATGGGAAGGTCGGATTGAGCCACCACGTTGAGCACCAGGTTCACCACGAATTGCAGACGCCTCACCTTGCGGTTTTCCTCGAGGATTTCCTGTTGGCTGGCCATGTCGGCGCCCTCCCCTTCTGGCGGCAGGTTCATCCGTCACTTGACGGAGCAAATGGCGAGATCCGCGTCGAATCGGAACGGGTACCGCATGAAATTGACCCCACAACTCGCCCACCTTCAGCAATTGTAGTATAAGCTAGTAGTCCTGGCCAGTCGAAGCGTCGGCGTTCCCGGGCTGTGGAAAGAATGGCCTTGGCTGTCATTGCGATTGACGCTCCGTGAATCCGGTCGTGAGAAGCCATGTCAAGCGAAATCACGCCGCAAAGAAAACTACTCCTCGCCTGGCGCTGGGGACGAATACAGGTGGTGCTTCGCGAGGCAGTTGCCAACTTTTTTCGCGAGAATTCCTTCGCCGTCTCCGCTTCCATCGCCTATTACAGCCTCCTCGCACTCTTTCCCATGTTGCTGCTCCTTTTGGGGGTGAGCGGCGCATTCATCCGCCGCTTCGAACTCTCCGGCCGCTTGGCTTTGGTCTTGGAACATTACCTGCCCGTCCGGCGAGACTTCATCATGACCAACTTGGTGAGCATCTCGCGGGCCTACGGAAGGGTCAGCATTCTGTCGTTTCTGCTTCTGCTATGGGCTTCGTCGGGCGTTTTCCTTCCCCTCGAACGCGCCTTCAACCAGGCCTGGGGAGTCGAGAAGCGCCGCCCGTGGTGGCGCCGGCGGCTTCTGGCCCTCGAGATGGCCGGAATCTTCGGCATCCTGACCTTGCTCTCGACCCTGCTTGTGGGAACCCGCCGGTACGCTGACGCCTGGCTCAGGACCTGGGTTGAAGGCCCGCTCGTTCCCTTGGCCCAACTCTTCTATCGCGGCGTCTTTATGACCGCGACGTTTGCCATCACGCTCCTGATGTTCCTGGTCATCTTCGAGCGCCTGCCCAACCGCCGCCTAACCCTTGGGCAGGTTTTCCCCGGGGCCTTGCTGACCGCACTCTTCTGGCAGGCAGTGCGCTGGCTGTTTTTCCGGCTGCTCCCGATGTTCAATTACCGCCAGGTTTACGGCTCCATCGGGGTGGTCGTGGCCCTGATGACCTGGGTCTATATCTCTTCCGCGGTCATGCTCTTCGGCGCCCAGGTATCCCGTTCACTCTACAGGACTTGGCGAGCGATGGAGCCTGGTGTCGGCGCGGCGACTCCAGATGCCGGGCCGGGGATCCAACCGACTTTGCGCGAGCCCGAACCCCAGGTTCGCCGATCCGCGCCCGATTCGGGACCGGACGGGCTCATAGAATAGGCTTTGCGGGGCCTAGGAGCCGAAATTAGGCCTCCTCGACGGGTAGGTTGGAAAGGAGTTAGCTCTATTTTACGAAAAGGCCGTTTTTAGCGGCTTTCGTGAAGGACCTCGCGAAATTCGGCCTTTAATCGAGCGCAAAGGCACCTAGCCGAGTTTTCTGACAATACGTCCCACTTCATCGACAAGGCGGATCTGGTGTACATTGTTTCATGGGGCGGAGGGACGGAATGTCCTGACCCGCAAGATACCGCCCATCTCGACCGTGGTTGCGCCGTCAACGTCGGGGCGGAACACTCGAATCCCCTGATCTCTCAGGCGCGCCAGGGTTTCGGCGCCGGGCAGGTTGCCGAAATCGTTCGATCCGCCGCTGATCAAGGCGACGCGCGGATTAACGCGGGCCAGGAATTCCCTGCTACTGGAAGAATTCGAACCATGGTGGGCCACTTTCAGCACCAGGCTATCCAGGCCTTGCCGGGAGCCCAGCAGTTCGCGCTCGGCCTTGCCGGTGATGTCCCCTGTTAAAAGCACACTGCCGCCGGCATAAGAGACGCGCAGAACCAGGGAATCGTCATTGGAAGGCGAAGCAGCGGGCTGGCTCGAGCGCTCGGGCCACAAGACCTGCACGGTCGCCGCGCCGCGCTCCAATTTGTCACCCGCCGCCAGCGTACGTTCCGCCACACGCTTCGTGCGCAACCTTTCCAGCAATTCCCAATAATCCTGGGTAGAACCGTTTCTGGCGTGCCAGAACTCGCCGATGCGGAAGTTCCTCGCAACCGCAGACAGTCCGCCCAAGTGGTCCTCGTGTGGAACAGAAAGCGCCACAATGTCGAGCTTCTTGATTCCTCGCGACCACAAGTAGGGCGAAACGATGTCTTCACCGGGGTCCCAAAGCCGGCCCTGCAGGGCGCCCTCGCTGGCGCCGCGTCGCCTGCTGCCGGAGCCATCCACCAGCATGGTGGTTCTGTCCGGCAGCACCACCAAGAGTGACTCGCCTTGGCCGCAGTCAAGTGCCGTGACCTCCAGCACTCCTGTGGGAAGGCGGGGAGGAAACGGGTGAGTGGCGACCAGCACGGTCATCACGCCCAGACCTGCCAGGGAAGCAATGAGGCCCACGCTCGTAAGACTTACGTTCCTAATCATATAGAGCTTATCTACGTGGTCTACATTACCCCGCGACCTGCCGAGCGCCAGCGCCGCCGCGAGGATGAACAGCACAAAGCCGCAACTTACCCAAAGCGGCGGGTTGGGCACTCGGAACGAGAGCCATGGCGGAAGATGCGGGAGCTCCATCAAGGCAAACAGTCCCGCCATGATCACTGCCAGCGCCTTGGCAGGCCACACCGCGAGCGCCGGAATCACCGCCCCCAATAGGACGGTCGGAACGGCGAGGGCCAAGAGCAAGGTCATCAAAGGGATCGCCAAGGCGTTGAGGCCGATGCCCGCCAGGGCCACCCGGTGGAACATCGTCGCCATGGGCAACACCAGGCCGACTTGCAGGATTGCCGAAAAAAGCAGGAGGTTCGCCGACCAGAGCAGGACGCGCGCTGGGCCGGTCACCAGCGGGTTTGCCAGCTCGCCATGCCGGTCAAGAAAGCGGAAATGCGATTTTAGCCATGCGATGAGCGCGCGCAGCTCAAGGCGAAACTGCGCCTGGCGCGGCGTGAGCTGCGCATCCAACGGGATCTCGTCCAACCCGCGCAAGGCGCGCCGATAGGGTTCCGTGGTCCGCTCCAGGATGGGCACCGCCAGCCCGGCAATCAGCAGGGCGGCTGCGAAGGAAAGCTGAAATCCCGATTCGAAGAGCCAGGCCGGACGCCAGAGCAGCAGGATGAGGGCTGCCAGGCCGATCGCGTTCAGAGTGGAACTGCTGCGGTAAAGCAGCCGGGCCAGCAAATAAAGCGCGATCATCAGCGTTGCCCGCAGGGTGGGCGCGCGCTGTTCAACCAGGAAGGCGTAGAACACCAGGAGCGCGAGGACGGTCAATCGTCTGGCGCGTTGGCCGAGGCGCAGGAAGCGCAGCAGCCAATCCGCCAGCAAGGCGAGCAATCCGACGTGAAGGCCCGCGATGACCAGCAGATGATACAGGCCCGTCTTGCGAAAACTCTCGATGGTCTCGGAGTCCAGCGAGGACCGATCGCCGAGCAGGACTGCCTTGAGCACCGAGCCACACCGCCCCCGCGCGGACCAGCGAGGGTAAAGCTCGTCGATGGAGTGGAGCAGCCTTCTCCGAATCTGTTCGGGCAGCGTCGAAATCCCGCGCTGGTCCAATCCTGGAAGCTTTTCAACCAAACGGGGATCCCTGAGCGTCCCAACCCAGTAAATATCCTCGGTCGATTCCATCCAGCGGCGAAAGTCGAAACTGCCGGGGTTCTGGTAAATTCGCGGTTTGCGCAGGCGTACCGTCACTCGGACCGCCTCCCCATACTGAAGGTTCAGTCCGCCCAGGAACGCCCACGATTCTGCGTGCTCTAATCCCTCGAGGCGCAATCTTACCTTCCCGGTCACGTCGTGAGAGACTGCACGGCTTCGGGCGCGCTCCGTTTCAAGGTCGAATTGAAGCCCGTAGTCGGTGCGGAGGGGCGTAGAGACGATATGGCCCTCGAGGCGAATCGGCTCTTCGAGGTCAAAGCCCCGCGCCGCGAGTTCGCTGACATGGTTGGGCGGGAAGCGGTAGGCGAACAAGCAACCCGCGGACGCGCCGGCGCCCAGGAATCCAAGCAGGGCGAGAAGCAGGGAGACTCGCTCCCGGCCGGTGCGTAGAATGAGCAGTCCGGCCAGCAGGCAAGCTCCCGCACATATTGGGAGCCCGGCGGCCGCCACGCTGCCGGCGTGAACCGAACCTACCAGAAGTATCCCCAGTGCGAAACTGGCCGTCATGAGGAGCAGGGGACTCCTCATGCGGGCCGTATTACCCTCTGCGGATTCAGTGGCTAGCACTTCTGTTAATTCGGAGCGCGGCAGGAGCTTCCCTTGCGGTTGCCCAGGGGAGCCGCGGGGCCGCGCCTACAACGCGCGCTATTGCGCTTTCAAAACGTCTAGACGGTGATTGCTACTCCACATACGCCGACTTGACGTAGTCCCGGCTCTTCCCTTCCTTGTGGCAGTTCCAGCAGTCGGTCATGCTCTTCAAGCTGGGTTTCTCATCGCTGCCCGGGAAGACTTCAAAGCCCCAGCCGCCGGTATCGGCATAAAGTTTGGCGCTCTTCTTCATCACGTAGACGGCCTTGTGATTGGGGCGAGGCTCGATGGCCCCCATCGAATTGCTGGTGTCAAACAGTTCGAGCACGAGCATGGAACCGTCGGGAAACAGCTTGCTCTTGGAGAGCGCGAGCCAGCCGGCGTCATTGACGTAAACGTTGTGAAGGCCGCCGAACCGGTCAAAGAGTTTGCTCTCACTACTGAAAACGACCATCGACTTGACGTGCCGCCAATGGCGGAAATCGCTGGGATATGCAATGGCGGGTTTCTTCGGAGCCTGAGCGATCAACGTCCCCAGGCTCACCACCACCGCGACAGCTAAAAACAGAATCCTGGTGCGGGTTGTCATGGGGAGATACCTCCTGATGCTGCGCTCACATAGGTAATCGACCTCGACAAAGACTACCGAATGCTGGCCCACATTCTACTCGAACAGTTTCGAGTGTCCAGTGGAAAATTCGCCAAAATCCCCTTCACCACTGAGGCACTGAGCCACAGAGACGTTGAAAATAAAAGCTCTCTTTCTCTGTGCCCCTGTGTCTCCGTGGTGAAAGCGCATTTTCCCCGGCTTCAAAGCCTTTCCGCAAAGCGGCGCGGCTGAGCCGCAGGCAGTCATTTCCCGTTCGTTTGTTCCCGGCGGGTGAGTTTGGCTAAAGCCTCAATGTGGTAGGTCTGGGGGAAGAGGTCGAACAATTCCAGGGACTCCAAATAGTAGCCGTGCGCGGCGAGGGCCTTGAGGTCGCGAGCCAAGGTTGGTGGGCTACAGGAGAGGTAATGCATCCGGCGCGGGCGGAGCGCGGCCAGGAGCTTCAGCGAGCCGGCATCGACCCCGGCGCGCGGCGGGTCCATCACCGCCAGATCGGGCTCTGCCTGGGCGAAGCGGCGCAGAAAATCGTACGTGGTCTCACCAGCGGCAAAGAGGTTCGAGAGACCGTGCGCTTTCGCATTGGCCTCGAGGTCCGAGACCGCGATGGGATTCGCCTCCGCCGCCACCACGCGCTGGAAGCTACGCGCCAGCGGCAGCGAAAACAGCCCCACTCCCGCATAGAGGTCCAGAGCGAAAACACCCCTCTGATCGCCCGTCACCGACTCGACGAGTGCGGGCGTGAGGTAGCGCGAGACCTGGAAGAATGAGCCCGGGCTGACGCGATAACGAATGCCGCCCACAGTGTAATCGAGCGCGGGCTTGCCCAGCACGCGGGTCCGGCCTGCTGTGGCTCGGGCGTCTTGCCCGCTGTCGAGGGAGCGCCCCGCTCCCGCCCCGCCCGACTCGAGCGCTACCGAGACGGCTCCAGGGATTCTCTCCAACAAGTTTTGCGCAACGTGTTCGGCCACGGTTGCACCACCCTCAACTTGCAGGGTGATCATCACTTCCTCGTCGCGATCGTCAGCCACCACGTCAATTTCCCGAAGGCCCTCGAGGCCTGCAACCCACTCCGGCCGGCGCAGTTCCTCGAGCACCGCATTCAAGCGCGGCGAGACGATCAGGCAAGCGTCGACCGGATAGACTCGATGCGACTGCGCCTCGAAGAATCCCAATTCGACCCGGCCGCCGGGATACAGCGCAACCTTAAACTGCGCCTGGTTGCGATAGTTCCAGGGCGGGCCGGAGTGCAGCGGAATGTCTCCCTTCCAATCGATGCCTCCTAACCGCCGCAGCGTTTCGCGCAGGATTTGCTGCTTGCCGGCGGATTGGAGTTCCGGCTCGAGGTGTTGGTAGTGACAGCCGCCGCAGCGGCCGAAGTAAGGGCAGGGCGGATCGACACGCTGAGGAGAGGCCTGCAAAATCCGCAGGGGCCGAGCATGGGTGACTCCCTTGGCGGTGCGGACCTCCTCCACTTCGGCGCGTTCACCCGGCAGGACGCGCGGAACCAGAACCGTACGGCCCGCGTGGTGGCCCAAGGCATCGCCACCGTAGACCAGCTTGGTTGGCGTAAGCTCGAAAGACATGGTCCGTTGTCAGTAGTCCGTGGTCAGTTGCTCGCACTCGTCATTCTGAGCCCCGGTTTGTGGGGCGAAGAATCTCCGCAGTTGTTTTCGGCGTTGGACACTGCTCGCGAACCGCCGGGATGCTTCGCTTCGCTCAGCATGACAGTCGATTTGCCGGGCACAGGCACTGAACAACGGGCAACTGACAACGGACCACTGACGTCCTACATGTAGAACAGACTCAGCCTGGGTATCTGGTAATAGTCCATCAGGCATCGCTTGCGGAACTGCCGCTCCAGCGATTCGATTTGCGGCCCGGTCATTTTCCGGCGATAGGGCCCCAGGCCGCGTTCAACCTGTTCCTGGATTCCGGCTATGCGCTCGATAGAAGCCGCGCGGGTGAGCGAAGCGGTCAGCTTTTCCTCGAGAGCCGTCAGGCGTATTTCCAGTCCTTCCAGACTGGCAAGCAGTTTGGCGGGATCCTCGGCGGACATGGCGTGAAGTTCCGGCGCTAGGGCAGCCAGGTCGTCCGCGAGCACCTGTTGCCCCTCGACGCGAGCCTTTCTCGAGGCCGCCTCCAGACTCTGCGCGTTGCCGCTCAAGAAACGGACGATTTCTTCCGCGGTAAAAGGAGGAGGCGAATCTTTGCGCCCGACGCTCTGGACTTGGCCCGCCTGCGCCTCCTCGGCGGCGCGCAGAACCTCCTGGGTGCAGTACGCCAGGGCGTTGACGATTCTGTATTTTCGCTGGCGTGCCTGGTACTTTTCGAAAGCACGAGCGATGCCGGCCAGCACTGCCTGGAGCGGAAGGCCGGCGTCTTTCCAGGATTCAATCAAGGCCCAATCGAGAGGCGAGAGGAGTGTCCGCGTGCCACGACATCTCTGGTAGCACTCTTCGATTTCGGTGAAGTAGTTGAAGTAATTTTCCAAGTCGTCAGTTCTCAGTCGTCAGTTTTCAGTTGAAGCTGTCAGCTATCAGCCGTCGCAAGAAGTAGTCAGTCGTCAGTTGTCAGTTGTCAGTCGCCCGGGTGGCGCGTCCCGGCGAGTTTTGCCGGGATCTATGCGCCCTTCGAATCAGGCGCAGACATGCCAAACAGCGGCACGTCTGCCACCCAGATTTTTTGCTGAAAACTGACAACTGATTACTGATTACTTTTTTCGATTTCTCTCGTAAATGATCCGCAGGCCTTCGAGCGTCAGCCAGGGCTCGACGGGAGGCTTGTATTTTGAGGCGCCGGCCACCAGCGACGCCTGGCCGCCGGTAGCGACGACCGTGGTCTTCTTGCCGAGCACCTGGCAGAGGCGGTCGAGGATTCCATCGACCAGGCCCACCGCTCCATAAAAGAGTCCAGACTGCATACTCGCCACGGTATTGGTTCCGATCACATGCTGCGGCTCGCGGATCTCCACGCGGGGCAGTTTGGCGGCGTGCTCGAAGAGCGCGTCCGCTGAAATCCCCAGGCCGGGCGCGATGGCGCCGCCTAAATACTCCCCTTTCTCGGAGACCACGTCGAAGGTGATGGCGGTGCCGAAGTCCAGCACGATGCAAGGGCCGCCATATTTCTCAAAGGCGGCGACGGCGTCGGCGATGCGGTCCGCGCCCACCTCTTGCGGGTTGTCGTAGTGGATGGCCATTCCGGTGCGCGTGCCGGGAGTGAGGAAGAGGGGCTTGAGGTGAAAGTATTTCCGAGCCATTTCCTCCAGCACGCCGTTTAAGGTCGGAACAACGCTGGCCGCCATGATGGCCTTGATCTGTTCCGCCTGGATGCCGTCCAGCATGAAAAGGTTCCGGGTCAGGATGCCGTATTCATCCGCGGTCTGCGACTTGTCAGTCTTCAGCCGCCACTGGGCACGCAGGTCCTTTCCCTCGAAAACGCCCAGAACCGTGTTGGTGTTTCCTACGTCGATAACAAGTAAGTTTTCAGTCATCAGTTTTCAGCGTTCAGTTTTCAGTCGTCAGTTTTCAGTTATCAGTTTTCAGGCGTCAATTTTCAGCCATTAGTTCCCAGAACCCGCCGGGGAGCCTGTCATTCTGAGCGAAGCGAAGAATCTGCATTAGTTCGCCTCGGACTGGACCTGCAGATCCTTCGCTTCGCTCAGGATGACAGCGACTTTAGTCTCCATGGGTGGGCCTCAGGTTCAGGGACACTCCGCAGGTTCATGTAAACTCGGAAAGGCGCATTTCCCTTACTGAGAACTGACAACTGACGACTGACTACTTCACTTCCTGACGACTGATTACTTTACTTCCGTCACCTCTCCCGCCACCAACGCCTCTTCTCGTCCGTCGTCATAGCGTACCCGAAGCGCACCGCTGGGGTCGAGGCCGAGGGTGGTGGCCAAGGATTCGGCCTCGCCGCTCACAATTCGGATGCGCTTGCCGCAGGCGTAGGAGGAGGCGGAGGCCCAACGCTCGGCGATGGCCGCGCTTCCCTTCTCGAGCAGCAGGTGGTAGTGCTTCTCCAGTTCTTTCAGCAGAGCCACACAGAGCTGGACGCGCGACCAGGGCCGCTGGCTTTCGATGCGCAGCGAAGTAGCGATTTGCTTCAATTCGGCGGGCATCTCGTTGTGATTGACGTTGATCCCAATCCCCAGCACGACGGCGTGCAACCGGCCCAGTTCGGCATTCATCTCCGTCAGGATGCCCGCAACCTTTTTCCCGTTCACCAGCAAATCGTTGGGCCAGCGGATGTCTACACTCAGTCCCGTCAGAGCGCTCGCGGCCTGTTGAGCCGCCACGCCGGCCATCAGGGTAAGTATGGGAGCCGCCGCCGGTGAGAAGGGCGGGCGAAGTATCACGGAGAGATATATCCCGCTGGATTTTTCCGAGTACCACTCGCGGCCAAAGCGGCCGCGGCCGGCCGACTGTTCTTCCGCCACCACCACGGTTCCGTGCGAAGCGCCTTCCTGCGCCAGCACCATGGCTGCGGTGTTCGTAGAGTCAATCTGGAGGTGGTGGTTAATGGCGTGGCCGATCTCACTCCCGCCCAATTCGCCTTGGATCAAGCTGGGCACGAGGATGTCCGGGATCTTCATAAGCTGATAGCCGGCGCCCATGTGGCCCTTGATCTCCACGCCCAGCCCGCGCAGTCTCTTCACCCACTTGCTGACCACAAAACGCGTCACCCCCACTTGGGATGCGATCTTCGGGCCCGGAACTACCACCGTGGCATTCTTCACCAGCAACTCAATCATCCTGTCGATTTTGTGCTCGGCACTCGGCATCAGCATTAGTGGTTTCTCTTGCTCCAGCCGCTGAGGTTTTCCCTCGCTCACGGTCAGCACGTTTCGTGCCGACCCTTCGCTTCGCTCAGGGCAGGCTCTGAAGGTCGGCGATGCGTCCGGCGAGCTACGCCGGGTTGATGCGAAAGTTGATGTCTACAGCGGGAGCGGAGTGCGTCAGCGCTCCCACCGAAATATAGTCGACGCCCGTCTCGGCGTAGGCGCGGATGTTCGTGGCGTCGATTCCCCCCGAGACTTCCAAGCGAATGCGCCCCGCGGCGCGTTCGACGCACTGGCGGACTTCGCCGGGGGTCATGTTATCGAGCAGCACGCCGTCGGCGCCGCACTCGAGCGCTTCTTCCAGTTGCGCGAGGTTGGTGACTTCCACTTCGATATGGTAGCCCGCGGGGCGTTGCCGCTGGGCGTTCGTGACCGCAGCGCGGATTCCGCCGGTGAGCTTGAGGTGATTGTTCTTAATCAGGATGCCGTCATCCAGGCGCAGGCGATGGTTTTGGCCGCCTCCCAAGCGCACGGCGTACTTCTGCAGGGTGCGAAGTCCCGGAGTGGTTTTGCGCGTATCCAGGAACTCGGCCCGGGTTCCCGCCAGTTCTTCTTTGAGTCGCCGCGCGTAGGTGGCCACGCCGCTCAAATGCTGGAGGAAATTGAGCGCCACACGCTCCCCGGCCAGCAGAGTGGCGGCCGGACCGCAGGCGCGGGACAACTCGGTCCCCGGTTGAACTTCCGTGCCGTCCTCGAGCGTGGGAATCCACTCCGCGGGTGGCCGGAGGACTTGAAACACCATGGCGGCGACAGGAAGCCCGGCTACAACCAGGTTCTGCTTGCTGCGGAAAGTCCCGCACGCCAGAGTCTCGGGCGGCACGGTAACCGACGTCGTCAGGTCGCCTTGGCCAAGGTCCTCCGCCAGCGCCCGCTCAACCAGATCGCGCAACTCCGCGGAAGAGAGGTCCAGCGACCCGGGAAGATTGCGCGTGCTCAGAGGATTGAGATATCCCACGCTTCAGCCAAGCCTTTCTAAAGCTTCCACCACTTTCGTGTAGCGGTCCTCCAATTCGGCCCGGCGGCGTTCCACACCGCGCACCACTTCCCGCGGCGCGCGGCCGACAAACGCCTGATTTTCGAGTTGCGCCTTGGCTTGGGCCAGCGCCTGCGCAAGTTTCTCCTTTTCCTTTTGCAGGCGAGAGCGCTCGGCCTCGTGATCCACGGGTGCTTCCTGCAAAACACGCAGGTCGAAAATTGCTCCCCGGCGCACCTCCGGAATGGCCGATTCTAAACGCTCGCGCACGAAGGTGAGAGCCTGGAAAGCGGAGAGGCGCAGAATCGTGTCGAGGTGCGAGCGGAATAGTTCCAGCCAGCGCAAGTCTTCACAGCCCACCTGGGCGCTGGGCTTCACCTTTTGCAGGCCCATTTCCGCCTTCGCGTTGCGCAAGGTAACGACCAATTCCTGGATCAATTCGAATTGCTTTTCCGAAACCGGGTCTGCGACGCGCCCGTTGACTAGTTTGAAAGGGGTCAAGGAAATTGAATTCCCTTGTCCCGCGTGCGGCAGCCGTTGCCACAGTTCCTCGGTGATGAAGGGCATAAAGGGATGGAGCAGGTGGAGCGCGGATTCAAAGACGCGCGCCAGGTTGATCCAGGCCGGAGAAACTTTCTCTCCCTCCGCGGGACGTGCAATTTCCGGTTTGACCCACTCGAGGTACCAGTCGCAAATCTCGTGCCAGAAAAAGTGATAGACCTCGTACGCTGCCTCGTGGAAGCGGTAATCGGCCAGGGCTTCCTCGATTTTCCGGGTCACTGCCTGCAGGCGCGAAAAGATCCAGCGGTCGGCCAGCGCCAAAGACTCAAGCGAATTGACCGCGCTGAAACCCAACTCCGGTACCGGCCGCAACGCCTCCCCAAGCTGGCCGCGCCAGGCCTCCGGCAGCTTCTCGAGGTTCATCAGGATGAAGCGCCCGGCGTTCCAAATCTTGTTGGCGAAGGCGCGGTAGGACTGAATCTTCTCCACACTGAACGCAATGTCGGTGCCGGGGGCGGCGCTGATCGCCAAGGCGAAGCGCACGGCATCGGTGCCGTACTCTTCCGTGATCTCGAGCGGGTCAATCACGTTGCCTTTCGTCTTGGACATTTTCTGCTTTTCTGCGTCGCGCACCAGGGCATGAATGTAAAGCTCGCGGAACGGCACGTCGTTCATGAATTTCATGCCCATCATGATCATGCGCGCACCCCAGAAAAACAGGATGTCGAAGCCCATGATCATCAGGTCGTTGGGATAGAAGCGGGCGAGATCCGGCGTCTGGGCGGGCCAGCCGAGCGTGGCGAAGGGCCAGAGAGCGGAGCTGAACCAGGTGTCCAGGACATCCATCTCGGGCCGCAGGCTCGAGAGCTCACAATTGGGGCACGCCAAGGGCGCCTCGTGCCCCACGATCACTTCGCCGCAGGCGTCGCAATACCAGACGGGAATGCGATGCCCCCACCAAAGCTGCCGTGAAATGCACCAATCGTGCAGATTGCCCATCCAGTCAAGGTAAATCTTCTTGTAATTATCCGGTGTAATACGGATGCGGCCTTCTTCCACGACGCGGATGGCGGGGCCGGCCAGTTCCTGCATCTTCATGAACCACTGCCTGGAGAGCAGCGGCTCGAGCACCGTCTTGCATCGCTGGCAGGCGCCCACGCTGAGCGGGTAATCTTCAATCTTCTCGAGCAAACCCCGCGCGCGCAAATCGTGCACGACCCTTTCCCGCGCCGCGAAGCGGTCCAGGCCTTTGTAGGGGCCGGCTTCGTCGGTCATGAGGGCCGAGGTGCCGATCACCTCGAGGCGCGGCAAGTTGTGCCGCAGCGACAGGTCGTAATCGTTGGGATCGTGAGCCGGAGTCACTTTTACGGCGCCCGTGCCGAACTGCGGGTCCACGAAGTCATCCGCGATGACGGGAATCACGCGGTTCAAAAGTGGCAGCACCAACTTGCGGCCGATCGCGGACCGGTAGCGCGGGTCAGCGGGATTCACGGCCACCGCCGTATCCCCCAGCATTGTCTCAGGCCGCGTCGTCGCCACGCTGATCGAGCCCGAACCATCTTCGAACGGATAGCGGATATACCACAGGTGCCCCGGGCGGTCTTCATGAACGACTTCCAGGTCAGAGACGGCGGTGCCGCAACGCGGGCACCAGTTCACGATGTACTTGCCGCGATAAATCAGCCCTTCCCGGTAAAGCCTGACAAAAACCTCCAGGACGGCGCGCGTGTAGTCCGCATCCATCGTGAAGCGGTCGCGAGTCCAATCGCAGGACGCGCCCAGCCGCTCCATCTGGCGGCGGATGGTCCCGCCGTTCTGCTCCTTCCATTTCCAGCAGAGTTCAAGGAACTTCTCCCGGCCCATCTCGAGGCGGCGGCGCTGCCCTTCCCGGCGCCAGGCGGCACGCCCGGCGGAATCGGGTTCGAGATCGGGCAATGCCTCGCGGCCAATTTCCTGCTCGACGATCAGTTGGGTCGCAATGGAGGCGTGGTCCGTGCCCGGCAACCAGAGCACGTCCCTGCCGCTCATTCGACGCCAGCGCATCAGGGTATCGATCTCAGTATGCTCGAGCATGTGGCCCATGTGGAGCATGCCGGTGATGTTGGGCGGCGGAATCGTCAGGCAGAAGCGTGGGCGGGCAGGGTCGTCGGATGGACGGTAGAGCTTTTGGGCAATCCAGGTCCGCGCCCAGTGCGGCTCGATGGTTTCCGGAGAATAAACCTTGGGGATCTCGTGGTCCAATTCTGACCTCTTCCGCTAAACGCCGCAGACCTGAAGAGCAGGCCGGCGCTACGAGTACTGCGCATGTCTTGTAGTCAGACTACTATAATCGGCTTGGCGGAAGTGAGTCAAACCCGGCCCAATCCGTCGATAACCTGCGGGTAAACCACCAGGAAGTAGGGGCGAGGCACCGCCTCGCCCCTACAGACTCACGCGACCTCGCCCTTCAACATAAACCCGCACACTCTCAAGCCGGCCTTGGTTAACGTCGCGCGCGAGGCTACGTTGCGGATGTCAGTTCGGGCGGCAGGGACCCTGCCGGCGAGATAGCACTCGCGTTTAACCTCTTGCAACAGGAAGCTTCCGATTCCGCGCCGGCGGCAATCCTCGCGAACTTCCATGTACAAATCCGCAAACGGCGGGTTGTAGTGGAGCAGGAAACCGCCGCTCGCCACGATCTCTTCCTTCAACTCCACCACGTAGTCGCCCACCGGCTCGGAGGTGTGTCCAAAGATCTGATCGCCGGGCCGCGAGCGGCGGACGATGGCGCCCGGCACACTCAACTTAGTAACCGCGTGATCCTCGAATAACACCACATCGGCGCTCACAGAACTTGAGAACTCGTAGAGCATGGAAGAGAGCAGCAGGTCGTTGCTTTGGCACTCGATCAACCCCGCACATGAGGCCAGAAGTAGCTGCCGGAACAGCTCGCTGGCCTTCCTCCTGAAGGATGGAACAACAAAGAACTCGAATACCGTGTCCCGGTCGTCGCGTTCCTGGCCTTTGATGGAGCCATAGCCGACCGTCAGATCATCCAATGCCAAAAGGTACGAGTCGGTCCAGCCGCGCTCGTGGCAGGCGTTGTATCGAATCTGAAAATTCGTTTCCTGGAGATACAAGGCACGAAGCGGCTGGATGTTTTCGAGTTCGGTCTTGCAAGCGGTTGCTCTCATTTGAGCTCAAACGTGGTTCGGGCGTCTCGCCCGCAGTCGCGGGAGCGTCTCGCTCCCGCGCGTGGGCAGATCCTGCCCTGAGCACCACGAAGGAATGCCCGCGCCACTGCGGGCGGCACGCCCGCACCACCGCGCCGCACTACCCGCCGCTGACCGAGGGCACGATCATGATCTCAGCGCCGGGCGGTAAGGGAGTGGCGGGCCCGCCGGTGTACCGCACGTCTTCTTTTCCGACGAAGATATTGATGTGTTGGCGGACGAGCCCTTGCTCCGTCACGACGCGGTCTTGAATTCCCGGACAGGCGGCCCAGAGCGACCGCAAGGCCTCGGAAAGCGTGGCCGGGGACCCTGTGACTTCCACCTGGCTGCGGCCATCGGCAAAGGAGCGTAACGGGCCCGGGATGTGAAAGGTAACTGACATGTTCTTGTAGGGGCAACCCTGGTGGTTGCCCGGGGCGGCCCCAAGGGCCGCCCCTACACTCGTCTCTTCTTGCTGCTTGGGCAGTTGGCGCGCGGCTCGACCCGTTTCGGTCTCCTGCCGGTCCGCGGCTCGCCGATCACGGCGGCCTTCACGCAGACCACGGCCGGCAGACCTTCCATAATCCGGTTCCAATTCTTTCCTTCGTCGGCGGAGCCATACAGGTGTCCGCTGCGGGTGCCGAAGTACAGGCCATGCGGGTCGAGTGTATCGGCAGCCATCGCGTCGCGCAGCACGGTTTCATAGGCTCGCTTCTGAGGCAGGCCGTGCATCAACGGCTCCCAGGACGCGCCGGCGTTGCGGGTTCGGTAGATGCGCAGCCGGCCATCGATTGCGCACCGGAATTCGTCGGACTCGACGGGCTGGATATACACGCCGTCGGGATTGTGCGGGTGCATCACCATCGCGAAGCCAAAGTCCGAAGGCACGCCATTGGCGACGTCCTTCCAGCTTTGGGCGCCGTCATCGGAGCGGTACAAGCCCCAATGGTTCTGAAGGAAGAAGCGATCGGGGCGAGCCGGGTGCACCGCCACCTTGTGCACGCACTGGCCAAACTCCGGAAACTTGTCAGGTTGATTCACCATGCGAATGCCGCGGTTGGCGGCGCGCCAGGTGCGCCCGCCATCTGCCGTCGTGTAGACCCCGCCGGAGGAAATGGCGACCAGCATCCGGTTGACGTCCGCGGAGTGCAGCAAAATGGTGTGCAGGCTGAGCCCGCCGTTTCCCGGGACCCAGCGCGGGCGATGCGGATGATTAAACAATCCGCAATTCAACGACCAGGTTTCTCCTCCGTCGCTTGACTTGAAGAGCGCCGCGGGCTCCACGCCGCAGTAAAGGACGTTTGGCTGGTCGGGCCGTCCAAGGCAGATTTGCCAGATATTCTTCAGCGTGGCGCCTGACTCCGCGGGGAATTTGATCTGAGCCTCGAGCGGGTTGGTCCAAACCCTGCCGAAATCGTCGCTGGAGCGAAGATAGGTGCCCCAATAGCTGCACGTCGAGGCCCACAGACGGCGCCGGCCTTCGCGACTGTCGTAGGCCAGCGAGTAGATGGCTTGTCCGTGAAAATACGGCCCGGCCACCTCCCAGCGAGCGCGGTTGCAATTCGACCGCAGCAGAAATGCTCCTTTGATTGTGCCCACCAGCAGCAGAACGTCGCCGTCCTTGACGCGCAAGTGGCGAATGCCGCGGTGCAGCGTGGTCAGCGGACCTCTCTGCTCGCTCGGGCGGGCAGGCGCAACGACGGAGGCGGACTGCAAAGCCTCGAGCGCCGCTTGAACCTCCGCCGCCTGCTGATATCGTTGCGCCGGCTCCTTGGCCAGGCAGCGCTGGATGACAGCCGCGAGGCCAGGTGGAATGTGTTCGGGGAGCAGCGCCGGTTGCTGGTGCAGAACGGCAGAGATGACCTCGAGGCTGGTGCCTCCCGGGAATGGCAACTTTCCACACGAAGCTTCGTAGAGCACCACTCCCAACGCCCACAAATCGCTGCGGGAGTCCCCTGCCTCGCCGCGCAGAACTTCGGGCGCCATGTAGGACAACGTGCCGGAGATGGTTCCGGTCCCTTCAATCGGCGCAGTCTGGGTTAACTGATCGACCTCCAGTTTGGGTAAGCGGCGCGCCAAACCGAAGTCAAAGACTTTGACCAAACCCTCGGGAGTCACAACGATGTTGGCGCTCTTCAGGTCACGATGGACGATGTTGCGGCCATGGGCGTGCCCGAGAGCGCGGGCGATCTGGACGCCGTAACGCAAGATGGACTCGACCGCCAAACCCGTGCCGGAAATCAGCGCACTCAAGGTTTGGCCCTCGATCAACTCCATCACCATGTAGAGTTCGCCGCCGAACTCGCCCACTTCGTGGATGGTGCAGATGTTGGGGTGGCTGAGCGCGGAGGCGGAGCGGGCTTCGTGCAGGAGTTGCTGCCGTGAAGGCTCTTCCACCGGCGTGCCCTGGCGCAACACCTTCAAAGCGACGTCCCGCTCCAGGACCTCGTCATGGGCGCGATAGACCACACCCATTCCGCCTTGGCCAACCTTCGCGACGATGCGGTAGTGGCCCAGCAGTTCGCCGATCACCATTCCTCCTGGGGCTTCACGAGTCTCGGTGAGCACTCGTTTTTGCTGTCATTCCGAGGAGCCGCAGGCGACGAGGAATCTCGCAGTGCGTTGAAAATACTCAGAGCGAGATTCCCCGCTCCATGATAATAGCGAACCGGGACCCCCTCACCCGACTCGCGCCGGCTGGTGAAAGCGCCGTCGCGAGCCACCCTCTCCCCCAAGGGGGAGAGGGCATATTCGTGACAAGTAGTGAGCCAAACGATCATGAAGTCTTCGCTCGGACTGACGGTCCGAAGGAGGTTTTCGCAACGACGCTTCACGCCGGTGCGCCCTCGGCTGCGAAGGCGCTGAACACGGCGCCCTGCGGATCGGCCAGGATGGACATGCGGCCCACCTTCTCGATATTCAAGGGCGCCAGGAGCGTCTTGCCGCCGAGTTGGTTGCATTTGGCAGTCGTTTCATCACAGTTGGCGACATAAATGTAGGCCATCCAGTGCGGCGGAGTGTTCGGAGGGGCAAAGCTCGAGGGGGGCATCCCGCCGATGAAATCCTCGCCGTTTTTGATGTGCAGGTAGCCGGAGGGATCATTCTCGCTCTTGCTGATCTTCCAGCCCAGGAGGCCCTCGTAGAACGACTTGGCGCGCTCGGTATCGGGCGTCATCAGATCCGCCCAGCACAGGGTTCCAGGCACGCCGGCGATTCCCAGGCCGCTGTGGGTGTTTTTCTGCCAGAGGTTGAAGACAGCGCCCGTGGGATCTTGCACCACGGCCGTCCGCCCCGCGTCGTACACGTCCATTGGCCCCGCGATAACCTTACCTCCGAGCTCTGGCGCTCGCTTGGCCGCTTCGTCAGTGTTGGCGACGGCAATGTAAATCCTCCAGTGCGGCGGTACACCCTGAGACCGCTGCTCGGGTCGCAGGGTGTAAGCTGCGCCCGCGGAGCGTCCTTCGAGTTGAAACATCGTGTAAAAATCGTTAGGGCCCATAGGCATGTCGTTGGATGTCCAACCAAATAAAGAGGTGTAAAAGCTTTTGGCGGCGTTCTGATCGGTCGTAACAAGTTCGATCCAGCAAAAAGCTCCGGGCGGATGGCTGTCGATAATGCGTCGCATATGCAGAAATGCCTCCTGGTTGTTTTGTGAAGTTCAATACCCCAATTGCCCTATCTTACACCTTTGCGGGGTTTTCGTCTCGCCAAATCGAGCGCGTGTGGTGCGGGCGTCTCGCCCGCCGTGGCGCGGGCATTCCTTCGCAGTGCTCAGGACAGGCTCTGCCCGCGCGCGGGAGCGGGACGCTCCCGCGACAGCGGGCGAGACGCCCGCACCACTACGCGACACCTTCCGGTTTATGCCGGGTTAGTGTTTCGCGTAAATATCCAGGAACGTCAGCGCCAGCGCCCAGGCCTGCCGGGTGGCGTTGGGGTTGTAACTGGAGCGCGAGTCGCAGAAGAATCCGTGATCAGCGTCCGAGAATTCGACATTCACGAATGGCTTACCCGCCGCGCGAATCGCTTCCGTCACCGCGCGCGTCACTTCGGGGCCCAGGTGCTTATCCAGACCACCCCACAAAAGCATCTGCGGAGCGTGCAAGTCGCCGGCACGATCGAGCAGGCCGGGGCTGAAGGGGTTGGGGGCGATCCCGCCGCCGTAAAAGGAGATGGCCGCGCTCACGGGAAGGACCACATTGGTGAGAACCGCCACGCGCCCGCCCATGCAAAAGCCTACGCAGGCGATCTGCCGGCCCTGATTCGCAGGCTGCGCGCGCAGCCATTCGTAAGCCGAGCGGACGTCAGCTTCGAGGTTTTGATGGTTTAATGCGATCACATGAGGCTTAGCTAAATCGAACTGGTCGTAGGTTCCTTCGAAGCCGGGCGCGGTACGATGAAACAGGTCGGGGGCAAGCGCGAGGTAACCTTCGCGCGCAAAACGTTCCGTAACGTCCCGGATGTGCGCGTTGACGCCGAAGGCTTCGTGATACACGAGCAAGCCGGGGTAGGGGTTCGCATCTTCGGGACGGGCCGCGTAGACGCGCATCGCTGTCCCGTCTCCAACCTTCAGGGTGATCCAATCAGTTTTGATCGCCGCCATTTAATTCTCCTTCCTGGTTGGGGTTCACTGAAACTGCCTGTCCGGTCATTTCTTCGGGCGGATCGCCTCCCGCCATCGACTGGGCCAGAATCAGCCGGCGAGCCTCGCCCCGCATGCCTGGCCACGCCATCGCGAACGCCACACCTCCCGTCAGGCTGACGATTCCGCCCAGCCGGATGGTCAGCGGCGCGCCCACGTGCTGCGCGATCGCTCCCGAAAGCAACGCGCCAAAGGGTGCCATGCCCATGAACATCATCGAGTAGACGGCCATGACGCGGCCGCGCAATTCATCAGGGACCATGGTTTGGATCAAAGTATTCGAGGAGGCCATTTGCAGAATCATGCAAAACCCGGCGGGCATGACCAGCAGCACGGAAAGCCAGAACCTGTGCGAAAAGGAAAAGAAGAAAAGCGAGGCTCCGAATCCCATCGCTGCGAACATGACCCATCTTCCCAGGCCGCGCACGCCGTGGCGCGTGGCCAGCGCCATGGTTCCCGCCAGCGCCCCCATTCCCGCCGCGCCCATCAGCAGTCCCAGTCCGCGCGCGCCGCTGTGCAGGATTCGGTCCGCGACAATCGGCATCAGCACCATGTAAGGCATGCCGGTCAGGCTGACCAGGCCCAGCAGAAGCAGCAGGGCGCGGATGGGCGCGTTGCGGGCCACCCAGTGGAAGC
>Ga0326728_10009572_pt1 | contig 23238 bp, 25 predicted proteins | sample MB3enrmetagenome_FD_207602 | JGI IMG/M metagenome (GOLD analysis project Ga0326728, IMG submission 207602) | Lab enriched peat soil microbial communities from McLean, Ithaca, NY, United States - MB31MN | ecosystem: Environmental > Terrestrial > Soil > Wetlands > Peat | place: USA: New York... | reverse complement strand
ACTGATCAGCAACTGCACGGCCTGCTTCTTGAACTCAATATCATAGGTCTTCTTGGCATTGGTGGACATATCCGCTTCTCTTTCTCATGTTCTCCGCCCCCTGTCCACCAATTCGGGGGAACCTCACCTCCTCTCCCCTGCCCTCTCCTCCACAAGTGTGTGGAGGAGAGGGAGATAGCTGAAATCTGCAAAAAACTGAGATGTTACCGGAGCGGATTTTGTTTCACTTTCCAATTGGAAGGCCGTAAAGAAGTGGGTGGAGATGAAGACGTTTGCGGAATTGGGGTTTCCGGGCCGGTTGATCGCCGTCGAGGGCCTGGACGGTTCGGGGAAGTCCACGCAAATTTATCTGCTCAAGCGCTGGCTGGAGTTGCAGGGGCTGAAGGTATTTTTCAGCGAATGGAATTCGTCGGCGCTGGTGAAGAACGCGACGAGCAAGGGCAAGAAGAGGGAGTTGCTGACGCCGATCACGTTCAGCCTGATCCACGCCACGGATTTTGCCGACCGCTATGAGCGGCAGGTGGTGCCGTTGCTGCGGGCGGGTTACATTGTGCTGTGCGACCGCTACATTTTCACGGCGTTTGCGCGGGACACGGTGCGGGGCTGCCCGGAGGAATGGGTGCGGGGCATCTACAATTTTGCGGCGCTGCCGGACCTGGTATTTTTCTTCAAGGCGCCGCTGGAAATCTCCCTGCAACGCATCCTGGACGGCCGGCCGCAGTTGAAGTATTTCGAGGCGGGCATGGATTTGCGGCTGTCGAGCGATCCTTATGAAAGCTTCCGCATTTTCCAGGGGCGCATCCTGGAACAATACCTGGCCATGAGCGCCGACTTCAAATTTCTGGTGATCGACGCCAACCATCCGGTGGAAGAGCAGCAGAGCATCGTGCGGGACTTGGTGGCGGCCAGGCTGGACCTGGCCAACTTCGCGCTGCACGCGGCCCATTCCCATCCATGAAACGCGCGCGCCCCGCAACTGTCAAAAAGAACCATCGCCGCATCGTGGTGCCGCGGGGCAAGCCGCACCGCTTCTACGGGCAGGGGGTGCCGGGGACGGACCTGTCCAAGCTGGCGGGCAAGCTGATCGTGGTGGAAGGGGCCGACGGGTCGGGGCGTTCGACGCAAATCGCGCGGCTGGTGCAGTGGATGGAGGGCGGGGGCCATGCCACGGTGCAAGTGGGCCTGAAACGCTCCACGCTGGTGAGCGAGGAATTGAACCAGGCGCAGCAGGGCAACATCCTGAGCCACACGACGCTGAGCCTGTTTTACGCGACGGATTTCGCGGATCAACTGGAGAACATCATATTGCCCAGCCTGCGGGCGGGGTTCATGGTGCTGGCCGACCGCTACATCTACACACTGATGGTGCGGGACATGGTGCGGGGCATAGACCTGGCGTGGCTGAAGAACCTCTACGGCATCGCGCTGGTGCCGGACGCGGTCTTCTATCTGCACGTGGAGCCGGAGGAATTGGTGCAGCGCAACTTCGCCAAGAACCAGGCGCTGGACTACTGGGAAAGCGGGATGGACCTGGGGCTGTCGCGCGATATGTTTGACAGTTTCCTGCAGTACCAGTCGCGGGTGGCGGCCAAATTCAAGGAATTGCAAACCATCTACGGTTTCACCATTTTGGACGGGGGGCGTTCCCCGGAGGAAATTCACGTTGAACTGCGACGGCGCATCGCCGGCGTCCTCACCGCATGAGGCCCATCCCCCCCGTGACCCATCATGGCTGAAGGCGGCAAAGGAGAATTTTTTGTCGGCGTCGATCTGGGCGGGACCAAGATACTGGCGGGGGTGTTCGACGCGCAACTGACGTGCCTGGGGCGGAGCAAGATGAGCACCAAGGCGGATCGGGGCGCGGAGGAGGTAATCGAGCGCATCGCCCGCTGCGTGCGGGACGCGGTGGACGAATGCGATTTGGAGATCAAACAACTGCGGGGCGTGGGCGTGGGCGCACCCGGGGCCATTGATGTCTCGTCGGGCCGGGTGATTTTCGCGCCGAACCTGCAATGGCAGGACGTGCCGCTGAAGAAGGCGCTGGAAAAGGAACTGGACGCGCCGGTCCAGATTGAAAACGACGCCAACAGCGCGATGCTAGGGGTTTATGAAGCGGAACTGCAAGCCAAACCGCGCGACGTGGCGGGGATTTTCATCGGCACGGGCATCGGGGGCGGGATCATCGTGGATGGCAAACTGTATTCGGGATTCAACGGCACGGCCGGGGAAATCGGGCACATGGTGATCGAAGTGGGCGGCCCCAAGTGCAATTGCGGCAACCGGGGCTGCTTCGAAGCCCTGGCCAGCCGCACCGCCATTTTCAGAAAGATCCACGCGGCGGTCAAAGACGGCCAGAAGACGCTGCTGACCGACATGCTGGGGCCGGAATTGAGCGATTTGCGCAGCGGCGACCTGCGCAAGGCCATCCGCAAAGGGGACAGCTTCGTGGAGAAGGTGGTGGAGGAAGCGGCCGAGTACACCGGCATCGCGGTGGCCAACCTCATCAATATTCTCAACCCGGAGACCGTGGTGCTGGGGGGCGGGGTGATCGACGCCTTGGGCGATGAAATGATGGCCATCATCGTCGAAACGGCCGAGGATTACGCCTTGAGCGGCACCAACAAGGGGATTGAGATTGTGGCCAGCAAAACCGGCGACGATGCCGGCATCATTGGCGGCGCCGTCCTGGCCCGCAGGGCCGCCAAAGAAAAATCATAACCCGACGGGGCCTGGAACCGCGGGCCGCCGTCTTAACCTTGAGTTTTGACTTGAACCCGCCAGTTCCAGAGCGCCGCGCCGTCATCGACATCGGCACCAATTCCGTCAAGGTCCTGGTGGCGGACGTGGCGGAAGGGCGGGTGACGCCGGTCCATGAAACGAGCCGCCAGACGCGGCTGGGGGCGGGGTTTTATGTGACACACACCCTGCAATCCAGCGCCATTGCCCTGACCGCCGGGGTGGTGGCCGAGTTTCGGGCCACCGCCGCGGAGTTGGGGGCCGGGTCCATCCGGATCGTGGCGACCAGCGCGGCGCGCGACGCCCGCAACGCGGCGGAATTGGTCGAGGCCGTGCGCCGCAGCACGGGGCTGGAAATGGAGATTCTATCCGGCGAGAAGGAGGCCGAGTGGGTGTTTCGCGGGGTGACCACCGACGCGGCGCTGGCCGAGTCGCCGGTGCTGATCCTGGACGTGGGCGGGGGCAGCACGGAATTCATTGTGGGCGACCACGGCGAGCCGCGCGTCCGCAGCAGTTACAGCCTGGGCACGGTGCGGCTGCTGGAGCAGTTGCACTTGAAGGATCCGCCCGGCCTGGCCGCGCTGGAGGAATGCCGCGGCTGGTTGAAGGAATTTCTTGTCAAGCAGGTTGTGCCGTTTGTCGAGCCGGCTTTGCGGGCTTGCGGCGGGCCGGTGCGCCTGGCGGGCACGGGCGGGACCGCCACCCTCCTGGCCCGCATGGAGGCCGGGTTGCAGGAATTTGACCGCGAAAAGATCGAGGCGGCCCGGATTTCCCTGTCCCGCATCCAGGCGCTGGAACAGGAGCAATGGCAGATGACCCTGGCGCAACGCCGGCAGATCGTGGGCCTGCCGCCCAATCGGGCGGACGTGATTTTGCCCGGCATGGCAATCTACGAAGCGATCATGGCGCAGTTGGGCCTGACGCCCCTGAGCGTGAGCACGCGGGGGTTGCGCTACTGGGCGTTATTGCACTAGGCGGGCGGGCGTTCGCGGCCGTCAGCCCCCGGTTTCTCCGGCGGCGCGCCGGGCGGCGAACTGGTCGAGTTGGAGGAGGCTCGTAGGATTGTCGCCCACCAGTTTGAGCCTGGCCACCATGTCGCCGACGTTTTTCTCCTCTTCGACCTGCTCGTCCAGGAACCATTTGAGAAAGGCGAGGGTGGAAAAATCCTTGTCGGCGGCGGCCAATTCATAGAGGCGATTGACGGAAGCGGAGACTTCCTCCTCCTGGATGAGGCTGGTTTGAAAGACCTCCAGCACGGACTTGTAGTCGCAACGCGGGGCGGGGAGGGCTTGCAGGGCGATTTTGCCGCCGCGCCCGGCGAGGTAGTTGAAGAATTTATCGGCGTGCTTGAGTTCTTCGCGGGACTGAAGCGACATCCACGAGGCGCAACCGGAGAAGGCGGTATGGTCGAAGTAGGCGGCCATGCCCAAATAGGCGTAGGCGGAGCGCAACTCCAGGTTGAGCTGGTCGTTGAGCGCTTGTTCAACTTTGGCAGATAGTTTCATAGCCGGCACGTTACGGCAGGCGGCCCCGCCTTGGCAAGCGCGCGCGGCGGCGCGGTCCGGGGGCGGATGGCAACTTGTCGATTACAAGTGATCGCCGTTGCCCCGCCGGCCCGTCTGCCATTGGCGCAGGGCGGTTAATCGTTGCCGCCGCCTTTGGTATCCTCGCCGACGTGTTCCATCAAATCGATGAGCGGCAGGAACATGGCGATGACGATGCTGCCGACGATGACGGCCAGGCAGACGATCATGATGGGCTCGAGCAGGGAGGTCATGGCGGCGACGGCGTTATCGACCTCCTCGTCGTAGTTGTCGGCGATCTTCATCAACATTTCGGGGAGGGCGCCGGTTTGTTCGCCGACATCGACCATGCTGATGACCATGGGCGGGAAGACGCCGGAGGCTTCAAGGGGCGCAGTGATGGTTTCGCCTTCCTTGACGCTTTCATGGACGGCGCCGACGGCCTGGCTGATGATGACGTTGCCGGAGGTTTCCTTGACGATGGTCAGGGCCTGCAAGATGGGGACGCCGCTGCTGACCAGGGTGCCCAAAGTGCGGGTGAAGCGGGAGATGGCGACTTTGCTGACCACGGGGCCGAGGACGGGAACGATGAGCTTGAACTTGTCCCAGAGTTTGCGGCCGAACTTGAGGCGGATGAAGACGTTGAAAACGATGACGACGGCCAGGACTTCGAGCAGGGTGCGGCCGATATGGTCCTTGATGGCGTTGCTGACGCCGAGGACGAAGGCGGTGAAGCCGGGAAGCTGCCGGCCTTCGCCGAGGGTGCCTTCAAAGATATCCTTGAACTTGGGGATGACGACGACCATGAGGACGCCCATGATGGCGGTGGCCACGACCAGGACGGCGCAGGGATAGAACATGGCGGCGATGATTTTGCCTTTGATTTTCTGGGCCTTTTCCATGAATTCGGACAGGCGCTTGAGGACGACTTCGAGAACGCCGCCGATTTCGCCGGCCTTGACCATGTTGACGAAGAGGCGGTTAAAGACCTTGGGATGCTGGGCCAGGGCCTCGGAGAAGGTGCTGCCGCCCTCGATGGCGGTGGCCAGTTCGCCCAGGATGGTTTTGAGGTTGGTGCTTCGTTCCTGTTTCTGGAGGACGCGCAAGCCGCGCAAGAGGGGCAAGCCGGCCTGCACCAGGGTGGCGAGCTGGCGGGTGAAGGTGCAGAGGACCTTGGATTTGACGCGGCCGCTCAGGCCGGGGATTTTGATCTGCAAATTGAGGTTGGGACCGCCGCCTTTTTTGCCTTTGGCGCTCTTCTTGGCGGCGCCGGCGATCAGGGAGCCTTTGTCCTCGACCACTTTGGTGGGGAAGAACCCCATTTCCTTGATGCGGCCGATGGCCTCGTTCTGATTGGCGACTTCGAGCGTGCCCTTGGTCTCCTTGCCCCTCGAATCCATGGCGACATAAGTGAATTTTGGCATAAGACTCAGGTGTATTTGACGACTTCTTCAATCGTGGTGTCCCCGTCGAAGATGCCGCGCAAGCCGTCTTCGCGCAGGGTGGTCATCCCCAGCTCGACGGCCTTTTGGCGGATGACGACGGTGGGGGCTTTTTCGTTAATCAACAAGCGGACCGGCTCGGAGGCGATGAGCAGCTCAAAAATGCCGCGGCGTCCGCGATAGCCGGTGTCGTTGCAATTGGCGCAGCCGCGTCCGTAATAGAACACCTTGTCGCCCACGTCGTGGGGCGAGAGGTTGAGCAGGGAGAGCTGGCTTTCGGTGGGCTCGAAGGGGGTGCGGCACTTTTTGCAGATGGTGCGGACCAGGCGTTGGGCGAGCACGGCCATCAAGGTGGAGGAGATCAAAAACGGCTCGACGCCCATATCGATCAAGCGGGTGATGGCGCCCGGGGCGTCGTTGGTGTGGAGGGTGCTCAGGACCAGGTGGCCGGTGAGGGAGGCCTGGACGGCGATTTGGGAGGTTTCCAAGTCGCGCATTTCCCCCAGCATGATGATGTCGGGGTCCTGGCGGAGGAAGGCGCGCAAGGCCTTGCCGAAGGTCATGCCGACGGCTTCATTGACCGCCACCTGCATGATGCCCTCGATCTCGTATTCCACCGGGTCCTCGACGGTGAGCAGCTTGGATTCGATGCTGTTGATGGCGCGGAGGCAGGAATAGAGGGTGGTGGTTTTGCCGGAGCCGGTGGGGCCGGTGACGACAATAATGCCATTGGGCTGCTGGATGGCTTGGCCCAAGTAGTCAGAGACCGATTTGGGCAGGCCCAGCGCCTTCATGTCGAGGTTGACGGCGGCGCGATCCAGCACGCGCAAGACGACGGACTCGCCGAATTGGGTGGGGAGGGTGGAAACGCGCAAGTCGATTTGGCGTCCGGCAATCTGCAAACTGATGCGTCCGTCCTGGGGCAGGCGGCGCTCGGAGATGTCCAGGGAGGACATGACCTTCAAGCGCGAGATGACCGGCAAGGCCAAATGCTTGGGCGGGGGGGCCATTTCGTAGAGCGCGCCATCGACACGGTAGCGGATTTTGAATTCGTCCTCGAAGGGTTCGAAATGGATGTCACTGGCCCGGTCCTGGATGGCTTGAAAGAGGACGAGGTTGACGAAACGAATGATGGGCGTTTCGTTGGCAAGGTTGGCCAGGTCGGAGGTGGCGCCGCTGGCCGCGGCTTCGGCGGCTTCGCGGGCGATTTCATTGTCCTGGCCCAGTTCCTTGATGATGTCCGCCACGCTGGACTGGGCGTCGCCGTAGTATTTGCTGACCGCGGCCTCGATGGCCGCCGGGTCGGCCACCACCGGGACGATGTCTTTGCGGACGACATAAGCCAGTTGGTCCACGATGGTCGGGTCCAGCGGGTCGGCCAGGGCGACATGCACGCTGGAATTGGTGACGGCGACGGGCAGGCATTTATACATGCGGGCGGCGTCGGCCGGGATGGCGGAGAGAATCTCCGGGGTCAATTCGCGCTGGCTGAGATCGACGATCTCCGTCCCCATTTGATTGGCAATGACCTGGAGCTGCTGGTCGATGTCCATCAGGCCGAAGTCCTGGAGGATTTCGCTGATGCTTTTGCCGCTGCGATTGTGTTCCTCTTTGACCTCGTCCAATTGGAGGTCATCCAACATGCCTTGGGAGCGGATCAAGTCCAGGAGAGGACTGGAGAGGGCGTGGGCGGAAGCGGAGGTCGCGCTCATTGGGCCATTTCCGGTTGAGAGGCGGCGGCCAGCTCAGCCTGGGCGGCTTCCCACTCCGCCAGTTTTTGAATGACGGAGGTCGGGTCCTGGGATTTGTTCACCACTTCTTCGCGGGAGATGATGCCCTGCTGGTATTTCTCCATGAGAAAGCCGTCCAGCGTCAGCATCCCGTACTTGGCCCCCGTCTGAATGTCCGAATTGATGCGGAACGTCTTGTTGTCCCGGATGAGCGCGGCGATGGCCGGGGTGTTGACCATGATCTCAAACACCGCAATCCGCCCCGGCTTGTCGATGCGCGGCAGCAGCAACTGCGAAATCACCGCCTGCAACACGGTCGATAGCTGGATGCGGATGGTCTCCTGCTGGTTGATGGGAAAGGCGTTGACCAAGCGGTCAATGGTCTTGGCCGCCCCCGTCGTGTGCAGCGTGCCAAAAACCAGGTGCCCCGTTTCCGCCGCCGTCACGGCCGCTTCCATCGTCTCCAGGTCGCGCAACTCACCCACCAGCACCACGTCCGGGTCCTGGCGCAGCGCCCGCCGCAACGCCTCCGCAAAACTGGGCACATCCACATGGATCTCCCGCTGGGTGACCAGCGCCTTCTTATGCTGGTGGTAGTATTCAATGGGGTCCTCCACCGTGATGATATGGGCGTCATCGCGCTCCTCGTTGATGATGTTGATCATGGAGGCCAGGGTGGTGGTTTTGCCGGAGCCGGTGGGGCCGGTGACCAGGATGAGGCCGCGCGGTTTGCGCAACAGCACGTTGACGGTGTGGGTCGGCAGGCCGATTTCTTCCAGGGTCAGCAACTTCGTGGGAATCTGCCGCAAAACGATTCCGAAGTTGCCCCTTTCTTTGAAGACGCTGACGCGGAAGCGGGCCATGTCGCCGAAGGCAAAGCCGAAGTCCGCCCCGCCGTTTTCGCGGACCTGCTGGATGTTGTCCTCGGAGGTGATGCTGCGCATCAGTTCCTCGGTGTCTTCCGGGCGCATGGAGGGACCCTCCACGCGGTGCAGGATGCCATGCACGCGAATGGTCGGCGGCACGCCGACGCGGATGTGCAGGTCGGAGGCCCCTTCGGCCACCACCAACTGCAACAGATCGGACATGGAGTAGGACATAAGATGAGAATCAGCGGTTCATGGTCAGTCTTCGTCGGTCACGGTGGCGCGGATGACTTCGTCGGCGGTGGTCAACCCGGCCATGACCTTGCGGGCGCCGTCCTCGCGCAGGGTGCGCATGCCCATTTCGCGGGCGCGGGCGCGCAGGATGGAGGTCGGGACGCGGTCATAGATGAGCTTGCGCGCCTCATCGTCAATTACAAAGATTTCGAAGATGCCGAAACGCCCGCGGTAGCTCGTTTTATTGCAGTCGTTGCAGCCTTTGCCGCGCTGGAAGGTGGCGCCGGACACTTTGCCGGGGTCGAGGTGCAAGGTGGCCAATTCGCTGTCGGTGGGCTGGTAGGAGGCGGCGCATTTCTTGCAGACTTTGCGCACCAGCCGCTGCGCCATCAAGGCGCGCACGGAGGAGGCGACCAGGAACGGTTTCACGCCGATATCGATCAAGCGGGTGACGGCGCCGGGGGCGTCGTTGGTGTGCAGGGTGGAGAAGACCAAGTGGCCGGTGAGGGAGGCGTTGATGGCAATGTTGGCGGTCTCCAGGTCGCGAATTTCCCCCAGCATGATGACGTTGGGCGCCTGGCGCAACATGGCCCGCAGGGCGGCGGCAAAGGTCAGGCCCACCGTGTCGTTGACCTGCACCTGGTTGATGCCGGCCAGCAGGTATTCCACCGGGTCTTCCACGGTGATGATCTTGCGGTCCGGGCGGTTGATGAAATTGAGGCAGGAATAGAGGGTGGTGGTCTTGCCGGAGCCGGTCGGGCCGGTCACCAGCAGGATGCCGTCCGGCAGCCCGATGAGGCGCTCGAAGGTCTGCTGGTCGTCGGTAAAGAAACCCAGTTCCGGCAACCCCAGCCGCAGCCCTTCCTTGTCCAGGATACGCATGACGATGCTTTCGCCGTGGATGGTCGGGACGCAGGAGACGCGCAAGTCAATCAACTTGTTGCCGACCTGGGTTTGGATGCGGCCGTCCTGCGGGATGCGGCGCTCGGCAATGGACATGTTGGACTGGATTTTGAGGCGGCTGAGGATGGAGGCCTGCAGGCGCTTGGGCGGGCTTCTCATCTCGTGCAGCACGCCGTCGATGCGGTAGCGGACGCGGAAGGTCTTGCTCAGCGGCTCCAGGTGAATGTCCGAGGCCCGCGCCTTGAAGGCCTCGACAATCAAAGTATTGACGAGCTTGATGATGGGCGCGTCGGCATCCACCACCGCGCCGTCGTCGGACACGTCCTTTTTGCCCGGAGCGGCCACTTCCACCTCGCCCTCGGTGATGTCCTGAATCATCTTGCTGACCGAGTCGTCGGAGGCCCCGTAGTACTTGTTGAGCGCGGCGTCAATGTCCTCGTCGGCGGCCACGCGCAGTTCGAGATCGGCATTGACGGTCCGCTGCAGGGCATCGACGACGTCCAGGTCCGAGGGGTCCGCCAGGGCGATGGCCACGGTATGATCGTGCCTGGCCACGGGCACGGCGCGGTAGCGCTTGGCGACGTGGCGCGGCACGGAGGAAATGATATCGTCGGTCAGGCGCAGGTCGCCGAGGTTGACGAATTCGTAGCCGAGATGGCTGGCGCGGGCCTGGGCGACGTCGATGGGGCGGATGAGTTTGCGGTCCAGAAGAAGTTGCACCACGCCCTCGCCGTTGGCAGCGGCTTCCTCCCGCAAGGGCGCAACCTGCTCGTCGCTCAGTTGCGCCATGTCAACTAACAAATCCAACAATTGATCGTCTTTGGCGGACACAAAAGCCTTTTCTTCTCCACGATGCCTGTTGTGCCTCTCAATTTACCGGCCCAACAGGGGCAATGTCAAACTCAGACGATGCGTCATTGTCTTTTGCCCCTTCTGCCTTTTCCCGGCCACGCCGGCTCAAGGAAGATGGTGAGGAGGTTTGGGGGAAGAGCCAGTTGCCATGATTTTTCCGCGGCCGGGTCCCCACCTCACCTCGCGAGCGAACCAAGCTCGGAAATCCTTCGCTCCAAACGACCTCGCCATCAGTGGTTACACAGCCAATTTCGTGCCACGCGGCAAAAGCCTCCTCCCCCAGACCACTCGGGCCGGCAACAAGGGACTTCCCCGGAGAAAAATTGAACATGAGTTTGAGGGCGGAAAGAAGGCACAGAAAGCCCTGGTTTTTTCACGCATTGTGCGTGTTTTTCACGCAGCGGAAAAGCTTTTTGGCGAGGCAAAAAAGTACAAAAAAAGAGAGGCTTCACCGAGAGAAAGTCGTTCGCAGCACGTTCTCAGAACCGGGATCCCCAAGCCACCTCCAGCCTTGCCCCGGTTCTAAGAACTTTCTCTCAATGAGCCTCCCTGCTTGTTTTGAAAGCCTAATTCGTGCCAACCTGAAAGAGGGTCACTTTTTGGCGGGACTGGCGGTCAATTTGACCAGCTTCAAATCAACGGCATTGAAGTTGGTGGCCAGCACTTCAATTTTCTCGGCGTCATTGGGCGCGAGCGGCGGACCGGTCCTGGCGGTGGAGCCGACTTGAAAGCCGTTGAGGTCGCAAACGGCGAATTGCGCCAGGGGCGTGATCATGGCCGGGCTGAGGTTGGTGACGTAAAACCCGCCTTTGAGTCCATGGACGGTGCCGAGGAGGCTGATCCGGGAAGCCGCCAGGCCGGCATCAATCCGGGCCACGATCTCGACGGGTTTGGCGGGTTGCGCGGGCGGGAAGGCGGCGGGACGGCCGGGCTGGCGCGTCGGAGCGGATGCCTCGAGATCGGCCTTTTCGCTTGGGTCCCGATCCAGGCTGGTGGGAGCGTTGCGTTTGTTGCGGTCCTTCATGATGGGATGCAGCGCTTGATACGGAGTGACCGTCGTCTGCGCCCGGACGGCAAACGCCGCGATGAGAAAAACTGTGATCAACAGCGGTTTCATGGGAACTTCCCACTCAACACCATCCACCCGGCGGGCTTGAGTGTCAAGGCGATTGAACCTTTTCTGGCCTCCCGCATTCCACTGTGCGTATAGATGCTGGTGGTGACTGAACTTGAACAACTGCCCGTGCATGAAGCCAGGACGGGAGACGCAAAGGCTTGGAACGCCTTGTTCAAACGCTATCAATTGCCCCTTTACACTTATGTTTTTGAACTTACCCATCATGAGCAAGCCAGCCTGGACATCGTCCAGGAAAGCTTCATCAACGCCGTCCGGCATATCGACTCTCTGCACCAGAACGACAAATTCGGTTCCTGGCTTTTCGGCATTGCCCACCAAAAATGCGCGCAACATTGGCGCAGGCAGCGCCCGGACAACATCCCCCTCGACGAACAGGATGATCTTGCGGATGCCGCCGACGATCCGGCCGAAATCCTCATCAGCAAGGAGCAGGAGGCCGCGTTCATGAAAATCCTCGATCAACTCAGCCCGCCGCATCGCGCCGTGCTGCTGCTGCATTTGGTGGAAGACTTTTCCATCGACGAAATTGCCGCGATTACCGGCGCGCGCCCCGGCACGGTGAAATCCCGCCTGCACTATGCCAGAGACGCGCTCCGGAAGTTGCTCACTGGAGAATCCAAATGAAAACCCCAAGAGAATTATTGTTGCAACGCCATCAAGCGGTGGCGCCGAAACTCGATGCCGTGACACGAAACGCCCTGGCCGCGCTGGAACGGCCCGGCTTTGCGCAAGCCTGGCGTGAGTTCGTTTTTTCGCTCCGATGGCATCTGGCCGGATTGAGCGCGGTCTGGATCGCCATTCTGTTATTGAACATCAATTCGGCTCCAAACTCCACCGTGGTTATTGCTCAAGATAAAATTCCGCCGACGCGAGAGCTTTTCGAGGCGCTGCTGAAGAATCGGCGTGAACTGATGGAATTGACCGGGATGCCAATGGCCGACGAACCCGTTGCCATGCCGCCACGCCGGAGCCAAACTCAATCCGCAATCGAGATCGTCTGATGTTATGGAAGAAAAACCACAGCCATCAATGTGGGAGCGCAGCACAACCCGCCGTTTTCTGCGCTGGCTGTTCAGTGCGCGGACCATGCGGCGCGGTTTAATTACGCTGGCTTGGATTGTGTCGCTTATAGCGCTTTACTACGGCCTCACCGACTGGCGGGGCCACCGCGCTTGGAATGAATATCGCCAAAACTACGAGGCCCATGTCGCGCCCCTTGAGTTCCAAGCGTACATTCCGAAACCGATTCCATATTCCGAGAACTTTGCCTCCACGCCTTTCGTCCACTCCTGGTTTAAAGAGGACACGAACTCATTATTTGAGCACGACACCTACGCGCAAGCTGACAATTTTGTTGGCTCTCCGCCAAAAAGGCCGGCTGGCCGGAAGTATGCAAAGCATTTTCAGAATCTGGTGGCCTGGCAGGAAGCTTTCGCCGCGGTCCGCTCTCATGCCGTAAAGCCAAAGGACGGATACTGGTCCGACAACCTTGACCTTGCTTCGCGCGCACACGCAGCCGCTGCTGTATTGGATGGACTGAAGGATGACAAAGCTGTTCTGGAGGAACTGCGCCTGGCCAGCGCCCGGCCTCTTGCCCGTTATCCGATTGTCTATGACATGGAGAATCCCGGCGCAACCCTTTTCCCACACCTCAGGAGAATCAAGGAGACTTGCATACGCTTGGAAATCAAGGCCTGCGCCGAACTAGCGGCAGGCCAGAACGAAAACGCATTGGAAGATGCAGAACTGATGCTTTACCTCACTGACACTGTAAAAACCGAACCGTCCTTGATCTCTTATCTGGTGCGCCTTGCTTTCGTGAAGGTTGCGATCCAACCGATTTGGGAAGGATTGGCCGAACACCGCTGGACAGATGCCCAGCTTCAGCAGTTGCAGGGCCGGCTTGAGCCTTACAATTTCCTGTCGGATATGCAATGGTCATTGCAAACCGAGCGTGCCACGGAGGTTTTGACACTGGATTTGCTGAGGATGAAGGGACTTGGTTTGCTCATCGATAATTCGTCCCCTTGGTGGAACGAACAAACCCTGAAATTGTTGGGTCGATTCGTCCCGTCCGGCTGGTACGAAATGGAGAAACTTAATTATTGTCTGCGTTTTGATGACCAATTGCGAGGAAGCGTGGATGCTTCGTCAAGAAGAGTCTTTCCCCGCCAAATCAACTCAAATGAGTTGGCAGCCAAAGCACTGACAAATGGGACGTGGCATGCCATCATTTGCCACCAGCTAGTCGCAAGAACGCTGTTGGCTGATATTGCCTGGTTACCATGCCCTGTCGCCATGGCCCAGACTGCCACCGATCAAGCAGCCATTGCCTGCGCGCTGGAACGATACCGACTGGCTAACGGTCAATTCCCCGAGAACCTGCAAGCGCTTGTCCCACGTTTCATCACTCATCTGCCCAACGACGTGATTACCGGCGAACCCTTCAAATACCGCCGCAACGACGATGGCCGGTTCGTTCTCTATTCAGTCGGCTGGAACGAAAAGGACGACGGCGGCGTTCCGGGAAGCGTTTGGTTCGACAAAACTGAAGGCGATTGGGTGTGGGAATATCCCGCGCCATGATTACGGGAACAAGCCGCGAATCCACTTGGCCTCCTGCACGCGCTTGACGCCCAGGCTCAACGCCGCCAGGCGCATGGAAATCCCTTGCTTCCGGCTCACGGCCAGCACCTGCATGAAGGCGGTTTCCAATATGCGGAACAGCTTGTCCGTCACCTCGGTTTCCGTCCAAAAGAAGCTTTGCAGGTCCTGCACCCATTCAAAGTACGAAACCACCACCCCGCCGGCGTTGCACAGGATGTCCGGGATGATGAAAATCTCCGGGCGCTGGTCCAGCACAACGTCGGCTTCCGGCGTGGTGGGGCCGTTGGCCGCCTCCGCCAAAATGCGGCACTGGATTTTGGCGGCGTTGGCCCCGGTAATTTGCCGTTCGAGCGCGGCGGGGGCCAGGATGTCGCACGGCAGGGTCAACAACTCTTCATTGGGAACGGTGTCCGCGCCGGCAAAACCCGCCACGGTCCGTTGGCGCCTGACGTGCTCCTCCAGTTTCCAAAGATCGATGCCGCGGGGATTGTGCAGCGCGCCGCCCGCATCGGCGACGCCAATGATTTTGACGCCGTATTTGGCGAGCGAAAAGGCGGTCACGGACCCGACATTGCCGAAGCCTTGCACGACGGCCCGGGCGTTGTTGGAGTCCAGGCCGATGGTATCCATGGCGCGGTTGATGAGGTAGCCCACGCCGCGCCCGGTGGCTTCGCGCCGGCCGAGGGAACCGCCGATGCTGACGGGTTTGCCGGTGACGATGCCGGGAACGGCGTAGCCGGTGTGGACCGAATAGGTGTCCATGATCCAGGCCATGGTTTGTTCGTTGGTGCCCAGATCGGGCGCCATGACATCGATCTTTTCGCCGATGAACGGGATCATCTCCTGGGTATAACGGCGGGTGAGCCGTTCCAATTCCGTGGGCGACAGGGAGCGCGGATCGCAGGCGATGCCTCCCTTGGCGCCGCCGTAGGGCAGGCCGGTCAGCGCGCATTTCCAGCTCATCCACATGGCCAGCGCCGCCACTTCGCCCAGCCGCACGTCGGGATGATAGCGCAAGCCGCCCTTGGTCGGGCCCAGCGTCAAATGGTGCTGGACGCGGAAGCCGGTGAAAACCTCCGTTCTGCCGTCATCCATGTGGACGGGCAGGGCGACGGTCATGGACCGCTTGGGGAACTTGATGCGGGCGCGCTCGGGTTGGGGGATTTGGAGGTGATCGGCCACCAGGTCGAATTGGCGGCAGGCCATGCGGAAGGTGGGATGATCGTATATGTCCATGCGTGGAATTTAGTCCACCGGCGTGAATTTACTACAGGATTTGCAAAGGGCGGGCGGCCTCATTGGCCCTCCTAATTCTAATCTTAATCTTAATCGTAATCTTAATCTTCTGAATGTGAGATTAGGATTAAGATTAAGATTATGATTAAGATTAAGATTAGGAATGGGAGGGTGGCCGGGAAAAGATTGAATGTTGCGGGGCGGGGGTTCACCTTCTACTGATATGGCGCCGAATAACAAAGGTTCGATTCACTTGTTTCAATTTGCCGGGATCCATGTTTTTCTGCATTGGTCGTGGTTTTTGGTGGCGGTCTTTCAAGTCAGCTACCGCATGGAAATGCCGCGCCGGTACTCCTCGCTGACGTGGTGCGTTTATGAATACGTGGCGCTGTTTGTCATCGTGCTGCTGCATGAATTCGGACATTCCCTGGCTTGCCGGAGCGTGGGCGGGCGGGCCGACCAGATTGTGCTGTGGCCTTTGGGCGGCGTGGCTTTTGTCGATCCGCCGCAGCGGCCGGGGGCGACGTTGTGGAGCATCGCGGCGGGGCCGCTGGTGAATGTCCTGCTCATCCCGGTCCTGGGCATGGCCTGGCTTGTGGCCCGGGCGCTGAATTGGGCGGAAATCAACCCCGACCTCAACAACCTGATCACGGCCATCTGTTTCCTCAACGCCTTCCTGCTCGCCTTCAATCTGTTGCCGATTTACCCGCTGGACGGCGGACAAATCCTGCGCTCGCTGCTCTGGTTCTTTCTGGGGCGCGCCCGGAGCCTGATGGTGGCCAGCGGGATCGGTTTTGTGACCGTGGCGCTGTTGCTGATTTTCGCCATTCGAAGCGCCTGGCTGGCCATTCTGGCCGCGTTCGCCCTGTTGAACTGCTGGAGCGGCCTGCAACAAGCCCGCTTTCTGGCCCGCGTCACGGCCGCGCCGCGCCGGGGCGGGCTGGCGTGTCCGAACTGCAAAACGCCGCCGCCCGCCGGGCCGTTCTGGGTGTGCGGGCGGTGCCGGCAGGCCTTCGACACGTTTGCCACGCGCGGCATCTGCCCCAATTGCGGCACCATCTACAACGCCACCCGTTGCACGGAATGCGGGGAGATGCTGCCCCACTCCGCCTTTGGCGAACCGAGCTAAAGCCGGCCGGCCTGGTGTCCGGCGGGGAGGGTGGAACCGCACAAACATGCGGTAGGGATGCGGCGAAAAAAATCTTGACTTTGGAGGAGGATTTCTTATCATTTCTGGTCAGAGTTCAAAAAACTAATTCTGCATCAACCAGATCTGACACATGAAAAAGACCCTGACAACAATTGCGCTCCTGGCGGCAATGACCTTGCCCGCGCTGGCGCAGAACACCCCTTACTACATCGCCGGCGATTTCAATGGCTGGAATGCCGGCGGCTCCGTGATGACCCAGATCGCCCCCGGCATCTGGCAGGACACCCTCACCGGATTGTCCGTCGGCCGCCACGAATTCAAGGTGACCGAAGGCGACTGGAATTGGAATACGCCCGGCACCGGCAACAGTTGGTTCTATACCGACAGCAGCGGGGACGTGACCCTCACCTACGACGCCAACACCTATAACGACGGGTGGGTGAGCGCCACCGGGCGCATCGGCGTGAACGTCGATCCGGGCACCTGGACGGCGGCGGGGGACTGGGAGGGATGGAACAATGCCAACCCGGCCACCGCCATGACATCGATAGGCGGAGGCATCTACGAGTTGCAATACGTCATTGCCACCCCGGGCACTTACCAATACAAGGCCGTCGATACCGGTTCCTGGGATGCCATCGGCTCGGACGCGCGCAGCGTCAACGCCAGCACCCTGGCCTTCACCACGACCGTGGCGGATCAGGACGTTGATTTCTTCGTCAATGCGTCTGCAGGCACGATCATGACGGAGCTTGTGCCCGAACCCGTCACCCTGTCGCTGCTCGGACTGGGCCTGATGGCTTCCGTGCTGCGCAAGCGCCAGAGCTAGCCTCTGATTTGTCCAACATGGGGCCGCCTCTGCCGCCGCCTTTGCGGCAGGGGCGGCTCGCACCTTCCTAACCCGCCGCGGCCAACGAGCGCCGCAATGGCGGGTTTTCATTCGTTTCAGGCGGAAGCCGCCTACTTTTAGTTGACGCCGTTCAAGGGGGAGGCATAAGTTATGCTATCTCCCGTGGGACCGGTCATGAGCATCACGGCGTCACCAGCCTGGAGCGACGGGGAGACACGCCCCGGAGGCGAGGCTGCGCAAAGTGTTCAAAGGATTTCCCCCTCCGCATCGTCTTATTGGGAAAAGGCGAACCGCATGTGCGACCCGGACGAAGCTCTGGTGCTCCAGAGCCAGAGTGGCGACCCTGCGGCGTTCGCCGAGCTGATACGCAAGCATCAACGCATGATCCATTCGCTGGCATACCGCATGACCGGTTCGCTGGAAGATGCCGAGGACCTGGCGCAGGAGACGTTCCTCAACGCCCACCGGCAAATCGGCTCCTACCGGGGCGCGGCGCGGTTTTCCACCTGGCTCTACCGCATCGCGATCAACGCCTGCCTGACGTGGCGGCGGCGGGAGACGCGCCGGGCTGAGATGACGGTAAAATGGGCCGAGAGCAACGGCGGGCCGCAGCCGCCAGGCCCGGAAGGCGGCAACGGCTCGAATGAGCGCGTCCATGAGGCGTTGCTGAAACTGCCGGCCAAACAGCGCGCCGCCGTGATGCTGACCCTTTATGACGGGTTCAATCATGCGGAGGCCGCGCAGCTTTTGGGCTGTTCGGAGACCACCATTTCCTGGCGGGTGTTCGCCGCGCGAAGGAAATTGAAGCGCTGGCTGTCGGAGGGAGGACGGGAATGAACGATTTTGACCTGGAGTCGAAGCTCAGGGCTTTGGGTGTGCCGGAACGGGGCGAGGATTATTGGGAGGCCTTTCCGGGGCGCGTCATGATGGAAGCGCGACGCGCATCGGCACAGCGGCCCGCGCCGCAGCCATTCCGGACCGGCTTGCCGTCCCTTGGCCGGCTGGCGCTGGCCTGCCTGATGCTGGGGTTCTGCCTCTGGCAAAGCCGGATGCCCGGGGCGCTGTCCCACGCCTTGCGCAAGGATGAACAGCAGGTGCGGCAGTCCGTGGAGCGGTTCCACAACAACCTCGGCCGGTTTCTGCGCGACGAACACGGCCTCCACCAGTTGATCGAGGACCCGTCGTGAAGGTGTTCCGGCCAGCCGTCGTGAGTGGAGGCGACGCCGGGGCGGCGGAGGGGGAGAATGCCGCGCCGAAAATCGTGGAGGAATTGATCCATCAGGCGGAGCGCGCGGCGGCCAGCGACATCCATTTGCAGATGGAGCCGGACGGCGCGGCCATATCGTTCCGCCTCGACGGGATGATGACGCCGGCGACGAAGTATCCCCGCGACATGGCCGAGCGGGTTTTTGGCCGGATCAAATTCCTGGCGCGGTTGAAAACCTACCAGGACTCCATGCCGCAGGACGGGCGCATCGACCAGCGCGCCGTCAAGGGCCGCAGCGACATCCGCGTGGCCACCTACCCGACGGTCACGGGCGAAAAAATCGTCCTGCGCCTGTTCAATCCGCTGGCGGCCCAAGGCATCGCCGAACTGGAATTTTCCGAGGAAGCGGCGGCGGAGCTGGGGCATTTTCTGCGGCAGCCGTCGGGGATGCTCTTGTTGACCGGCCCGGCCGGGAGCGGCAAGACCACGACCATTTACGCCTGCCTGCGCTGCCTGGCCGAGCCGGGCGGACGCCACATCATCACCATCGAGGACCCCGTGGAGCAAATCGTGCCCGGGGTCATGCAGACGGAGGTGAACGAGGCGCGCGGGCTGGATTTTGCCAGGGCGGCGCGGCATTTGCTGAGGCAGGACCCGCAAGCCTTCATCATCGGCGAAATTCGGGACGAGGAAACGGCCAACATCGCCGTGCGGGCGGCGTTGACGGGGCACCTGGTCATCTCGACGCTGCACGCCGGCTCCTGCAAGGGCGTGCTGGAACGGCTGCTGGTGTTGTGCGCGGACCATTCGGCCATCGCCGCCGCCGTGGACCTGGTCTTGAACCAGCGATTGCTGCGCCGGTTGTGCCGGGACTGCCGCGGCGCGGGTTGCGCGGGCTGTTTGCAGACGGGCTACCAGGGACGCGCGCCGGTGGTGGAATGGCTGCGCATCGACGACGCTTTGCGCGGACAAATCCGGGGGCGCCAGTTGCAGGCGGTGGCGCCGCGACGGGCGTTGGAGGAATCAGCGCGCCTGCTTGTGGAACAGGGCATTACCAACGAATCGGAACACGGGCGGGTTTTCGGCTTATGAAAAACGACGAATTTGCATTCTTTAACCAGCAACTGGCGGCCATGGTGCGCGACGGCATTCCGCTGGAAAGCGCCTTGCGGCGGCTGTGCGCCGATATGCGGCAGGGGGCGCTGCGCGCGGAATTGGAAAAACTGGAGGCCGACCTAGCCAAAGGCACGCCCTTGCGCGAAGCGGTGCGGAGGCGGCAATTGCCGGAACTGTATCGGCAGATGCTCGAAGTGGGCGCGCAAAGCAACGATCTGCCCGGCATCCTCACGATGCTGGCCGACCATTACCAGCGCCGCCACGTTATCTTGACACGGCTCAAAGGCTTGATGGTCTATCCGGCCATTGTGTTGTGCGGCGCGTTTCTGCTGTCGTGCTTTTTATCCATCATTTTGAGTAGATTTATTGACTCTATAGGTCCCTTTAACTGGGCCAGAGAGCCGCAGGATGTGACGGCGAAGTACTTGATCACCCTGTGGATGCCAAGTCTCTTCCTGGGAATTGCCGCAGCGGCCGCGGGGGTGGCCCTCGCCACGCCGCATGTGCGGCGCGCATTGCGCTGGCGGCTGCCGGCTTTCAAAGAAGCCAGCCTGGCGCAAATTGCGTCCGCCTTGGCGTTGATGCTCAAAAGCGGCGTGCCACTGGACAAGGCGCTTGGCCTGGTTGAACAACTGGAGAAAGACACGCCCGCCCAAGCCGAACTCGCCCGGTGGCGGCAACGACTCGCCGCCGGCCAGGGCAAATTCTCCGAAATGGCGGCGGGCGGAAGGCTTTTTCCGCCGCTCTTTATCTGGACGGTTTCGCAATGGCACGAGGATTTGACCGCCGGATTTCAGCGAGCCGCTGAAACTTACCAGTCCCGCGCGTCTTACCGCACCGAACTGTTGCTCTATTCGGCCTTGCCCTGCGCGGTGCTGGCGCTGGGCATGTTGATCCTATGCGAGATTCAGCCCGTGATTTCCGTCTTCACCGCATTCATGAACGCCATCGGCGACAACTAGTAATGCTCAAAGTATAACCTCAATCATGGATTTCAGTCATGAAATAATGATCGGTGTGGTGGCGGCGCTGGCCCTGGGCATTTGGCTTGTCGTGCAAGCCAGCGTTCTTGCGCTGGTCCATTTCCTGTTGACTCTGCCGATGCGGCGCGCGGAACAGGCGCGGCTGTTTCTGGATTTAATTGAGTCGGCCATCAAACAAGGCCGGCCGGTTGAGGAGACCATTATCTCCCTTTCGCAAAGCCGCGACCTGTCCATGGGCCCGCGTTTCCATCAAGTGGCCGCCTGGCTGGAAGCGAAAGTGCCGCTGGAGGAGGCGCTGGCAAAGGTGCCCCGGTTCCTGCCGCCGCAGGTCACGGTCATGTTGATGGCCGGCCGGAAAATCGGCGACTTGCGAAAAGTCTTGCCGGCCTGCCGCCAGTTGTTGAAGGACGCCGTCTCCCAAACGCGCGGCGCGATCAATTACCTGATCATCCTGACTTTCGTCATTACGCCGATGGGAATGGGCGTGGTAGGCGTCCTGAAGGTGGTGGTCCTGCCAAAATTCAGGGAAATCTTTGAGGGCGCCCTCGTTGGGGACATGGGAGCGCTGCCCAGGGGCGCTGATTTTGTTCTGGGACATTCCGGGGCGTGGATCGCGCTGCAGGCCGGTGTGCTTCTTTTGTTATGGCTGGCGGTGTTCGTCTATATAGGCGGGCCGCGGGTCCTGGCATGGTTTCCGGTTTTGCAAAGTCTCCATTACTGGCTGCCGTGGCGGCGCAAGCGGCTGCAACGCGATTTCTCCACCATGCTGGCCATTCTGCTGGATTCCGGTGTGCCCGAAGCGGAGGCGGTCGCGCTGGCGGCGGATTGCACCGCCAACAAGGTCTTTCGCCAGCGCGCCGCGTGTGTCGTGGATGATCTGAAGCGGGGGTTGAATTTGACCCGGGCCGTGCAGGCGATGGATGACTCCGGCGAATTCGGCTGGCGGCTGAAGAACGCTCTGCATGGCGTTGGCGGATTTTTCCAGGCGCTGGCCGGCTGGCACGAATCGCTCGACGCCAAAGCCTTTCAGCAGGAACAAGCCGCGGCGCACGGCATCACCTCGGCGCTGGTGCTGTGGAGCGGGGTGTTTGTCGGGTCGGTTGTGGTTTCGGTTTTCATGTTCCTGGTCTCCCTGATTAACGCGGCGGTCTTATGGTGATTTTGCATCGTCAACACATAAAACAGCGCGGTTTCGCCATGGTTGAAGTAACCGTCGGCTTGGCCATCGTCGTCATCGCCATGCTGCCACTTTGTTTCACGATCAACAATGACGCCCGGCTGTTTCACGCCAGTTATCAGCGGGCCGTGGCGATGGAAATTGTCGATGGCGAGATGGAAATCCTGGCCGCCGGGGAGTGGCGCAGTTTTCCGGAAGGAACGCACCCTTACGCCATCCACGCCGAGGCGGCGGCCAACCTGCCGCCGGGCCGGTTTGTATTGACGCGCACCGGGCAGCATCTGCGCCTGGAATGGTCGTCCGCGAAAAAGCAGGGAATCGGGCCGGTGGTCCGGGAGGTGACTGTAAAATGAAAACCGGTTGGCTTAACCACGAACCCCTCTCCCTGCCCTCTCCCCGCAAAGCGGGGAGAGGTGGTCCCGAAAGCTTTCGGGAGAGAGGGGTTCGCGAAAAGGTTTCTTGCAGTCCGCGCGAAACCGGCGGCGAGCGCGGTTTCACGCTGCTCGAATGCATCGCTTATGGGGCGCTGCTGGTGGTTGTGTCAGGACTTGCCCTGGGACTTTTCTATCAGTGCTGGGACGACTCCAAGGCCCTGCGCCGGGACGCGGACGACATTGTGCGCGCCCTGCGGACCGGTGAGCAATGGCGGGCAGACCTCCGGGTGGCCACCGGGCCGGTTCAACTGACGGCGGCGCAGGATTCGGAACAACTTCGGATTCCCGCGGCCGGCGGCGAAGTGGTCTATGGCGTTTCCGACGGAAAACTCTGGCGGAAATCCAGCGCCGACTCCGTCAACAAAGTCTGGCTGCCCAACGTCGCATCATCCCGGATGCAATCCGAGACGCGCGGCAAGGTGGCGGCGTGGCGTTGGGAATTGGAGCTGAACACTGTCAAAAAATCAGCGCGAGTCAGGCCGCTGTTCACCTTTGAAGCCGTGGCAGGCGGCGCAAACCCGGGATGAAAACCAGATTGAAACACTTGCGCAAAGGCCGGCGAGGCTCGGTTGTGATTTTCGTCCTGGCTTTGTTGTTCATCATGGTGATCTTCGTCGCGGCCAACACCGTCACGGTGAACTGGTTGAGACGCCAGGTCAACGTGGTGGAGCAACATCAAATCCAACGGCTCGCGCCGGCCTCGACCCATCCGTGGCGCAGCGCCCAGGCCGCCACCAACCAGCCGGCTTCAAAATGAAACCGCTTCCGCCTCTGAGCAAAATTGAAATGATTGAGCGATCGATGCGTTGTTTCGATCTCGGCTTGCTCGGTTTGATACCGTTGATCGGGATTCCAATGGCCGTGATGTCAATGGCGCAATACCGGCGCGTGAAGCGCGGCCAGGGCGCCCTGTGGAATCCCGCGCAACGCTATTTGTATTGGGGCGGCCAATGCGCGTTTGTGGGACTGCTGCCGATTTTGATCATAGTCGTGTTTGCCGCGGTGGCGGTGTGTCTTCAACTCCGCCTTTAATGCGGCTTGACGTCGAGGCAAA
>Ga0326728_10009569_pt1 | contig 23245 bp, 28 predicted proteins | sample MB3enrmetagenome_FD_207602 | JGI IMG/M metagenome (GOLD analysis project Ga0326728, IMG submission 207602) | Lab enriched peat soil microbial communities from McLean, Ithaca, NY, United States - MB31MN | ecosystem: Environmental > Terrestrial > Soil > Wetlands > Peat | place: USA: New York... | reverse complement strand
TAGCCTGGGATCGTCAGCATCGACACCGTAGACGCTAAATTTTGTATTTACAATCTACGATCAATTTCCCAAGCTGGACGTCGCGGGTTCGATCCCCGTCTCCCGCTCCATCTTTTCAATAGGTTAGGGCCCTCGATCGGCTCTTTCTTCGACGTCTTAATGGACTCACAAAGACTGAGGACCCTGCATCTGCCTCATTCCACATGACATCTTGAGCTTGACTGCCAGCGGAGCACGCTGGCATTCGCACCTGTTCCTACCAACAACTCTGTTCACATTGGGTCTATCGAGATCACCGGCACTAGGCAGACGAGGAGAAAGGAAAATCTCGGTTCAGGCAGCTGTGGTGAAGCCGTTACATCTTCGCCGCCCCGAGTTTTTGCGGGCGACAGGGTCGGATGGCCGTTCTTCGGGAAGCCGACTCTTCAAGACGAATACCCGCAAGCACCAGAAAAATCTGCGCGGCCGTAATATTGACTCTCTGCCATGTGGTGGTACAGGGTCTCGGTCAGGGCAGAGAACCACAGTTGGTTCGGGCGGGGGGGTTGGGATTTGGCACATCTTACTCTTCGAACTTTTCAAAGTGACCACGACGGTGGACCTCATGGTGGTCCTCCAATGTTTCCAAATGGCTGATCACTTCGGTTCTCATCTTCGAATCTTTTTGGATTCTCTCTTCAATTTTGGTGGCCAGCGAGTGCGCAGATTCCAGAGAAGTGTCTTTGGGAAAGAGCAGATGGAATTCCACCCAAGTCGTATTGCCAGTATTGCGATGCCGCAACCCATGAAACTCAATCCCGGCTTCGGAAGTCATCTCGATGAGTAGTCGCCGGACTTGAGCTTGGGTCATCGGATCGACTTCATCCATCAACCCGCCGATGGATTGGCGAATTAACTTGCTCCCCATCCAAAGGATGTCCAAGGCGACAAGAATCGCAACGATTGGATCAAAACGCAGCCAGCCCGTGTAGATGGTTAATCCAAGCCCCACGACGACCCCGAGACTGGTCAAGCAGTCGGTGAGTACATGTTTGCCATCGGCTTCCAGGATCAAAGACCCATGCTTTTTTCCCAGCCATACCAGATATCCGCCAAGAACCCCGTTGATTGCGCCAGCAACTACAATGAGCAAAGCCCCTGCTCCCAGGTTCTCCAGTTTGGGCCCCACGATCAATCTGTGAATTGACTCGAAGACGATATAAAACGCCGCCAGCACAATCATCGCGCCCTCGAACCCAGCCGAAAAGAAGGCAATCTTGTCATGACCGTAAAGGTGGGTGGGATCAGGGGGCTTGCGGCTCAACCAGAGGCTGTAAGCGGCAAAGGAAACGGCCACCACGTGGACGACCGATTCGGCAGCGTCGGCAAGGATAGCCGCAGATCCGGTCATCCCGTAGGCAAGTACTTTTGTTCCCAGCATGAAGAAGCCGACCGCCAGGGAAATCATCATGGCGACGCGGGGTGCGCGTGATTCTTGGGACTTCGGGATGTCCGCCGCAGCCATCATACTTGTCCGATCTGGCAACTCACCCGAATTTCAGGTTCGGCCTTTAAGTCTATCGCTAATCACAACCCCGCAACCGGATTGCGAGGTGTGCCAGTTGTCATGCAGCATGCCTGAACACTAATGGAGCGTTAGCCGCGCATTTCCGCGTCACTCGGAAGCTCGGCTTCCTCGGTGTCGATCATCGAGGCCACATGCCAACTGATGGAGGTGACATCCGACTCGAGCGAAAGCCGGGTAACAATCTGTTCCAGTTGGTCGTCTTTTCGGCCGACCGTTCTAAGCTTCGCGGACACGTCCACGTAGTCAGTCCCCACTTGGTCCTTGCTTTGAAGCGAGAGGAGCTGAAGCGGTGTTGGTCCCACAGCTTGCAAGAGCAGCGCACGGATATGCGCCTCCCGAGGCGCGCGGCAGGTGCAATGCAGGTGGTAAAGAATCTCGGACCCTTCGGTTGTTAGTGGTGTTCGGTTGATGAGTCGAGCCACGGGGCGCAGGAGCAGGTTTGCCACGAGCACACCCGCTGTACCCAGTGCGGCGAACCGAATCTGGCCGGAACCTACGAGGGTGCCAATAGCGGCCGTGCACCAGAGTGTGGCAGCGGTGTTCACACCCCGAACATTTGCTCCCTCCTTGAGAATGACCCCGCCCCCCAGAAAGCCGATGCCGGAAACCACGTAGGCGGCAACGTGGACTTGGCCATCATGACCGCCCAACAGGCCGCCCATGATCACAAACATGGCGGCGCCCACCGCTACCAGGCCGTTGGTTCGCAATCCCGTGCTGCGTTGACGCCATTGTCTTTCCAGTCCGATCAGGCCCCCAAAGAGCAATGCCAGTCCAACCTGGGCGGAAAAGTTCATCCAGCTCATGACCAAGCCCCCTTGTCGGCGAAATCAAAACTCGGTGTGAAACCGCAGCGCGAAGATATTGACAGGCCCGCGAACGTGGTTATATGCCGGGTTTTGGGCGAATTGATAATCCGTCGTCAAATGGAAGTGTTTCGAAATCTTCCAGTTGTAATACGCTTCGACCATGCGCTCCGCACCGTAGTCAAGGGCTCCATCGCCCACGGTAATTCCCAGACCACCCGCCGCAAGGTATTGCCGATGGACGCCAGTGATGCCGTTGAGGACCACGGCAAGACCCACCGTGTCCTCGGGGCGTCGCCAAGCCACCCCTTTCAGGCTCAGGCCCGCTGTGGCGGTGCGGTCCACGTCGGTAAATTCATAGGTCTGGTTCTTGCCGTCACTCCAACCCAGGCGCGCGAAGGCGCCGAGATTCTTGCGGATTTCCTGCTCCAGATTGAGGCCAAAGCCGTACTTGTATCGGTAAGCCGCGGTGAGATAGATATTCTCGCCGAGGCTCGGATTATCGAGAGTCGCCTGGTAGCTTCCCATATGGGCCCGCGTATCGTAGGCAAGCAGGCGTATAGCCCCCGCATGTCCTCTGAGCGCATATCGTCGTTCGAGTTCTGCTACGGAGGACCAGGCATGGGAAAGGTTCCAGTCCATGCGAATTCCGTTGGCGAATTTCGACACCTGGAAGATGCCCACCCGCCCGCTCCAGGCGCGGGTATTCAGTTCGGCCGCGGCGCCATTGGTAAATCCCAGCGAGTCGGCTGGATAATCCCAAGCGCCATTGTTCACCAGGACCCAATTCATGAACTGGGACCGGGAGTCCTTGGCGTAGACGTTGGAATCAAATATATCCGTGGCGCTGAGATGGCCTACCGTCAACGTCAGGTTTCGAACTTTCCTGGCACCGCCCAATTCGTCATCGGTGGCTTCCTTTTCCCCACCGAAGCCGATCGTCTCGCGAAGATAAGCGCGACAGAGGAATAGATCCGGATAAGTCTTGCCGACTCGATACGCCTCGGCATTGGGGAACCCCGCGAGGCCGAGCGTGCTGCTCAGGCCGTATCCTTGCCACATGAGCAAATCACCGAAAAACTCTCCCCCGCGCCACAAGCGTACGCCGCCCGTCACGTCCACGGAGATGGTCTCTCGGGCGCTGGCGCCGGGCGTCAGGCTGTTCGCGCCGGTATAATCCGCCGGAAAAGAAGGGTGGCCCTGGCCGACCACCGTCGACTGCATGTGAATGTCCCAAGACGGGGGATCCGGCGGTGTTGAGTTGGTTGCGTCCTGCGCCGCGGCGAAAGCTGGAGCTACCACCAGAATCGCGAACAAAAAAAGCAACGGCCTGTTCAAATCGTATTTCACATTCATTCTTAAATCTCCCCTTCAAATCCCTTGTGGTGGAAAAACCTTTGTGTGGCGTACCGGATCGACCTCCGTGATGAAGGAAAGGGGAACGAAACGAGCCTTGTCGCCATAAAGCAAGGCCTTACCAATCGGGGCAGTCTTAAACCCGAATTGGCTATCGGGGACTGGGCCGGAGTTGTGACGAGGCACCCCCAGAGGTCCACTGCCCATTTCATTTGAATCATGATCGTCTCCTCGCGGCCACCTGTGGGGCCGGGTTCATTGGACTGGGTCCAGGTTGCGACGAGGCGGCCATCATGGTCTGTCATCCATTTCATTTTGAGCATTTTCCTTCCCTCCTTCCCGCCTATGGGTGTCCGAACCGTTGATTCCCTCCAGCGCTTGCAGGGTGTTTTCCCATTCGAACCCAAAGCGCAGTGATTGTCCGCTACGCAAACTGCGGCCCTCAGGCTCAGAGTAGATCTATCGCGGCTGAGTGAGTCGTATCGCAGTTCGCGCGTTTCGATTTTGGGGGAGGAAGAAGTGTGCTTGACAGCACCAGCCTCGATCCCTCGGGTTCTTCAGTTGTCGGCTAGAAGAAGCTGAGGTGAGGCGATAGGCAGGATACAGAGGCTTATCGGGACACCAGACAGTTTCTTCTACACCGGGGAGCCGCCGCCTGTTCGCGGAGGCTTGTACTCACTGCTGGTTTTCATACGTCCTTTCCTTAGGGACGGCGTAACAATAACCTTACAGATTCGGTGCAATGGTGTAGTTCCACCTCGGCAGTGTGTCGCTGTGTTTTAGGCGGAGCGAGGAGATCAGACACCGGTCTGGTTTGAGACCAGTCAGATACTCTTTTCGGTCCAGATAAGCAGTGACAACCAAGCCGGTTCGGGTACTGGTAGTGCGAATGAAGTTGAGCATTTTGTCGTAGCTGTCCAGGGGCTCGGCAGCCCAGTTTTTGGAAATTTCGGAGAACAGGCGATGCTCGATGGGATTCCATTTGGAGGCGCCGGTGGGATAGTGAGCGATCGTAACGGCGAAGCCGAAGGCATTGCACAACTGCGCCTGGATTTCGGTCTTCCAGGCCCAGGAAGTGCAGCTATTGCTGCCGCCGGAGTCCGCCAAAACCAGCAACTGGGGAACACGGCCCCAACGACGCGACCCGTCGCGTTTCCACCAGGTGGCGATGGAATGGGCGGCAAAGGCTGGCGTATCGTGAGAGATGCCGACGCAGACGGCGCCGCGGTTGTGCGGCGGGTCGTAAATGCCGTAGGAGATGCCGACGCCGCGGGCATCGGAGCGGAAGTCGTGATCGTTCACCAGAACGGGCGAGCGGTCCCATTTCGCTCCCAGGTTCTTGAAATTGCCGATCAGTTCGCGTTTTTTGCTATCGACGCTAATGATGGGAAGACCTTGCCGCTGGAAGCGCGTCCGCAGCGAGCCGATATGCTGGAACTGCTGATCGCGGTGAGGACTGGACTGGGTGGCGATCTGCTTGCGGTTGACACGCAGCGAGAAATCCATTTGGTACAAAAGACGAGCGACGGTATTGGCCGAGACCGGGATGTCGATCTCTTGAAGAACCTCGGCGATCTTCTCGGTGGTCTTGCGGGTCCACTTCAGCCCGGTGATGGGATCTCCGGCCGTGTCATGCTCCAAAAGAATTTCGATGGCCTCGATTATTTCGGGTGTTTTTTTTCCACCCGCTTGCGGCCGCCACCGGTTCTGCGCACACGGTCCACTTCCACATCCTGAGCTAACAACTGTTGTCGTCCATGGGCCACGGTGTGAGGATTCAGGTCGAGGAAGTCGGCCAATTGACGATCGCCGCCACGGCCCAGTTTCAGCGCCTCCAGTCCGGCATACAAACGGCGCTGCTGCTCGTCCAACAGACTGTAGAACAACAGAATCGAGGCTTTCAATTCCTCCTTCGAGACCTCCAGTACCGAGGCATCCGCCACGGTGGGGACAGATTCCACCGTGCGGCGCGTCAGGAGTTGCCCGCGCTGGAGGGCACGGTCAGTGGCCGTGTAGAGGTAGCGACCCGAAACCATCTGGCGAGTCACACGGCGTTGCTCAGTCAACTGATGCAGTACGTCCTGCACTTCGACGTGCAAAGCGCGCGCCAGTTCATCGGCGAAATAACCGCGCGGGGAACGGTTGACGAACCCTGCGGCGGTGGCCACCAGCGTGCCGAAACGGGAGAACCAGACGTCCGCCTGCGACCACAGTCCCTGGTCGTCAAAGCGGGCGATTTCGCGCAGAGTATAGTATCGGCCGCGATGGGAGTAGCTGGTGAGGTAATCCAGCGGTTGAAGCTTGCGGAAGACCGTGACATCGACGGGGGTGCCAAGGGCTTCCTTCATTTCCTCGAGGGTGGTGATCTGGGTGCGCAGCAGAAGCGCGCGAAGTTCATCCGAGTGGAAGGAGAGGGGTCTCATAATGTTATAGTTCCGATTTCAACGATTCCTCGCAATCGGAACTATAACAAATCAATACATCCTTGGCTAGTGCTTCAGAAGACCGTCAAACGGTTATTGCGAGAGGCTGTGGGAGCGTCTAGAACTTTTTAGATCGGAGTGTTTGGTGAGAGGGTTATGACAGGTAAACGATCAGATGTGATAAGTTAATGTTGCGACCGACCTTAGTCTTAGTGGGAGGACTGGCTTTCCCACTCAAAATATTATATGATACCCCCCTAGGGTACTTGTCAAGCTAAAAGTGCAGGAGAAACGTAAAAATATCTTATGAAAGACAAACTCCCGGAAATATCAAAAGAAAAACAGAAGCTACTTTCCCGGATCAGACGCCTTGGCGGGCAAATCAACGCGATCGAACGCGCGGTGACCGATGGGGACGAGTGCGCGGACATCTTAATGCTACTGGCGGCGATTCGGGGCGGTGTCAACAGCCTGATGGCGGAGATCATGGAGGATCACATCCGGCTTCACCTCACGCATCCGGAGCGCCGAACCGAGTCCACGGAGGAATTGACCGAAGACCTGATTGAGCTTGTACGAGCGTACCTGAAGTAGGCCTCACGAGACAGCAGCACAAGTGAGTGTGAATTGGTTATTGAGGCATAAGCTGACTACCCGCACCCTCCAAGAGAAACCACCCGTGGTGAACGTACTCATTCCACGCATTCTTCGCGACGACGCATTAGAAGACTATGCTGGGTGGGACTCCGACCCGGCTCCTCTCGGCGTAAAAATGCCGGGGGGCTTTCCACACACCGTTCTTGCCCCGTCAATTCCTATTCCCATTGCAGCTGGAGTTATCAGTGGGCGGCAGCGAACTTGATTTGGCCCGCCGCGTGGATGGCAATGTCAACGGTATCGTTGACGCGGAGGGACAGCGTGCTGGGATTCTTTAAGCCCCAGCTCACATAGGGGATGGTGAATTGCGTGTCGGCGGTCAATTGCTCTCCCGCCAGATGGGCTTGAACGACGAGAGTGAGCGGATGACCTCCTCCATGCATCGTGAACCTCCCCAGAATCTGGACTTTGAAATCCCCCTGCGGCAGGACTTGCCCCTGCAGTTTCTCCGGCGTGAAGGTGATTTCAGGATATTGTGCGCTTTCCAGGATATCTTTATGCATTTTGTGATCACGCGCATGGCTGCCGCTGTCGCCGCTGGTGGCGTCAACCACCACCAGTCCCTCGGCGTGCCCCGAGGCAGGATCAAATTTCACAGTTCCATGCTTGAGTTTGAATGTCCCATGAACGGTGTGGAGTACGTCGCCCAGCGTAAAGTTCACTTGGGTTTGAGCGGGATCGAGTTCCAATACCGTTTCTTGCGCGACTGCCGGTGAAGTGAGCGAGAGGGCAAGCAGCGCGGGCGCCAGGGTGAAGAGATTTCTTCGCAAAAGTTTGCGTTTGGTCATGGGGATGTGGGTCCGTGAATTGGAATTTTCAACTGGGGGTGGCGAGCAGCCTCCAGCCCAACCTGAAAATATTGCCGAAACCGAAAGTACGAGGTGAAAAAGTTCCGGCATGAGCGGCGAGGAGTCGCTCGAATAAGTGCGGCTCCTTGGCGAGCACACCGAGTACGCGGCGCCTGAGCCAGGCGCGACCCTCCATCGCGAGCATTAGGCGGGACATCACCTCCGGCGGGCGATTGATGCGCCGGTGCGCCACCTCGTAGCGTGGAAGGTCCTCGTTGGCCAGCGCCTCGGCCAGAGCATTTGCCTGCTGGAATGCCAGCCCCAACCCCTCGCCGGTGAGCGAGTCCACGGAGCCGGACGCATCACCCACCAAGGCGAAACGCCCTCGGCAAACCTTACGGATGATACGCAGAGCCGAAATCGCGCCCAAATTCCTGGTGACGGCCGCTCGCCCTTCCAATCGCCGAGTGATCTCCGGAAACTCAGAGAGTGATTCTTTCAGCCGGAGCTGCGGGGAACGGGAGGTAACCACCAGGCAGATTTCATCCGGCCTTACCGGAGTGACTACAATCTGGCAACGACGACCCCAATGAACTTCTACGAAATCGGTCCACGGCGCGACGCGGAAATGCTGCCGGAACCCAAAGCGAGTTTCCTGCGGGTGCCCGCGATCCAAACCTGCCCACTTGCGCACCAGGGAGTTTTGCCCATCCGCGCCGATGATCCAGCGGCTTTGAACCCTGCATGAGTCCAGCCAAATTTCTCCCTGGTTGATGCTCTTCACGCGCGTTCCCCAAAGGGATTGCACGCCCGCTTCCGCTGCTCTCTCCACCAGCGCTTGGTGCAGGGTGGTTCTGCGAATTCCCAGTCCACAAGCCTCGGGGAAGCCGCCTTCCGCCACCCGTCCTTCACCCAGGAAACGAATGCCGAGAAAGGGAACGCCCTGCGAGGGACCCAGCACCACACCCAAGGCTTTCAGCTCTGCGACCGTTTGGGGCATCAGACCTTCGCCGCAGGCCTTGTCGATCGGCGGTCGCGCCAGGTCCGCCACCATCACGCTCAAGCCGCGCTGCCGGAGCGCTATCCCCGTTGCCAGCCCAGCAGGGCCGCCGCCCACGATGAAGACATCGGTTTTCAATGTATCGAAGCCCCTTAATTCCGCCGGTTCAAGATGCTGGTGCACTGAACCGCAGCCGTGACGGCTCACCGATTACACGAGTCTATCCCTCTTAAATATTGACGACGCGCCGGGCCAGCCCCAACGCCTCAGACCAGAAGGTGGTGGAGGAATGAATGGACTCTACGGTCTCGGCCAGCTTGCTCACAAATTCGTCAATCTGATGCTCAGTGACCACAAGCGGCGGGGCCACCTTTAGCACTTGAAAGTTGTTGCCACATATCTGCGTGAGAATGCCTTTCTCACGGAAGAGGTTCATCACCAGCATCTGCCCAAACATTCCGGGGTGGATTCGCTTGAAGGCTTCATAGGAAGCCCGCAAGGTCCACTGCCGTGGCGCCCGGAACTCGATTCCGCAGAAGAGGCCCAGGCCGCGCACTTCTTTTACCATTTCATAGCCCGCCAGTACGTCCTGTAATCGTTGGCGCAAGTATTGGCCCATGGACAATGCCCGCGCGCCAAGCCGCTCGGATTCCAAAACGTCCAGCGTCGCGAGGCCGGCGCGCATCGCCAGACTATTTTCGGAATAAGTGGAAGTGTGAACGAAGGCCCGGTGGAGGGAGCTATAGACCGAGTTGTAAACGGCGTCAGTCGTCAAGACAGCGCCTACGGGCACCAGCCCGCCGCTCAGCGCTTTGGCGAGAATGACCATGTCCGGGTCCAGGCCAAAATGCTGGTCGGCCAGAAACGGGCCCGTCCGGTGCAAGCCCGTCTGAACTTCGTCCAGAATAAACAGGCTGCCATACTGCCGGCAGAGCGCCTGAGCCTGCTGTAAGTATTGGGCGTCAGGAATCCGAATTCCGCCTTCGCCCTGAATTGTCTCCACGATGAAGGCGGCACATTGTTTCGTGGCGAGCTCTGCTTCGAGATTACTAATGTCCCCGAACGGAATCTCCTCGGCTTCCGGCAGCAGCGGGCCGAAACCTTCGCGCCAAAACCGATTGCCCATCAAGGACAGAGCCCCACATGTAAGCCCATGAAATGCGCCCTCGGCGAAGAGCAGGCCACGGCGCCCGGTGTGGGCGCGAGCAAATTTGATGGCGGCTTCCACACCTTCGCTGCCGGAGCTGGTGAAATGGGCTTTCTTCAGGCGTCCTCCGGCGCATTCGCAAAGGCGTGAAGCGAGTTCGCCCGCAAGTTCAGGCGCATGACTCTGAAGCATCACCGGCCCGCTTCGGTCCAATTCTTCTTTAAGTGCAGAGACAATATAAGGGTGGTTGTGTCCAGTATTGTGGACACAATAGCCGGAAAGGAAATCCAAGACCCGCTGTCCGTCCGCCCGAAAGAGTTCGGCCCCTTTGCAACCTACGTAGGGCACGTTCATTTGCAGCACGTCAAGCAGCCGCACCCATTGCGGGTTTACATAGTCGGCATACACCTTATCTGTTGCAGTGAGAGTTGCCATTGGCCAAGCGACCGTCCTTTACGATTGAGAGTGTGGCGAGAAAAGTTTAAGAATACTCACCTCTGTCCGTCGTGCCACAAGAACGCGGGCGCTGTGTGCCATCCCGCGCGTTATTCGGCCAAAGACCGTGGCCCCCTCGTCGAGGACGATCAAGAGTGCGCTGACTGCAAACAGCAGCGTGGCAACAATCGCTACCAAGATCAGGCAAGAGGCGCACTCGAAGAAAATAAACATAAGAATGCTCCCCCTATTCCGCCTGCCATAGCCCCGAAGTGCGCAAGCACTGGTTTGGCCTCCAACGCTGATGCCATAAGCCTCCGTCGTTCGATTTCAGGCCCGCAGTGGCAAATAACAAAAGCTTGCGAAAAACGGGATTAGCAACCCTCTCCCCGTTAAATCACGCAACTGCCGCCCGATGGATATGCGCGCTCACTGCCCACACCATATCTTCTGGTTCAGGCCTTTCGAGGTAATCGATGGCCCCAAGGTCCATCGCGTCGAGGTAGCAGTGCACATTCAGCGCCCGAGCAATAATTAATACTGGTACGTTGGGGTGGAGTTGAAGCGACCTTTCCAGCACCTGCCGACCTTCGAACGCAGGGGTACCTTGGCTAACTATCACTAAAGAGAAGTGTTCAGTCTCGAGGGCTTTGATTCCTTCGGCCACGGAGTTACACAACCGGATGCTGCATCCCAAAGTGCAAAGCATAGATCCATAATTCTCAAGATCCTGAGGCTCTTCGAAGACCAGTAGTACGGTTGCAGTTCTCATTTAGTATCCCCCCTTTTGCAGCACGTTGAGCAGTCTTACCGATTGGGGGGTTACATAGTTGGGATGTCGTTTGTCGGTTGTAGTCACAGTTAGCATGTTCCCTGCGATTTATAAGGTGAACAGAAACGAAATTGAAAGCCTCGCAACATTTCGTGAGATGCGAGAGTTTTCCCCACGGTTGGAGCACGCAGGGCAAATGACGACAAGTTCATTTTACGGGCCTCCTGAGTGACAGACGCCATATCAGCGCAGCTTGAGTACACAAGTTGGATACTGTTTTCATCTGGCTCATCAGTTACTCGCAGTTACGGTCACGCCTTGGGCGCATCGACTGTAAACGCAATGCCCCTCAAAGCCGTTCCAGCGATCGTCAATTTCGACAACGACACTGTTGGAGTTCTTCCACACCTGGAAATGGACCTTCTTCGTTGGTAAGAAACGGTTTCTGTGCGCGATCGCGTCATTGCGCCGGGAATCTGCCCGTCTGCGTTCCGCCACGTACACTTCCTGATCAAGCAGCCTGTCAGACTTAAGGTAGTTCCTAAGGATCTTTGCCATCTGATCGGAGTCTTTCCAGACGCGGTCGGCGTAATCGCGATAGGTCTCCACCCACAAGTGGTCCCTGTTTTCATTGAAGTACTCGATCGCGCTCTCGGTGTTGGCGGCAGTCGCCTGAAGCAGTGGCAGGACCTCGTCAAGGGCGTGCTGTTCCCATTGCGTCAGCGACTCGCGCTGCGCCCGCAGGTTGCTGATCTCCTGGCCCATCCCGTTGACTTCGCCTTTCAAGGCCGTCAGTTTGTCGACATGCCAGTCCGGACTAAGCATCGAGTTGCTGACCCTTCTCAACTCGTCGGCCTCACCCGCTACAACAGCGGCGGACGCCTGGGCCCGCTTGAGAGTCTTCTTGGCCAGAGTCTCTTTAGCCAAGTCGGCAACCGTGATGGTGCCGGGCATCCGGACACCTGCGTGCGCCAGCGGCAACGACAAGGTGATCAGCATCGCGGAGGTGATGGAAATGCTCTTGTTGGTCATGGCTTGTTTGCTCTCCTCTTCAGACTGTTGGCCGAGAATTCTGTTACCAATCTGGCTGCGAGTAGCGATAGTCCGATCTCTCCCCCCACGAGGTATAAGTTGATCGCGTTGGCAATGTTTAGCTTTACCGTTAGCACTACTGCATCAAAAAGAGGTTTCATCGGCGCTCTCCTGGTATCTGCTGGTTTACATACTTGCCATATCGTGTCTCGGTTGTATTCAGGATTGGCATGCCCCTCTCAATTAATAACGTAAGACAGAACCCAGCCCGAAACTCCTGCAACGTTTCCTGAGATGCGAGCCTTTCCGTTGCGGTTGGAACAAGCAGCGCAAATGACGAAAAGTTCATTTGCTTGCGCTGGGAGTGACATTTTGTCATACCAGTAGCGCTCGGGCCTATAAGTTGAAGACTGTTTTTATTTGGCTCATCAGTTACTCGCAGGCACGGCCACGCATTGGGCGGACCGGGTGTAAGCGTATTTCAGGTTTTCGCTCAGGCGAATTGCGGTCAACTTTCTTGCGTCGCAGCGCATCGTACACCCAGGGGCTTAACACTGAAGCCGTGAGTTGACAGAACCTATGCGACTGCTGCTTGTGGAAGACGATTTGCCTATACAGCACTTTGTGGAGAGGGCGCTGGTCGAAGCGGGGTACCAGGTAGATGCTGCCGCTGACGCAAAGAGTGCCGAGGCCCTCGCTCTAGATGGCATTCATGACGCGTTCATCATTGATCTTGGCCTGCCGGACATGGATGGACTCGATTTGATTGCTCGCTGCCGAGCTCAGGGCAGCGCCGCCCCAGTCTTGATCCTGTCGGCCCGGCGCTCGGTCGATGAGCGTGTGAAGGGCCTCGAACAAGGGGGCGATGATTATCTCACCAAGCCGTTTGCGCTTGCGGAACTCTTGGCGAGGTTACGAAATTTACTGCGCAGATCCTCCACGTCACAAAAGGAACCGTTGCGGTTGGAAGTCGCCGATCTCCAGCTTGATCTCATTGGACGCGAAGCAAAGCGGGGTGATCGTGTCCTCCAACTTACCCCCCAAGAGTTCACTCTGCTGGAGTACCTTTGCCGGAACGCGGGCCGTGTAGTTACTCGGACCATGATCCTCGACCATGTATGGCATATGCGTTTTGATCCGGCAACCAATGTGGTAGACGTTCACATTTATCGATTGCGCAGCAAAGTTGACGACGACGATCGCAAACCCCTGATTCACACCATCCGCGGTGTGGGCTACGTTTTGAAGCATGCCTGAAAACCGACGCACAACCGCCGCCTGGCGCATCGCCTTGTGGACCACGCTGGCGTTCTCCGTAGGAACGTTCGTGGCGTTCTTCATCGTCTATCTGGTAATGGCGAAGGAGATATGGGCTCGTTCTGACGCATGGCTCACCGGAGAGGCCCAAGTGCTTGCGGAAGTGGCGGAGGGCACGCCACGTGACCGCCTGTACAACAAGATTGTGAAGGAAGTTGCCGAACTGGCGATGCACGAAGTCCCTGACGAGCGCAGTCCGCAGGGAGAGCGGCTGAACAACGTCTTTTTCCTCAAGGTCAACCCGGCGCCTAGCGGGGACATTCTTTTCGTGGGGCCGGGATCGAAAGACGCGTTTTGGCGTGCGATCCAGCAAGCGCATTTTGCCGTAGGGATTCCGGAATCGATAAGAGTGGATGGATGGCGACCGGCCTTTAGGGTCGTCATGCAGGATCACGACGGAGGAAGCCCCATTTACTTGGGGCTATCGGAGCGCGGCGCCCGGCATATTCTGCACACACTCACGAACCGCTTCCTGCTGGTGTGGACCGGAACGGTCTTTCTCGGGCTCCTGATTTCCTATCTCAGCACGCGACGGACTCTGCGGCGAGTTGAGCGCATTACCGAGACCGTCGCACGAATCGGCAGCGAGGAACTCGACGAGCGCTTGCCGGAACCCGCCGGTTCAGACGAAATCTCCCGGCTGGCAAAGACGTTCAACCATATGCTGGATAGGATTCAGGCCTCAGTGAAACAATTGCGGTCGGTGACCGATGGAGTCGCTCACGACCTGAAAAGTCCCGTGACTTCGGTCCGAGGAACGCTTGAATCGGCACTTTCGGCTGGAAACGACGAAGAATGGCGAGATTCGGTCGCGCAGGCCATCGAAGGATTGGACCGCATCTCCGCTTTACTCAACACGACGCTAGATGTCGCCGAAGCCAGAGCGGGAGCCCTTCCGATGGAGCGGGTGGCGGTGGACCTTTCCGATGTTGTGGATCAATTGGTTCATCTGTACCTGCCGGCCATGGCCGACAGGCATCATGAGGTAAGAACTGACCTGCAAGACGGCGTCGTCGTCGAAGCCGACCTTGGGCTTATCAATCGTACGCTGAGCAATCTACTGGAAAATGAACTCGTACACCTCCCTCCCGGCTGCCAGATCGATATTCGGCTCCGGTCGCACCAGGGCTATGCCGAGCTGGTCATCGAGGATAATGGGCCAGGTTTCCCTGCCGAAATTGGCGGCCGCGTATTTGAGCGTTTCGTGAAAGGAAAGCACTCGCCCGGAAGCGGGCTCGGACTGGCGTTTGTTGACGCCGTTGCCCAGGCCCATGGCGGAACCGTGAAGATTTCCGGTCCCCCGAGTGGCGGTGCCGCGGTTACGCTGTCATTGCCAGTTAGTGAGATGGCCCCTGCCTGAACAATTAGTGACAACCCCCATGTGGAGTGTGATCAATACCGCAAAAACCGTCGCAACTTACGACGGTAACGAACAGTTTCCATCGAGTACATCTCGACATCATCTGGATGCCCTGCTTCGGGATAGCGGGGGCGGACCCGAACCTTTGGGCCGTGATTGCCCGCGCGCGATTTGCTTATTTGCCTGATTTCGTTTTCCGCCACATCGGACTGCTCCTGTCGTCATGTTCTCGGGGGATTTCCGGAGCATGAACACAAAATGTCCGGGGAATTACATTTTGTTCATGTTCGCGAATGCCCGCAAAAGCTGAGAAAAGCTGCGCTATCCTGACTCGTAGAACACGAGGCGAGAGCCCGACCGAGGTTCGAGGGATGAGCACACGAATGAAATTGTTCGTCTGCTCCCTCGTCGTCGGCCCTACATTTTTGGAGGCGGAGCCTGATGTTCACCGGGAGCTTGCCGGATTGTGTTCACAATAATAAACGGAGGTGCGGATGCTACCGGATATCCCCTATCCAAGGCGCGTTTGTGTCACCGTTCTTACTGGGTTCTTTCTATTCCTGATATCGACTCCGTCTCTGACGGCCCAAGGTACTGGAGAACTAATGGGCACGGTGACCGATCGAACTGGTGCCCCTCTGGCCTTTGCCATGGTCACGACGACTAGTGTAGACACTGGCCGTATGCTGCCTGCGGCCACAGGAATGGACGGTACGTATAGATTTAGATTGCCGCCGGGCAACTACCGTTTGTCGTTCGAGTATCCTGGTTACAAGGTCGTGGAAAACTCTGCCGCAACGATCAGCGGACCATGGAGGGTCGTCCAGAATTGTACGCTTGAAGCTGACGCGCAAACCCAAGGCAATATAACCGCCGACCCGGCTCAGAAACCGCCACCGAGCCCTTCCAGCAACCCACAGGAGCCATCGCTGGAAGATCTTGGAATTACTCCGGCTCAGGCCAAGGGCAATGCCCAAGCCCAGGCGCTCCTTGACAAACGTACGCACATGCTCAAGATCCATCAACGGCTCGGCTTGATAACCATTGAGCCATTCGCCGCCACGCTCATCAGTTCCGCGTTCGCCGGCGGAAAGCAGACGAGCAGCACCACCCGTGACCTGCATGCCGCTCTGGGCACTGCGACGGTGGGATTATACTGTGCGACTGCCTACTTTGCGATCCGGGCGCCCAAGATACCCGGCACCAAGGCACGCGGGCCCATCCGCCTGCACAAGACCCTGGCCTGGATCCACGGTCCGGGGATGGTCCTTACACCCATCCTGGGAGAGATGGCTTTCGCGCAAAAGGACAGGGGCGAAAAGGTGCATGGGATCGCCTCTTTGCACGGACCAGTCGCCATCGTGACAGGAGCGGCATTCGGACTGGCGGTAGCATCCGTATCGTTTAAATTCTGAAGAGGTCATATGCTGCGAAAACTGCTGATAGGGTTTTGGCTGCTATCAGTTCCCGCCTTTGCCGCGGCGGCCAACCAATGGGTGCTCGATCAAAGTACTCTCACCTATCATGTATCGCACCCACTGCACCAGTTTGACGGCGTCAGCCATGCGGCAAAAGGCAAGGGCATTTGCCAAAACGGGCAGTGTAATTTTCTGATCGCAGTGGCTGTGCAGTCTTTCGATTCGGGTGACAGCAACCGCGACCTTCACATGCTTCAGGTGACGCGCGGCGCGGAGTTCCCCATCGTGACCGTCCGGACGCGAATGCCCGAAGCGGCATCCACATCCCCGACGATAAATCTTGATCTGGAAGTCCAGTTCGCCGGCCAAACTTTCGAGTACAAGCAGGTTCCGTTCCAGCGGGTGGTGCAAGGAAACGAGACCCATATCACTGGAACGATTCCGACCAAGCTAACTGATTTCAAGATCGATCCACCGTCGCTCCTTACCATGCCCATCAAGAACGACATTCCCGTGCGCGTCGAGCTGACCTGGCATTCGATGTAAAGGTCTGGCAAAGTATGCTGCCGTTCTAGTTGGCACTTGCTAGCATCGGCGACAGATGCATTGCGAGCCTCCGTCACCTGTTGAGAAGCATTCGGACGGCGTGCTGAGGTCAAGCGGCGAACGTGGGTTTTGCCGTAAATCCAAAACAAGAGGCCAGAGATGAAAAAATTCGCGGCAGGTGTAATCGTAACCCTCATCTGTTTCATCGGGGGAGGGTACGCTTACTTTGCAGGAGGCTTCGCGCCCGTGGCTACAGCATCGAGCCCCATGCCACTTGAAAAGAAGCTGGCGAAAATAGCACTGAATGCTAAATTGCAAAAGGAGATGCCGAGGACTGTCCCGATTGAGGCCAATGAAGCCAATTACCTTGCTGGGGCGCGTGAGTATCTAACAAATTGCGCTGTGTGCCATGGGGCTCCGGGAAAAGCGAAAACTGCGATCGCCCGCGGAGAGTTTCCCATACCACCGGAGTTACTCCCTGGGAAGGGTGTCACCGACGATCCGCCCGGCGAAACATTCTGGAAAGTGGCGAATGGAATTCGGTTGACGGGAATGCCGAGTTTCAATCAGAGCCTGTCCGAAACCCAGATGTGGCAGATCTCGCTGATGCTGGCGAATGCGGACAAGCTTCCAAATTCGGTCACGACGGTACTGGCTGGACAGCCTACTCCGCCACAGCCGAAGTAGCCGTTAAAAATTCTCGAAGGCGGCCCTCCGTTGTTTCCCGGGCGCGACGCTTCTCTGTTCTAATCCGCCGGGTAGACGACCTCTTCTCTTTTTAACTATTTTGCGGCGGCTGCGTGAACATCTGTGCACTCCCAGATGTCTGCAAAGAGCATGCCGAGTCTCGTGCGTCTGTCGAACCGTCCGTCTCGCAAGCGAAGGCTTCCATCGGGGCTTTGCCCACCGCTGCCGATCGGACCGTTTCCACTACGGCCTGCTAACCCCTAACCTGCAAACTTAGGGTCGCCAGGCGTGCGCATTCAGGTTGCGTGACAGCATCAACTTGAGCGTAATTTTGTCGGAGCCTGGAGTCAAACCAAACCCAATGCCGGCTTCGACCGCGAGGCCGAGAAACTTGCTGCTGGAGTGATCCATGACGGCCCAGATTTCGTGAAACTGCTGGTCGTAGGGTACAAAGCGGCGGAGTGGGCCGAAGCCGTCGTACTCTTCCGCCGCGACAGCCCACCGGTCATTCAGGTTGTAGGCGAGTCGCCCGGCCGGGTTGTACTGGAGGTTGCCGAAACCTCCCGTAAAGTCGGTGTCGACAATCGGGTTGTAAATGAAATCCCAGGGATGCAAGTGCAGCCCGACAATCGGCCTGATCTCAGAGCTGATGCGTCTGTCCTCCCAGTAAAGGGCGTTGACGCTGAACTCATAATTGAGCCCGTAAAAGAATGTGTGGTCGTGAGCGTGGGGCCGGACAAACAGCTCGCGGATTTTAAAGCCGTTGATGGTTGTGGCGTGGTTCATCGAATAAATCGTGTACACGGGAAGATAGAGTCCCTGCTCCATCCAGGGCGTCACGCCGTAGGCCCATTCGGCAGTTCCGTTGAACGAGTGATCACCGATAATGGCCCCAGGAAAGACAGGGACAGTCCGTCCAGCGGGCGTGAAGTTGCTGTGGACCATGAGATTGAATATACCCGGCGGCTCGATCTCCGCATCATAGACCTGGATCTCGTCGGTTTGCGCGAGAGCGGCCGATGGCACTCCCGTTAGGCCGATAATGATCCACAAGGCAGCGCGCATATTCACCCCACAACATTCCGCCAACCCTACCATCAACACGCGATGGGGGCGCCTGGCGATTTGGACCATCAAGAGAATAAAATCCCGGTAAGGTAAGGACAGCGCGATACAGTGAGCGTTCAAGAAATCTTGTCAGGTTTGGCAGCCTGCGAAACGAGTTTGTTGCCTGGGTGAGCCGGCGTTGAACCGTCGTGTGTCCCAAAGCGGATCTCCATCGGAGTGTTCTTGGGGAAGACCACGTCCACGCCGCGCGCCACGAAGTGAGAATAGACGGCCCAACCCGCACCGTAGAAGGCGAAGCCAGCGCTGACCGGGCGGGAATGAGCCAGCAGGCTGGCCACGGCGCCCACGAATCCAAGGCTTGCTGCACCCCTTATTCCTGCTCCGCCATAATCCGCACCATGCCCCACGGCGCCCCCATGAAGTCCTCGCCCTTCATCGAGATCCAGAGACGTGGCCGCCAGGAATACGTCGATGGCGGGCATGACATAGTTTGTCTTGGGGGTTACCGCATGGGCGCCGCCTTCAGCATCGAGCTGCAGGTGACCCGCTGAATCAGCGTCGATTCCTTGCAGGCTGGCTTCAACCTTGCGAGTCGTGCCGGGGGTAAGCTCCAATTGCCGAAACGTAAAGCGGAGTTGTCCATTCCGGGCGAACAGACGGGCAGGAATGGCTTCCGTGATGGTTCCGTTTAGCCGTGCCCCCTCTGGGAGGATCAGGGTATGGTCAGTAGAAAAAAGAGGTTGTGATACCACAGCGCTAACCGGAGCGTCCCGATGGTCAGTCGCTGAACTCAGGGGTGACACCAAGCGGACGTGAACGAGGCTTCCCGGTGGTATGGACCCTCCAATTTTCTCCAACTGCAGGACTGAGGGTGTTTCCCAGCCAAAGGTCAACGGCGTCTTGAGTTCAGCGGTGAAGTTTGTGCCCACCGGCAAAGATGGTCGATGGTAAGGCAATCTTGCCGACAGCGCCGCCTTCAGCCGCTGCACCTTGCCCGGTGCGGTCACATTGTTGATCGCTGTCTCTTCCTGATTCAAGACCTGCTGATGAACCTCTTCCACTTTGCTCGCCACGCGTCCTTTCTTTTTCTTTTCGTTCGCGCCGGCGACCATACGAACCATACTGGGCGCACCCTGCAAAACATTCGTCTGCAAGGTGATGCTCTTCCCGTCAGCCTCCACCAAGGTGTTGAAATCTACTTTTGCATGGCGCAACGGTGTGAAGTTGCCATTTGCGATGGCCAGGGCTCGCTCTTTGTGTGGAGCGTTGTCTACCTTAGTCACTTGCCCCATCACCCGGCTCCCCGCAGGAATTACCAGGTGGTCAAACACGTAGACATTGTCGACCACCTTTCCCTCCACAGGAACACCAGCATGTTTGACGGGAACTTTCTTGGTCAAAGCGATATGAAGAGGCGCTCCCACCGGGACGGTCAAGGGGAGAGTACCGGGGTCTGCGGGCCCATCCTGGGCGAAATCAACCCGAACGCAGCAGCAGAGAAGGCCGAGGCACGCCATAAACACGTATATGCGCGTCCACATTTTCATGTGTAAAAACCTCCAGGGTTTCTTACTATTCTTGTGCCCGAATGCAGGCAAGGCCCGCAGGGATTGATTGGTTTTCCAACCTCAAAATGACAGACTAGGCCGATGAAATCTCTTGAACATTTTTTGGTGAATATCCGGCCAGTATTCCTTGAGCAGATTGAAAAATGTGTCTTCCCCCACCATCACCCCCCACTGGCTAAGGTTGTTGGAAAGGGTCCGGTTTTCTTTCGGATAGTAGAAATTGGAGATTCCGGCTGAGGCTCCGGCGCCCAGGATTTCAGAGAAGTTAAACGTTCTGTGACCCGCATCAGTCTGTGTCACCCAGATACGACTTACCGCATACCCAGTGCGTTTGAAAAAGCCACCCGTTCCGAGGCGAAAATAGCGAGGGTCTTCCTTCAGCAGCCAGGGAACCACAGCTTCGGTCATGAAATTCTCGCTGGTCTGATCGGCGAACGAGGCGGCATAGCGTTTGGTAAAGGGGCCCCAACTTTCTTCTCCCCAGGATTTAGGGTTGTTCTTCGACTGTCCAAATCCCGCGAAGGCTCCTGCGATGACATACGCGTAGGGATCGAAGGAGTCCTCCAATGCCAGTTTGAATTTTCCTTTTGCCGACAACGGCGCCATGCGGATATTGGGATTCTCAATCGTCCGGTAATTGGGAACAACTCCAAAAATGCGGTCATTCTTAGGCTGGACGGAATCCGCGGGCGGAGGCTTACTGTTTGTTGAAGGCTGAGGCCCCGAGGGGGCAGGTTGTTGCGCCTCCACAATACTGCTTCCGCAGCTAACGACGAGAAGCATCGTCGCCCACAGGGCGAACGAACGATAACGTCCGAGAAGATCGGTGCCTACTTCTGTCGTCACACGTTTATCGTACCCGAAGAGCATGAACACCAAATGTCCAGGGAATTACATTTCGTTCATCTTCGCAATCGGCCGGAAAAGTTGAGAACTGCTCGGCTCATCCCAAGAGCCGACCGCCTCACCGATGATGGCAAACCGGTCGCCGAGAGGAAATGTCGCCGCAGTCACGGTCATTATGAGAGCACAAGCGCAGTCGAGGGATGTTATTTCATCTGGATTGGCATTGTAGCTTGGGACATAATAGGGCTAGCAAGGTGACCACATGCCCGATGATGCAAGCCGCGGCCCTTACAATTTGAAGGTCATCGAAAACTGCTTCGGCTGCGTCACGAGAGAGGAAGGGCTATTCTGTCAACTTCCCCACGGTGCCTTGGCTGAGCTCAATAACCTGCGTCAAACCACTTTTTATCCAAGGGGAGCACTTTTGTTTGTGGAGGGACAACCGACTCGCGGCCTCTTCCTCATGTGCGCGGGCCAAGCGAAGCTCTACGTTAATTCCGCTGAGGGCCAGAGCCTCACGCTGCGCATCGTGGAGCCTGGGGAAGTCCTCTGTTTAAGCTCTCTGATTGCAGATGAACCCTACCCAGTCACGGCGGAAACATTGTGTCCCAGCCAGGTGGGCTTCCTCCCTCGTCTGTCCTTTCTTCAGTTGATGCGTGCTCACCCGGATGTTTCCCTGCGTGTGGCCAAGCATCTCAGCATGGAAATCAATAAGGCGTGGCAGCAGGCGCGCATGCTGGCACTGGCCCCGGATACGCACGCCAAACTCACTCAATTCCTATTCGAATGGGCAGACAAACACGGCCAGGTTACCACGGATGGTCTGCGCATCACACTGCACATGACCCATGAGGAAATCGCCCGCAACATTGGTGCCTCCCGCGAAAGCGTAAGCCGTATCCTTAGCGATTGGAAGCAACGGGGTGCAATTCTTGTAGGGGGTGGAAGCATTATCATCCCCCACCCCAAAGAATTTCGCGAAGCCATGGCTCCAGTCCGCTCAGGATAGAACCACTTTCCAAATCTGCTGGCACAGCCAAATATCCTTCTGGTTCAGATTCCCCCTGCCATGCTCCTCTCGCTCCACCAGCCCGACTCGCAGTCATGAGGTCCAGGGCTCGGACACCTCCAGGTCCACCAAGCCTTTCATGAACCTAGCCACCTATCGCCATTTCGAGAAAAAACAGAGTCGTACAAGTTATGCTCCCCACACTTGACTACCTCCTCGTACAACCTCTCACCCCCAGGATGGAATCGAAGGACACACAGGAGGGGAGGTATGAGGGCCAATTTCCTTGGATTCACAGCAAAGGCAGCGACGCCCGTTGTGGCCTGTTTTCTGGCAGCGGTCCTGGCGGGAGTGGCGCGTGCCGGTGACAAACCACCGCAACTGACCGGGCGATGGGAGTTCAACGCAGACGAAAGCGATGATGCCCAACAGAAGATTAGCGACGCCCAGCAGAATAGCAAGGACAAGGGAAACAACGGTGGTGGGTACCCTGGAACCGGCTCGCCTCGGATCGGAATGGGCTGGCCGATGGGCGGAATCGGCTGGCCAATAGGTGGAGGTGGCACGGGCCGGCGTGGCGGTACGGGAAATCACGCGGGAAGCGTGAGTAGCGAGGACTGGGACCGGCTGGCCGAGACCCCAAAGTCCCTCCACATCGACCAACGGTCTGACCAAGTGGTGGTTATCGACGACTCTGATCGCGCCCAGACCTTCTACCCTGACGGGAAAAAGCGCGAGGATCAGGATGCGAGCGGCAAGAAGGTATCAACCAAAAGCGAATGGCAAGGAGACGTTCTGGTTGCTGAGACCAACCTAAGCCACTCGACCAAACTGACGCAAACCTTCCGCGCGAGCGAGGATGGCAAACAGCTTTATGTCGTATCTCGATTGGAAGCCCCGTCCCTGCAAGGCCCTGTCAGCATTAGGCGCGTGTTTAATTTGACGAACGCGACGGCCCAGTCGAAGCCGGCATCACATTAGCCTGGGTTGATTCCGGTCATCATGCACGTACGATGCAAACTTCGCCAAAACGGAACGGCTGTAGGAATCGAAAAGTGCGCATCCAGCGTCGCCAAAAGATTGCTGCACAATGCGATTCGTCCCACTCTCAGCGGCCCACAACGATTGCCCAGGCTTCCTTCAGCGCATCGGGCAAACTGTAGATGTCCATGGCCGTGATCAGGAGAGCACTTCCCCAGCCGGTGATCAACAGGAACCACCCGTTCCGCCATTTTCCCATCCGCTTGCGCGAGCTGGTGAAGTGCAGCAATGGGAACATGGCAAAGGGTAATTGTATGCACAACACAACCTGGCTTAGGTTGACCAGATCGGTCACACTGCCATTGCCGCGGACGCTGATGATCAGGATCGCTGGCAGGACGGCGAGCAGCCGGGTGGTCAACCGCCGCAACCATGGGCGAATACGCCAGTGCATGAACCCTT
>Ga0326728_10009568_pt1 | contig 23247 bp, 24 predicted proteins | sample MB3enrmetagenome_FD_207602 | JGI IMG/M metagenome (GOLD analysis project Ga0326728, IMG submission 207602) | Lab enriched peat soil microbial communities from McLean, Ithaca, NY, United States - MB31MN | ecosystem: Environmental > Terrestrial > Soil > Wetlands > Peat | place: USA: New York... | reverse complement strand
AATAATATACATGCTGTATATACCGAGATCGCAAACGCTGTTGGCATGGAAGCCGTTGCACCTAGAAGAATGAGAGATATACTCACAGAACTCGATCAACTGGGAGTAATCGATGTTGAAAATGTAAACAAGGGACGAAAAGGAAGAAAGAAATTAGTTACTGCGATAAATTCAAAAGAGGCACTTGTAGGGGTGCTTCTTGCAGACTATAAACTATCCGGGATTGCCAATGATGATCCTAGTGTGTTTATAAGAAGAATTTAATAGGCTCACACAGCCAGTTTTCATCTTGATTTCTTAAAATTTCCGTACGATATTTATAAAAGTAATAGTATATATAATTTATCATTATTTAATCAAATTTACAGTCTTCTTTGAAATGGTGTACACACACAAAACCTAGCCGATCCTACAACGAGTTTCCTTCGGCACTCGGGTGTGTGAGTACTCTTGTAACTTGAATAAAAGTTCCTTACGCAACCACAGGTTCCGTTGCAAAAAAAAACATTTTCGCAGTTTGATACTATAATTTTTACCTTTGTGTACCTTTATACTGGTGATGAGAATGATATACTGATTTTGCACCACAACCCTTTTGATTGTTGATTGTTATAACACATTTAACTTTTTATATAAATCAATGCAGTTGTGTACTTATATTTGTTAGCTTCTTAATCATCGATTCATTTCTGATCAAAATCCGATCTATAGTCGTAAATATAAACAATGTATAAGCCACGGAATGCTCGTGGCAAGGTTCTCATTTGACGGCAATGGTAAGCATGGTAACCACCATAAAATCGATTACAGAGTCGCTAAAAGATTTGGGTTTTCAAAACAGAAGTGGACTTAGGTCGGATGTTTAGATGTTATGGTGGCTTTTATGATCGTGGGAAAAACCATAGTATGGAGCTTCATCATGGTAGAGATCATAACAGATAACAAGATGGTGTCCATGAAATATTTGGCTGCAGTTATTTTGTTTGATGATGTTTAGTTAAGATTGACTTTTTATGTGGATGTTTTAGTATATTTCAGTTTCATTAGACACTTTAATTGAATAACTTAAATTCATTTTGGGATCTATGTAGTAATTTATGGCTGAACTTGGCAAATTTATGAATATAAACAAGTAAGTTTTTATGAAACCTAATTAACCGTCTAACAATCAAATAGCAGATAGCCAATCAGATAATTTTAGAAAGTCAAATTTGCGCACTTGAACCAAGTTCATAGTTCATTTACCATGAAAAAAAGATTCGAATCGACAAACAAACACCCCTAAAGTAATACTAATTTTAATAACAAAGGAGTGAAACTAATGTTGAAACAGTCATTTAGTAAAGCAAAAAAAGTATTGACTATTTTGCTAGCAGTTCTTTTTGTAGCATCATTAACTGTTGGAGCAGCAGGTGCATGCTCGCATGGACATCATCATAGTTGTGGCAGTTGCAGCAGTTATGGCAGCCCCCGCTCTCACACTTGCGGATGTTCCCACTCTCATACCTGTGGATGCTCCCACTGTCGCTGTAACGACGATGATGCTTGTGAAAATGATGACTAATTAAAAGTTAAATCATTTGCAAATATTGAAAAAGCATCTTAAGTATAATTTCTAAAATATATCTCTAAATGTATAGTAATTAATCCTTCCACATATTTTATAACACTTGAAAAGTAATAGTCTTATAGCCCTATATACAATCGCGTTTCTTCTCATATGCACAAAAAATACTATTTATAGTCATATATTTTATTAAAAATTTTGCTTTTGGAACTAGTTGACTATATGATGCTTATGCTATGCATTTGCCGATGAAACGTGGATTAAAATGAAGAAGAAGGAAATGAAAAGAAGGAGATCATAAAATGTTAAAACAAATCAAAAAGTCGCTAGGTATTTTGCTATTAGTTTGTTTTTTAATGTCCGTGGCCGCTGCAGCAGTAAGCGCAGGACCAGTTGTGGTTAAGGAGAAAAAAACAATCGTAGTTGTAGTGAAAGATGAAAAGACTAAAATCTTCAAGCACCCCCATTCTCACGCATGTGTTGGCTCCAAATGCCATAAATGTAGTCATGGTAATTGCTGCAACGGAATCTCTTGTCATCAATGTAGCAGCAGCGGCGAAACCGTCTGTCCATGTCATACCTGTAGCCACGGTCAATGCTGCAATGGAGTCTCTTGTCACACATGTAGCAGCAATGGCGAAACCGTCTGTGAAAACTAATTGTTGACTAATTAAGAGTTAATTCATGTGCTAAACCGTTTAGATGCATGAAAAATACCAGTTTACATTGAGAAAAGTATTGTGTATTCCATTGCGAGAATACACTGGTATACATTGCGTGGCGCATACCATAGGCTATTTGCTTGCAACGTATACCATATCTGTTTAATTTCAAGTTCTATTTCAATTTCTCTGTTTTGAATGATTTTTTCCCTGTTTTATGGTGTTTGGAGTGATTTTTATGTTTATGTTTGCTTAAATGAGCTTTAGCCTTGTGGCCATTAGATTCTGAATTTTGTGTTTCTATTGCGCCAGATGGTTCGCTACTATACCCACCATTTTTAGGCCCACTATTGTTATCTCTGTCATTGGTTGGATGCTTATAGAAAACTATCGCAACTGTTTGTGGTGAAATTACTGGTTGGTTATTGAATGAACCTGTTGCAGACGCTAAATTGGTTACAGAACCTGTATTAATGTCGGAGTCTGTTATTTTGTAAGTGGTTGTTCCTGTAATGCTTGAACCTGGACTAAGGATATCACTGCTTTGTACAGATATTATATCAGTCTTAAATAAACCAATATACATAACTAAAATAAAGTATAATAATTATTGCTAAAACAAGTATGTCTATTAACTACAAAAAATTATTTAGCAATACAGAAGCAAATGTTAAATTTAAAAGAGTATCTGCCAAAAACCAGTCATTGAATGCAGATATTTTTATAAAATATATGTATTATTTGATTAAAAATAACCTATTATTTAGGCTAAAATGGCAAAAATACAAGGTTTTTATCACAAAACTGTGCATCATGAAATCTAAAAACAAAAGTTTGTTATCATACTCGTAATTCTTAGCCTATTGTATATTACTAAATTATAGTGTCTAAGAAGGTTTGCGGGGGTGATCTTCAAAATATCTGACTACAGTAAAAAGTGCTGAGATTGCTGGAAAAATCGATGAGAGTCCTGTAAAAATTAATGCTGATCTAATCTGGTCTAATATAATAAGAATGAAAACAATGATTGGAAATGAGATGAGACTTATTATTAAGATAAGACAAATTAATTTTAATAGAATAGTAATGTTTTCTTTTTTAAAAAAATAAATTTTTAGGCAAGATTTATAATGGGTACACTTTTAAATAATATTTACTAACTATATTTTATACATTATTGATTAAATTAAAAGGTGTAACTCATGTATACTATAGAAGATCCGATGAAATCAAATAGAAAATTAGTATTAACGATTGTCGTCTCGGTGTGCGTTATCGCGCTCTTTGGCGTCATCCAAATCGCTGAAGCCCAGGAGACCACAAATGTTAACGGCCCCGTTGTCAATCCCTACTTGGCATCTCCACTTTATGCCATCCTGCATTTTGACTCTTCCCAGAGCGACTCTACACCCTATGGGCCTCCTCGCGATTTTTTTACTGTAAACCCAACGACGGAACCAATTGTCTATGGCGGCCTAATAAACCTCATGACTTTGGCCTCCACTAACAAGAACTACATGTGGGCAGTCGGCAGCAATCGCGTAAGCTACGTTAATAAGGCCAACAACAAGTGGAATGAAGTGGCAAGATATCCGGCACTTGCAGATGCGTCAAATGGGACATTACCAGATGTTCCTGATGAAAATTTCCGTACCTTCGGCGAGTCGTCTGCAGTGGGAATGAACACAACATCGATGGATAATTACTTGAAAAGCCTTTTCGGCGAAAATTACGGAAACAATTACAGCTTCGGGAGTGGGAAGTACTCGGTAGTCGATAAAGATAACGTACTCTATACCAATTATGGAACTAACATCTATGCATTCGCATTAAGCGATCCGAACAACCCATCTGCAGGCATAACTACACGCTACATAATACAAGACGTGGTCGATAAGATCCAGGGTGTCGATCATCCGAATAACGCAAGTTTATTTGGCCTTTCCATGACCTACGACGGGCATATTATTCTAACTTTTAGCAACGGAGTTGCAGTTATCGACCGCGACCTCAACACTTCCTCTGCATCATTCTACCGGTTTGCGGATGATGAGTACGTTAGCAACTCAATTGCAGTAGATGAAAACAATGGCATATATGTGGCAAGCAATACTGTCATGCACAAGCTTGTCTGGACCGGTACAACTCTTTCCGGCAATGAAGCTGATGGTTATGGTGCATGGTCGTGCCCATACACCCATTCGGAACAACCTCCTATCATCAAAGTTGGGAATGGAACTGGGTCCACACCCACGCTCATGGGGTTCGGCAATGATCCGGATAAGCTTGTGGTCATAACCGATGGTGCCAAAGATATGAATCTTGTGGCATTCTGGCGCAACAACATCACCCTGGGATCCAACCGCATCGCGGGTCAGATTCCGGTAACTTGCGGTTTATCACCCCTTCCTGAATGGATACAGTCGGAGCAGTCCGTAGTCGTACATGGATACGGGGCTTTTGTTGTGAATAACATTCCGGAAACCGTCAGCTCTGACCTTTTGGGCCAAAACAAGGTTCTTCAGGTCTCGCTCATGGGCCCGGCATATCCGACCTGTCATGGCGCTGAGCGCTTCCAATGGAACCAATCAACGCATGCATGGTCTTCCATATGGGCACGATCAGATGTCTCATCGACAAGCATGATTCCGGTCAACAGCCAGTCGGGTAATATGGCCCTCATAAATGGTTATAATAATTCAACCGGCTGGGAAGTGCTCGGACTGGATTGGAATAATGGCACAACCGTCCATCAGACGATCTTCGGCAATAAGAACTTCGGAAACGGAGCATATGCAATTCTGGAATATTTGGAAAATGAAGATCTGATTTTCAATTCGATCGTGGGCCCAATTTGTATACATTATGACATACATCCAAGTTTGAAGATAGAAAATTCAGTAGATCCAAAAACTTATTTCAAAGTAGGAGATCTTCTAGATTACGACTATACTGTAACCAATACAGGGGATGTGGATATTGAAGGACCTATAACTGTTAAAGACAATTTGTTTGGATCAAAGCAAATCAGTTCAAATGGGCTTGCACCTGGTCAAAGTGTTACAGGAACAGCTAGCCATTTAGTAACACCGCCAGACATTTATGCTGGTTTTAAGTCCAATTCAGCGTATGTAACAGGTTCATTTGCTAACAAAGAAGTAACTTCAGACTCTGATACCGCAACATCTAGATTTTTTGGGCCTACCATGAATCTATATCCCGCTTAAAAGAATAATTAAGTCGGATTAAAAAAGATTGCAAAATATCTATATAATATATCTCTATCACAGAACTCTAAACTAGTTTAAAATAGAGATGCCATTATATAGATTATATTTTTTGAGAAAGTTTTTTGCAGCTCGTTTAATTAATTTGTTGAGCTGATCTTAAAACAAATTGGGCATTGTACCCAAAGTTCTGCAAATTCTTATTGGCTCTATTTCTGTTTCTTTTCCTTATCACAAAAATTTAGTTCTGTATCAACTAACTGGAATGAAATTACCATATTAGAAAGATATTTTCTGCAGCGATGTACCTAAGTTTTGCAAAATCTTTCTTCTCTGCTTTTTGCCACTAAAAAAATAGGACTTATCGTTTTGATGATATGGAAAAAAATAAGAAACAGAATATTTGTCCGTAAACTATTGACTTTGTCTTAATTTCAAAGAAGGGCAAAATGCTAATTACTGTTGAAAGCTAAAAAAGAAATAAGGCAATATGTATAACCTTATGAGATGCCATTATTGCCCTGAAAATTAAGTAACCAATCCATTTAAATTTTACATGGAAATTACATCTCACAATATGAGGTTAACAACAATAAAAAAAATATTTATATATTTTTGAGATGATCAACCCGATGCTTTGAAACCTCTTTCCCAATTGTTTAACTCATTCTGCCAACAGACTGCACAATTCCTGTTTTTCATTGGGAAGAAAAAGCTACAGAGTCAGTAAATTTTATAGAACTTTTGGTACACTACCCAAAATTTGTATTGCAAAACCAATTAATGTAATTAATGAAGCAGTATTTTGCAGTAACTTATTTGATTTCGATTGCTTTAATTAATTTAATTTATCATCAAATTCCGAAATATCACTTTTATTAGGAAGATTATTAATTGAAATTTCTATTTCATCCAAGAGTTCTAATATATAGTCATTTAAATCATTTAGTTTCTCAGCTTGGATGAAGTTCGATTTTTCGATAGAAAATGCATTTAGATGTTTTATTTCATTCAGTTTTTCCAATTCTTATTTTATAGCATCGAGATTTGAGATAACGTTATACGAGTTCAGTTCGGATTTGAAAATATCAAAGCTTATATAATTTAACTTAGCTTCATAATATTTTCTAAGTAATGTACCTACTTTTACGTTTTTACCAATGTCAAAAATTATCTAATTAGTTTAAGCATGTTAGAACTTCTCTTTTTTGTAACAACTGCTCTTGGTTTTATACTTTAGGAGTCCGTTTTGTTTTCCTAGTGCTACTCTCTTGATTATGAGTTTTAGAATTTTCGTAGGTTAATTGAGACCCTTTCTACCTAATTTTGGATACTAAAGTAAATTAGAAATAGATTGAAGACATTAAAATGGAGCGGAGAATGCGTTTCATGACGGGCTACCATACCAAGAAGGTAATATAATCTAAGGTGATGCAAGATGCAAAGTAATTATAATAGTCCGCCAGAATTAATCGTAGATCCTCCCTTAAATTTACTATTCAGGGGAGTGATTCGTTGATCGCTGGATACAACTCCGAGATGTCTAAAGAGGAAAAAATTTCTCAGCTTAAGATGCTGATCAACGATCCTGAATTGCAGTCTTTTATAGACGATTACACTGACCTGTTTTTACAATCAGAACGAGGAGAAACAATTTTAATAAACTTCTTTCTTAAAATGTTAAAAAGTACACAACTTTTACAGCGTGCAGAGCTTGTTGAATCTTTTACCGGGCTTGATGTAGATCAACATTGTGTAGGCGAAGATTGGGAATGGGAAGACATGACCCCGGCTGAAAGACGAATGTATCCAGAGAAAAAGAAAACTGTAATACAATCTCTTCAAGCTCAACTCCAACAAATGAATAATCGAATTGAAGATGCATCCATCCCCGTTCTGAAGGAAACCGTTTTGATTGCTGGAAATGAGACAGAAATACGAGCTCGACTTTTACGAAATCGCTTACCAGAAGTAGAATATCGGAACGGAATGAGATTCATGAATTCACAAGAAGTCCAAAAATTCTTACTTCAGGAAGTTCCCATAGAACATCGGACAAAACATTCCGCCGCTCGAAAGATCGCATATGATGTGATGAAAAAAGCTCATGAAATGTTTCCTGAAATATTGCAACTTCATAAAAATAAAAAGGGATTGAATGTAATTAAATTTTTCGAAAATCATAATTAGTCCCAATGTTACCATGTGGTAACACTAGCGTTACTGACAGTTACCAGTAGCTAACGCAAAAAACTGATCAAATTGAATGATATGTAAGAACAAATAAAAATGATTTCAAAATAAGGTTGAATCCTTCCAAAAAATGTTTTATAAACATTGAAATTATAGATATAATTTAACACAAATAGAGTGGAATTTAACACGATTTCATGTCTATAATCGGTAATTATTGCGTAATTAGATTCCGTTTCTTTGCGCTACCGTTACTAATTGGTAACGCTAGTTACATTAAAGCACAGTTAAAAATATTTTCACTTTCCTATGGATTCTAGGCTACATTTTGTGGTTCCGTTGCAAAAAATCTGGCTATTTGTACAAAATAAGTGAAAACCTTCACAACTAAGAAAGTTAATTATTCTCATCACCCAAAGAATTAGCACAGGAAGGTAACTACTATAACCTCAAAGTGAAAGAAGAAAATTTTTGCAACACAACCTAAAAGATTATTTTCAAGCCTCTATTTTTGATTCCCCCTTATAAATGGTTTATAAGCAAATCGATAAAAAGTTGGTTAATCAAAACCCTTTCAAAACCATTTATAATCTGATAGATCATGAAGATAAAGATTATAGTTGGAAGCATTGAAGCTTTTGCCACGTTAAATAACACAAGAACAGCCTCTTCTGTAGTTAATTCCTTGCCTTTTGATTCTGTTGCACACCGCTGGGGCGAGGAGATTTATTTTGAAGTACCTCTAGAGCTTGAACTTGAGAATGGAAAAGAAGTGCTTGAAATTGGAGAGATTGCCTACTGGCCGACGGGAAAAAGTATGTGCATCTTTTTTGGCCCTACTCCTTCAAGCAGAGGCAATGAGATCAGGGCATATAGCGCAGTGAGCGTATTTGGTGAGGTAACAGGAGATGCAGGGGTTTTTAGAGCCATGAAAGAAGGAGAACGAATCCGAGTTGAAGTTGCAGATTAATTATGCAAAGCAACGAAATAACATGATAGTTTCTATTACGATCCCCGTGTGTGCAGGTACTTTTTAGTTCGCTTATTTAACAATTTTAGCTGTTAGAATAAGCATTCTATCATTTAACGTTATTTTTTGTAACATGTTCAGAGAAACTTGTTTTTTACATGTAATCCACAGTTTTTAAAACAAAAGCTATGCATAAATGGGAAACATTGTACTTAGGGTTCTCTTGCGAAAATAATATTTCTACAGCTTGAGACTATAATTCTTACTTTGTGTAGGCAAGGTAGGGCAATCAATACGAAATCTAGAATCTATTTTGATTTCATCTCTTTTTAAATTTTCTGAAATTTCGATAAACCAACAATTGAAAAAACTAGAAACATTTATAATATGTAAGACAAGTGTAATCAACACGCAATACTTAAAAAAAGTCAGTGATTGCCAGAATCCCTATTGAGTTGTATGACAAATGTAATCAGCAATATGAGACCATGAATGACGCAATTAAATGCTGGCTTGAGATGTTATGTAATCAAAGTGAGGCAATTTGTAAGACAAATGTAATCAATATGAAATATAGAATTTATTTCGACTTTATTTCTTTTCAAATTTTCTGTAATTTTGATAAACCAACAAGTAAACAAACCAAAAACATTTATAATATGTAAGACAAGCGTAATCAACATGCTACAAGTGAAAAAGTCAGTAACTGCAAGAATTCCTATTGAGTTGTATGACAAATGTAATCAGCAATATGAGAACATGACTGATGCAATAATTGCTGGCTTAGAGATGTTATGTAATCAAAGTGAGTCAATTTGTAAGACAGATGTAATCAACATCAATAATTTAAATGCAGAGCTTGGAGAGAAAACAGCAAGAATACAAGATTTACATGATCGCAATGTAACTTTAGAAAAAGAACTTGAAAGGTTTAAAAACAAGGAAGCTGGAAATAAAGAAATATTACATTCTTACGAAGCTCGACTCGAAGAGAAAAACTTTAGAATTATAGATTTACAAGCTCATAATGATATACTTAAAAAAGAGCTCGAAACCTTACAGAATATGCACACCAATTATATGTTGCAAGTTCAAACAATAATTAATCAAAGGGTTATTGAAGCGCCTGGAACAAAAAAACCCTGGTGGCGATTTTGGTAATTCCAATTACAATTCTCCAGCCATAGATAACTTATTTAGAATTTCATTCCTAATTGCGCCGGTGTCCTTAACTATTATCTCAACATTCGCATTCATGTTCTTTGATACAACATTCGTTTTTCTGTATACTCTTCTGCCAAATTCTTCGGGGAATCTTCTTTCCAATATAAACATGCAAACTTGGCAATTTCCAGCTTCTGCAGCATTATTCAATCGCTCAAGAAGTTTCCTTGCCCCCTTCCGCATTGCATTTTTTTATATGCTGTGCAAACTGGTAATATTTCCCAGATGTTGAATTTTTTCCCCGCTGTAGCCATTGATTTAGTGTCTGGTATGTGATTCCTGCAGATTCAGCAGCGAGAGAATAAGTCAATCCAAGCGATACACCTTCACCGATTCTTTGTTGAATTTCAGGATTTAATTTACAAGGTCTAGCCATGTTAACACCGTTTTTTATTTAACGTAGTTAATATAAGTAAATCTTGTATTAAACGTTTCTTTAGTTCTTTTATGCACTAAGGCGGGGTTTAACCAATCAAATCTAAGCCATTGTAAGACAGTTAAAGACGTTTTCTAAGTAGGGCAATGTTTTACCAAACTCTCACTAAAAGTCTCACCTGTAGCCTGAGAATAAGTCATTTCAAATCCCCATGATATAAATCCAGTAGAACAGTAACCACCTTTAATATATTTTTCATATATTTTTATTACTTTAAAACAATATAAGTTAAGTATATTTATTTGGTAAAAATTTGATGAACCGTGGCGTATGATAAATATAAAGGAAAAGTAATCGATCGTGGGGTGATATGTGGCATTTTCAAGAGTGAATTAGGATATATCACCTTGGACGAATTATATGTCTGTTGTAGGGCCTGAAATTAAATCACTTATTAGCTGGTGTGGGAAGACTTACCCATACTATTTTAAAAGAGAAGGAAGAGAACAACACTGCTGAACTGATTCATGTAATTTAACATTATGGACTAATAAAATGTATAAATATGGGCGAATTCAATCGTCTAAACATCCCAGATGAAACTCATAGGATCAGCCGAATTATTATGAAAAGATATCTTGCAGATTTTTCTCCAACTTCATTACTCATTCTATCTCAAAAACTTCCCATATCACTGTAACTCTAGGACTTTTTCCACGTTCACGGATTGATGTTGTTATCATTCCCAAATCTACTAATTCTTTTAATGCCCTTGTGAAGGATCTTTTATTAACACCAAAAATATTGTTTGCTGTAGAACTGGAAATAACAAGATCTATTTTTGTTTGCTTTAAACCTTTGACATACCAGATATACAAAGCTAATTTAGCAACATTTACATTACCTTGAAGTAGCAAAGCTTTCTGAATCCAAGGAAGTGGAGTACTGGGTATAAAATGATGTTTGAGTTTTTTCTTAGTTAACATATTATCTACCCATAAAATATTAAATACTGAGATATCTAAAAATAATTAATAGGACGGAGTAGAATCTATGGCTATTTAAATAGTCACAGATTCCGATGTAAATAGTCATAAATTCCTATGTTGTGTTTATCAAACATCAGTTGTTATATTTCGGCGTTTATTTCTTCTACAATTCTGAGGATCTTATTCCAAGTTTCAACTCCCCTAGAGTCAGAGTATCTTTCAGGATATTTGATAACATCAGCTTCCGTTTTTATCCGATTTCCTACTCCTAGAATAATTTCAGAAGCTTCACTCATTAATTTTTGAGTTAATTTTATATTCTCTTCCGCCTTTTCTTCATCACACTCAATGAGTATAGCATCATGTACAGGAGCAAGAATCTTAATATTATGCTCCATTAAAAGAATACAAGCAACTCGAAGAATTTCTGCACCTGTAGCTTGTGACTGGAAATTGTTAATTGTTCTCATTTCTTTTTTATCGTGTCCAAAAACATATAATTGCCACCCAAAGCAAGTATCTATCCTTTTGAGCAGAAGTGCAGAATTTAGAACATGATCACACCAAGACCAGTAAGTTTTAAAGACTCTCCTATGATGCTGCAAGAGTTCTTTCGCATAAGAATTAGATTTCGCAATCCTTAATGCTAGACTCTCTTTTCCCATTCCATACTGAACACCGAGAACATATGCCTTATACAAATCTCTGACTGTTTTATGAGTAGCTTTTGTAGCATCTTGTGGAACTGCTCCAGCTTGTTTTGCGAAGGCAATATAGGGATCTCCAGACTCGTAGGCTGCTTTCATTTCAGAGTCGTTGGAATGTACTGCTGCAATAAAAAACTCCTGCTGTGAATAATCAACATAAGCTAGCACTTTTCCTTTCTCTGGTTTTATCAAGCTTCTCAACCATACTGCAGGACCAAAAATAAATTTAGACGTGCTAGGAGCATTTCTCCCCGTTTTTGTGGAGAATGGAGAAAGTAAGCAACGATTTCTACCATCAGACTCAACTGAAATTTCTGAAAGTCGGAGTTTACCCAAGATGTACCGAAGATCTCTCAAACCTTGAAGCCGTGGATATGAAACAACCATTTCCTTGAAAGTTTCATCGTTCAATTCAAGGTTACCTTTTTCTGTCCTTACCCAAGAAATATTATTATTGATTAAATATTGCTCAAATTTGTTTATCTTAAAAGTTGTTCCTTCATAAACGCCATAATCCTTATCTATTTCCTTAATAAGTATTTTTTGAATCTCAGGCCAATTTTCTTTGAAACTCGTTAAAGTCTCAATGTCAATGGGAATCCCATTATGCTCCATTAATGCTATGGCTTCCATGAATTTGCCGCGGAATAGTGCGGTGGGTAAATAAAAATCGTTTAATGATGCTATTTTTTTAAATAATTCTGCTGTTTCAAAAACATCAGATTCACAATATTTCATAATAAATTCTTTTTCATCTTCTGAATATGGAGCACCTTGTAATATTCTATCCCTTGCTTGCTCTTTTTCAGATTCCGCTATTGCATTAATGCCAAATATTTTGCATGCTCCAAGCAATCCCTTAGAAATCCCTGGTATCCCATTAGTCAGCCTTCTATATTCTGGATAAAGATCTACCACATTAGTAGGTAAAGGCTAATTTAATGCAAGATGGCAGCCCCATTCAGCAGAGCTGTAATAGGCGACAAAAAGATCTTTTTCTCCCGTGGAATATGGAGAATTTATTGAGAGTGGATCTTTACCTTCGAGCCAAATCCTGTTTGTCTCACCCGATATAATTTCATGAGAAACTAAACAGACTGGCGAAGGTCTTTCTCCAGGGTTAGCAATAAACTCAAAATCCATGACATAAATTCGATCAAAAAAATTGGTGAGCAATCAAAGCTCACCTCTCAATCTCTTTAGAACAGGATGGTCGTACGATTCAATTAAGTTGTTTTTAAATGCAACTTCCATCGCTTTTTCCATTGTTTTTGGCTCTTCCGGCCAAATAGGTTAAGGGAGCTTGCTTACTGCTTCAGTGATATCATAGCTACTCAATGCCTTGTTGGCCTGGATCTTTATCCATTTAGATTCAGCAATATCATACGCAATTCTTCTAGACCGATTGTACTCGTTATCCTTGCCATCCACATCAGGGAATGGGATATCTGACAAAAACAAAATCTGTCCGGTGAAGGTAATGCCGGTGTATATAGTCACAGGTTTTAGTTTCCCTGTTGCGATAACTTCTGGTACCAGTTCAGGGTGAATTAGACACTTTTCTTCCTCACCCTCTTTCAAATCCAGGAGATAAGTTTGGAATGTCCACTCCATCTCAGATCTGATTCGGAAAAAATCAAGGCCAGATCTAGGTTTTCTTACTGGAATTGTCGTCACCAGTTTCTTTGTAGTGATCCCCTGTTCAAATGTAGGAGGCAACTTCAATTTGTTGAAATCAAAGCCCACTTAGATACCCCTTCTTTCCGTTGTTCGCACTGCCATTTGTTTAGCTTGTGAAAGTCCTGAAAATGGGTAATTCCGGCTTTAGGGTACTCTAACGAAATATAGTCTCAAAAATTAAATGAAAGCATTTTCATGCCTCCATTTCTTGACAGCCTAAACTGGATATGAGCTCTTCATCTAACAAACTTTCATCGAAATCTAGCCCACTTTCATTGCAATGGAACGTACATTTCTCGTAGTCTAAAACACGTTTCAAACTTGCTATCAACAGTTTTAACTCTTTTTTTGACAGCAACTTCAGTGCTTTATGCCTTTCAGGCTCAATATGTGCTATCACAAAAGACAATTGCGCTTTTAGCATCTTCCATTGAGAAAAATGTGATTCTACGCTGCGCATTAAAAGAACATTGGATGTTTCAGTTATGTATATTTCTGGCTCAACATATCCTTCTTCATATAGTACATAATTTATAACATCATCTATGTGACTAATAATTTTATTTATGTGTCTTTCTGGCTGTACAACCATTTGTTTTATGATTTCGTTACTTAATCTCATTAAATTACCTCGTAATTATTAAGATGGAAATTAAGAGCCAATAACGCCAAAATCACCGATTTTAGATATAATTCCGCAAATAGTTAGTTCGATAAATTTATTATTCAGAAAGGACTATTAGATCTTGAAAGCTGATCGTCATTTCTGAATTAAATCGATGATTTTGACGCTTTGAAACTACTCCAATAGTTTTCAAGGCTCTCAATCTTCTTCTTTTATATTTGACTCTGGGCATCCCTCTGAGCAGGTGCTATTCTCAGACTATTGTCTTCGTTTGTTTCGATGCTCAGTACTGATCCTTTTCCCACACCCACACTGTTAATCCATGCTGGAGGAAGGGGGAGGATATAAGACGTTTTGCCTTTCTGCAACTTACACGATCTAAATTTTATGACGATTTTTTTCACCTCCATTTAACAAAATTTTGAATAATTTCAGTTCTTAGCTATGGGTTTATTATATAAATCAACCAAACTGTTGAATAGAATGATCCTTAAGATCTTTCTATAGATAGATATATAATAACCTATATATGTACTTTTGCTTTTTTTGATATCATGATTGTATACTATTGACATTGAATATGTTATTAAAGTATGTTTGTTGCATATATTTAAATACTTCTGGATTCTATGATAGCCTATGGCTGAGAAAAGACGTTACCACTTTAATATAGGTGAAGTAAAATCTGGAATCATTGAATTCATTCTGAGACATAAAGGACTGATCAAAGAACCTTTTATTCGAAGAAGTTTGCAGGAAAAATATGACAAAATTGATCAAGGGACCGTTAACAGGCATTTGCATGATTTATATAAACTGGGTTGCATTAATTTAATGCCACCCAGTAAAGAAACAACTCGATCAAACAGATGGAGTATATCAACACTTCAACAATTAGAGAATATTAGGAAGCATTTTCCAATTATGCAATTAAACAGGTATGAAAAATCTTTGGATATAATCAGCCGATACCATCTTTATTTCATAAATCCTGTTTGTAATATAATCTTCCGCGTACAGTTGTTACTATCTACATCATTTTTTGACTTATGCATAAAAAACGATGGTGAAAAACTTTATTCGAAAGCGTATGAAATTTACAGGTTCGGAAGGGGCTTTGAAGATAATGTGGTGATCCAAAACTACATCGATGATATTTATGCTGACTTGAGAAACAGAATTTTCAAAAATTCTAACTTTTTACTGTGTGCTTGGAACAAACAGCCGAATTCATTAAAAACCGGTGCTTATCCAGATCCATCAAAGTATATTTTGGATATTGAGATATCGGAAGAAACATTTAAGCACATGTTAGATATAAGAAATTTTTCACCTAAAAAAAGTCAAGGAGAAGTGCATGGCAGGAACCTTGTAGAAAAAATCTCTATCCAAATATCTGCAGAAATATTCCGAAATTCATTAAAAGAAATATTTGAAGATTCTCCGATAAATGCACGAAAACTATATTCGAATATAAGTAATGATATCTTTAATAAAATAGTAGAAGAAGATCCACAGAAATTATATCAAAAAATTGCGAAAATAAATGATTATCAACTAGAAATTCTTGATAAGACTCCATCTATTATTTTTGAACATTGCTTTGAAGCTGATATCTTAGATAACACTGTTTCTGACGAAGAAAAAGAATTTGTGAAAAGAAAAAAAAGTTCAGTGCAAAAAGATAGCTATGGCATCATGAGCTATGATGAATGGTATTTCAGATCAAAAATCGATGCTTCTGGTGATGGAGATACAATGAATGAACGTACAGCTTATGACGATTTATATGATGAATATTTAATAAAATATATGATTCCATGTATTGAAGCTTCCTGAGCTTTAGGAATTCTGTCTATTTTTCCTGAAGAATTATGCATAGATTTTGCTATAAAACCTATGCATAATATTTTAAGATGTGTTGTAAGAAAAATATTTATAAAGTAAGAAAACAATTACTGTTTTGTAGAACATATCTAAAAACCTCCTACAGTAAACCAGGTACTGTTGATGTGTGCATCGTCAACAGTATCTCCTCTCCAATTCATTATGAATTTTGATTTCCATAAAAGTTAATTTTGCAACGCTCAGACTCATATCCCAAGTTCCATCATATTGCGATTGAACATGGGTTGGATAACCTTTTTGCCGTGTTGTTTTTTAATCACCATTTTTTTAATAGATACAAAATAACCTTTATTCATATCCCTATGGAGCTTTCTTATCGCCTATATAAGATGGCATGGACCATTTCCAATCCCAATAACTAACATTATCATACTGAGTAGTGCTATGAGATTCTGAAGAAAATCCTGAAGAAGACCCCGAAGAAATATGAGCATCATAAACCGCAAATGATCCTGCTAAAAGGATTATTACCACCAAAACTCTCCCATTGATGTAGAAGTTTTCATACAAAACATATACATCTCATGGTTAAGGTAATTCAAACATTTGGACCAAAGCGATACAGCAGTTCAACCATTTTATCATGGATGCTCTAATCTATGTACCGCTTTCAATGCGGTTGCGTTGTTGTGGTTAAATTTTATTGCTTTATTGTAAGCAAAGATTGCTACCGCCTTATCGCCTTTAGCTTCGGCAATGATCCCCTTTGCACCCCAACCAACAGAATCGTTTGGATTAAGCACCAAGCCTTTATCTACATAACTTTCTGCGCCTGCATATTTACCTTGCATATACAACCCTAAGCCTTTCGAGATGTAGTAATTTGAATAATTCGGGTTTAATAAAAGTGCATGGTCAAATGCTGCGTCTGCTTCTTTTATTTTAAATTCTTGAGTTAAAGCCAGCCCTTTAAAATACCATGCTTCGGCATCTTGCGGATCTAAGCTAATTGCTCGATTAAAATTTGAGATAGCATCATCATATTGTGTGGAGTTAGCTAGACTAATTCCTTTTGTGACAAAAGCGTGGGATTCCGTTGATGCAGATACGATATCTACTAGTAGCAAAAGAGCTAGGGTAGTTATTCCATAAATTTTGAGCTTCCTATTTACCAAAAAACCACCAAATTTTATTTTTAAATATTACTCCCACCAGCAATGTCTATGCCATCTCCAGTGCATATGCCCGTTCCAATCATTCCAAATGTGACGCTTATGATGGCAAACATGGTCTCCATTCCAATGATGATGACGACTCCAATGACTATACAAATGATCTGCACTTACAGTCGACGCTAGTCCTGTTTCAAGTGATCGGAAACTATTCCAAAATGTATACGGGAATTGCTATCAATTCGCATTCTAGTAAAGTTACTCCATATACTTTATTATAGTTTTTATCTTTTGCAGTTTTTGTTTTCATTGAAATGCTATTACCATGTTACCATATGGCATATTTTCATATTCAGATATACGGGTAGCCGTATGTGGGACAAACTAATGCACCGTTCACATAATAGCATCCAGTTCCATAGCCCCAGCCGCCATAGCCACCATAGCCCCAGCCGCCATAGCCACCTCTACCACCATGACCACCATAATGTCCATGACCACCATGACCACCATGACCATGACCACGATGATCAGCACTAGCTGCAACAGCTGTCAACGATACTACAAACAGGACTACGAGCAAAATAGCCAGTCCCTTTTTCATACTAGATGATTGTTTCAACATTTATTTCACTCCGTTTATATTGTTTAAATTAATAAGAGAACTTCAATTAACATCTGATTTCAAAAAGTTGCTTATTGTGATATCCATGGTTGCATAAGCAAATATGCCTTGTAAGTCTTCTTGTGGATATCACCGAATACCACTAAAAACACTTTAGATACTTTTGATTAATTTTTTAATAGTTTTTGTGCTTCAGCTATCCATGATATATGTTGAATCTTTGCCTATTCAGCTATTCATAGGCGTATTGCTACCTTTAATAGGTATATTCTTTTCAGTTCCAGTTTTCATTGGTATATTCTTTTCAGTTCCAGTTTTCATTGGTATATTCTTTTCAGTTCCAGTTTTCATTGGTATATTCTTTTCAGCTCCAGTTTTCATTGGTATATTCTTTTCAATTCCAGTTTTCATTGGTATATTCTTTTCAGCTCCAGTTTTCATGGCCATTTTTTTACCTTTTCTGCCATTCATATTTGTGTGTTTGTGGTGGTGTTTGAAGAATTTAGTCTTCACATCTTTCATGATTATAATGGCTGTTTTCTTGTCTTTAACCACTACTGGTCCTGCGCTTACTGCTGCAGCTGTCACTGACATTAAAAAACAAACTGCTAGCAAAATACCGAGTGTCTTTTTCATTTGTTTTAACATCTTTTTATCTCCTTTTTTATCTACTTTTTTTATTTAATATCCGGGAGAAAATTATTTCCCGATCTACTCTTCGTTGGCAAATCAAATATATGAAGCATAGTTAGTATATATTTCAAACTGTTTTAATTATACTGATATTAGCCTACAAGTAGACATACACACAATATTATAATTAGTGTATAAGCTTACTTGCTGAAAGCTTTTGAATTAATAAAAATATTTTTTCGATAAAATAATCAATAATAAATCTTTAAATTCAAATTAAAGCTTCCTAATTTGTGATAATTCTTTTTAAAAGTAAAATAGAGTGAATATTTGCACAATACCAACATGGATAAAACCTAATTGAAGACTAAGACAGACATCTCGACAGATATCCCTTTTATAAGTAGCATGATCACCGTTATCATCACCGTTATCATCACCGTCGTGACCACTATTACAGTGATGTTTACTATCCGGACTATGGATTGGTATATAATCCTACTACTTTAATGTGGGACTGAAACTATGTATCCTTTGAAGAACAAAACATCATAGTACAACGTGTAGTGAACAAATATAATCCATTGTAACACAACCAATTATTAACAATACCCGCTGTATCAAACAGATCGCCTGAAGTATCTGATGAATTCTACCCTACTCATAGAGAAAAACTAACAATTTCAGCTTGGATGACTTCCCCCACGATAAATGGACAGCTTTGAGTAGAATTGCAGGATCAAATGACTCTGATTTAATTCTATCCCATCTCATGCATGCATAGATTTGGTATGAAAACTTCTACATCATCAAAACGATAAATCCTATTTTTTGTGGTGCACTAAGAAGGACATAGAATCAATGATTTTACAGAACTTTAAGCATAATGATGCAAAATATCTTTCAAATATGGTAATTTCATCCTTGTTAGTTGATACAGAACTAAATTTTCGTGATAAAGGAAATAGATTATGTCTATAATTAAAGAGTTGAGGCAACTTCATGAAAATAAAAAAGACATTTAAAGATTTTTAAGTTGATATGAATATTTACCTTTTAAAAGATGCGCATGCTCTTTACTAAGTGAATTGAGAAGCTCTGCATTTAATTTTGCATCATGAAGTGTTTTAACTTTAGAAAGTTGGTCAAATGTTAAGTAGTGAGCTTCTCTAAATTCAGCACCTTCAAGGTTCGCTCCTTCAAGATTAGCTCCTTTAAGATTAGCCCATCTAAAGTCAGCCCATCCAAGATTAACTTTCATAAGATCTGTCCATTCAAGGTTAGCTCCTGTCAAGTTAGTCCATACCAAGTAAGATTCCAAAAGATTTGCTCCTCTTAGCATAGCCCAATTAAGGTTCGCGCCTTCAAGGTTAGCTTCCCGAAAATTAGCTCCTTTAAAGTGGAATCCTTTTAGGTTAGCTTCTATAAATTCAGCCCCTATAAGATTAGGTCTCTTAAAGTTGCTCTCGTTAAGATTAATTCCTGTAAGGTTGGCTTTATTCATATTAATTTTTAGAATTTCCTGCATACCATAACTCCTTGCCTCTTCCACAAAATTTATGTTTTTTTTATTAACTAATAATTAAAATATAAATTGTGGGTAAGTATCTACATGTTAGCTCCTAATTATATATTTTTTGCACATATTCTATATTGTATAGTAAAAAAATATATTGTGAAAAAATATTTTATTACTACAAATGTTTCTTTATGATAAATTTTGAAAGCGAACAACAATTAAATATTAATTATTATATCACTATTCTTGGTGCCTTCAATTCATTCATCGTAAATAGAAAAATAGGGAAAAAAATAATTATATAGATCTGGCAGCGTACCAAAAGTTCTGTAAAGTGTAGTTAATTCTGAATCTTTTTCTTTTACTATAAAATTCTTTTAAAATGCTCAGATTATTTACAGTATGTCTTTTCTGATCTTTTTAATTATGTTAAAATTTATATATACTATTTGCTTAAAATAAGTTATTAGTATTAAATTATTGTTTTGCTTTAAAATATTTTATGGAAAAGTAAATTCTATTTAGAAACTAATTTTCATGAAATTAATTTAAAATAGCTGTGGTGACAAGAATAAATACCAAGTTACAACAAATTGATTATAAGGCTTTATATGCAATTTGTTAAGGCTTTATATGCAATTTGTTAAAACTGGCGATCAATAAATATTAAAATACTTGATCCGTTCTTGAAGTGTAAATTTAAAGAATATTATCGTTGAAAGGAGATTTTCAAGCATGCAAGAAGAAATGTGTGAAGAACATCCAATAATGCAGACTATAATGACTGAGATGTGGGAACTTCTGACTATAGAAGAGAGAAAGAAAGTTGCAGTAATGAGAATGGATATGATAATAAAATGGATGGAAGTAAAAATCCATGATATGGAAAAGATGATCGAGCTAAAAAAAGAAGCTATAGCTAATATGCAAAAAATTAAGGAAATGCTCAAATAATAAAAATAAGTTCAACCGAAGAACGACAATGGAATTACAAATTATCTGATATAGCGCGGTTTCATAACTATAGAAGTAGCCTTTCAAAGGCTAAAATTTTGATTTTTTTTGGGAAAATATTTCATATTAATTAAATCCAACTATTATAAGCTAAAGAATTATATGTACAATTTAAAATGCCAAATATCTATATTTCCCAACTTGATTAGTATACATTTAGGCAATCTTACTAAAGTTCTGTAAGATATTGTAGGTTCTTTATCTTTTGCTTTCATCAATTAAGTCATAAAGGAGTGAAATAAATGTTGAAAAAATCTTATAATGAAATGAAAAAGGTACTGGCTATTTTGCTGACAGTCCTTTTTGTATTATCAGTGACAGTGGCAGCAGTAAGCGCAGAACCTGTTATGGTTAAAGAGACGAAAATAGTGGCTATTGATAATGAAACTGGACAGGTAAAAGCTGCAGAAGGAATGGACATAGGTAATGCAAATGGAACAATAAAAGCTGTGGAAGGAGTAGCAGTAGATAATAAAACTGACGAAAACTAAGAATGACATGGTTATTAATAGCAAAATTGCTAAGTATATGTTTATAGCTCAGTGAAGGGAAAGCTGAAACACTGTTCCATATAATGTATGTAGTGAAGGCTCATAGCCAATATTATTATTTCCAAAGCTTCTGATTTTTAATTTTAGTTGATGCATAGTTTTTGTCGTAAAACCTATGAATTCCCTAAATTCCATCTAAATAAGAGTTGATTTACTAATAAAGTAAAACCCAGCTAAAAGTGACATTATTTATCCATTAATTTTAGCTAATCTATTTTGGGAATTCAACTTTTCTATCAGTAGCCATTAACGTTTCAGTTTCTTACATTTCCATTACCGTTTCCATTTCCTATGTTCCAGTTTCCATTACAGTTTCCGTTTCCTATGGTGTAAGCAGATGGTATCGCAACAAAGGTTGTGCCTAGCGGTACATCCCCTGTCAACGCACATACCGTTGAACCTGCTGGTCCTTGTGTCCTGTTGCACCCGTATCACCCTTAGGTCCCGCTGGTCCTTGTGATCCTGTAGCTCCCCGCGGTCCTGGTGGACAAATTATACACTTATCTATACACTTATCAGATGGCTCATCACCCGACTTATCAGTGTAGGTGTGAGCCCAGGAATGATCCCCACATCCATAACCACATTCATAGAATGGAAATGCGCCTGCGGTACTTACTAACATTAAAACAATAGCTGTTGCGACTAAAGCTATTTTATAAAATTTAGGTTTAATTACCATTTATTTACCCCCTTTTAGAGATGTTCTTCCGAAAATAAGACTAATATAATATTAAATAAAAAAATAAGATATATATTACCCAGAATTAATGATATTTATATATTAATTATTATATATGAGCATACTATTATACAGAATTTACCAGCTATTTTTCTATTTTGTGGGGCACAACCACTTTATAATGTAAAATTAGACGAAAAGTTATACTCATAATTAACAGAAAAGCATCCTGCTCTTTTTGAAAAACCTTAATAGATTCATTTTATGACCATACACTTGATCTAATTCTCAATAATGCATAGTTTTTGTGATATAATCTATGAATTTTCTAAATGCCATCAGTAACAAGAAAACATTACTGATCCATTACTCATGGAGCTTAGGGACTCATAGAGCATATGGAGCTCGTGGAACTTCTGGAACTAATTAAACAAAATAACAGTTGTAAATAGAAAAATAAGAAATAATAATTATGTAGTTAGTGGGATGATAAGTTTGGGTATACAACGCTAGACTAGTAGTTGTCATCGTCTAATTTCAATATCAATGACCACCTAATTCATGTTTATCTTATTCATTATCTTACTCATGTCAGTCTTACTCATTATTTTACTTATGTCTATCTTATTCATGCCCATTTTATTTGTATCCATCTTATTCATGTCCATTTTATTAATGTCCATTTCATTTATGTCCATCTTATTCATGTCCATCTTATTCATGTCCATTTTATTCATGTCCATCTTATTCATGTCCATCTTATTCATGTGCCTCTTATTCATATGCTTCTTATTCACGTGCTTCTTATTCATGTGCTTCTTATTCATATGCTTCTTATTCATGTGCTTCTTATTCATGTCCATCTTATTCATGTCCATCTTATTCATGTCCATCTTATTCATGTCCATCTTATTCATGTCCATCTTATTCATGTCCATCTTATTCATGTCCATGTTCTGCTCTTTAACCATAACAGGTTCTGA
>Ga0326728_10009565_pt1 | contig 23252 bp, 24 predicted proteins | sample MB3enrmetagenome_FD_207602 | JGI IMG/M metagenome (GOLD analysis project Ga0326728, IMG submission 207602) | Lab enriched peat soil microbial communities from McLean, Ithaca, NY, United States - MB31MN | ecosystem: Environmental > Terrestrial > Soil > Wetlands > Peat | place: USA: New York... | reverse complement strand
AGTGGAAAAGACAGAGCGGTATGTACGGGCAAAACCGCTCAACACGTACGCCGATGTGCCGGTGATCGCAAAAAACGGGGAAGAACCGCTGTTCGAACAGTTGAGAAAATACGACCGGATCAGGAACCTGAGCCATTTTATCCGGCACCCTTTCGAAAGTTTCGCCAGCGATGTGAACCTGACGCTGTACATTACCGTCCCGGTTGCAATCCTCTACGCGATGGCCGCGCTTTTGAGCGCCCCCCATTATACGGATATCGAGATATTCATTGAGGTCGTGGACGATCATATGATCATCGCGCTTTTGATCGTCCTCATCCCGTATGCAGTATTCTATGAGGTATGGGCACGGAAAGCGTCGGGGATCCAGTCAATGATCCCGGACTTTCTGGAACGGATGGCCGGCATCAACCGGGTCGGGCTCACACTCATACAGGCGATCGGGATTATGGTGAATACCAACTTGGGAATCCTGAGCTATGAAATCCGGCGGATCAAGCGCGACCTGGACTGGGGGGGGAACGTCACCGAAGCGCTGATCCGGTTTGAACAGCGGATCAGCACCCCGGCCATCGCACGGACGGTGACCCTCATCACCAAGGCGAGCGAGATGAGCGAGCAGATCGGGGAAGTGCTCACCATCGCCGCAAGCGATGCCAAGATGAGCGAGAACCTTAAACGGGAACGTCACTCGGAGATGTTCATTTATACGGCCATCGTTTATCTTTCGTTTTTCGTATTCCTCTTTGTTGTCGCCATCCTCTCCACCCAGTTCCTTCCGGTGCTCGCCCATGTGGGCACTTCCGGCGTCCCGGCTGCAGGGCCGCTGGCGGGAATCGGTACCGTCCCTATCAAAACCATCGATCGCCTTCTCTATCATGCCTGCCTGATCCAGGCTCTCTTCTCCGGGCTGATTGCCGGTCAGATGGGGGAATCATCGCTGGCAGCAGGTGTAAAACATTCCTGTATCCTCCTGATCATATCGCTCGTGGTGTTCAATTTCCTGATCGTATAACCATCAGGATCTGATAGTTTATTAAAAAATCACGGGAGGATAAACATAAATAATTAGATGAAGATGTCGTACTGAGGTGATTGGAATATGTGTACCGTTGGTGGGCCGGTGGATATGGATATCCCGCCGGATCGGGTCAGGGGAAAAGACTACCGGTGCAACGAGTGCGGGGAACGGTTCAAAAGCGTTGGCAAACACGCTATGTGCCCCAGCTGCCAGTCAGAAAATGTCACCGCACTATGAATTATCCTCTCCTTGATGACGTCCTGCTCGTCCGGGGAAACCACTCTTTTTTGCTTGTTGCGAAGGTAAGTGATCCATTCGCGCTCTGCATCGAGACTTTCAGTGAGGAATATTGCCAGGGTGTATCAGCCGGCGATCTGGTTGTTGTATCCGCCCCGGAGGACGGTGCCGTGCAGCCTGCCCTCATGCTCCTTGAGCTCGTCCGGTCGTACCATATTCCCCTGCTCGTTCTCCCAAAAGACCATCCGGGTTCAAAAAGGATCTCGTACGTTGTGTCCGTTGGGCCGGAGATCCTGACAGATTGTTCCATCCGGCGGGGGACTCACCCGGAGCAGCACCTCATCTGCTCTGCCGGGGAACTCTCCGGCATCCGGTTATCCGGGTCGGGAAACGGGGTCGATATATCGCCTTTTCCGGAATCGCTCACGGTTGAACGAATAAATCCTCGTTAACGTAAGGAATTACTCCGGAATCCTTCCGGCACCCTTTTATTTTCGTTTCCAATTCGGGCAGCAGAGCGTAAATAACAATACATATATGGTTTTTTTCCCCACATATTGTACTGCCGTGAGAGGAGGGTTGGATGAAAACTGAGGTCCTACGCGACATCAAAAAAACGGAAGAAGAATACCAGTCGATGATCAGTGCAGCTCAGGAGGAGAAGAAACAGAGACACTCCCAGGCCGAGCTGGAATCTGATAACCTGATCACCAAGGCGCAGAGCAATGCTGAACAATACAAAAAGCTGAAACTGGACGAAGCACGGCGCCAGGCAGCAGGGAAGCACGCTGAAATCATGAACACGGGGAATCAGCGTGCAGCGTCACTGAAAGAGAGAGGAAGATCGAACCTTTCAAAGGCGGTGCAGCTGCTGGTTTCGCGGTTCAGGGAGCAGCTGCATGTTAACGCCTGAACAGATGAGCCGGCTGCTCATCGTGGCATCGCGGGACCAGATGCGTCCGGTCATTGCCGAGCTTTACCGTTTTCACCTGTTTCATATCGAGGATTTTGTCGACCAGGGGAGCGGGGACTACGAAGGTTTCCGGATCGGCACGCCCCTTGCCGGAGCCACCGAGGCTTCCGGTGATCTCATCAAGGTCAGGGCGATGGAGAATGTCCTTTCTATCCATGGAGAAGACGTGGAACCCGCTGGGAAACAATCTCCGTCCGAATTCCGGGCAAGGATCGAGCGCGAGCTTCCCGGCCTGGAAAGCGAAGTCGAGACGCTCACCGGAAGGCGTTCGAAACTGGAGACGAAGGCAAAGGAATACGAACAGAAGATCGCCGAGATCGAACCGTTCAGTTGCATCCCGCTCGACCTCGACCTGTACCGGGGCTACAGGAATTTTACCGTGTTTGCCGGCACGGTAACCCGCGAGGTTTCCCTTGCTGTGCCCAACGAGACGTTCGGGACGAAGATCAAAGACCGGCACTTTGTTGTTGTCATCACTCCCAATGAACACCGGGGCGAAGTGGAGAAGGCGCTTCAGGGAGCGGGGTTCCAGTCAGTGCCTGTCCCGGACGAGACAGGAGTGCCGCAGGAGCGCATCGACTTCTATACCTCGCAGATCGCTGAAGCAAAAAAGGAGATCGACGAGATCAACCGGAATCTGGATGCGATGAAGCGCGACAACACCGGGTTTCTTGCCGCATGCGAGGAGGTCCTGAAGGCCGAGGTCGAACGGACCGAGGCACCGCTCCGGTTTGCTACCACGAACGAGACCTTCGTGGCGGAGGGCTGGGTCCCTGCAAAAAGCGTTGCCGAGGTGAGCGGGGCCCTGGAAAAGGCGACCGGTGGCCGGATCTTTGTCACCGAGGTTCCTGTCGATCCCGAGCATGACGCGGTACCGGTGGAATACAACAACCCGCGGTTTGCACGGCCCACGCAGATGCTGATGGACATCTATTCCCGGCCGACATACACCGAGATCGATCCCACGCTCATGGTCTCTATCGTCTTTCCGCTCTTTTTCGGCCTGATCCTCGGGGACGTCGGATACGGGCTTGTCCTGCTCGCGATGGTCTTTCTGCTCCGCAGGTTCCTCAAAGGTGAGGAAGGCCAGCAGCTCCTGACGACCCTGCGGAACGCGAGCATATCGACCATCTTTTTCGGCCTGCTCTTCAGTGAGTTCCTCGGTTTTGAACTGCCCTGGAAACCGATCCTCTTCTCCCGCCACCTGAATATCGGCGGGGAAGCAGGCGCGGCGGGACCGGCGATCCCCGAACTGATGATCATGGCGATCTGGATCGGCATCCTGCATATCACGCTCGGCCGTGTTCTCGGCATGGTGAACCATGCCCGGCAGGACCACGGGGCACACCGGATGAAGGCGGTCCTTGCCAACTTCGGCTGGATTGCCGTCATGTGGGGCATTCTCGTCGCCATCTGGTCGGTCTTCGCGATGCCGTACATGCCGGACCTGTCGAAGCTGCCGGCGATTGGGGCAGGAGTGCCGCTGGGTGTCATTGTTGGCGTGGTACTTATCGCGCTCGGTCTCGTGTTGATCGCACGGGATGCCGTGCTTGACATCGTTGAAATCCCGACGATTCTTTCCCATGTGCTCTCCTATGCACGTATCGTCGCGGTCGGGCTCTCGTCAGTCGCAATCGCCATGGTTATAAACTACATGGCCATCGGTCTGTTCATCGGGCCCCAGCTGAAAAATATCTCCATTGTTGGCATTATCATCATCATTGCCGGCGTTCTGGTGTTTATCATCGGGCACCTGCTCAACACAGCGCTCGGCATCCTGGGTGGCGGACTCCACTCGATCAGGTTGCACTATGTCGAATTCTTCACCAAATTCTACAAGGGTGGAGGCATAAAGTACAATCCGTTTGGCATGAAACGAAGATTTACGGAGGATTAAAAATGGTAGATGGAAACATGACACTTGAAATGGTTCAGGCATCGCAGATGGGAATGAAAGCACTTGGTGCAGGCATTGCTGTCGGGCTCACCGGCATTGCAACCGGCATGGCGGAAATGGGCATCGGCTCTGCCGCCGTCGGTGCAACTGCGGAGAACAAGGATATGTTCGGTCTGGCACTGCTCTTCACCGTCATCCCGGAAACCATCGTCATCTTCGGTCTTGTTGTCAGTCTCCTGCTATTGTTCTAACCTGCGGGGCAGACAATGGGACTGGAAGCCGTTATCGAAGAACTCAGGGAAAAAGGCAGAAAAGAAGCGGAGAAGATACGTGCAGAATCACGGCAGGATACCGACCAGGTCCTTGCGGCGGCGAACCGGCGTGTTGCCGAGATCAAGCTCGCTGCCGACGCGGAGTCGGAACTACAGACCTCGCACATCGTCGCCCAGGAGATCTCCGCGGCCAACCTGCTGGTCAAACGGGAGCTCCTGAATTCCCAGAAGGAGCTCCTGGACCAGGTCTACGAGGCCACCCGGACAGAGATTGCCCGGTTCCCTGAGAGCTTCCATCGTGAAGCGATAAAGAAACTCCTTACCGATGTGACAAAAGAGATCACCAGGGGCCTGATCCACTGCAACGCCCGCGACATGGCGGCGGCAAAGGCAGTCGTTGCCGAGAACCCCCGGTTTTCCGGGTTTAAGATCGGCGATCCGGTGGATATCGATGGTGGGATCCTTGTCGAAAGTGAAGGGGGAGAATTGCAGATAGACTACAGTTACCGCACGTTCCTCGCAAAGGTGTGGGAGTCCGGGTTGAAGGATGCATCAGATATCCTGTTTGGATGAGGGGGCGGGCATATGGCCGGCATGAGATTTTTCTCGTCACCGTACATCTATGTCTGTACCAGGATGCGGGTGAGAAAAGCGACGCTCCTCCCCCGGGAGGAGTACCTCCGGATGCTCAACATGAGCCTCCCGGAGATTACCCGTATCATCGAAGAGACCGCGTACAAACAGGAGATCGACGAACTCGGTACGGTTTTCAAGGGCATCGACCTCATCGAGGTCGCCCTTTCCTGGAACCTCGCCAAGGAATACCAGAAGATCCAGGAGATCACCCCGGGCGCGCTCAAGCAGTTCACGCAGGATTACCTGCGGCGCTGGGACATCCAGAACCTCATCACTATACTGCGGGGCAAGATGCATGGAGAGAAGCCGGGGAGGATCAAGGAGATCCTCGTGCCGGCCGGCAGTCTCGACCGGAAGGTGCTCGACCGCATGCTGGCCGAAGACAGCATCGACCGGATTGTCGATATGCTCAAAGGGCACCGGCTGTATCTCGTGATCGCCCGTGAGTTCCCGGCAGCAAAGGAGAGCGGGTCGCTCTCCCGCATGGAGAACGAACTGTACAAGCAGTTCTACGCCGGGATTATTGCTGACGCGGAGAGCGGTATCCGGGGAGGGGACCTGTTCCTCGACTTTATCCGGCTGGATATCAACATCACGAATGCCAAGACCCTCTTCCGGCTCCGCGCAGCCGGCTTCGAAGAGGATGCCCGCGAGATGTACATTCCCGGCGGCGACCTGTCCGCAGCGGACTTCTCCGCTCTGAATGCGATCCGGGACCAGGGCGAATTCATCGATGTGCTCAAGGCAAAGATCCGGCACAAGGTACTTCTCGCCCTCCTCGACGAGATGCGGGGAGAGCCTGCCGCGGGCGACATGGAGGTCCGGCTCACCCGCGTCCAGCTGGAACAGATGGAGCAGTCATCGAAGCGGTACCCGTTCTCCATCTACCCCATCCTCGTATACCTCGAGAAGAAGAAGTACGAGGTGTTCAACCTACGGGCGCTTGCCCGGGGGAAAGAGTCGAAACTCCCCTCAGAACGGATCGAGAAATACCTGGTGATGTGAATGGAGATAGCAGTCATCGGCAACAGCGAGTTCATCCTCGGTTTCCGGCTTGCCGGCATCAGGAAGACCTTTGCGGCCGAGAACGACGAGAAACTGAGCGAGTGCATCACCAATGTAATGCAGGACTCGCAGGTCGGCATTCTCGTCCTGAACAGCAGCGATATGGAGCGGATCCCCCGCAGGCTCCGCAGCACGCTGGAGAACTCGGTCAGGCCGACCGTGATTGCGATCGGCGGAGATGAAGAGGGGCTGTCAATGAGAGAGAAAATCAAGAGATCGGTGGGTGTTGATCTGTGGAAGTGAAAAACGAGAAGACAAAGAAAGCAAAAGCAGGAATGCTCAAACGTATCGCCGGCCCTGTCGTCACGGCAGTCAACCTTGACGCCCACATGTACGATGTGGTGAAGGTCGGCCGGGAAGAACTGATGGGAGAGGTCATCAAGATCCAGGGTGACAATATCATCATCCAGGTCTACGAGGATACGTCGGGTATCAGGCCCGGCGAACCGGTCATCAATACCGGGCTTTCGCTCGCGGTCGAGCTGGGCCCCGGGCTTCTCACCAGTATTTACGATGGCATCCAGCGCCCGCTCGCCGTCCTTGTCGACAAGATGGGGGACTTCATCCAGCGCGGCGTGTCTGCCCCGGGGCTTTCCCACGAGAAGAAGTGGACCTTCAAACCGCTGGTAAAGTCCGGCGACAAGGTGGAAGCAGGTTCTGTCATAGGGGAAGTGCAGGAGACCAACATCGTCCATAAAATCATGCTCCCTCCGAATGTGAAGGCCGGGGTCGTCAAAACGATCAAAAGCGGTGACTTCACGATCGATGAGACGATCTGCACACTCGATGACGGGACCGGCTACCCGATGATCCAGCGCTGGCCCGTCCGGGTCCCCCGCCCGGTGAAGGAGAAGATGAATCCGGTCATCCCGTTGATCACCGGCCAGCGGATCCTTGACGGTCTCTTCCCCATCGCGAAAGGCGGCACCGCGGCGATCCCCGGGCCATTCGGGAGCGGCAAGACCGTCACCCAGCAGCAGCTCGCGAAGTGGAGCGACGCGGAGATCGTGGTCTACATCGGCTGCGGCGAACGCGGCAACGAGATGACCGAGGTGCTGACCGAGTTCCCGCACCTCGAGGATCCCAAGACCGGCAAGCCCCTCATGGAGCGGACCGTGCTCATCGCCAACACGAGCAACATGCCGGTCGCCGCCCGCGAGGCATCCGTGTATACCGGTATCACCATCGCCGAGTACTTCCGCGACATGGGATACGATGTCTCGCTGATGGCAGACTCGACGTCCCGATGGGCGGAAGCGATGCGCGAGATCTCGTCGCGTCTCGAAGAGATGCCCGGTGAGGAAGGGTACCCGGCATACCTCGCGGCCCGCCTCTCGGAGTTCTACGAGCGGGCCGGCCTTGTCAGGACACTGAACGGTGCATCCGGGTCGGTCTCGGTCATCGGTGCGGTATCGCCGCCGGGCGGGGACTTCTCGGAACCGGTCACCCAGAACACCCTGCGTATCGTGAAAGTGTTCTGGGCACTGGACGCGAAGCTCTCCCAGCGCCGGCACTTCCCCTCGATCAACTGGCTGAACTCCTACTCGCTCTACCTTGACAGCCTCCACGACTGGTACGACAAGGAAGTCTCGCCGGAATGGAACAAGCTCCGGTCGTGGGCGATGGAAGTCCTCCAGAAGGAGGCGGAACTGCAGGAGATCGTGCAGCTCGTCGGATCGGATGCCCTGCCGGAATCGGAGCAGATCACCATTGAGGTCGCCCGCATGATACGCGAGGTGTTCCTGCAGCAGAACGCCTACGACCCGGTCGACACGTTCTGCAGCATGAAAAAGCAGTATGATATGATGAAGGCGATACGGACGTTCTCCGACCTTTCCTATGCAGCGCAGGCTGCCGGTGTCTCTCCTGCCCAGATCAATGCGGTCAAATCCAAGAACGAGCTGCCGCAGATCAAGTTCACCAAGGATTACAAACCGGCACTTGCGAAGATAGAACAGGATATGGAAGCAGAATTCACGGCACTGAGGTCGGCAGCATGAAGGAATACAGGACAATCAACAAGATAGCCGGCCCCCTGCTCTTTGTCGAGAAGACCGAGCCGATCGGGTACGGCGAGCTGGTCAACATCGTCCTCTTCGACGGTACGATCAAGAGGGGGCAGGTTCTCGATACGAGTGACGAGCTCGTGGTCGTCCAGGTCTTCGAGACGACCGCAGGCATCGGCAGGGACAGCGGCATCCGCTTCACCGGCGAGACCATCAAGATGCCGGTGGGCAAAGAGATGCTCGGGCGGATCCTGTCCGGTGGCGGCAAACCGATCGATGGCGGTCCCGAGATTGTGCCGGAAAAACGGCTTGATATCACCGGTGCCGCGATCAACCCGTGGGCGAGGGCATCCCCCAACGAGTTCATCCAGACCGGGATATCGACTATCGATGGGACGAACACGCTTGTCCGCGGCCAGAAACTCCCCATCTTCTCGGGCGCCGGGCTGCCGCACAACACCATCGCACTCCAGATCGCCCGTCAGGCAAAGGTGCTTGGGGCAAAAGAAGAGTTTGCCGTGGTCTTTGCCGCGATGGGCATCACCAAGGAAGAGGCAAACTACTTCATGCAGGACTTCGAGCGCACCGGTGCGCTCGAGCGTGCGGTCGTCTTCCTCAACCTCGCGGATGACCCGGCTGTCGAGCGGATCATCACCCCGCGGCTCGCCCTGACGACTGCTGAGTATCTCGCGTTCGACCTCGGGATGCACGTGCTCGTCATCCTCACCGACATGACCAACTACTGCGAGGCGCTCCGCCAGATCGGTGCCGCCCGTGAAGAGGTGCCCGGGCGGAGGGGATACCCGGGATACATGTACACGGATCTTGCGACCATCTACGAGCGTGCAGGGATTATCAAGGGCAAGAAGGGATCGATCACCCAGTTCCCAATCCTGACGATGCCCGGCGACGACATCACGCACCCGATCCCGGACCTGACCGGTTACATCACCGAGGGCCAGATCGTGGTCTCCCGTGACCTTCACCGGAAGGGTATCTACCCGCCCATCAACGTGCTGCCCTCGCTCTCGCGGCTGATGAACCTCGGTATTGGCAAAGGGCACACGCGCGAGGACCATAAGAAGGTCTCCGACCAGCTCTATGCCGCGTACGCGGAAGGCAACGACCTCCGCGGACTCGTTGCCATCGTCGGCAAAGATGCGCTCTCCGAGCGGGACCGGATGTTTTTGGAGTTCGCCGATATCTTCGAGAACCGGTTTGTCCGCCAGGGCTACGATGAGGACCGGACGATCGAGACCACCCTGAACCTCGGCTGGGAACTGCTCTCGTCACTGCCGGTCGAGCAGCTGGTGCGCATCGACCGCGAGCTGATCCAGAAGTACCACCCGAAGTTCAGGAGCGGTGCGAAGAAGGAGTAATGAGTTCATGGCGCTGCGCGATATCAAACCGACCCGCTCCGAGCTGATCAACCTCAAACGGAAGATCCAGCTCTCCGAGCGCGGCTACAAGATCCTCAAGATGAAGCGCGATGGACTGATCCTCGAATTTTTCAAGGTGCTGGCTGAAGCAAAGGACAGCCGTGGTGGTCTTCAGGAAAAATACAAGCGTGCCGCAGGGATGATGGCGGTGGCAAACACGGTCGAAGGGGCGATCGGTGTCAAGTCGGCGGCGTTCTCGGTCGGGGAAGTCCCTGAAATCACCCTGAAAAGCAAGAACATCATGGGCGTTATCGTCCCGAATATCGAATCCTCGAAGGTAAAAAAGAGCCTCGTTGACCGGGGGTACGGTGTGCTGGGCACATCGCCGGTCATCGATGAGACCGCAACGGCGTTCGAAGACCTGGTCGAGTCTATCATCGAGAGTGCCGAGATCGAGACCACGATGAAGCGGCTGCTCGATGAGATTGAGAAGACCAAGCGGCGGGTGAACGCGCTCGAGTTCAAGGTGATACCGGAACTGACTGCCGCCCGGGATTTCATCAAGATGCGGCTCGACGAGATGGAACGCGAAGAGCTCTTCCGGCTGAAAAAGATCAAGGCACGGGGTGCGGCATAGGGCAGGGTGGAGCAGATGCCGATCGGTACCATCCGGGAACTGGGGTGTGCCAACAAGACGATCCTCCTTCGCCTTGACCTCAACTCCCCCATCGACCCGGCCTCCCACCTCATCCTTGACGACAAGCGGTTCCGCGAGCACCTGCCAACCATCCGCGCCCTTTCGGACAGCCGGGTAGTTGTTGTCACCCACCAGAGCCGGCCGGGCAAGAAGGATTTCACTACCCTCGAGGCCCACGCAGAAAAGCTCGGGCAGCTCCTGGGAAGCCCGGTGACGTACGTTGACAGCATCTTCGGGAAACACGCACGCGACGCTGTCCAGGCGGCAAAGGCCGGCGATGTCGTCATGCTCGAAAACGTCCGGTTCAATGCAGAAGAGAACCTGACCCTGAAACCCGAAGAGGCAAAAAAGACCCACATTGTCAGGAAACTTGCCGCGATGGGGGATTTTTTTGTCAACGACGCGTTCGGCACCGCCCACCGGTCCCAGCCAACGGTCGTGGGACTGCCGCTCATGATGCGTTCGGCGGCGGGGCTTCTCATGGAAAAGGAAGTCTCCACCCTCTCCCGGGTCTTCTCAGGAGCGCCCCGCCCGGTCTGCATGGTGCTGGGCGGCACGAAAGTCGACGACTCCATTGCTGTTGCCGAGCACGTACTGGCAACCGGTATTGCCGACCAGGTGATCGTGATTGGGGTTGTTGCGAACGTTTTCTTGGCCGCGGCCGGGCACGACATCGGGAAACCTTCCGCCCTCCTGATCGAGCAGCTGAAATACCAGCCGGAGATCGGAAAGGCAAAAGCGATCCTCGCCCGGTTTGGGGACCGGGTTGTCATGCCGGAATCGGTGGCCGTGCGGCAGGACAACCGCCGAGCCGAGTTTCCCGTCGATCGGATCCCGACAGATGCGCCGGTGCTCGACATCGGGATGGACGCCATCGCGTCCCTGAAGCAGACCCTGAAAAAGGCGGGGACCGTCGTCTTCAACGGGCCTGCCGGCGTATTCGAGGATCCGGATTTTGCCACCGGCACCTACGAGTTATTAAGAGCGGCCTCGCAGGTGGAATTTTCCGTTGTCGGCGGGGGTCACACCGCGGCGGTCATCGAAAAACTCGGTATCGATCAGGACTTCACCCACATCTCCACCGGCGGCGGGGCGTGCATTGAGTTCCTGACCGGCAGGAAGCTCCCTGCTGTCGAAGCGCTCGAACAGTCAAAAAAGATTTTCGGATAGACCCACCTCCGTAATTTTTATGCGGCAACAGGGCGGAGCTTCCGGGCCGGTGGCGGTCCTCTTATTTTATCTTCGGCTCACGGTGGTCGTGGGATGCTGGCAAAAGGGTAGTATCACCGGATGTTTTCTTTTGCCGTCTCATCATGGCAAGGACGACAAAGGAAAAGACAAGACCGGTGAATACGAATAGGCAGGCGGCAGCAATCGCGGCAATACCGAAAATAAACCCGAGCCTGTCTCCCAGCAGGGCGGCCCAGGCACCGCAGGCAAAGAGGATCCAGACAAAGGCGGCCATCAGTTTCGTGGCATTGGCCGGGCTCGAGAGGCTCTGCTCGCGGGTCTCTTCACGCCCTGCGGGGTACCGGTCGATGATCTTCCCGAGGGCAACCAGCCCGCAGCTGCAGGCAGCAAGAAAAATTCCTGCCATGATGATAAGGATGAGGATCAGTTCGTCCAAAACGCACCCCGTGGCAATCGCCTGAATGGTTCTGCCGTTATACAGTATGGGTTGTTCCGGGTAGATATGGGTTGTTTAACCGGCCGTATCCTGCCCCGTTGAACAGACCGGATAGTTTTTTTCCTTACAGGGCCGACTCTCCCTGTCATGAACCATGTCCGTGTGTGTCCTGCCGGCTCCCGGTGACTACCATGCAGATCCGGGTTATCGCAGTCGGGAAGACCAGAGAACGCTACCTCGCAGAGGGGATCGCAGAGTACGAAAAACGTCTCCGCCCATATGTGAAGCTGCAGTTCACCGTGATTGCCGATGAGAAACGGCCTGCGGGCATATCTGCTGCCAATGAGGAACTGATCAGGGGACGGGAAGGCGAACGTATCCTTGAGGCTATCCCGCCAGGTGCCGCTGTCGTGGCGCTCGATGTGCGTGGCCGGCTGCTGTCGAGCGAGGACCTCGCCCTCCGCCTCCGCGACTGGGAGATCTCGGGAAAAAACAGCATCGTCTTCGTCATTGGCGGTGACCTGGGGCTTCCGGATACCGTGCTGTCCCGCGCCGATCTCCGGCTCTCAATCTCCCCAATGACCTTCACGCACCAGATGGTCCGGCTCATCCTTCTCGAACAGATCTACCGGGCGGAGAAGATCAATCGCGGTGAGCCGTACCACAAGTGAGACCGGGCGTGCGGCGCTGGAATGACAGCCCCCCCAAGCTCGGGAAACCGCTCATATGGGAACAATAGGCATGCGGTCCGGACGGTGCATGGGCGGGATGCGGAAGAATAGTTGAAGCACACCCTTCCACACATCCGGCTTCCTTGGGTTGGCAGACCCTCCCTACACATGAGGGGGGGGGGTCACCCGCCTACCCCCCCATGTCCCGGGCCTCCCGGATACGCTCAAATCGTAACACCTGCGACGACAGCATTCTCACGCGCCGGTTGTCTGACAGGGGTCTCAATTGAGACCTCCCCCACTGGTGCCATCCCCCTCCACCCCCTTTTTATTTTCAGAAGGGAGGGGGTGGTACCCCCACCTCTCACGCGTTTGCCGGATTGGGACCCCCCTCCTGCACCCGGGTAACCGTCGCTTCGCATGGAGCCTCCTTCGGATAGCAATTTTGTCATGCGTACAAAAAATGGGAAGGGGGGTTACATTGGGGCAAAATATGCGGAGGGCCAAATGAGACCCCCCCACCCCCATGATACCCCCCTATGGCCGGATTTTTTCTGAGGGGCGTGGGGGGTCTCACGTACGAGACCCCCCTTTTGCCGGAATTTATGCACATTCCTATAGACGGGTAACGGTTTTTTCGCGTAAAAGATGATGGAGAAGCGGCCTTCAGATACAGGTAACAGAATGACAACCAGCTCAAAAATCTTTCAGAAAAGTGGGGTGCATTTTTTGTAAATGAATGTCGATTTGGGCATACACATTTTTACAGGTTTGTTAGCAAGACGGGAAATCTTTTTACGGGCTTGTTAACTGAATCGTAATTAAATGGTGATATTTTGATTGTGTGGTGATTTCAAAGATAATAGAATGGGGGAACACGAACAGATTGATCTATGCAGTTCGAATCGATATCCACGCACTGTTGTTTTGGGTTATAGTTATCTGCAATTTTGCAACCCCTCAGATGTGATATCACTCTTCTGGATCATGGGCTGGCGCGCGATTTTTCAATTTTACAAACTGACCTTAACAACGTTTATCGTATTCAACAATTCTTATTCATACTATGGCGCAATTTCTTGATACCACGGCGGTTTCTCACGAATTGACACAACTGATAAAAAAAGCCGACGAAAAATTGTATTTATTAAGTCCTTATTTACAAATAGCACCGCCTTTGAAGGATTTAATAAGAGAACGGGATTCAAGAAAAATAGACATTCGGGTAGTTTATGGAAAAGAGGAAAAATTGAATCCCGAAGATTTGAGTTTTTTACAGGATCTATCAAGTGTCAAGGTTTCTTTTTGTGAGAATATGCATGCAAAATGCTACATAAATGAAAGTATGGCAATCGTAACCTCGATGAACCTATACCAATACTCTCAACAAAATAATAGGGAAATGGGTATTAAAATCGAAAATAAGGATTTAGACAAACCTTTGTATGATGAAACATTAGCAGAAGTAAGACGCCTGATTCAGACAAGCGTCGAACCTAAATATATTATAAAAAAGAAAGCCGCTGAAGTCGCAAAAGCCCCTCAACAAAAATCAACAATCGGAGCAAGTGGTTTTTGTATTCGTTGTGGAACAAAAATGCCTTTAAATCCAGAAAAACCCCTCTGTCAAAATTGTTACCCTATATGGGCAAAACACTCCAATCCAGAATACCCCGAAAAATATTGCCACGTATGCGGTAAGGAATCCAACCAATCCTATGCAAAACCGGTTTGTTACAATTGCTACAAAAAATTGTATAAATAAAAATTGAATTCGTAGAAATTACCGTTTAAAGGATAGAAGGTAACATATGCGAAAAATTAGAACTCCAATCCCAAAAAATGTTGAATATGAACTATTATTTAAAAATGATTTGACGTGTTGTATCTGTCACGATAAAACCAAAGGGGTGATTATTCATCATATTGATGAAAATCCTTCAAATAATTCGATCGACAATTTAGCTGTTTTATGTCAAGATCACCATGATGAAGTGCATAGTAAAGGTGGTTTAACGAAACATATTACACCACAAGTTTTGATCAAATTTAAGAGACAATGGGAATTGTTTAATGTTCGTAAAATGAAAGTGAAAAGTTCACCCCTTCATTCTAAAACTGGAATTGAAAAAGTTCTTTTCGAATTTGAAATAAGAAAAGCAACATACGAAATACTCTCTTTAAACACAGATGATACAAATGGATTAAAACAGAAAATGGAGTATTTGTATTCTATCCATCTGTTAGAAGGGTATTCTAGTGAAATTTTGAGTGCCTTCAACAATATTTCTATAATGATATCTTTTGATGATACTAAGGCAGCTATGATTGCCGAAGATGTGCATCATTATGTTTGGCATTTAGTAGGCCCAAAAGATGTTCAACTTTCAAAAGAATATAGAAAAAATTTGTTCACAATATTAGGCATTTTAAGTACATTAGGTCGTTTTTCAAGTGAATTTAATAAAAATAACGAAGTAACCAAGCATTTGTTGGTTTCTTTTGGATATTTAGCTAATATTTCGATAGAGTATAATTTAAACGATTTTGCGAAAAAAATAATTAAAGGAATGGAAAGAATTATTAAAGATGGTAAAATTGACCTACAAAAAGAAAATGAATTTAATCAATCAATCACTCAAATGAATGAATTTTTATCCGATTTTAAATCTTTAATAAAAAAGAAAAAGCCAAAATGGATTTTGTAAATTAAAAATGATACTGTTCAGCGATTGATTTTTCTTAGTTTTTTTGCCATCTTCCACCTCGTTCCCCGGTTAATCCCTTCTCGTTCCGCATCGCATTGCCGCATCTCAACAATTCTCCGTCGTTCCCTCTCCCCTCTCTTTATCTATGAACACCCGAACTGATTATAATAATAGTTATAAAATGAATTGGGAGATATTGGAGTCTGGCTTTAGAAAGAAACTTGTGAGCAATTTTGACTGATTGAATAGCAATGGTCGTCAGTGCTTTCGGGCGACGATTCTATCTTGCATTAACTCATTGCTCTCGCTATTCATCTGCAATCCCCTCCACCACAATCATCTCCCCAACCGCCGCCCCTTCGCGGAGTTTCTTCACCTTTTGGTATTCGGGCGAGTTGTAGAATTCCTTCGCCTTTTCTGCACTGGGGAATTCTAGGAGAACGATCCTGCGGGACTCCTTCTCTCCTTCCAGCGTGAGCGGATTTGGTGATCGGGAGAGAGCCTTCCCGCCGTATTTTTCGATGATCGGCGGCACAGCGTTCAGGTACTTCTGGAACTGTTTTGGGTCGGTGACCTCTATCCGTGCGATGACATAGGCCGGTATCTGCTGTTGTGTCTGTGGTTTATTCTTGTCGGTAACCGCTGCCATGAGATCTCCCTTTCTCACACTTTCTTCAGCTCCGCCGCCCGGTTCAGGAAATAGTGGCTCGTCCCGACGAGCCGGAAGCCCGCCTTTTCCGCTAGGGCTAGGCTCTCCCGGAACTCCGGGCCGGGGACGACGAAGAAGGGCTCGGTATAGAAAAAGGTCCCGCCCGGCTTTACGAGAGCGGCGATCTCCCGGAACAGCTTTGCCGGGTCCGGCACTTCGTGAACGACGAAGATGGCAAAGGCAACATCGATGTTTCCATCATGTTCCGGTGAGAGGCCCAGCGAATCCGGCGCACACTGGTGTGTGTGGATACGTGGCATCAGGCCCTCCGGTTCAAGTTTCTTTCTCAGGATCTGGAGCATCTCCTCCTGAACGTCCACGGCGATCACCCGGCCGGTGTCGCCGACCCGCTTTGCAAACTCGCGGGTGAAGAAAGCCGGGCCGCAGCCGAAGTCGAGGACGCGGTCACCGGGTTTCACGTATCGTTCTGCGAGCCGGTCAGGGTGGTACAGGAACCTCCGGAACCGGGTGTCGAGGTGCCCGGCGCGGGAGGCGGAGAACACCTCGTGAGGGTGGTGAGGGTGCCGGGGTTTCCCGGCACTGGCAGATGGATCGGCCGGTATTGTGTCAGCGGTCATACCGGAACTGTTGGAAGATAAGAGGGATATAGTATTGGCAGGAGTGGTTTTGTGAACTTCTATGCCGGTATTCATTTCCCAACATTAATGTTTCCTCCCCTCCCGGTTTATCTTATTCAGGGTGCCTTTATGAAACGAATGCAGGCAATTACTCTTCTCGTCCTTACCATTGCAGTCCTTGCTGCAGGGTGCATGACGGGCCAGGCAACAACTCCCGAGTCAAAAGGTGATGCCCTCTTCGCACAGGGAGAGATCGCGTTCCAGAACAACAACCTCCACGCCGCTGCACAGCTGTTTACGCTGGCGCAGGAAAACTACACCGCCGCCGGAAATGCAACTGCCGCCCTGAACGCCCGGAACAGAGCTTCGATAGCCGGAAGGATGACCGCCGAGTTTCCCTACAACCGCTCGCAAATCGAAACGATCATCAACGCGACATTCCCGGATATACCGGCCGGACGGAGAGAGAGCTGGCTGCCCTGCGACCAGAGCCAGTGTATCACCAGCGACGGGAGCGTGTGGTATTTAGTAAGCACGGTCAACAACATCAAGTACCACAACATGGACATCATGCGCAATGCGACTGCTGAAAAGGGGGAAACGCCATTTTACGACCAGCTGAAACCCTATGCCCTTGCCCCGGCAGTGCAGGGCGCGGGTAATTATATCAACCCGATCAGCTGGGAAGGTACGGAAGTGCTCAGCGTCCCGGCAGACCAGCTGCCAAAGAACGGCACGCTTCGCCTCTGGATCCCGCTCCCCATCGAGACTGAATCGCAACGCAATGTTACTATACTGTCGGTCGAACCCGCGCAGTATGTCAAATCCCGGACCGGGACGGACTCGGATATCGGGCTTGCGTATCTCGAGATCCCGCTTGACAGCGTGACGGGAGATTCCCTCAATGTCACCGCAACGTTCCGGTTCACGCAGTACGAGCAGCAGTTCATCATCGATCCCGCAAAGGTCGGGAGTTACAACACGAGCGATCCTGAATACCTGAAATACACTGCACCGGGAAAAAACATCGCCATCACTCCTGAGATAAAGGCACAGGCGCTTGAGATTGTCGGAAACGAGACCAATCCTTTCCTGCAGGCAGAGAAGATATACTGGCATGTCATCGGATTACCCTACAGCAGTGTCCCCCACGCAAGGCTCGATGCAGCCGGCATACCCGAATCAACCTACGTTCTTTCCACCGGATTTGGCGACTGCGGGTCGCAGAGCATGTACTTTGCCGCCCTCTGCCGGGCAATCGGAATCCCTGCCCGGGCCGTCGGTGGCTACCAGCTCGTCCCCGGCTATGAGGGCCCGCACTTCTGGTCCGAATATTACCTGCCCGGCTACGGCTGGATCCCGAACGACGTGACCGTTGCCGAGGGGGCTGAATGGTCGTACAATGCGACGGATAACGAGCGGTACCAGTACAAGGCGTACTATGCGGGAAATCTCGACCCGTACCGGTATATTATCCAGAAGGACGTCGACATTCCTCTCACGCCGGATGCCGGCGACGCTGTGATGTTCCGGACGGTTGTCCAGTCGCCAAAGGCGGTATGCGATACCTGCGATACCGACCCGGAATTCAGCCTGCTTGAAAACTGGACGGTAAATGTAAAAAAAGTGTGACAGGAGAGTTATTTCCTCTCTGTTGAAGGCTCTGCCGCGTTGCTCTCCTCCTCCCCCGGCTGCACGTTCTTCATCGAGGGGAAAAGGATCACTTCTTTTATCGAATTGTTGTTCGTCAGCAGCATCACGAGCCGGTCGATGCCGATCCCGACCCCGCCGGTCGGGGGCATGCCGTAGCCGAGCGCGTTGATAAAGTCGTAGTCGATCATCTGGGCCTCTGCATCCCCGAGCCGCCGTTTCTCGTCCTGAGTCTCGAAGCGGGCCTTCTGGTCGAGCGGATCGTTGAGTTCGGTGAAGCCGTTGGCCACCTCCATGCCATGGATGAAGAGCTCGAACCGCTCGGTGAACCCCTCGTGCTCCCGGTGGCGCTTGGCGAGCGGCGAGTTCTCGACCGGGTAGTCATAGATGAATGTTGGCTGGACCAGTTTTTCCTCGACCATCCCTTCGAAAAACAGGACGAGGAATTCACGCTGCGACTGCGGCTTATCGGCGTCGTCGAGCTTGTGCTTATAGGCGAGTACGCGGAGCTCTTCCACGGAGAATGAGAAGGCGTCGATACCGGTATACTCCTTCACGGCTTCGGCCATCGTGAGCCTCTTCCATGGCCTCTCAAAGCTGATGGTGGTGTCCCCGAAGGGGATCCGGTCCGTGCCGTGGATCTCCTGCACGATAGCGGAGAGGAAGTCCTCGGTCAGCGCCATCATGTCGCGGAAGTCATGGTAGGCCCAGTAGACCTCCACCATCGTGAACTCCGGGTTGTGGTGCGTGTCAACGTCCTCGTTCCGGAAATTCCGCGCAATCTCGAAGACCTTCTCGAAACCCCCGACGATGAGTCGTTTCAGGTACAGTTCCGGCGCGATCCGGAGGAAGAGCTTCTGCTCAAGGAAGTTGTGGTAGGAGGTGAACGGGCGGGCGTTCGCGCCGCCGTAGACCGGCTGGAGGATGGGGGTCTCGAACTCGAGGAACCCCCGGTCGTTTAAGTACCGCCGGATGAGCGTGATGATCCTGCTCCGGTTCCGGAACGTCTGCCGGCTCTCCTCGTTCACGATCAGGTCGAGATATCGCTGGCGGTAGCGTTTCTCGACGTCCTTAAGCCCGTGGAATTTTTCCGGGAGCGGGCAGATTGCTTTTGCGAGGAGCGTGATGGCGTCAACCCAGATGGTGATCTCTCCCAGCTTCGTCCGGAAGACTTGGCCGGAGATCCCGATGAAGTCCCCACGCTCGATGTACTGGTTGAAAAAACCGAACTGTTCGTCCCCGAGATCGGCCTTGCGGATATACAACTGGATCCTGCCGCTCTCGTCACCGATGTCGGCAAACAGGGTCTTGCCGTGATCCCGTATGACATACAGCCGCCCGGCCGTCGATACCCGCTCGGCGCTCTTCTCGTGGCTGATATCGGCAAACCGGGTCTTTATCTCCTGGATCGTGTGCTGCCGGTCGAAGGAATGCGGGTAGAGAGTGATGCCTTTCTCCCGGAGCGTGCGGACCTTGTCGAGACGGGTCTGGTCAAATGCAAGAGGATCGAAAGGATCGGTCATGGACATTGAACCTGCAGGAGGCTGATCTGTAGCATTGTACTTCGACTCCGGTCATAATAATACCTTCAGCAATGCAGGGAAAACAGGGAAAACCGGTGTTACGGCGAATTCCGCCTCTTCAGCTGCTCGGATAGGTATTTTGCCAGCCAGTACACGCCGTCCGTTGAGGGGTGCACCTCGATAAAGTCCTCGAAGTCGTGCACGGTCGTGTGCCGGTGCATGAGAAACGCAAGGTACCCGGCTATGATCCCGCCGGCGGGCCCTGCTGCGCACATGCCGGTAATCCCGCCGGATTCCGGGTCGGCCATGATCTTTGCAAGGCCGGTATCGCCATCAGGTACCGACCAGAAGGTCCCCGGCCCGGCCGGGCCGGGGATGGCGATTGAGGCGGCGCCCTCGCAGCCAGCCCCGCAGGACGCGAGTTCGTGCGCGAGATTGAGGGACTGCGGGATGTACCGGTAGTCCATCCGGCGCTCCCTGCCGAGGATGTTGTCAGCAGCGACAATTCCGCCGTAGCGTGCGACCGGCGTAAGGTAGGGTGGTCCGGTCACGTCACCGGCCGCGTAGATCGAAGGAATGCTGGTCTGCATCCGGTCGTTGACCAGCACCTCGCCGGTCGGGCCCTTCCTGATCCCGGTAACCATGTCCGAACGCGGGACAAGTCCGGCGGCGACCAGCACGGCATCGGTATCGTACGAGTCATTTCCGCTACCGGTACAGGTCTGCACCGATGAGACCCGGGAATTCCCGTTAATCGCGGTGACCTGCACCCCTTCGCGGATACAGACGTCTGAGAGCTCCCGCATCGCAATGGTACGGAGGTGACGGTCGAGGGATTTCAGAAACGTACTCCGGGAGAGGACGGTAACGTCGCACCCGAAACTGCTGAAGATATATGCGTACTCCGCCGCCATCACGTTCCCGCCGATGATGACCAGCCGTTCCGGGAGCTTTTGCATCGCCGGCAGGGAATGAGGTGTATAGACGCCGGGAAGGGTGATGCCGTCTATTGCCGGAATATTGGGCCGGGATCCGGTGGCAATGAGCGCTGCCTCCGTCTCGGCCGGCTCGTCACCAATAAAGACTTGTCTCCCGTTTACCCTGCCGGCCTTTCCGTACATGATATCCACGCCGGCCGTCCGGGTCTCCTCATCAAGGACCGATGCGATCTTCTTCTGGATCGCCAGCATCTCTGCCTGCAACCGGGCGAAATCGATCTTTGGAACGGAATCGAAAATGCCATTGCGGTGGAACGTGCGGGACGACTGGATAAGGCGTGCGGCATCGTTGAGGGCGCAGACCGGCATGCAGCCGAAATGGAGGCACTGCCCGCCGATCCCCCCGGATTCAACAAGCGTTACGTTTTTTCCTGCGGTTGCGAGCCGTATTGACGCAAACCGACCGGCCGGGCCACCCCCGAGAACGACGATCATAACTTTTTTAGAAGACTTCGACGCCTTCGTCCATCGGCTCTGACAGGAGCTCCCCGGTGAACGCGTTGACCTCGACGATCTTCTTGCCCCGGATCTGCCAGACCGGGATATAGACCTGCTTTATATCCACCGTGATGTTCTTCCGGTCCGGCTTGAGCGTCTTCTCTTCATAGAAGATGGCGTCGCCTTTCTCCTGTTTGATCCGGACTTTCTGGGTGAGTCGTTCGATCAGTTCGCTTACCATCCGCTCGGTCGCTTCCTCCTTGCTGATATGGGGCTCTCCGACCTCCGACCCTCCCGGGATCTCGTTCTCCTCGATCTGTTTTCCGTCGAGATCGATCTTTATCCCGTTGATCGCATTGATGGCGCCCCACCCGTCCGCATCGAACGGGATGCGCCGGTCCTTGTAGACCTGCTCCCCGCTGCTCTTGTAATGGAAGAGGTAATAGGGCATGAACCGGAGTTTTGCCGCCCCCTGCGTCCCCGCCGTGCGGATCGCCGCCTGCTCGGTGACCTTGATCGGGAAATGCTGGAGGGTGATCCCGGAAGGCTCGACAGCAGCAGGAGCGCCACCAGCCGCCGGTGCCCCTGCCGGGCCGGCAGCTTTTTTGCCTTTGCCGGGTGTGAGATCCAGCGACAGCTCCCGGTCGACAATGTCTGCCAGGACCGCTTCCCCGGAGTACCGGACGAACTCGTCGATCCCCCACTGGATGCAGTTCTCGGTTGTGATGTCCTTGTCGAGCGTAAAGAGGAGTTTCTTGCAGTTCATCTCGTGATCGTCAACCATCAGGCTGTAATTGGTCTTGTCGAACTGTTGGACCAGTTCGCCGTCGTTTGAACAGAGTACCAGGAGGCAGGCGCCGTCGCGGACCGCTGAGAGATCAAGGGGTTCGTCAACCTCCTCAACCTCAAAACGCGCAGCTTCAAGAATGAGCCTCATTGCATTCTTGGCTTTTTCCCGCATATCGTGTTCCATCATACATAAGTTGCCATGGTCTTATAGAACAATTTTTCTATTGTTATATCCGAGATTACTATAATGAGCACCCCTCTCAAATTTGTCAGCCACCAGATCGATGATTACGCGATGCAGGTGACGTACGATCCCGTTGAGGGGAAGGGAGACGTCGTCTATAACCTCTCGCTGATCAAAAACGAAGACTTCGAATACGCCGTCTCTACTTTAAAGGACGCCTATAAGACCGGGGTCTCCGTCAGCGGCCTCGTGAAGTTCTGTTCTTCCGGGGAACGGGTGGCCGATTACCTCGTGCCGGAAGGGCGCACGGCCATCTGCACGATCTGCAGCATCACATTCGACGGGCTCCTGATTCATAGAGGCGTGCCGCTGAACCCCATCGGCGGCGGGGTGGTCGAGATCGAGAACCGTGCCCCGATCCGGTTCACCCACATCATTCTTTACGAGCATACGACCATCGATCCCCTGCAGGTGTTGATCTCCCAGAAGATCACATCCGTCAACAGCGTGATGCGGAAGGGGAGCGGGAATATCCTTGCAAACATCCGTGAGTTCCACATGGAGGCAGAACCGCTGGTCGGCAGGGTGCTTGACGAGCTCACGGGCAGCAGTTTTACCGGGATACTCGAGGTCGGGATGCCGAATGTCCCGCTGCTGGGGGTCCCGGTCAGCCCGCAGTTCGTCGCGATTGCGGCCGTGGGGGGCACCAACCCCATGGCGGCGATCCGCGAAGGCGGGTGCTGGGTCCAGACACAGGCGATGAAGGGGCTCATGGACATCCGGGAGATGGCCGAGATCCGCGACTACTGAAGTATTGTCCCAACGTGGATGGGCCCGGGGCAGGTACCGGCCCTGCATATCCTGTGATGGCCCGGGAGAGGCCTGTGCCGGGGGCCCACTGTGCCTCTCTTTTGCTCTGCGGGCAGCAGACATGGCGCCACGGTTCCCCTGCGCTGTTTTCCCCTGCAGGAGGCGGCTGCCTGACATCGCTTTATATGATGCAATATAAATCTGTACCAAAAACAGCAGCGTGTGATTCCGGATGAAACTCCGACATATGCCTATATTCCTGCTCCTTGCAGCGTTATTGTGCAGCATGCCGGTGACGGGGCAGACGCGGTTTTTTGGCGGAAGCCCCGTGATAACGGCGTCTATCTCCGGCGTCAACGAGTTCTCGGCGGGGCAGGATGCCAC
>Ga0326728_10009564_pt1 | contig 23254 bp, 13 predicted proteins | sample MB3enrmetagenome_FD_207602 | JGI IMG/M metagenome (GOLD analysis project Ga0326728, IMG submission 207602) | Lab enriched peat soil microbial communities from McLean, Ithaca, NY, United States - MB31MN | ecosystem: Environmental > Terrestrial > Soil > Wetlands > Peat | place: USA: New York... | reverse complement strand
TTTCCGGCTCCGCGCCCCCGCCCACAAACATGTGGCCCACGGACATATAGCTGAGCATTTCGCGGAACAGGTAGTTGAGGTCTGCCCGGCTGGTGATGTTATCGAGATACGGCGCAAACGTCTTCTCGGCTTCCCCGAGGTTCAGCCCGTGGTAGTGCGGGTCGTAAAAGAAATCGCGCTCGATTCGCCAGACCTCGTGATACATCTGTTTCCACTCGGCCCGCGGATCCACCTTCACTTCCATGTCGGCGATCTTGAGCTGGCCGTCGCCGGGCTTGGGCGCCTTGTCAGAGGCAACGATGAACCAGTTGTCGCCCTGCCGGTAAAGCATCTTCTCGCCGTTGTCGGAAAGGGAAAAGCTACGGATGCCCCCCAACACCTGTTCGGTCTTGCGCGTCTTGAGGTCAAACCGCTGGATGGAAAAGCTCGGTGGGCCCTCCTCCATGCCTACTGGGGCGGCCTGCGCCAGATAGACGATTCCTTCTTTGCCGGCGGCCAGACCCTGGTAATTCTGCGCGGGAATCGGCAGCGCCAGGACACGCTGGCCGATGTTTTCAAAGTCGATGGTGACCTTGACGGCCTCCTTCTCTTTCTCCTTGTCTTTGTCCTTCTCCTTATTCTTGTCTTTATCCTGGTCTTTGCCTTTGTCCTTGTCAGCGGCCGCACTGCCGGCAGCGCCGGAAGAAGCAGAGCCGCTCTCGTCCTTCTTGGCCTCCGGAGGTTTCTCTTCATCGCTCTCCGGCGCCAGCGGCGAAGGCAGGTCTTTGCCCAGCACCACCACGTAGACGCTGCGCGTCACCGGATGCGCTTCGCTGGTCATGTCCAGCCAGCCCGTGCTAAGACCCATGTTGGTGCTGGCCGTAAAGTAAAGATACTTGCCGTTCTTATCAAAGTCCGGGTACATCACGTCGCTCATGCCGTCGGTGATCTGGGTGGCCTTGTGACTGTCGAGCGAATAGATAAAGGCCGCCCGCAGGTGGTTGGGAAGTTGTTTCGTATACGTCAGCCACTTGTTGTCGGGCGACCATTTCACGTCGGACTCGTGCAGTGGCGTATCAAAAAGGTCGGTGTCGACCTTCACCGGCGTGGGGTGATCGAGATCCACGTACCAGAGGTTCAGCCGCTTGTCGTTGTAAGCGATCTTCTTCGAGTCGGGCGACCACGTCGGCGAGTAGAAAAATGAAGGCGGCTGGCCCAGGTCGATCTTCTTCACCGGTCCCAGGCCATTCTGCTCGCTGATGTGGAGCGCGTACTCGCCGGATTCGTCGGAGAAATAGGCAATGAACTTCCCATCCGGCGACCAGGCCGGGTCGCGGTCGGCGATGGCCGGGCTGTTGGTAATGTTGCGAATGTCGCCCTTCTCTGCCGGCACGGTCAGGATTTCGCCGTGCGCCTCGAACACCGCCCGCTGTCCGGTGGGCGAAATGTCGGCGTTCAGGCTATGCTTCGCGACCTTTTCGAAGTGTGGCCGCACCTGCGGCATGTCGCCCGCGAGTGTAACCTCGACGCCCTTCGTTTTGCCGCTGTGCAAATCGTAGAGATGTAGGGAGCCGAACTGCGCGTAGACGATGGCGCCCGGTCCGGCGGAGGCTGACTTGATGTCGAAGCCGTCATTCTTGATCGCCTCGCTCACCTTCTTGGTTCGAAGGTCGTAGGAGAACAGGGTCACCGGGCCGTTGCGGTCGGAGAGGAAGTAGACCTTATCACCCACCCACATCGGATCGCGGTCGTTGGAGTTTTCGCGCGGGATTTTCTCGACGCTGGAATCCGCCAGGTTGGCAATCCAGATGGCCGTGGTCTGACCTCCGCGATAGCCCTTCCAATCCGGCTCCCATTGGAGGAACGGCTCATAAGCGATATGGGTGCCATCCGGCGAGTACGAGCCGAACTCGGCCATCGGCAGCGGCAACTCGCTCGGGAAGCCGCCATCAAGGGGCATCGTGAAAAGCTTGAAGGAATCGTTCGGACTATTGCGGCCAGAGGTGAACGATACACTCTTCCCGTCCTGCGTCCAACCCACCGCCACGTCCGGTCCGGGATGGTAGGTGAGGCGCCGTGGTTCGCCGCCGACGGCCGGAACCACATACACGTCCAGATTGCCGTCGTAGTCGCCGGTGTAGGCGATGGTGGAGCCGTCCGGCGAAAAGATCGGGCGATGCAGCATCCCGGTCCCGGTAACCAGCCGCTGCGCTTCGCCACCTTCCCTGCTGACAATCCAGATGTCACCGCCGTAAGCAAAGGCGATCTGGGTCTTGCTCAGCGTGGGCGACTGCAAGAGTAAAGGCTTGCCGCCACTCTGGGCACCAGCCAAACCCGCTGCGGCGAGACCCCACAAGACAATTGCCGATAACCGCGCTGCCAAGGATTTGCTCATTTGTGTCGCTACCCCCTTGTGAATTCTCACAACCGCACAGACACCCTACTACATGCCTAAACGGGACCCTCGCGAAGTGGAAAAAACTTCACCTGGGAGCAGGTTGCGCGCTGTGCGCGCATCGCACTGCTCCGCGGTTCTAAGCGCGATAAACGTCCACATGCTTATGAATATGCAAGAAGGCAAGGCCGCCGAGTAATCCCGCCGGGAGCATGATAACTCGGCGCTACCCGCTTCGCTTCACTGTTGCCCCCGCACGGAATCGCGCGTAGATTGATCCCTTGTCCAAATTGCCGCGTGCGTTCCTTTATGACCGCTACATCTTCGTGAACGTGGCTTACCTTACCGCTCTCGCGGCGGTTCCGCAAGGAGCTTTCGCGTGGGGTGGGGGAAGGGCATCAAATCATAGTGATTCTGGCAGAGCATTATATGCGCCGGCCATCTGGGGTTGAAGACCCTTGCCCCGGAAGGAAGCCTTGCGAATTCCGAATGCCTTGGCCCGCTTGTGCTCGGCCACGATCTGGCGAAGCCCGTCTTCCACCAAAGCCCGCACCGTCGTGTGTTCCCGCAAGACAAGGTGCTTCGGTTGCTCGAGCAAAGAGTTGGGAATCTCTACGGCAGTCTTCATACGCGGAAATGTGTCATAGCATAAGCCGATATGGCAAGCCGAAAGGCGCCTTTGTGGGCAGACGTGGGCGGCGAACTGCGCGTCCGATTGTACCGCGGCAGGGCAGCGCACCACTGGAATAAGATCCACGGTTGAGCTTGGTAGCGCGTAACTAGGGAACCCCCTTTACTTCTTTCTCCCGACTTGGCTCATGTCGATGGGCTGAAAACCGATTTTCGCGGCGGGCGAGCCGGGCCTCAGGGTGAAGTCGCCGTGGTCGGGATCGACGAAGAGCGGATCCGCCACCAGCGAGTGTACGTCCTGCCCGCGCTTCTGCCATTCCGCCAGCGATTCTTTTGCGCATTGAATCAGCTGCCCGCCCGTCTGCCAGTAAAGGTTGTAATCGAGGTGGAACTGGTCGTCGTTCCACCTCCCCTCGAGCAGCTTGCCTTCGTTCCAATACACGATGTTGTGCTCGAACGTGAAGCTCAGGTGGGGCTCCTGGCGAGTGCGCCGGAGCTGTGCCTCTTGCCCCAGAGCGAAGATGTTGTTGCGGACAATGTTTTCGCGTCCATAGTGCTGATGAAAGCCGCCATCCTGGGTGCGATAGACGATGTTGTTCTCGATCACGATTCGGCTGCTGCCTTCGTCAGTGTAGATTCCCCAGCCGCCATATTGGTAGCGCCTCACATCGTGACACCGGTTGTTCCGCTCCACCGTGCCGGGCTGGACGCCCAGCGAGTAGATGCAACCCATGTCGCTCAACAGGCCGCGGCCGATGTTGTAGAGGTTGTTGAATTCGATCCGATTGTCATGCGCGGCGGTAGGGCCGTAGCCCCACGTCCAGCCAAGCGAAATGGCTGTGTAGTACGTGTCGCCGATTTCATTGTGCGCAATTGTGTTGCCGCCACTCTGGCCAATCCACACGCCGACCGCCGCGGGATAAACAATTCCGATATTGTGGATGTAATTTTCGGAAACAAGAATGCCACTGGTCGCCTGCGCCTCGCCCGAAGGTATTTGGGGATCGCCGACCTTCACGCCTCCCGCGCCGAGGTCCGTCATTTCGCTGCCCACCACTTGGTTGCCCTGAGAGCCTTTGTGAACTTCCAGCGCGTATTGGCCCAGATGAACGAAGGTGCACTGCTCGATGCGGCAGTGGCGGGCGCCGACGAACTCAACGGCGGCGGGGAGGTCATAGGCGGCCTGGGTGTCCACATATCCTTTCGGCGGCAGCGGCCAATCGGTGTGCGCGAAAGTGAGGCCGCGCAGAACGATGTCGTGGACGAAGTCGCTTGTTCCCTCGATGCCTTCCAGGCGGACCAACTGGGGGAGAAAGGGAGCGACGAACTGCGCTCGGCTCATATCTTCCCCCGGCAGGGCGAGGTAGGAGAGCGTGCCGGTCCGCCGGTCGAGGAACCATTCCCCCGGCGCGTCGAGGGCGTCGGCGGCATTCTCCACCCAGTAACGCGCATCCTTGTCATCGCCGAATTCCTGGCGCACCGTAGAGAGCGTGGCGGTGTTGTTGGCGGGGTCCACTGCCTTGAGCGTCATACGAAACTCCGCCCACTTTTCCAGGCCTACCACTTCCACGTCCCCTTGCTCAACCCAGGCGGCATGAATATCACCCGGGTGGAACTTGAAACGCGTGGGATCACCTGCCAGGAACTGGCCATCGGCGCGGTAAAAGCCCGTGTTGGGTGTACGCGCGCGCTGGCGGCGTTGCCCGTCCACAAAAAGTTGATGGAAATACCACTGGCCCTGTTTGACGCCGGGAACTTCCGCGTTCCAAAGCTCCGGGCGATATTCCTGGTCGCTCTCCGCCGGTTTCTTCCATCCCGTGATCGCACGGCCCCCGCTCAAAACCACCTTCTCGCCCGGATAGGCGGCGTAGGTGATGGGGCACTTGGCGGTGCCGGAATCCTCCGGCAGAAAGACCAGGGGAGCGCTCAGGGTGTAAACCCCGCCGCGCACGTAAACGGTGACGGGTTTGTGCAGCGGCTTGCCCGCTTGCATTGACCGGATGGCGTCGCGGGCGCGGGCAAGCGTGGCAAAGGGCCCGTCCGTCTTGGCACGATTGGGTTCAGCCAGCTTTCCTGACCAGGCGTCGCTGCCCTCCGGGGAGACGTAACAAATCTTTCCCTCCGGGTGCGGAATTCCCACAGGAGAAATGTTGCCAGCCTCCATCGCATTCCGTTGGGGCAAGGAAGGAACTTGCATTGAGGCCACAACCAAAAGGGTCGTGATGATAAGTCCAGGTAAAGGTAAAGTTCGCAGCGTTCTTGGGTTCTTCATGAATGAATCCTATGACCGAAAAAACTGAGCGCCCATCTTATAGCGCTTGCCGCGTTAAAAGCCAGAGTCGGACTGGAAAAGGTGAGGCCGCGCGCAGAGGATCGGCGCCAAGATTTCATATCGACGCATTACGAGCTTGAGCTGAACCTTATCGCCGGGGTAACCTCTACGCGCCCGAGGCGGGGAACAGTACGCCGCGCCTGTGCTGCCCACCGGCATGGAGTTGATGGAATGAAGTGTTGGCTGTGGATTATCCTGCTGCTGCCCGGTTCCCCTCTGTTTGCCCAGAACAAAAAGTTAGAGGGATACGTGTTGGACACCGCCGCCTTCCGCAAAATCCAATCCTACTGCGTTGACACGCATAACCTGCCGCCCGACCAGGCCAAGGTTATCGATCATTTCGTTTTGCAAGAAAGTAAACCCAAGGGTCTCCTCACCAAACTGCCCTGGCATCGGCGCGCGACTTGTGACGCAGCCGGCCTTGACGCCATTGTCCGGATGGAATTCCCCCATGGCTTTTCCTCGAGTCCCATTTTTCAAAACGATGTCGAGGGTGTACTCCTCGTGTTCCGGCCAAGCTCGCCAAGCCCCATATACGAAACGCCGGCGGTGACGATTCCGGATGTGCCTCGACGCAATAATGATGACGAATTCTCTGGGAAACTAATTGGGGATGTGCTGGAGTACAATGCGCTCACCTCCGTGGTTCGAATACTCATTCACGATTGGCAGAAACAGCGAGGAACTCTTCCCGAGGCGACTCCCTGAGCGGGTTGCGCTGCTCTATTGCGGGTCTCCCCCTGCATTCTTGCTGGGAACGGGATTGTCGGGCCGCGTGGCCAGGCTGATGAGAACTATAACGCCCCAGGCGAAGAGCGCCATCAGGAGGAAGAGGCAAGCGCTGGAGATTTGCTCCTGGTTCTTTTCGACCAGATAAGACCGGTCGGCGATGATGTTCGCGTAATTCCCCTTACAACTGTAGTAATCCACGGAGAGGAACCCGGCCAGCGCAGGCAGCACCAGGCCGACGGGAAAAAGTCTCCTGAGGATGAGCCCCAGATGGCTGTTCCGGAAGGTGCGCATGATCCCCGCGAGCGGGCGGCGGAGATACGCGTGCACCGTGAGGCCGATGGCGATTACCAGAGCGCCCACGATGAAGTAGGAAAGAATCAGGAACTGCTCATTGTTCATGTTTGGCTCGCAATACGGCCACGAGCACGGTGATCAAAACTAGATACCCCAGCAGAAACCCGAAAAAGTACTGGCACACGCTCTCCAGGCCCGACGCGACCCTCCAGACATATTCCATAAAGGGAGCGTCTGCCTTGAGATTGAAGACCGTTCCAATACCGCCAGCAGCGGCCGCCAGCAACAGGCCGATGAAGAAAGTCCGCAGGTAGTACGTAGTGCCGTCGGGGAGCTTCACCACTTGATTCAGCAGTCCTTGCAGGCTTTTCGATACGGCAGCCCAGATCACGAACGTCAGCCCGAGCGATATCAGCAGGAGAATCCCAAACCCAGCGAGATTACGAGAGGTCATAGCAGCCCGCCTTCCTTTCTGCCCATCCTTGCGCCCAGCGATGAGTCTGGGCATTCAGTTCCCACCGGTGTACACCTACCGCGCCCGAGACGCAAGGGATATGAATTTGGTGAAAGAACCGCGATAGGTTTATCATCCATCTCCCGGCTGGACCCGCCTTTCCAGGTGTCGATCGGAAATGCGGAAGGAGTGTCTAATCATGTTCTTTTGCCTTCCAAAACGAGCACACTGCCTAGCGCTGTTAACAGCCATTTTTCTCGGAACGATCCCCTGGTGCTCTGCCCAGTCGCCGGAAGCGATGGCGACGGCCCACCGCTGGGCCGCCGCAAAATTCCTCGGCGAGGTGACGCCGAACCCGGCGGAAAGCTATTTGCTGGTTTACTCCCAGTCCGGGCCGGTGACCAAGAACGGGGTCGAAGGCCATCATCTCCGCATCGTGGATCAGGACTATTCGCGTGGCCTGCACTTTTCTTCCGACGGCAGGGTGCGGGTGATGCTTGCCGGTCCGGCCAAAAGTTTTGAGGCCATTGTAGGTGCGGACAGCAACGACATCGGTTATTACTCGAACGTCGGGCGGGGAGCGGTGGTGGCTTCCGTTGACGTCGCCGGCAAGACGCCTTTCCGCAGTCAAGTTCTGCACGAGGGCATGGCCGGCGTTCCCATCAAAGTGGACCTCGGCAATGCCCAGGAGTTTGATCTGAATGTTGAGGACGGGGGCGGGGGCGTAGTCTTTGGCAATCATTTTGACCAAGCCGATTGGGCCGACGCGCGGGTGACCTTGGCGGATGGCAAGACCGTATGGCTGGGGGACCTCCCCACCGGACCGCTGCGTGCTCCCTTTACCGCTGAAGTGCCCTTCTCATTTCGTTATGGTGACCGGCCTTCCAACTATTTGCTGAAAACGTGGGAACTCACTCGCAGTTCAACCCGCCTTGGTGACAGCATCACGAACCATACGCTAATTTACACCGATCCGAAGAGCGGCCTGGTGGTGCGCGCGGTGGCCGTGGAGTATCACGACTTCCCCGTGGTGGAGTGGACGCTCTATTTCCAGAACACTGGCAGCGCACCAACCCCGATTCTGGAGAACATTCAGGCGCTTGACACACGTTTCGAGCGCAGCGAAGACGGCGAATTCATCCTGCATCATAACCAGGGCTCGCAGGCCACCTCCACGGACTTCGAACCTTTTGCGGACCGCCTGGAGCGCAAGGAGGAGAAGCGGATCAGCGCGGCGGGTGGCCGCCCCACCAACACTGACCTTTGTTATTTCAATATTGCCTTGCCGGGTGAAGGCACGATCGTTGCCCTCGGCTGGCCGGGCCAATGGGCGGCGCAATTTACGCGCGATGAAGGGACAGGGCTCCAGGTGCGCGCCGGGCAGGAACTGACCCACTTCAAATTGCTGCCCGGCGAAGAAGTGCGCAGCCCCCTGGTTGCCTTGGTGTTTTGGCATGGCGATTGGATCGATGGGCAGAACGTTTGGCGGCGATGGATGCTCGCCCACAACCTGCCGCGCCCCGGTGGCCAGTTGCCGGCTCCGTTGCTTTCGACGGGGACCAATGGCTACACCATCGAGATGCAGGGCGCGAACGAACAGAACGAGAAAGAATTCATGCAGCAGTACTTCGACCGCGGGTGGAAGTTTGACTACTGGTGGATGGACGCGGGCTGGTATCACTTCAAGGATGGATGGTGGAACACCGGGACGTGGGACCCCGACCCCGCGCGCTTTCCTCATGGCTTCCGCCCCATCTCGGACTTCGCCCACGCGCACGGCGTCAAGTCTCTCGTGTGGTTTGAGCCGGAGCGTGTTACCGCAGGCTCGTGGCTTGGGGAGAATCATCCGGAGTGGCTGCTGGGAAAGGACGGAGGCAACAAACTCCTGTATCTTGGCAACCCGGAAGCCCGCCAGTGGCTGACCGACCATATCGATAAGTTGCTCACCGAGCAGGGAATTGATTTGTACCGGCAGGATTTTAACTTTGACCCGCTGGAAATCTGGCGAGCCAACGACGCGCCCGACCGCCAAGGCATTACGGAAATCCGCCACGTCACCGGCTACCTGGCTTACTGGGACGAATTGCGGCGCCGGCATCCGGACATGCTCATTGACACCTGCGCCAGCGGCGGCCGCCGTGACGATTTGGAAACCTTGCGCCGCGCCGTGCCCCTGTGGCGAAGTGACTATGGCATTGATGATCCCCCCGCCATGCAGGATCTTACTTACGGGTTGGCATTGTGGGTCCCCTTCTTCGGAACTGGCATCCGGTCGTCAAACCCTTACTCCTTCCGCAGCACCATGGCGATGGCGATGGGCGCGGGCCCCGATCCCCGCAGCAAAAATGTTGACTTCCCGGCGCTCGGCCGGCTGGCCTCCCAGTGGCGGCAAGTGGCCCCTTACTATTACGGTGACTACTATCCGTTGACCCCATACACCACGGAGGACAGCGCTTGGATGGCCTGGCAGTTTGACCGGCCCGCGACGGGCGACGGCGTGGTCCAGGCATTCCGGCGTTCGCAGAGTCCCATTGAAAAGGCAAGGTTCAAGCTCCGCGGGCTCGACGCGGCAGCGCAATACGCCGTGAGCAATCTCGACGCGCCAGGCGAATCTCAGTTCAGCGGGCGCGAGTTGGGAGAACACGGCCTGCCGGTAGTGATCATAGATCAGCCGGGCGCGGTGATTATTACCTATAAGCAGGTCAAGGGATCGCGCTGAGCCCCCAGTTAGCTGTCGGCTGTCAGTTCACAGCTCACAGCTTCTCCTCTGAGGGGGCGTGAGTGGGCGACTCAGTTAAAAACAGGCGGTGTTGGGGCCACGGTGTTCGGGTCACAGTGGCTTCTGCATTCCGCGCGAAGTATAATGCCGCGGAATCACTGGAGTCTTTCCTGGCATCTTCCGGAGGCTGACATGAAACGTCAAGCAATCACCAAACTTCTTTTGTTGGTCATCATCGCGTCGCTATCCGCGGTGGCGCAGACCCCCAACGCGGCGCCTCAAAAGCCGCTGACCCGCGCGCAGATTCTCGCCTTGTTGGCAGGTGATGTCCCTAGTTCCCGCGTGACCATGCTGGTACAGGAGCGCGGTGTTGATTTCAAGTCCAATGACACCTTCCTGGACCAAGTCCGCAAGGGTGGAGGCGAAGACGATCTGGTCACGGCCTTGCAGTCGGCCCATGTGACGAACGCCGCGGGCCCCCCAGCGGCCCCCACGGGCTCGACCCCGCCCCCCGCGGGCCCCGCCCCCGATGCCAAGCTGGAGGAGGCGAAGCAAGAGGAGTTGGCCCAGCACGCGGCGCGAGGAGGGGAACTCCTTCAGGAGCGTCACTTTGCTGAGGCCGAGGCCGAATATCGCGCGGCGATTAAGCTGGACCCGCAGAATTCCTATTTACATATCGCGCTCTCCCGTGCCCTCAATGCTGATAAGAAAACGGATGAAGGGATGCAGGAAGCGCACTTGGCCATCCGCTTGAACCCGGAAAGCGACTTGGCTCACTTCAGCCTGGGCAATTCGCTGCGATTACAGGAAGACTGGCCCGGCGCGGCGGCTGAGTATCGCGAGGCTATACGGCTGAATCCGAACTACGATATGACCCATAACAACCTGGGCTTGACGCTGAAACAGGAGGGCGACATCGACGGCGCGATAAAGGAGTATCGCGAGGCGCTGCGCCTGAATCCCCACGAACAATTGGCGATGGCGAACCTCGGCAACGCGCTCGAGAGCAAGGGTGATCTGGACGGCGCCATCGCCCAGTATCAGGAATTATCGCGCCAGAGACCCAGACTTCCAGGACCGCACTTCCGGCTCGGCCAGCTCCTGGAGAAAAAGGGTGAGCCCCGCCGGGCAGTGAGACAATTTCGCGAGGCGATGGACTTGGCTCCGGAAAATCGTCAGTTCAAAGCGGCTTACGAACACGCTTTACACAATCAATAGAACTAAGTAGTAAATTATGAAATATCAGATTACGAATTGGATGTTTTGAATTGGGAAGGGGCAGGCTCGGGACGAAGGGAAGCGCCCTTTTTTTTGCCTTTTATACGATTTGTTACTTCAGGCGGGTCCGAAACGCACGATGGTCACAGTGATGTCATCCGATTGGGGGGCGGTGCCGACATATTCGCGAATGCTGGCCAGGATTCTCCGGACCACCTCATCCGCCGTTTGAGTGGAGCACGCTTGCAGGAGGGAGAGCAGCCGGGCATCGCCGAACAGCCCTCCCAGGGAATCGCGCGCTTCCGTGACGCCGTCGGAAGTGGTCACAATCAAGTCGCCGGGGAAGATCTGCGCGCGATCCACCGTGAACTCAACGTGGGGGAAAAGCCCCACGGGGAAATTGGAGGAGTCGACGCGATCTACGCCGCCCTGGGCGCGGACAATCAGGGGTGGGATGTGCCCGGCATTGACAAACTCAAACGCTCCCTGCCGGTCCAGCACGCCGTAAAGGAGGGTGGCAAACATTTCCGGCGGCGTGCGGTCGCACAGGTAATCGTTGACGCGCTGAAAGAGCTCGCCAAGGTCGGGTGCGCCGGCGGCGACCGCGCCGAAGGCCCCCTGGAGGCTTGCCGCCATTAGGGCCGCGGGCAGACCTTTGCCGGAAACGTCGGCCAGCGCGAAGCCGTAACGGCCGTCGGGAAGTTCCACCACGTCATAGTAATCGCCCCCCACAGCTTCCGTAGGCGTGGTGACGCTCAAAACCTGGAAGTAATCGCTTTGGGGCAGTTCCCGCGGCAGCAAGCCCTGCTGGATGTTACGCGCCAGGAACATTTCGTGCTGGATGCGCTCCTGGTTGCGCGCCAGGCGAAACAGGCGGGCGTTCTCAATGACGGTGGAGCCTTCCACCGCCAACGTTTGGAGCACTTGGCGGTCAAGCCCGGTGACAGCAGCGGCCTGCGAGCGGGTGTCAAGATAGAGCAAGCCGAGCATCTCCGGCACTTTTCCTACAAAGGTTTCTCCCGCCGCATCCGCCATGTGTAGTTTTTGGAGGGGGACCGCCACGATGCCTCGCGCGCCGGTACGGATGATGCCGGTTTCCATCGCCGTGCGGCCGGAAGACTCATCTTCCAAAATCACTTCCTCCTGACCGGAGGCCGCCACGCGCTTCACGACCTTGTGGGAGTAATCGCTCACTTCCGGGCTCAGGTAGATGCCTCCTTTGCCGCGCGCCAGGCGAAGCTCCAGCTCACCTTGTCCTTCTTTGAGGAACAGGAGCCCCCGCTCGGCATTGGTGAGCTGCACCGCGGAGTCCACCAGTGCGGTCAGCACTTCCTCCAGCGCCGGAGCACGAAGCATCATCTGCGCCATCTGCAGAAGCAGGCCCAGGTGGTGCAGTTGTGGGGCGGAACTCTCTTCCGCGGCCTTCTCAAATTTTTCCAGCAGGCCGGGAAGCACAGCCTCTTCCTCGCCGAAAGCTAGCGCGTAGGAATCCGATACCCCCAGGCTGATCTGGTCGCCCGACTTCAACCGCCGGGAGGTAGCCACTCTCTCGCCGTTCACAAACGTACCGTGGCGGCTGCCGGCGTCTTCCAGCAAGTAGCCTTCGCTGTCTTTTAAGATGCGCGCATGACGGCGGGAAATGCGGGTGTCGAGCAGCACCAAGTCGTTATCGCCTTGCCGTCCCAGCGAGAAGGGCGTGCGTGAAATCTCGATTTCGCGCTGGTTGCCAAAAGCGTCGCGGACCGTGATGTGCGGAAGCGTGGTGGCCATGAGAATCGCTGAATCTTGAACGGCGCGCCCGCCATTATAGCAAAGGCCACGCTTGCCGCATACTTTTCACAAGGGGTTGGCGATGAGCTGTTCCGGCGCCCGGTTTATCGGCCGACTCACAAAGCCAGCCTGCGTTTTGGGCTGACAAACCGCTGGTAGCATTCTCAGCTTACCCAAACGCCCGCTGTTGACGTAACCGACGCTGTCCTTGGGGAGAATCTATTTCGTAGCCCCGCGCAAATTCCGGAGGTCGCGGACCGTCTGCTCAGGTTGCCAATCGTTCCCGCGGTAGAGTTGAATAACTTTTCCGTCCGGGCCAATGAGCGCTGTTACGAGCGCATGCACGATTTGGCCTCCCTCGGTCCAGTACTTCAGACCGAAGAACTCGGCGACTTTGCGGACCTGCTCCGGCGTGCCCGAGGCAAATTCCCATTGATCGAAAGGATGGCGGTTGCCCGCACAATCCAGTCCATAGGCCCGCAGGACGGCGGGCTTGTCGTACTCCGGGTCGATGCTAATGCTCAGCAGGTGGGTGGAAGGGGAAAGCGCAGGGTCGCTGCGCACTTCCTCCAGAATCTTCGCGAAGTTTTTGCTCATCAGGGGGCAATAGTCGGGAAGCGGGCAGCGTGTGTAAATGAAGGTCAACAGCAAGGCCTTGCCGTGGTACTGATGGAGATGAATTCGCTTCCCGTCCTGATTGATGAGCGGGAAGTCCGGCACTACTTCCCCCAGAGGTGTGCGCACAGATTGCGGAGGCGCGAGCGAGTTGCTTTCCGGCTTGGCCTCTTCGGTCACGACTATCCCTTCCAGCCAAGCGCGATCGCTCGCGACCACCAAAGTTGCATGGAGGGTTTGGCCCGGCTTGAGAACGTCGAAGGCCCACTTATCCTTGAGGGGATAAGTCATGGTCATGGCGGCCATGTAACCGGGGATGGCTTCATGTGACAGCGTCACCGTGCCTTGGTTCTTGTCTACCGCCACCACTTTCCCGCGCAGATCAAAGCGCTGCTGCGGCAAGGGTTTTTCGGTTTGGCATCCTGCCAGAGCCAATAACATGCTCAAGCCGACCAGCCATGTCATGAACCATTGCGCGCGCATTACGGGCCTCCCTTGGATAAGACAGCGCGACCTCGTGACAGGGCGCGGTGGATTTGAGTTTACCACCCTCGCCCTCTTGGGAGAGAGGGTGGCCCGCCCCCGGCGCTTTCTCCAGCCCGGGCGCGCCGGGTGAGGGGGTCGAAGCCGTAGCGCTTCACTCAGACTTGACCTAGTGCATTCATGTTCGTGCTGACCCCCTCGCCCCCACGACCTGCAAAACGTGTGGCCCCCTCCGCCTTGCGGTTCCGCCTTTCCCCCGGGGGGTGAGGGAAGAAGAATTCTTCCTTATCTAGTAATGGAAGCGGTACCTGACTTCGGCGTAGATTTGTCGCGGGTCGTTGTAGTGAAAGCCTCCGAACGTCAGACTGTTGTCCAACTCCACGCGACGGTTTGCCACATTCAGCGCGTTGACGGAAACGGTGTATTTCTCGCGGAAGGATTTGCCCAGCATAATGTCGAACGTGGTGTGCGCCGGCAGATACGCCCCCGGATATTGCGCGTCGGGAATCCCGTTCGTGAACCCCGAGCCGTAGTACACATTCGTCGAAGCGTACGCCTGCCAAGGAAGACTTCCATTGAAACCGAAGTTCAAGGTGTTTCTCTGATCATGGTCCACCGGAGAGTATCCCGGGGGTATATCGAGTGGGCATAAAGTGTTGTTGCTCGGGCAGATCAAGCCTCCGGTGATGGGTGAGGTTGCCTGCGCGATTTGATTCGAATAGGCAAGGTGAAACTGGCCGCGATGCCAGAGGCGGGGGGAGCGCAGGGTGAGTTCCCAACCTTGAATCAAGGCGCCATCCCACGTGATCGGCCAGAAGAGATTTGATTCTCCGATATTGTTATGATCCAGCCAATTGCTCGCCTCGGTTTGAAACGTGTCGGCGTCGAGCGCCCAGCCGCGATAAGGAATGGTGACGCCGAACTGGTGTTCTTCATCGCGCTCGCCGTGCAGGGGAGCGAAAGTAAAATTCTGGCTGTTCGCTAAACCGAGCAGCGGGCCGGTAGCCGTCACGAGTGGCGGGGCTTGGTAGTATTTACCGTAGAAGGCGCGAAAGACCCAGTTCAGGCGCGGGACTCTGAGGGCAAGGCCAAAACGTGGGTCCGTCGCGTTCTCCACGACGTCCGCCGTAAAGTGGGTTTGGCGGAGGCCGGCGATTAAGGTCAACCACGAGGTTACTTTGAACTTGTCGTTGATGAATAGGCTCGCCAGCCCTCCATTTACGCCCACCGAAGAGGCGGGGAAGTTTTGACTGCCGTCCGTGAATTGGTTATTGAAGAGGTTCGACTGGCGCTGCGTGAATCCGTACACGCCGACCTGAATATCATTTCTCCAAACGTCGGCGTTCAGGGCCGCCTGCAAGCCCCCGTAATTGGCGGCCTGATCCATGGTGGAGATGACGGGATAATCGTTCGCGCCGCCTTGGTAGTCGGCGTTGTTGTAGTGATAAAAGGGAGAAACCGTAAGCAGCGTATTGGGATTGAGGGTGTGGACCCAGGAGAAGGTGACGTAGCCGTCGCGCTCATGCTCGCCATCACGGAGGCCGTAACTGGGCGACTCCCCCGCCGCCACCAACTGCTGGTTTCCGATGGAACTGGGATCCGGGTCATAGGGGATCTGGTAATAATCCTCCCGTAGCGAGGTGACCAGCCGAAATTGGTTCCTGGGATCGGGATTGAAAATGAACGAAGCGAATCCTCCGTAGCCGTTCTCCGCATCGTGAAAAACTTGCGCAATCGGAGTCTGTAGACCGTAGTTGCTGCGATTTCCGTTTACACTGGCGTAATAGGCGAAGCGCTCGGTGTGCCCTCCGAAATTGAGTTGATCGTTGGTTTGAAACCAATTGCCAAGAGTGGTGACGAGTTCCGCCTCATCGTTACGCTCGAAGCCGGTGCGGGGCACGATGTTGAAGATTCCGTACGTACGGTCTCCGTAGTCGGCGTCGTAGCTGCCTCTTTGAATCTCTAGATAATCAATGTCCTTGGGGTCAATCACCGGGCCCAGATTGGCGGCGATATTGGTGTTGGGTATGGGTACCCCGTCAATAAGCCAGTCAACCTGGTGGCCACCTCGCATGTGCAGCATGTCGTGGGTCACGTAGGCAGCGGGAACGTAGTCGGTGATCATCCCCATACTGTTAGTGCGGTCTGCGCCGGGAGTTTGGGATATGTCCTGGCGATCGACCAGAGTGGTGGGGGTTACCGAATCCATATTGGCCACTTCTCCCTCGCCGACGACCACGGTAGTTTGGGTCACGGCGGCAATCGCCAGTTGAAAGTGGAGAATCGGTGATGAGCCTGAATCGACTGTGACCGTCTGCTCCGAAGTCTGGAATTTAGACTGAGTGACGGTGATCTTGTAGTCGCCGACCGGCACGGCGGTGAACGAAAACTCACCGTTATCGTCCGATTGCGCGGTTTGAGACCAATCCGAGGTAATCGCCTGGAGCTTTACCGATGCCCCGGCCACCGGCCGATGCTGTGGGTCGTGCACGATTCCGTGTATTCTTCCAAAAATTGTGGCGTGGAGCAGGGAACCAAACATCAGAAGGAGCGCCAGACACCACCAGACTACAAGCTTTCGCATGAAGCCTCCTTTTACATGAATAGCATTTAAGCGTCGGCCGCAGGCTGGCGAGGAAGGGCGAGAGGCTTAGGAGCTCTCCCGGTTTCACACGCCAGCTCGCAGCGCAGGGCGCGAGAACATGTTGGGGGTCAAGGATGAATCAGTGAGTGGCGCGCGGAGGCTGCTCAGGAATCCGTGCGTGGGATGGCAACAGGCTTAAATCAGCGGTGTCGCGACCAAGACTCCAAGTCGCGGGCGGATTCGACCAGGGGTGTTCGGTGGGCACATAAATCAAAGTGCTGAGAAGGGAGGCCAGGTAGCTGTCGTGAGATTCCAATCCGCATTGGCCGCCATTGGCCATGCAGCAAATTGGAGTGCGCCCGAAAGCGCGGTGATGGCAGGCACACATGCAGGCTCCCGGGGGGCATGCGCAAGCCTCCACGGGGGCGCGCAGGGAAGCCCATCGCACGCCCGGGGCAAGCAGCGCAGCAATGGTCAGAATGGCCAGGAATCGGATAGCGATGCGCATGTCTTTTACTTGGAAGCCCGAGGAATCATTGTAACAGATTTTGGGCGGAGTGGAACGATGGCCGCGTGACAATCGAAATTCGAAAATCGGAACTGGAACTGCGAAGGGTGCGAGCTCGCAACTTGCAAATTTCGAGATGGCTTTGAGGAGGGTGCCTTGGCGGCAAGGGTGTTCGTCGGGGCGAAGGGGCCTTCTAGCTTGCCGCCAAGGGCTCAGCGCCGCATTCGGGCGGGTCAAATCGCAACGCTGGCGGGCTTTGGTGCTATTCTTGTTATCGACCTTTCCGGAAAAAACTTGAGGGGATTCTTGCCCCCCCCTCTCCTTATAAACTGGCATGCTCACCTCCCCAGGAAAAAGGGGAATGCCGCAGACTCTTTTCTCAGGACTCGGCGTGCCGCCGACCCACAAAACAAGCCTGCACCAGCTTCCATGAATCTCATTACCAAAAATATAACCCTCCCTTAGTATTTTTACCAAACAGTGATTGACGCACGGATTGAGGTAGCGTATAGTCCGTTCATCAAGCAGCAGTTAGACCGATTTGGTAGAGGGAACCGGTCGGTCGGCTTGGCACCACAAAAATTCCCTCTGTGCCCCTCGAGTTAGCGCCAGTCGATGGGAAACAAAAGGTTAGAGAGATCCTGCAAGCGGGGATTGGGAACGCTTCCTCGCCTGGGGTGACTGCGATGGGGAACTATCTGAGTGGCTCAGGGCTTGCCCTGATTCTACCGGCGCTTGCGGTGGTGCTAGTGCTGGCGGGGTTCTTTGCCCCCTATCTCCGCAAACGGAACCAAAGGCTGCGCCGCAACACGGAAGTCTTCTGGTTTTCCAGCCTCCACTTTTTCAGCAAAGAACTTTCCGAGTGTCGTGATCCCCAACAGATCGTGGACCAGTCGCTGCGTGGCGCTTTGGAGATGCTCGACACGCATGAAGGTTACCTCCTAGTGCATGAGGAGGGCGACGAGGGAAAGGTTCACAGTAGCATTCGCGGGATTTCTGCACAGGGGGCGGAAAGGCTCAGCAAGGATCCCTTGCGCAGCTTTGTGCTTTCCAGTGACCAACGCTGGGGCGCCCTGATGGTATTCCCTGACCTGCGCCAATCGGAAGTGGTGGCGGCGTGCGAGCGCGACCCCGTCTTCCACGAATTGCGTGATGTTCTGAGGGGCGAAGGACTGCGGGGACTGATTGTGGTCGGCTTGCAGGTTCGGGAAAAATCTTATGGCGCTCTCATGCTGGCTTTCCGTAGCACTCGGAGCTTTGAATCCCAGGAGTTGCGCGTGGCGCTGGCAATCGGCAACCAGGTGAGCGTGGCGATCGAGAACTGGTCGCTCAACCGGGCGGCGGAGCGGCGCGAGGAGGAGCTAAGAATCCTTCACCGCGTCGGCGAAGCTCTGCGCGCCACTTTCGATATGAACGCCCAAATTGGAATCCTCCGCCACGAGTTGAAAGAGTTGATGGGCGGAACGAACTTCGGTTTGGCCTTGCAGGACAGCGCGGAAGGGCCGCTGGAGGTGGTGGTGCCCTTTGAGAGCGCAGGGCCGCATGGCACCGTGCAAGGCGGGCCGGCGAGTTCGCTGGCGCAACATGTACAGCGGACCCGCCAGCCGCTGTTGGTGGCCAGCGACGTTCAGGGGACCGCGCGGCGGTTGGGGTTGGCACCCATGAATCCGCGCATCAAAACCTGGTGTGGGGTGCCCGTCCATTTCTCCGATGGATCGATGGGCGTGTTGGCGCTGGCCGATATGGAGCGCGAACATGCGGTCACCAAGAGCCACTTTGAGCTAGTGCAGGTGCTGGCGCAGGAAGCTGCCGGCGCCGTGGAGAACGCCCGCCTCTTCAAGAAGGAACAGCGGCGCGCCAGCCACCTGGCTTTGCTTAACGAACTGGGACGCAAAGCCAGTTCGGTTCTGAACCCACAGGAGTTGCTGCCCAGCATTTGCCGTCAAGTCCGCAATGCCTTCGGTTACCACTTGGCGCGGATCGAGATGCTGGACCCGGGGCGCGAGGAGTTGGTGGTGGAGGCGCAAGATGGTTACGGGCCTGAACTGATGGGCCGTCGCATTCGCATTGGTGAAGGCTTGGCGGGCGTGGCGGCGGATTCGGGTGAGCCGGTCCTGGCCAACTCCGTGGTGAAAGAACCGCGCTACATTGCTCTTCATCCCGGCATTCGGTCGGCGCTCAGCCTTCCCCTGAAGTACCGCGAGGAATTGATGGGGGTTCTGAGCCTGGAGAGCCGGGAGGCTTACGCTTTTTCGCAGCAGGACGTGCTCACTCTGCGAACTCTGGCGGACCAACTGGCGATTGCCCTGCACAACGCGCGCGCCTATCAAGTGGCATTGGAGCAGGCCCTCACCGACGGGCTGACGGGGTTGAAAACCCATCGTTACTTCATGGAAGCACTCGATCGCGAGTGGCGCCGCTCGACGCGCTCGGGCCACATGTTCTCCGTGATCATGATGGACCTGGACGGGTTCAAGCAGGTCAACGACCAGCACGGTCATCTGGAAGGTGACAAGGTCCTGACGGCGGTGGCCAACTTGCTCAACGACCGAGTTCGGCAATCGAATGTGGTGGCGCGTTACGGGGGCGATGAGTTTGCCATCATGTTGCCGGAGACGCGCACCGAGCAAGCGGAGATTCTGGCCGAGCGCCTGCGCGCGAGCATTGAATTGGACCGCTATTTGGCCGCCCATGGCGTGACCGCCAGCTTCGGAATTGCCACCTTTCCCTTGCATGGCCCGACGCAGGAGGAAATCCTGCGCGTGGCGGATTCCGGCATGTATCTCGCCAAGCATCAGGAGGGCAATCGCGTGCGGGTTGCGTCCCTGAGCATCGCGTCGGCGCAGGCCGACGGGGAGCGCCAGTTGTTGGAGGCCTACCTGGGCGTCAGCATGAAGCGCATGTTCTCCACGGGGCCGGAGGCATTCGATCATTACCTGAAACGCTTTCAGGACGTCATGCTGAAGGGCAACGGTGAGGCTCGCTCGCTGCTGGATATCGTGACCGCGTTCGCTAATTCCATCGATGCCAAGGACCATTACACCCAGGGCCATTCGCAGGCAGTGTCCCGGCTCGCCGCGCAGATCGCACGGCAGATTGGCCTGCCCGATCCGGCAATTGAAAAAGTTCGCCTGGGCGGCATTCTTCACGATATCGGCAAGATCGGGGTGCCGGAGGCGGTCCTCAACAAGCCCTCGCGTTTAACCCCGGAAGAGTACGACGTGATGAAGTCCCACACCTTGCTGGGCGCGAAAATTCTCGAGCCGCTCAAGGTGAGAGCCATCGAGCGGATGGTGCGGCATCATCACGAGATGGTCGATGGGACAGGCTATCCCGACGGTCTGAAGGGTGAGAAGATCCCGCTGGGCGCTCGAATTATCACCGTGGCCGACTGCTTCGATAGCATGGTCTCCGAACGGGCTTACCAACGCGGACGCACCATGGAAGAGGCTATCGAGGAACTGCGCCGCTGCTGCGGGACGCAGTTCGATCCCAACATTGTCGAGGCCTTTGTCCTCTCGCTCGAAACCTCGGGCGATCCCCGCCCCCTCCCGAGCTTGGATGAAACGCTGCTCAATTGATCGAGAGATCCGATGACCCGGTGAGCGGGTGAACAAAGAACCACTTAGGCCGAACGGGCTTTGTTCACCGGATCACCCGATCTCCTGATCACCCGATTCCCTCAAAGGGCCCCCGGGCAATTGGAAACGAGTGGGGCGGTAGGCTTCAATAGCCCGGGAAGTTGCACCTTTCAATATGAGCTCCGCAATTATTTCCGCCGTCATCGGCGCCAGCAGGATGCCGTTGCGGAAGTGGCCGGTGGCGAAGACCAGGTTTTCAAATTCTCCATAACCCAGAATCGGAAGGTGGTCCGCCGTGTCGGGCCGCAGGCCCGCCCACGCGCGCAGGAAGCGGAACTCGCTTACCAGCGACGCCAGGCGCACTACGCCTTCGAGAATGGAGAGCAGTCCTTTAGCCGTTACCGCCTTTTCGAAGCCGGTGTAATCCGCGGTCGTCCCTACCAGGAGGCGCCGTTCCGGCCGCGGCACCAGGTAGTGAATCCCGGCGCGCACCACGAACGGCAAATCGCGCGGAGTCTCGAACTCCATCATCTGTCCGCAGCAGGGAGTGATCGGTACGTGGATTCCAAGCCCATGGGCGACTTCGCCGGACCAGCATCCCGCTGCCAGGACGTAAGTCTTTGCCGTAAAGCTGGCGCCGTCTCCCGCTGTGACGCTTTCGATGTGGTCCCCTTTCGTGTGGAAGCTGTGGACGGCATGCCCCGCTTCCAACCGCACACCCGCGCGCTGGCAAGCGATGAGCAACGCGCGCATCAGGCGCTCGTTGTCGACCCAATGATCACCGGGGACGAAGAGGCCGCTGCGAACCTGCGGGGAAAGTCCCACTTCGCGGGAATGAACCTCCGCGGCCGTCAGCGGGTGGAGTGTAAAGCCCCGCGCGGTCTGCGTGCGGTGGACTTCCGTGAGTTCTTCCTCCATCTCTTCGTTGAGCGCTACCAGCAGCGAGCCGTCGCGGCGATAACCGACCTGATGGCCACTGGACTCTTCGATCTCCGCCGCAAAGCCCGGGTAAAGACTGCGGCTGGCGACGCACAGCTCCGAGAAAGGCCGGGGCTCAATCATCTCGCCCAACGGCGCGAGCATGCCCGCGGCGGCGGAGCTGGCTTCCGCGCCGGGTTGGGAGCGGTCGAGAACAGTGACCTTCATCCCGGCCTGCGCCAGTCGCCAGGCGATCGAGCAACCGATGATCCCGCCACCGATGATTAGCACGTCGGCAGCCCGTGAAGAGCTTTCCGCCATGAAGCAATAGGTCCCCGCTGTCCAGTTTTTGCCAAGCGACCCGAGTGGTCAAGAGGATTCTACGGATTGGCGATTTGGGATTGGCAGTTTTGGCTTAGCGGATGCCGCTTGTTCATCACTTTTCACTTGCCACCCGGCACGGCATTTCCCGCCTCCGGTGCGGCGGGTTTGCGGTTGCCCAGGGCGTCCATTTGGCCGGTCATCTCTTCCGCGGGTTCGCCGCTCCTCATGCCCTGGGCCAGGATGAGCTGGCGCGCCGCGCCGCGCATGGCCGGCCATTTCGACCCGAACACCAGCGAGCCCGCGATGCAGACAGCGCCTCCCAGCGCCACGGTGATGGGGGCGCCGAGGCGGTGGGCGATGGCTCCCGCCAGCAACGCCCCGAACGGAGCCATGCCCATGAACATCATGGAGTAGACGGACATCACGCGCCCACGCAAAGCGTCCGGCACCATGGTTTGGATGAGGGTGTTGGAACTCGCCATCTGGATCAACATGCAAAAACCCGCCGGCAAAAGCAGGGCGAGGGAAAGGGGCAGCGAACGCGAGAATGAAAAAAGGATTAGGCTCGAGCCGAAACCGGTGGAGGCGTAGTTAATCCAGCGTCCCAGGCCGCGCACCTCGCGCCGCGCTGCCATCACCAGGGTGGCGACCAGTGCGCCCACGCCCGTGGAACCCATCAGCAAGCCCAGGCCGCGCGCGTCCGAATGCAGAATCTTATCCGCGAAGATGGGCATCAGCACGGCGTAAGGCATGCCCGTCAGGCTGACCAGCCCGAGCAGAAGCAGCAGGGCGCGGATGGGCCCGGTGTGCGCCACGAAGCGGAATCCTTCCAGAACGCTCTCCAGCCCCGAAGCTCTCCGCCGGGAGCGCTCGCGCGGCGTGACGATCATGAGCAGCAGGCAGACGATCACCGCAATGTAACTCACGCCGTTGGAGAAGAAGCACCAGCCTTCGCCGATGGCCGCCACCGTGACGCCGGCGATGGCCGGCCCCAGGATGCGGGCTCCGTTGAACATGGCGGAATTCAGCGCGATGGCATTGATCAGGTCTTCCGGGACCACCATTTCGATGACAAACGCCTGGCGCGCCGGGATATCAAACGCATTCACCACGCCCAGCAGCGACGCCAGCAGCACGATTTCCCAAACCCGGACGTGTCCAAGCAAGGTCAGCGCCGCCAGGATGAAAGCGAGCAACATGGAGGCGGTTTGCGTGGCAATCACGGTGCGATAACGGCTGTAACGGTCCGCGAACAATCCCCCCAGGGGGGCGATGAGGAATACCGGAATCTGTCCCGAGAACCCCACCAACCCCAGCAGCAACGCTGACTTGGTGAGCCTATAGACGAGCCACGCCTGCGCAATCGACTGCATCCAGGTGCCAATCAACGAGATGATCTGGCCGCAGAAAAACAGCCGGTAATTGCGGTGCCCCAATGCGCGGAACATCATGGGCAGCCGCGATGCGGGTTTTTCCAAAAGTGTCTCAGTACTCAGAGCCGCCGCCCTCTCTCAGTGTCGTCGAACATGCTGTAAGGATCCCTGATTATCATAACATTTTGGGAAGTAAGTTTTCAGTTCTCAGTCTTCACTTCAGCGGCTTCGGAATCCTCGTGGCAGGAAGTGCTGGAGGAGGGCGTGGGGGCGGGTTGAGGGGTGGGAGGGGAGTGGCACAGGCGGTGGCGCCTATTTTCCCGAGGTGTTTTTGCGCCGTTTGCC
>Ga0326728_10009561_pt1 | contig 23263 bp, 17 predicted proteins | sample MB3enrmetagenome_FD_207602 | JGI IMG/M metagenome (GOLD analysis project Ga0326728, IMG submission 207602) | Lab enriched peat soil microbial communities from McLean, Ithaca, NY, United States - MB31MN | ecosystem: Environmental > Terrestrial > Soil > Wetlands > Peat | place: USA: New York... | reverse complement strand
CGGCGGCCACGCAAGAGCAGTGCCTGGTGGCTGGTGGCGAGTTGCTAGACAAAGGCAAAAGCCCTGGCGGAAAGGCGGGCAGCCCTGCACGTTCACGATCAACCGCGCGGCCCACACTATCCCGCTTCGGTTATCGGCAATTTCCGGTGACGAAATGAGTCAATTTGAGGCGGCATGGCCGATGCCAGGGCACCCCGTGGGGTGCCCGTAGACTTCGCCGTGGATTCGTGGTTATCGATTCGCAGAGCTTTGCTCTGCGCAATCCGAAGGAGAGCGCATTTCCCGAGGGGATCATTCCTGGTAAAACCTTGCGCCGGCAAGCGTAGCGAGGATCAGCGCCGGCAGAGTTCCTGCCATCAGTGGGACGACCGTGCGCGGAGGGAAGAAGCCGAAGGAGCACCAAGTGGCGTCACCCAAGCTGACGATGAACCACCACGCCAACGCCGCCATCACCGCAGTCTTCGGCCCCGCGCCATAGCGCGGGCGGATGGCGGCGTAGAGCCACACGATCGAGATCCCTTCCAGCAAATCGAGTGCGGCGTTGAACAGAACAAAGCCGGGCGTGGGCCGGGCCAGATGGTTATGGGGCAGAGCAGCAAACTCCCGGCCCAGCAGCGCCGTCACCAGGGAGCCGAGGATGATCCAAACGACCCCCGCCAGCAGCCCGCAGCCGAGCACTCGCGGCCAATGGACTTTGCTCATTCCCTCCGATTGTAAACGCAGAGCGCCCCGTCTGTCATTAGAGGGAAACCGGGGGACGGGGACAAGCACCATATTTCCGATTTTTTCTGAGGCATATTAACCCTTGCGGCGTCATTCCGCCTGACCTTTTACGCTGCACAAGCAGGGGCGGCCGAAGGGCAGTGGCTAGTGGTTGGTGGCTAGGGGCAGAGAGAGTCCGGGGTCCGGAGTCCGAAGTCCGGCGTCGAGGTCGGAGGGCGGAAAGGCGGGCAGCCGTGCACATTCACAATCAATCCGGCGGCCACGCAAGAGCAGTGCCTGGTGCCTGGTGGCGAGTGGCTAGACAAAGGCAAAAGCCCTGGCGGAAAGGCGGGCAAGTCCAAGTTTACGATAAACCCGGCGGCCCACACTATCCCGCTTCGGTTATCGGCAATTTCCGGTGCCGAAATGAGTCAATTTAAAAAGCGGGACCATATTTCCGATTTTTCTCAGGTATATTGACCCTTGCGGCGCCATTCCGCCTGACCTTTCACGTTGCACAATTAGGGGCGGCCGACGGGCAGTGGCTAGTGGTTGGTGGCTAGGGGCAGAGAGAGTCCGGGGTCCGGAGTCCGAAGTCCGGCGTCGAGGTCGGAGGGCGGAAAGGCGGGCAAGTCCAAGTTTACGATAAACCCGGCGGCCCACACTATCCCGCTTCGGTTATCGGCAATTTCGGGTGCCGAAATGAGTCAATTAAAAAGCGGGACCATATTTCCGATTTTTCTCAGGTATATTGACCCTTGCGGCGCCATTCCGCCTGACCTTTTACGCTGCACAAGCAGGGGCGGCCGAAGGGCAGTGGCCAGTGGTTGGTGGCTAGTGGCGAGTGGCAAGTGACGAGTCGAGAGCACGAGCCTTGCGTCCCGTTTCCCGTCCTTGGCCCCCTCGCAGTGCCCCCGACACTCCCCCGCTTCGTTTATCGGCGGTTTTGGGGGACCACTTGAACTTGTTTTCCGCGTGCGCGGGAGCGGCGCACGAAGGAACCCCTCATCCGTCCCGCGACGGCTCAGCCTGACCTTTCACTGTGCACAAGCAGGGGCGGTTCGCGAACCGCCCTTACGTTAGGATCCCAGCCGCGCGCACGAATACCTGGCCTTGGCCAAACACGGGAGACGGCAGAGGGTAGATGGTAGGTCGTGGGTGGTAGATGGGGAAATACACAGGAAGCAGTGCTGATTCCTCCTGCGCCTGCTGGAAATCGCGACTGTAAATCCGAGGCCCTGAAGCGCCCCGCCACCGACAAAGAATATTCCTTCATCTTCCTGCCCACTTCCGCCGATAAACGAAGCGGGGAAGTGTCGGGGGCACTGCGAGGGGGGGAGCGAGTGGGCGGTACTCAGAGCTTGTGCTTCGGGGCCGTTGCCTCGTCGCTCATCACTCTTCACTTGTCGCTCGCAGCCGTGTCGGGGGCACTGCGAGGGGGCCAAGGACGGGAAACGGGACGCGGGGCTCGTGCTCTCACTCCTCACTCGCCACTTGCCACTGCCTTCTTCGTGTCCGGCCAATCCCGAAGCGCCACCCCCCCTATATCTCAATCCTCGACCTTCCAGAATTGGCGGACTTTGTGTCCGCTGAGGGGGCGTGTCGGCAACAAGATGGCAAAAGTTCCAGTCTATCCTGCTAACTTATTGAAAACAAACTAGAAGAAAACATATTGCGCCTAATTCAATGAAAACAAATGAGATACAATAGGTTGTCAACCATAGTGTTTTGGTTATGACCGGGCAATAGGGGGGAGTAGCGGAATATCCATAATCGCCGGAGGGCGGTCACGGGACGAGAGGAGCGCGTTGCGTCACGATGTTATGCCTATTCGGCGGTGGCCCGACAGGGCCAAACCCCAGGGCGAAGTGCGGGCAGTCGAGTTGGGTTTCAAATGGGCCCAAAAAGGAAGGCAGGGGCAGCGGCGGGTTGAGTTGAGGTGCCTGCCGCTTGCCCCTGTGGGAGGTGAGCTTGGAATGAGCTTATCGGTGTCCGCCGCCGTGGCCGCCGCCGGAACTGTGGCCTCCGCCACCACCACTGCTGTGCGGGGCGGAATAACTATGGCCTCCACCCGAAGGCGCCCGGCTACCGCTGGAAGAGCCGCCACTGGGAGCGCGCTGGCGCATGATCTGGCGATTCAGGTTGAGCGGCGGGCGCGAACTGCCGCCGCCCGAGTATCCCCGTGACGAGTTCGTATTGCTCTGCCACATGCCGCGCTGCGTCGACCCGCCGGATCCCGTCCGCCCGCTGGCGTAAGGGTTGGGGCTGGCAAACCGCTGCCAACTTGGGGCACCTTGGGTGGCCGGGGCGCTTCTCCCTTGGAATCCTGAACTCGCGCCACTGCCCGCCGGGGCGCGGCCGGAGGTCGAATACCGCTGCCAGTTGTAGGAAGAGCCTCCGGCGCTCGTGGGTGCGCGCCCGCCGGCCATGGAGTTCGAACGCGCCCCAAAGCTTTCCGTGTTTCCAGCGGGGCGTCCGGTCATGTTGTAAGTGCGCCCGGCCGAGGTCGCGCCGCTCCGCGAGAAGAAGTGCTCGCCATTCGCTCCCGCCGACCGATTGCTGGAGAAGTTCGCCGTCCGGTTACCCAAACTGCCCTGCGTGTGCGCCACGGGCAGACCGCCGCGCATCATGCTGGCGTTGCGCATCATGCCTTCGCTTACCGGCATGGAGCGCCCCATGCGCCCGCTCGAGAAGTCCTGCGCCGAGACATTCCTGACCGCCCCTCGAATGCGTGCGTCGGTCCCCACGCGCTCCAGGTTCGAGCCGAAGGCCGGCCCTCCCGGACGGACGAAGCCGGCGCCGTGGATGTCGTTAAAGTTCATCGCGGCAAAGCTGTGGCCCGCTCCGAACCAGGGGTGGAAAACGTCACGCGGTCCCAGCGCCAGCCAGCCAATCGAGCCAAAACCGAAGCCCACGCCGAAGCCCCGTCCAAAGCCGAAGAATGAAACATAACCGGGCGACCATATGCCGCCACCGAATCCCCGTCCCGGCCACCAACGCCAGCCGCCGCCATACATGAACCAACGGCCGTAGTGGTAAGGCGCCCAGCCCCAAGGCTCGGCGGAAATCCAAGTGTATCCCCAGTAAGGCTCCCAACCCCAATAGCCGGCGCTGTAGGGCACCCAACCGGCATCCACCTGGGGAGTCCAGCACCAACCGTAGTCCGGAACCTCACTCCATTGGCCGTAGGCATCGAGATCGCTCGACCCGGTGTATTGAGGATCGGTGTGCTGCCAGGCTTGCGCGCTTTCAATCTGCCGGTCGCGGTCGCCGCACCACTTGTCGAAATCATCTCCGCCTGGAGCGGGGTCAATCTTGTACTCGGGATTGTCCGCGCCGTGAATTTGGATAATCTGGCCGGCCTCAATCTTGGTGCTGCCTTGATTGGTCAGGACTTCCGCTTCGCCCTGGCGCACGATCAGCAGGGTTTCCGTCGGTGAATTCACCTGAATGCGGTAAATCCCCGGCGCCAGCGGATGTACTCCCATGTTCGGAGTGTCAATCTCCGCGTCCGCTTGTGTGCCTTTGTAAACGGTGTAGTCCACCAGGCCCGAGGCCAATTGGATATTAATCTTGTTCTGCTCGAGGTCGGCAATCTTGGCATCCGTTCGCTGGTCGAGCCGCATGATGTTGGCAAAGTCGAGCTGGACTTCCGTCCGGGACCGATCCCCCGTCGCCACCTGGTCACCAGGCACCACAGGGGTGTTCACCGTGGCCGCCGTCGATTGTCCGGCATCACCGCGCATGGTCGTAACGTCCCCATGAATCACGCTGATGCGCGCCACGGCCGTCTGCGGCTGGGTGGGTTGGGGCGGCTGCCCCTCGTCCTCAGCATGAACCTTGGGTGTGACAAACAGTCCCATTGTGAGAATTGCCAGTGTGATCAGGAGGAATCGGTTTTTCATGGCCCACCTCGGTCGAACGTCCACGGTCGAACTCCAAACTTGCGTCCGGCCTCCATAGGGCAAGACCCATGCCAAACTCAGAAATGGCTAATGGTATTTATCTGCTGACAAATCAGCGAGCTAGGGAGATTTTCATTTTCGCGGCGAATAGACCCCTTCGCCGGACACTGCCTAAATTCAGCCGATTGGTGGCCCTTTTCGGCCAGTAGCGACGGATTTGGGGGTTATCCACTTGCCATGTCCATAAGGCTTTGCAAAAGGGCACAGTCTTCGCAACCCTCCTGCGGCTGGGGAGGGCGTTTCCGGTCGTAGATTTCGCGAACCTTGGCCAGCAGCAGGGGGATTCTCTCCGGCTTCAAATTTACCGGCCGGATGTGCGCGCTGAATTCCATCAGGAACCCTGAGTCCGTCAGGTTGGCATCTTTCTTTGCCGTGGCGTCGTCGGTGACCGGCTCCGTGTAGACCAGCGCCAGGCCCGACACCGGCGCGAGTCCCTTCTGCTCCCCGATCACCGCGTAGGCGTTTAGCTGCACCTCATACATGGGAAACAATTCATCCTGGTGCGTGGTGAACTTGGCAGTTTTGTAATCGATAATCAGGTGCGAATCGTCCTGCATCACCAGAATGCCATCCGGGGTGCCGCGCAGGATAACGTTGCTTTCCCGGTGGAGGATGCTGAACTTGCTGTAGTGGGGGGGATTGCGGTATCCCTTGATCTTGCCGAGTTGGCCGAGCCACGGCGGCGCGCTGTGATGGCGGTCGAACCATCCGTGCACCAAGCGCTTGCCGTAAGCATCGATGGAGCTGAAGATGCCGGGGAAAATCTGGTAGGGGATTCCCTCCGCGTGCATCGCAATCCAAAAGCAGCGCGGGCAGAAGCCAGGCATGGCCACCCCGCCCAGGTTCTTGGCAGAGATCGTGATGGGTTCGGACATGGCTTTTTCCCAGGTCGGAAGAGAAATCTGAATTATGAATGGATTATGTCGGAAATGATCAAATGATTCAATGACCCGATGACCCGATGAGCCGATGGCCCGATGGCTCGATGGCCAGGTCAGTCGATGAACCGATGAGCCGATGACCCGATTCTGTGATTTAATGATAGGTTCGCATCGAGGTCCCCATGCCCGGTTTTGATCTCAAGTTCTATCTCGATCGTTTTCCCGAAGTGTGCAAGCAGAAGTTCGGGCGCACTTATTCCTTCCGCGCGCTGGAGAAGAAGTTTGAGCCGCTGTGCACGGGCAATCGATGGCTGGCGGCGAAGGACGTGCTGAACATTTTCGATCCCACCGCCACGCCCTTTGGACATTACTGGTCCAAGCCCAACGAAAAGGAGTTGGACCAGGTCTTGAAGAAGGCGAGGCTGGTGCTGGGCCCCTCGCCGGCCGACCCGCGCGAACTGGTTCGGCGCGCCCTCGATGTGCTGCACAGCATCGGAATCGCGTCCCTCGTCCTGCGCTTCGTCCATCCCGATCGCTTCGGGATTTTTTCGACGCCCATCATGAATCTGCTTCAGGTGCATCGGCCGCGCACCATCGACCTCTATATCGCTTATTGCGACGAACTGCGCGCCTGGCGGGAACACTTTCGCCTGGAATCCGTGGCCGAGACCGAGACCGCCCTGTGGACTTACCACGCGCTCGTTACCGGCGAAACGCATGCGAACGAGGTTTCCACCACCCACGCGGCCTTCGACGCCGACGTTTGGATTCAGCGCCGCCGCGTGGCCCAGGTGCTGCGGCCTTTTCTGCGCAACTACGGGCCGCTGGAACTGGCGCGTATTCTGGTGGAAGAAGAACCCAAACTGGCCGGCAAAATCGCCGGGGAGGAATATGAGCGCCTGCTCCGCGTCGCCGCGCGCGAACTCTGCGGCGGGATGAACCTGAACGTGCGCGGCGCGATTGAAATCCTTTTTGATCGCCTCGCCGACGATGCCTACATTTCACTGGAAGACAAGGCGCAACTCGATAAAGCCTGGAGAATCCGCAACGCCGCCGTCCACGCCGGACGCCCCCCTGACCCCGAACAGGTGGATAACATGATCGACACCATCGAGCGCATCTGCCGCCCTTGGGAAAAGCCGCGGTAGGAGCCCCGCCGTCCCCATTGCGCACCCACCTGCCACCGGCGGCTCTGCCCCCTCAGCGCAAAAGGTACGTGCCCAAAACCGCGCGGCACCGGTCGCGATAGGTTTCAATGGGCGCATCGCCGGGCCCCAGGAGCCACTGCAAGCAATAACCATCCACCAGGGCGCGAATCGTGGCGGCGGCGTCCCGGGGATTCACGCGGCGGAACTGCTGCTCGCGAATCCCCAGCTCCACGATCTCGATGTCGCGACGCTGACACGCCGCGAAGAAGCTCTCCAAGAGGGCGCGGTATCGCTCCTGGCGAGTGCCCAGCGCCACAAAATCAAAAAAAACGAGGTAGAGCTTGCGGTTGACCTCCGCGCTGTGAAACAGAACTTCCAGTTCGGAAACCAGTTTCCCGCGCGCCGAGTCCTGCGCTTGCAGGACTTCATCAAGGGTTTGATTCAGTTGCCGCAGGAGCCACTCCAGAACCCCGCTGAGCAGATCTTCCTTGGTGGGGAAATAGTAAAGCGCGCCGCCCTTGCTCGACCCGGCGCGGGCGACCACGGAATCAATCGTGGTCCCTTGAATTCCTTTCTCCAAAATCTCCGCGTATCCCGCCCTAACCAGGACATCGCGACGGCGGTCAGCAAGCTCCGGATTGACACGTCGAGGGCTCATGGGTTCCTTTCTACATTCAAAATACGTCTGGTCGGATTATTAATGATTGGCGGGATTTGTCAATAAGATTCGGCGCTAGGCGCTGCCCGCGGAAAACCGGGGCTCCATATTGCCTGTTTCTTGAGAGCGTGGTTCATGATCCCAGGGGGGCCGGCACCACGTTCCCTTTTTTTCCGGAACCCGGGAACATGTTGTCTGTTCCCATCGTCCAGGATTGCCAACCACCCCTCACTTGCCGATTGCAGGGTCTGGCTTCTCATTTACCAGCCCGAAGGTCTCCAGATGATTCAGCAGCATGCGGGTATTGATGGGCTTCGAGAGATAAGCATCGCAATCATTGCCGGCGGCCTTGAGGATATTCCCATCATCTTTGAGAGCCGTAGTCATAATGATTTTCACCCGCTCATGGGGAAGTACCCCCAGCCCTTCTTCGCATTCCCTAATCTGTTTCACGGCCTCGTGCCCGTTCATTTCGGGCATGCAAATGTCCATGCAAACCAAATGGTAGGCCCGATAATTCTCCAGGGCCCGATGGAAAACTTGCACGGCTTCCTTGCCATTGAGGGCGACGTGGCAACTGCCATATTTGGCCAGAAACACCTGCAGCAAGATACGACTCGTGAAGTCATCGTCGACAATCAGTGCTCTAATTTCCATATATGCTCCCCCGGCCGGATCAGGCCCAACCGGCATCGTTAAGGGCCACCCGCAATTGCTCAAATTTATCGTGCAAGCGGGGAAGCAACTGGGCCGCCCGCTCCAAATCGCCCGCGCGCGCTGCCTCTTCCACTTGCCAGGCAACTTCCTGCAGAAGATCTGCAGATACGGTGGCGGCACCTCCTTTAAGTCCATGAGCGAGGCGGCAACTCTCCTCTGCCTCGCCTGCCTTTAGCCGGTCTTCCAGGAGGCGCAATTGCACAGGAACATCTTGCAGGAATCCAGCGATCACCCTGGCGGCCACGGTGCGATCCCCCATCAGCCGCCCCAGCATTTCCGCTTCTTTGAAAACCCCCTCGGCGGGTCTGCCCCCCGCAGTCCCTGTAACTTCCGCCTGCATAGGGAGAGAGGAGGCAGGGGGAATCCACTGGGCGAGCGCTTCCGCCAGTTTCTGCGGCTCGACCGGTTTCGAGAGGTAGTCGTTCATACCCGCCTGCAGGCACTTCTCCCGGTCTCCGGGCATGGCGTCAGCGGTGAGGGCAATAATAGGAATTTGCGGGTGGCGCGTTCCGGTCCCGGGTTCCCGAATGCGGCGCGTCGCCTCGTAACCGTCCATCTCAGGCATCTCGCAGTCCATCAGGACCACGTCATAGTCGGCCTCGCGGAGCGCGCGGAGGGCCTCCACGCCATGGGCGGCCAGATGGGGGTGATAGCCGAGTTTATGCAAGATTGCCACCGCCACCTGCTGATTGGTCAGGTTGTCCTCAACCACCAGGATTCGCGCGTGCCCGTTCGCGCGGCCTGGGCTGGGGGTCGGAACCACACGCTTGGCGGGAGGGCTTGGCTTCTCGCCCACGGGGAGCAGGGCTGCTCTCAGCGTGCGCTCCCCAATGGGCTTGGAAACGTGTGCCGCGAACCCCAGCGCTTGCAGGCGTGCGCCGTCGCTTTGCCGACGCTGGCCGAAGCCCGTCATCAGCACCAGGGCTGTTTGCTTCAATCGAGGATCGGCCGCGATTTGCCGTCCCAGTTCCTCTCCATCCATGCCCGGCAGGCTTAGGTCCAGTAACGTCAGGCGAAAAGGGTCAGACTTCCGGGCGGCCTGGCGGAGAATCTCCAGGGCAGAGTTTCCATCCGCAGACTCTTGCGAGCGGCAACCCCAGGAATTCAGAAGTCGGGTCAACATCGCCCGGTTTGTGGCGTTGTCGTCCACGATCAGCACTTTGGCGTTTCGCAGGCTGGGCGGCACGCCGACTGCCGGCGCGTTGGGTGGCAATTGCTTTTCAAAAGCGACCGTAAACCAGAACGTCGATCCCTCGCCTTCTTCGCTCTCCACCCCGATCTCGCCACCCATCATCTCCACCAATTGCTTGGAAATCGCCAGACCCAGGCCGGTGCCGCCGTATCGACGCGTAATGGAGCCGTCCCCCTGCACGAACGGCGCGAAGAGGGCAGAGGCTCGGTCCTGTTGGAAGCCAATCCCCGTGTCGCTCACGATGAAACGCAGGGTGGCCTTACATTCATCCTCCGCCTGGAGCCGCACTCGGATGGAAACCTCGCCATGCGGCGTGAACTTCACGGCGTTCCCCAGCAAGTTCACCAGCACCTGCTGGACCCTGCCGGGATCGCCCTGCAGCCGCCAGGGAGTCCCCGGCTCCAGCTCGCAAATCAGTTCCAGCCCTTTTTCTGAGGCCTTAAGCGCCAGCGCGGCAGCAGCATTCTCCAATACCGTTTGCAGATCGAAGTCGATAGCATCCAGCATCAACTTTCGGGCTTCGATCTTGGAGAAATCCAGAATGTCGTTAATCAATGCCAGCAGCGTCTCCCCGCTGGCGCGCACGATGTCAGCATACTGCCGTTGCTCCGGCTTTAGCTCCGTCTCCAGAAGCAATCCGGCCATGCCGATCACGCCATTCATCGGGGTACGGATTTCGTGGCTCATATTGGCCAAAAACTGGCTCTTCGCCCGGTTGGCGGCTTCGGCGACTTCCTTGGCCTTGCGCATTTCCTCCTGGGCCCGCTTGCGCTCGGTGATGTCCTGCACGGTGCCGCGAAGCCCCGTGATGTGGCCGCGCGCGTCGCGCGCCGGCCCCCCACGGCCAATCACCCACCTTTTAGATCCGTCGGGGTGGACCATTTCCAGGTCGAGCTCGTAAGGAATTCCGCTAGCGCGGGCTTTCTCCACCGCCGCTGTAAGTCGCTCCCAACTCTCCGGGGCGAAAATTTGTTTAAGCTTTTCAAAGCTGGGGGCAGGCAGTTTCGGATCTCGGCCGGTGATGCCATAGAGGTTCTCATTCCAAGTGACGGTGTTCGTCGCGCGCGCCCACTCCCAGACGCCCATTTGGGCTGCCAGCATCGCTTCGTTCAGCCGGGCTTCACTCTGGCGGATCGCTTCCTCCTGCATTTTGCGCGTCAGGGCTACGCCGATGCTGGCGCTGATCCCCTCAAAGAATTGGATCATCTCCAGGGTAAAGCAGTTTTTCTTCCGGTCATTGAGCTGCAGCAGGCCCACGATTTCGTGATCGGCGCGGATGGGAATAAGCGCCACGGAACCATATCCGAGATGAATACATTTGTTGCGAGGATGCAGTCTTGGGTCCTGGCTGGCGGGAATGTCCAGCAAGGGCAGCGAATCGTTGGTCCAGAAACTTCCGCCTTTGGTAAAAAGGGAATTTGCCGGATCTGTCTGCCCGGATATAACCAGGCCGCAGGTGCACTCCAGGCTGATGTTGCCTTTCTTATCCCGGCAAGGGCCGCCGTTGTTATCCTGCGCAATCAGCGTATTTTCTGTAAGCAAGAAATCATGGGAAAAACCGCTCTGGACAAAGTAGGGGAAGTCATCGCCGCTGCGCAGCCGAATCCCTACCGCGTCGACGCCCGTTTCCCGCTTGATGGCCAGGAGAATACGGTTAACCGCATCCGATACGCCCAGAGGTTCATTAAGAATACCCAGGATTTCTGTGAAGAGTAGTTGGCGACTCTCCGCCCGCTTGCGTTCGGTGATGTCGCGGACAAAGGCGAAGCTGTATTCCTTGCCGCCGATTTCGATGTACTTGGCGCTGACTTCGACTGGGAACACTCGTCCGTCTTTGGTCTGGTGCTCGGTTTCACTGGTTATCGATCCACGGTCTTTGATCTCTTTCCAAGCCGCCTCCCAGGCGTTCTTTGAGAAACGCGGATCGATATCTGGGATCGAGAGGGAAAGGAGTTCGTCGCGGGAACGGCCCAAGGAGCGGCAGGCTGAGGCGTTCGCGTAGACGATTCGCCCTTCGGAATCCATCCAAAATATGCCGTCCGAGGCATTCTCCACCGAAAACTGCCTCAACCGCAGTTCTTCCTCCGCCCGCTTACGTTTGATGAATTGCGAGATCGTAAGGTCTTGGCGGTTCGTCGATTGCATCAACACGCGCGCCGCCTCGTAAGGCGAGCCCGAAGTGTCCAGACGGCGTACTTCGATTGCCCGCGCCACAGCGGTATGGAGTTGCCGCTCGGTAATGGGTTTCTGGAGGTAATCACACGCCCCTTGCTTGAGCGCGGCGGAGGCGCTATCGACCCCGGCGTAGCCGGTGAGAATAACGACCTCGATATCGGCATCGAGATCTTTGAGAGCGGCCATCGTCTGGATGCCATCCATGTCCGGCATGACGAGATCCGTCACGGCTACGTCAAAGTGTCCATGGCGCAACCAGGCCACGGCCTCTCTGCCGTTCTCCGCGGTTTCCACGTTATAGCCATCAGCCTTGAGCATCGCACTCAGCACTTGGCAAACTGCTGCATCGTCGTCGATGACCAGAATGCTGGCAGGCGTGACCGCGGGTTTGTCCGGTCCACAAGTCATGGTTTCAGGCGGGGTCATGAGCGTTCCATCTGCGTGGGGTTGGTTTTGGTATGGAGGCAGTGCCGCGGAGCCCTACGCGACAGCGGCGTCCTCAGCCCAACGCCAGGCACGGCGGGGCAACGCTTTACCTCCTTCCGTCTTTATCGGCAGGTGGCGACCAGAGGTTTACTTTATCTTCCCGGTCTTTATGGGTAGGAGAAGGTTTAAGGGAGGTACCGCCCTAAGCCCGGGCTTCGGGTTTCCAAGTTCGAGAAACAGCAAGAGCTTCCGCCAGATCCAACGCCACCGCGTCAGCCCCAACTTCGGCGGCAAGCGCCGGAGCGTGCCGGAAAGCTGCGCCGCCAAGAAGAATGCGCGGTGCGCGTGCGCCCCATCGGTCTTTGGTGGATTTCACGAGATGCAGAACTTGCGGGAGGTTGGACAATAGGGTGACCGAAATTCCAACTACTGTCGCCTGGTAGGAATCGATAGCTGTCAGGACGCCGGCATGTGGCGTATTGGCTCCCAGAAAGATAACGTCCCAGCCGTCGGATTCCAACACATCGGCGACCATGTTGGCGCCGATTTGATGCAGTTCGCCCTCAACCCCGGTAATCACCATCTTTCCACGCTGGCCGCCCGGGGACACGATGTGTTCGTAGACGAGAGCCATTACGGATTGGGTAATCGCCGTCGCCATGTGTTCCTGCGCCACCGTGATCTTATTAGATTCCCAGAGCCGCCCAACCTCATAGAGGGACTCCTGGAATATGTGCAGGTAAACATCCTGTATCGAGCGTCCGGCGCGCAGCGCTCCGAGCGCAAGGTCGGTTGCGGCCTTGCGGTTCGGGCTAAGGATGGCTTGCAGAAAAAGCTGCTGTTCGGGGAGACGATAGGGCTCCGCCTGGGCAGAGGGCAGGGGAGGATCCTCAGCCATAGCCGCGCAGCCGGCACGAATTAACGATTCGACGAAGCCCATCTCTTCCCGCGAGAATTGTCTGCGGATGCAGGCCCCAATCTGCTCGAAATTCTCGATCACAAAACCGCGGGAGATGCCCCGCGCCTCCAGCATTCGCCCGCACCAACAAGCGTAATTCCCAAATGCCGCGCTGGAGCCGGCCTCGATAGCCGCAGCGAGAAATTCCAGGTGATAAATGGCATCCTGCTCGCCGCGCTCGACAGCTCGCGACCCGTAGCGTTCCAGCCAGTCTGGGTGCCGCTCCAGGAATTCTTTCGTGACCTCCGTCGCCATCGCTTGCCGCAAGGTACGGAGCCGTTCTGCCAGGTTCGCCCGCTCAGCCAGTGATATCGGTGGCATTTTTGTTTCCTCGAGGTGACTTCTTATCCAGATCACTCATAACTCTCTCAAAACATTCCGGGCAGTAACCGTGACTGAACATGGGAAAATATCTGCTTAGATACTTAGCAACATCTTCCCAGCGCGCTTGTGCGTTCTTCACTTTGCCGCATCCCATGCAGAGGGGGAGAACCTCTTGAATTTTTTGAATGTGCCAATACGAAGTTTGCAGATCCTTGAGTGCTTTCTCCAGTTCAGCGTTGGTACGCGCGAGTTCCTTCTTTTGACGCGCGCTTTCCCGCGCCAGCACAGATACCTGATTGTTTAGTTGCAGCAATTCGTTGGAAAGCAGCCGTTCCGGCTCGATTACGGGTTCGCCCAGGAGCGAAAATCCGCTGGGCAGGGCGCTCACGGTGCATTCAAGAGAAAAGGGCAACGTTTTGATGTCAACAAAGTTGAGCAAGTGCTTCTGATTTTGGCCCCGCCGAAGGGTGGTGATACAGGTCCGCAGCCAATCAGCGTCGGGCGCGGTCAGGAAATCCCAAATCTTCCTGCCTATCACCTGCACTTCGGTCAGTCGCAATTGCAGGAGAGTAGCGGGATTACACTTGCTCATTTCGCCCTGCGGCGTAATCTGCAGGTAAGGAATGTTCCGGCTGGATTCGAGAATCTCCACCAGGGAAGAGCTTTTCCATTCGGACAGTGGGGCGGTCCCATCCGCGGAGTCTCCCGCAATCGGATTAAGGGCGAGAACTTTTGTGAAGGAAGGGTCCAGCTTTAAACCCGGCGGCATGCCTTGGTGGGATTGTCGGTGCGCTTCACCGGAATGCCATGCCCGGTAGGCTGACAGATTGATCCATCGCGTCAGCAGATAAAAACAGGAGGCATCTTCATGATCAGTGAGCACTTCAAAACCCAGAAAGCCCGGTGCGTCCTCCACCAATCGCGGGCGGTTGAGGAACGCTTTACGAACCTCCTCTGACTTGTCGTTAGCGACTCGAAATTTTGACATCACTAGAACCATAGCTGTCACCCGGTCGCGGCGAGGTATGACTCACCTGTCGCCCACGCATCCACGCGCAAGAGTTTTGCCTCGATAGGGCGGGCAAATCACCACGTCCCTGCTTAGTATAGGCTTGTCGCAGCCTGTCGGCGATTCCGATTTCGGGCACTCGCTTTCCCAAGCGTCAACGAGGGCTAGTCGCCGCAGTCACAACCTATAGGCAGGACCCGATATTTTGGCGCCGATGCCGTCCCTGCCTGAGCGGAAGGAGACTTTCTATCAGCCCCGGGTGTGACGTTGCGGCCCTTCTCCACGATCGGAGTTAAGTCAATGCCCCATTATTCCTGAGGCTTCGGGGTGGAAACGTCTCGTCTGTCCCCGGTTTTCTAAGGGTGGCGCTACGTCTCCCGTTATGGCACATCCCGTCGATTTTCGTTCCGGCGGTTACTGGGCTTGTTTCTTTGCAAAATGCACGCTCATATTTATGCTGATGGCCACGATGCCAGCAAAGAAAACAACCCGAGCTAATTCGCCTCCGCTCGCAACCCTCCCGGCCCGAAACAGGACGTAACCAACGACCAGATTGAAGAGTGCCCAGATGACGTTTACCGTTGGCGATGACAATCCTTTCCCGGGAGGGTGAGCGAAGGGGGAAGGGAAGCGGTCACCGGAAATGCCATGCACGAAATGCGGCACGACGTTCGCGAGAAAAGCTCCGGCGAAGAAAGCAGCGAGGTAGTTATACCAGATCATGGTGATACTCCTTTCGGTTGGGAGGTTGATGAGAAAGGTCATATTGCTGGTTCCTGGGCGTCGGGAGTCAGGCCAATATCGCGTGCCGGCAGCAGACCCTTCTCCTCGTAGATCGGCCGCATGATCGCACGGATTTTGGGCAGCTCGAAGGTGAACCAGAGGGAGCCGGCCACGCAGAACGAGCCGGTCACCATGACGGTGTGGGGCGCTCCGATCCGGCTGGCCAGCGTGCCGGCCAGCAGGCTGCCGAACGGCGCGGTGCCGAAAAAAGCCATGGTCCAATAGCTCATCACGCGGGCGCGCATATCCTCCGGCACCAGCGACTGGACGATCGTGTTGCTGATGGCCGCGGCCTGCATCGCGCCGAAGCCCACCCAGACCATCAGGAGCAGCGAGAGCCACAACGTATGCGACAGGCCAAAGAGGATCAGGCCGCCTCCCAGCATCGCGGCGGCGATTTGACCCATACGCGTCAGTCCGGCCACCGACTTGCGCATCGCCAGAGAAAGCCCGGAAACCACCGCCCCAATCCCGGAGGCTCCGGTGAGCCAGCCCAGAGTGTGCGGACCGCCGTGCAGCACCTGGCCGGCGAAAATCGGCAAAAGAACAGAGTACGGCCATCCCATCAGGCTGAGCAGCGCGAACATCACCAGGATGGTGCGCACAGGCCGAAAAGTGCGGACGTAATTCCAACCCTCGCGCATTTGTTCCAGCATGCCGGTGGAGTGGCGGCGGATTTCCAAGGGCTTAATGCGCATCAGCAGCAGGGAAGCGATCACGGCAAAGTAGCTGACGCCGTCGATGAGGAAGCACCAGCCTTCGCCGAAGGCGGCGATCACCAGGCCGGCGATGGCCGGGCCCACCAGGCGCGCCCCATTGGCCATCGAGGAGTTGATGGCGATGGCGTTGCTGAGATCGTTGCGATCCTCGACCATCTGGACGAGAAAGGACTGGCGCCCCGGCATGTCGAAGGCATTGATCAAGCCCTGCCAGGCGGTGAGAGCGATGATTTCCCTGAGGTTGATGACATGGGCAAGGGTGAGGGCGGCCAGGGCGAGGGACTGGGCGGCCGCCGCCGCTTGTGTCCACACCAGCAGCTTGCGGCGATTGAGGCGCTCCACCCAGACGCCCGCCGCGGGCCCCAGCGCAAAGGAAATAATCTGCCCCGAAAAACTCACCACGCCCAGCAGCAGAGCCGAACGCGTCAATCGATAGACCAGCCAGGCGGTGGCCAGACGCGTCATCCACGTGCCGATCAGCGAGATGGTCTGGCCGGAGAAGAAGAGCTGGAAATTGCGGTGCCGCAGGGCTCGCCAGGCGTGCGACATCGGACCTCCCGGGGTGGAGGTCTCGCGTTCATCCGAATTGCTGGCGGGCTTGTTCACCGGCTGCGCACGTCCCCCGTGGTGGGCCACTCTTCCACCAGGCGCTTGATGATCCGGCCGGCCGCGAACAGCGTTTGCCGTTCCGATTCGTCGAGCTGGGCGAAGGCCTGGGCCAGCCACGTGCGTTTGGCATGGCCCGCCCTCTTCTGGGCGGCGGCGCCCCGGGCGGTCAGCTCAATATTCACCTGGCGGCGGTCGGTGGGATGCGCCTTGCGCCGGACCAGGCCCATTTCCTCGAGCGCCGCGATGATGGGCCGCATCGACTGCGGCCTCATGCCCTGCGCGCGCGCCAGCTCGGCGGTGGTGGCGGGCCCTTCTTGCGCCAGACGCTTCAGGACGGCCGTGTCATTCCAGGAAAGCTCCTGCGAAACGGCCGCCGCGCGCGCGCGGCGCACCAATAGCCCGATGGCGTGGCGGAAGTCCGTTACGGCGATATCCAGGGTTGTTCTCGACATAGCCGTTTCATGATACGCACAAACAGGCAGACTTGCAAGTTAAACTTGCAAGTTTGCCTGTTGACTTTACAGTCTGTCCACCGGTGCAAAGTCAGGTAACATGGCGACGTAGCGCCGGGCTTCAGCCCAGCATTTCCGACCGCCCGCACGCTTGCCTACCTCATTTGGTTGCATCCGGCCACGCCGCGTTGTGCTATCTTCTGGGGCGCTTTTTTATTGCCGCAACTAGATTCATGCTCACACCTTCTGGCGCCGATAACATCCTTAGCTGTTGGGCCCAGAGGGTGCTAACCGCCAGGAGGTGTTATGCCCACCGCAGAGGAACTGAAGCAAGCCCAGAACATGTTGAACGCGTACCGCGGCAATCGCGTGCTCGCCGTCACCATCACCTACGAGGATTGGATGCGCGACACGGCTCTGGGCATGATGCATCCCCGCAGTTCCGAATTGCAGGCCATCGATAAGGCCCTGAAGGAGTACCACGACAAGAGCAAGACCGAGGACGCATTCATCAAGTTGAAGGCGGCTTTTGACAACTGGGTTCGCGCCCAGGAACGCGCCAAGAAAATCTGGACAAGGTCCGACCGCAACAAGTCGGGCAAGGTCACCGAGCTGCACGACCAGATCGTGCTGGTGGAGGCCGGCCGCAGCGTCAAGCAGATGGGCAACACCGAGGACTGGGAGGCCCGCAAGGAAGTGGCGAAAGCCGAGCGGGAGGCTGTGAACCGACTCTTCGATTCCCGGACCCTGATATTTAAAGACGACGTTAAGACCGAAATCGCCTCTGCCGTAAACACTTGGGCGGTTCCCATGGCGTCATTGAAGTCGGCCACCGGGCAAATGTTTTCCACGCAGCCCGCCTCCCCCCAGTCGGTCAAGGATGCCGCCACCAATATCCTCGGCGGAAACGATCCCTCCCCCCTCTTCCATCAACTGGGTGTTAGCTTCACCAGCTTCCTGCAAGCGTCGGAGCACATTATTGGCGCGGCGATCGCCCCCGCCAAGCTCCTGGCAAACATCGTTTCCGCGGCAGGACTGGTCAATTCCCGTTTAATGGTGAATCGCGAGCGCTACATGTTCCGCCCCGGGCAGGCGGACGCCGCGCTGAACGCCATCATCCGCCTGATCGACCGCGATCTGGTGGTGACCGGCATCTCCATGGCGAAGAATATTTCTCACATCGTCGCCGGCGCCTTCCTGGCCGGACCCGTTTCGAGCGCCGCCAACGCCGTGGTGTCCATGATGGTGAACTTGAAGCTCTACACCATGATGGTCAAGGAGATGGAGGAAGGAAACCGGATGCTGCGCGCCAGGCTGTACAGCCTCGAGCTGTTCAATGCCTCACCCTTGCTCGGCTGCTATTTCCTGATCATGGCGGACACCGACGTTTGGATCAACTTCTCTATTTGGGACATCGGCACGCCGCTCTGGCAGGAAACCGTGGGGCAGATGGCCAAGCGGGCCGGCCCCGTTCTGACCAAGGCGCGCCAGTATGTTATGGAGTCCAAGTACTGCCTCTCGGGCACCCAGGGCTTCAAGGGAATCCAATGGGAACCCAGTTGGCGCAACAACAAGGTCGCGTTCGTGAAAACCCTTCTCAACACCCGCTCCGACCAACGCGGGGCCGTGGACATGCTTCTCAAAAAGGTGGGATAGCCTTCATCACCGGAGAGCTTTGAGGCTTTGCGGGCGGCGCATACGGAGGTGCGCCCTCTCGGCGCAAATGCCGGCGTGATGGTATTCGCAGTAGGGGCGGTTCGCGAACCGCCCCTACTGCCATGGTCAGGCTGGTTCTTCAAGGTCAGCACCGTCGGCAATGGGAAAGGCAGGTGGTAGGGCGTAGGTGGCATGTGGGGTTTTCCCCATCTACCACCTACCTGCCGACCGCGTTGGCGGCAGCACTGGCGATAGACGAAGCGCGGACGGGTACATCGACATCCAGGTATGAGGCGATGGGGAGCGCGCCCCAACGCGCGGGGCGGAAAGTCCAGCCCCGCAGAGTATCGCGTGCGGCGGCAAACTGCGCCCGGTCCGTGGGCGCACCCTCAATGTCGACCACCTGGCCCTGGTCATTCACCAGCAAGCGCAGATGCACGACAGTTCCGGGTGGCGCGTCCTCCCCCGGTGGCACCGCCTGGGGTGGTTTCACCTGGCGGAGAAAGTCTCGTTCCGCCTGGCGTGGCGTTAATTCTGATTCCTTGTACAGCAAGGTGAATTTCAATTCCACCGTAGTGATGAACCCCGACGGCCCCGCGGTGGTGGCCAGTGGACGGTAGACCCAGCGGAGCGCCGCTTTCAGGGCGGACACCGCGAGAATGGCTTCGCCCTCCACCACATGCGCGCTCGCGACCTTGCCTTGCCCATTCACGGTAAGTTCCAACTCCACGCGCCCTTGAAGGTAATTGACCTTGGCCACGGCGGGGTATTCCGGCGCCGGATGAGCCAGGGACAGGCCGGCGGCTTGCTTGCGGTTAATAATCACCGGCAGGCCATTCGGCGCCGGATCGTTCTCCTGCGCGCGCACTTTTTCCGCTGCGCACACCATCGCCAGGGCAAGGAGGAAAGGGCCGTAGCGGTAATGCCTGAACTCAATCATCGCCTTCGAAAATGACCAGAGCCACCACGTAACGGTCAGAGTGGGAAATCGAAACGGACATCCGGGTGACCCGCAACTCGTGAGCGACTTCTTGCGCCCGGCCGCTCAAAACCAGTTCGGGTTTGCCACTCGGCTGGTGAACCACTTCCACGTCGAGCCAGCGAATGCCCTCCCGCCAGCCGGTTCCCAGAGCCTTGAAAGCTGCTTCCTTGGCCGCGAAGCGCGCCGCATAACGCTCCGCGCGGTTTTTGAACTTTTCGCAATAGGCGATTTCCCCCGGAGTGAAAATCCGCTTGGTAAATCGCTCCGCGTGCCGTTCCAGGCCTCGCTCCAGGCGCGAGGTTTCCGCGATATCCACTCCAGTTCCGAGAATCATGGTCAGGCAGTGCGGGTGCCGGGATTAATCCGTATGAGATAAGAACATCGTAGTGTCGAACAATCGCCTGCAAACATCAAGCCCTGTTCTCTTGATGACCCACCATACCAAATCGTGGGTCGAATAGCAACGCCGGGGCGGGGCGAAGGCCGGCTGTCCAAATGAGCGGGCAATCGTGGCGATTGATGGGGCTTTGCCCCTTGCTCTGCGGAAAGGCACAGCGGGCGGGGACGCCCGCGCTACGTCCGAGGGATCGGCATTCACTTCTGTGTCGCATGCTCCGGGCCGGCGGATGCCGGTGATGTGCTATATTCAGGGTTTGGGCAGGCAAATTTTCAAACGGGTGTCGCGGGGCGGCCTCGCCTGGCTGCAGTCTGTGCGGCTGAGCAGATTGCCCTGGCTGGTGCATGCCTTCAGCACGCGGCGCGGAGGCCTTAGCCAGGCCCCTTGCGCGGGACTCAACCTGGGATTCACGGAGTCGGACCGGCGCGAGCGCGTGGAACAGAATCGCCGTAACTTCCTCGCTCAAATCGGCGCCAAAGATTTCGTGCCCGCCTCCGTGCGGCAGATTCATTCGTCCCACTCGTTTGTGGTGGCTCGCGACCGCGCCCATCAACTGACCTATCAACTGCCCGGCATCGAGGCTGCTGTGCCCGCGGCTGCTCACCCTCCGGCGGGCGATGGGTTGATGACCGCGGAGCCCGGTATCCTCCTGAGCATCCGCATTGCCGACTGCCTGCCGCTGCTGCTGGTGGACCCGCGGCGACGCGCGGTGGCGGCGGTCCATGCCGGTTGGCGCGGCGCGCTGGCACGCGTCATCGAAAAAGCCGTGGGGGATATGCGGCGCGCACTGGGCTCTGATCCGCAGGACCTGATTGCGGCGCTGGGGCCATCGATTCGCGCCTGCTGCTACGAAGTGGGCGAGGAGGTTGTGGAAGCTTTCCACGGGAGTTTTGCTGAGGCTGATGGGTTCTTCCGCCCGCTGCCCAATAGCCCCGAGGCCGCCGCCGATCGCCATGCCATTCTCTTTTTGAGCGCCTACCCGCCGGGGCATGCTCCCGAACACGTTCCCGCCGCGCGCCTCGATCTGACCGCCGTGGCGCGGGCGCAGCTCACCAGCGCGGGAGTCAAGCCTGCGAACATCCTGGTGGCTGACTATTGCACCGCGTGCCGTACCGACCTCTTCTTCTCCCATCGCCGCGAAGGTGCGCGGACGGGACGGCAAGTCGCCGCGATTGGTGTCGGGGCATAGGGTCAGGGGGCTCCCCAAGCGTCACTGGGACGCAGTCCGCCCAAGGGCGTTCTGGCCCGGCGGGGGCTTTGAATTCGGTCATTTTATCTGCAAGAGAGGGTTTGCGAGCGACTTAATGTCCGCTTGTGTGCTCTGTACCCACCGCTTCCCCACCCTCTGGGACTCTTAGGGACGGCGTGCGCAATCGCATTCCTTCCAGGCTAAGTTGCCCGCAGGCGGCGCGGATGTCTTGACCTCGGGAGATGCGGATGAAGGTGGGAACCCGGCGGTCGGTCAGAATCTTCTGGAAGGCCACGACGCGCTCAAACTTGGGTGTGTGGTAAGGAAGTTCCGGGCCGCTATTGTAAGGAATCAGGTTGACCTTGGCGCGAAGGTCGCGCAGCAGATCGGCCACGCGGCGCGCGTCGGCATCGGCATCGTTGAATCCGTCGAGCAGGACGTACTCGAAGGTCAAATGCTCCCACGGGCGCAGGGGATAATCGCGGCACACGCGCAGCAAATCGGCCAGCGGGTATTTATCGTTGATGGGCATCAGCGCGCTGCGTTGCTCGTCGTGGGAAGCATTGAGCGAGATGGCCAGTTTGGGGCGAATCGGCTCGCGCGCCAGCTCCTCGATGCGCGGCAGGATGCCGACGGTGGAAACGGTGATGCGCCGCAGCGCCACGCCCACGCCCTGGGGATCGGCGAGAATCCGCACGGCTTTCATAACCTGTGGCAGGTTCAGCAGGGGCTCACCCATGCCCATAAAGACCAGGTTCAGCCGGCCGCCGCGTGGCACGTTCTGTCCTGCGGCCACGGCCAGCACCTGACCGATAATTTCCCCCGCGGTCAAATTGCGCTTTGCCCCCAGCAGTGCCGTGAAGCAGAACCGGCAGTCGAGGGCGCAGCCCACTTGGCTCGACAAGCAGAGCGTAGTGCGGTCCGCCTCCGGCATGTAAACGGTCTCCACCAGGTTGCCGTCAGAGAGGCGGAAAAGGTAGCGGACGGCGCCGTCCCGCGAAGCAAACTCGCGCTCCACTTGCGGGTAGACGATCCCCTGCTGGGCGGCGACGGCCTCGCGGAAATCACTGCTCAGATCGGTAAACGCGGCAAGATCCCGAGCGCGCCGCGCGTAGATCCCGTGGTAAATCTGCCGCCCTCGATATCGCGGTTGGCCGAAGCTCACCGCCAAGTTTTCCAGTTCCTCGCGATTGAGCCCCACAAGATTGCCGTTATGTTCTTCGCAAGCCATTTTGCGCCTGTTTCATTTGATGTTAACACTCGCCGCACGCAGCGTTCAAGGTTTCCGGGGAGTCTCGACAATCCCTGGACACCCGCGCAACCTGGCGGTTCCGGTCACTCCCCGCCTTGAGCAGCCCCCGGGTTGAAACGGGGCATTTTGTCGGAATTATGCCTTTGACAGACCCTCCTGGCCTTTAGGAAATGACCCTATCGAAAAATAACTTTACAAATTTTACAATCTGTCGTTATATTCACCCGCCATGTCTGGGTTTTTTAAAATTCCCCCTGACTCATTCGGGATGCTGGCTGGTATTTTGATCTCCGTTTGCCTAATCGTAATTGGTTGGCATCTTCGTAGTAAACCCAAACTGAGGAGCGTAGGTTGGATCGTGGTTGCCCTTGGACTCGCCGGAATTCTGGCAGTTCTTGGGTTTTTCGGAAACCATTAACGTAGGTTCCCTAAGCGCCCGGACGAACTTTTGCTTTTCTGGGTCGCGGGCTTGGCCTTCAGATGGTGTCAAGGGCTTAGTCCAATGGTTTGTTTAGCTTGAAGGTTCCGTTGGGGTGCTGGGGTCAATCCGTATATTCTCCCCCCTCCGCGAATGCCAAATTGCCCTCGGCCTCAGCTCTCGATCTGTAGGCCGGCAGCCCTTGAGCTCGGCCGACCAAAAAAGTCTCATGTTCTCATGTGAAACCACCGATAACCGAAACGGGGGAGTGTGCGTCGCGCGAGTCGTGGACGGGCCGCAAGTCGTTGGCCTCGCGCAAATCGGGGACACCCCGCGAATCGTGGACAGCCCGTGAGCCATGAGCGGCCCGCAAATCGTAGTGCATCCTGCCCGTGTCCCGTCACGGCATTTGATCGTACGGGCATGCCACGGCATGCCCGAGGGCACGCCGTGGCGTGCCCGCCCGTACGATTCTGCTGCTATCGCCGTGTCCCATGCTCTTACAGCTCGAAATCCTCAACGATCCGAGCAGGGCAGGCGCACGCGTTCTTGGCGTTCGTCTGGAGTGCCAGGATAAGCCTGGCTGATCTTGTGAACTGAAAGGAGTACACCTTGTAGATTACCCGTTCGACAAGTAGCCCGGCAAGCGCG
>Ga0326728_10009560_pt1 | contig 23263 bp, 17 predicted proteins | sample MB3enrmetagenome_FD_207602 | JGI IMG/M metagenome (GOLD analysis project Ga0326728, IMG submission 207602) | Lab enriched peat soil microbial communities from McLean, Ithaca, NY, United States - MB31MN | ecosystem: Environmental > Terrestrial > Soil > Wetlands > Peat | place: USA: New York... | reverse complement strand
CACCAATCCCCGCGACATAAGCCGGATGGCCTTCTCGATAGCCAGGGGGTTGGTGCTGAAGCTGGAGTCCATTCGCGCCTCTAAGAAGTGCATCAGGCCGCCATCGAGGGCGAACTCTTCGTGGGTGGTGATGCCGAAGATGTTCCAGCGTGTGCCGCGCCGTAAGAGGCTGACCATGAGTTTGACTGCCTGAATCGGCCCGGCGGCTTCCACCACCAAATCGGGTCCCTCGGGCATGATCTCGTAAATGGCCTTCTTTGCATCACCGCGCGAGGGATTGACGGTGTGAGTTGCGCCCAGTTTTCGCGCGGTTTCGAGCGCGTATTCACTGATGTCCACCGCCACCAACCGGCCCGCCCCGGCAGCTTTCGCCACCATCAAACAGTACATGCCAATTCCGCCGGTGCCGATCACCACAACATCGTCCCCGATGTTCATTTCCGAATAATGGATGAGTCCTTTCCAGGCGCCGCTGACGGGTTCTGCCTGGCAGGCAGCGTCAAAACTGAGGCCGGCAGGTTTGAGGAAAACAACATTGGAGCCAGTCAAGGTGAATTCGGCAAAGCTGCCCGGGCGGACGTCGCTCCCGTCGCCGCCCGTCGAATACGATCGTTCGCAGTAGTGGGTCAGGCCCAAGCGGCAGTTCCGACACTGCCCGCAAAAGCCGCTGGGTGAAAGAATGACTTCGTCTCCCTCTTTGACGTTCGTGACGAACGGACCCACCTCCGCAACAATTCCTGCCGGCTCGTGGCCGGGAATCAGGGGGAAGTCCACATTCCGCCGGATCCCCTTGATCGCCTTGTAATCGGTAGCACAGAAACCGCATGATTTGATTCGCACCAGCACCTGCCCCGGACCGGGTTCAGGCTTGGGAACTTCCTCCAGCACCAGGTTATTGAAATCCTTTAAGACTGCAGCGAGCATACTAAAGCCTCCAACAAGCTAAGGAAATACTTAATGCCTACGAAATGTACCTCAGGCCGCACAAACGCAACGCGCAGTATCAAACAAGGCAACGATATTCTGGGGCGGAATCCCCGCTTGAATATTGTGGACCGCAGCACATACGTACCCCCCGCCGCTCGCCAGGATTCCCACGTTGGCTTCCACCTCGCGAGCCACCTCCTCCACCGAGCCAAACGGAAGAGTCTGCTGGCAGTCCAACGCGCCGCCCCAAAAAGCCATCCGCTTCCCGTATTCCTGCTTCAACCTGGCGGGCGCCATCCCCCGCGCATTGACCTGAACGGGGTTCAAGATGTCGACGCCCATCTCGACGAGAGACGGTATCAGCGGAAAGATAGCCCCATCCGAGTGCAGCAACACTTTCATTTGCGTGTGCTGATGCACCCAATCCAGGCCGCGTTTGTAAAAAGGCATGATGAGTTCGCGAAACATCGGAACAGAAAGAAGCAGCGAATCCTGCGTGCCGAAGTCGTCGGTGATCTGGAGGATGTGGACCTTATCGCCCACTGAATGAGCGAACCGTTTCAGGTTGCTGATCCAGACTTCGACGGTTTTTTCGAAGAGGGAGCGAACATATTCCGGCTCGCTGGCTAAGGTGCTCCACCAAGCTTCAAAATCGCCCGTGCCCATCCCGGTGAAGAGTTCCTGGGGAGGATTGACGCAGCTTACCAGAGCGCATTCGGTGTTTGCATGGAGCCATTCCGCTTGCGCTTGAACGTACTCGAGCTCCTCGTTCGTCCAGCGATAGGGTTGCCATTTGTCCACATCGATATGCGCGGCGCCGGGGGACTTTTCCGTTCGATCGAAATAGAACCCGTCCTTGGGCATGCGGGCGATGACGACCCCATCGCGCAGCATCGCGTATCCGCCGCCCGGCTCCAAGACGGGGTTGAAGTCGCCCGGAACCTCCACGGGCGTGCCGTCAAAGAGGCGCCAGGGTTTCCAATTCTCCCGGCGGATTGTATAGCCCGGGTTGGTTTGCGGGCGGAATACCCCAACCACGTCCACCCCGAAACGTTCTAAGACAGGTTGCTCCACCTCGGCGAGGAATTGGATCAGGTCCACAACCCGCGTGGGTGTCCGAATGCCGAGGTAGCCTTTCAGACGATGATAAGCCGAAGCCGAAATTCCCGACTGCCGTGTTGCGCCGAGGTCAATGGGGACGCGATCCGGCTCTTGGTAATGAAGAGATTTGAGCACGCGTTCACGGGAGGTCATTTTCGAGATATCGCCCTGTTTTAGCGTTTACGCTAACGAATGAAGACTACAAATACAATACCTGTCGGCAGAGTGTCAAGGCTTTTTTCGGTAACCTGAGGATTGGGTAGCGCCACCGGGAATCGAACCCGGGTTTTCAATCTGACGTCCTATGAAAACGGCATGGACAGAACGGACTTTCTGGACAACCCGCTTCTGCGGCAATTGCACCATGCCGCACGTGACGAAAAGACTTTCCCTGGTAAGATTGTTGTGCGTGGCGTTTCTTGCTGGAGCGACAACGAAGAATCACCGGCTCCGGCCAGAGATGAAACGCAGCGCACGTCTGAGGCGTGACCGAAGGCGAACTCGGGCTCGCATCTCTTGAATCGGGCTGTGGCCCCACCTCACGCGGCACTCCAGATCTGCCAACCAGTCTCCTGGCTGAACCATAGTCCTCTGCAGGTCGTGGGGGTCGGTGCAAAGGTAGTTGATACCCGGTGTTTTCTCATCGGCGCGAAAGGTCAGATCATAAGCTCCCCGAGCGCACTCGTAAACTGTTTGGTTATAGGCCCCCCCAGGATACGCGAACGAGGTCACCGGAGATCCCGAGATCTTCGCCAATTCATGCTTGCACCCGACAATTTCCTCTGCCAGTTCATCTGCGGCCAAAGTCGTCAAATCCGTGTGCGTCCTACTGTGAGCACCGAATTCGATTCCCTGCGTAGCCCAAAAGCCGATCTGCTCGCGGGTCAAGAGCTGGTGGGTGCCGGAACCGCGCGCCTCATCCCAGGTGTTCGTCCCTCCCACCCGGCCCGTCACGACGAAAACCACCGCGCCGAAACCGTAGCGTCGGAGCACAGGCAAGGCGTACTCTGCCAGATCCGCATAACCGTCATCGAAGGTCAGCAATACCGGCTTGGCAGGAAGGCCATCTCCTTCGCGGCGCCACTTCACCCAATCCGAAGGACGAATGCCAGTATAGCCCCGGCGAGCCAGCCAGCGCATTTGGCGCTCGAACCGTACGGGCGAAACGGTCAAGGCGGGGTAGGTGCCTGGCCGCGGGGGTCCGACATGGTGATACATAAGCACCGGCAGTGGGATTCCAAATTCCGCTTGTAAAGCCTTCCATGACCCGGCTCCCCGGAGGGCGGTGCGGAGCACCGTGATTCTTTCCGCGGCATCGAGCAAGCGAACGCCAGCCTTGCGGATCGGGACAAACCGATAGAGCCGTTCCGCGATCGCGATGAGTAAGCTAAAAAGGGGAACCGGTGACAGTGGCGACCGCATGACCGTGTTGCGCAAGAACCTCTTCGCGCCATGGGTCTCAGCTAGCCCAGATAGGCGCGAGTGAGGCCGGAACTCGGGATGCTTGCGAGAGAGGTACACTTCCGCCTTCGCATCATTTTCTACTTGCTTGTGCAGGAAATCTCGAGAAGATTTCAAGAAAAGTTCATATGCTACCGCCTGTGGTATGTGTCGAAATCGCACACCCATTTTCCATAAGCGCAGGCCCAAATCCAGGTCTTCCTCGCTCGGAACTCGCTCGTCGAAACCACCGCACGCAATGAGGATTTCACGGGGTATTGAACTGTTAATGATGGAAGAAAAGACGGGAAGGGAGCCTCGGATCGAAGAGGGTTGTATTTCATGGAGTACTGAGCTCTCAACGATGGAAGTATCCCCCCTTGGAATCCGCGGACCCATGGCTGAATCCAGGGCGCGGTAGTAACCCTCGTACCACACTTCAGTCCGGTACTTGATGAGCGAATTTGGGCTTGCGGGCGCGACATAGATAGGTCCATGCACGACGAGGGGGTCGAGAGAAAGGTGTGCGGCGCGATGGTGACTGAGGAGGTCCGGGGGACAAAGAAGGTCGTCATCCAGAAAGAGCACGAGGTCGCCCCGCGCTGCTCGGATCCCATTATTCCGGGCGGCGCTTGGACCGCGGTGGGGCTGTTCAAGGACGCGCAGGGCGCACTTGGGTTCCTGACCACGCAGCATCTCGGCAGTGCCGTCGGTCGAGCCATCCACGACGAAGATGAGTTCATAATCTTCCGGAGGAAGATCTTGTGCCAGCAGCGCAGGCAGGGTGCGTTCCAGGGCATGCCTGCGGTTAAATGTAGCCGTGACGACCGAGAGCTTAACTGCACTCATAGGTTTTCGGGTCAGAGAACATTCAGAAAACGCCAATCTCTGAATGAGTTCTTAAAGGCTCCGGAGGGGTTGGAGACCGGTCCCAGCCCGTGTCATTCACGCTGCGGGCCGACCGGCTTTATGAACACATAGTGGATATAGGGAGAGAAGTAGCTGTCGATCCGCCCGTTCCCGAACATTCTGAACCATACCATCTCCAGGAATTTCAAGCCCACCATCTCCGTCTGCTTGATAACGAACTCACGCGAGGTGTACAAGGTATGGAGTCCAGCCTCCAAGACATAGGTTCGTTGCTTGAACGCTCTAAGGCTATTGCGTACTTTCCAAAGGACCCGGTAGCGGTAGCGAGGTGAAAAAAAGTGCAGAGACTTTATGTTATGCGAAGAGTAGATGAGTGTGCCTCCGGGTTTGAGTACGCGGGCACACTCACGAAGGGCCGCCACTCTCTGCGACTCGGGAAAGGCATAGTCTATCCCGTTGAATGAGATCAGCACGTGGGAGAAGGCTGAGTCGGCTTCTTCAATCCGGTCATAGCTGCCGACTCGCAAGTCCAGGTAAGGCAATCGCCTCTTGGCCGTATTGATGAAGACCTCCGACGCGTCGAGGCCTCGCACGGAAAGGCCCATTTCATAGAGCAGCAGCGTGGTTCTGCCCAAGCCGCAGGCAAGGTCGAGGATTCTGTCTCCGGGTTTGTAGTATTTTGCGAACAGGTATTTCTCCTCCGGATCCAACCGGTATACGGAGTACTCGTCGACAGCGGAAGGCGTCTTGAATACCTGGAGGTTCTCGGCCAATTGCCATGGGACTTGCTCTGACAAAACGGGGCTCCTTTTGTAGAATAGTATATCAGACCCGGGATGGAAGGTCGTTTCTCAGGCCCTTCCGTGCCATCGCCCAGCGGGCAGCCGCTTCCCGTGATTCAGACACTAAGCCGAACGCGGCTATTCTTTCTTGCCAAACAACCGGTAGGCCGCCGTTTTCAGGTCGAGATATACAAACGCGCGTGCCCGCGCCGTCCAGCGCCCGCTCCAAACCAGCAGCCGGTAGGGTTGATGAAACCCGGTGCTCCAGACGGTCTTATACGGTTCTTCACCGCGAAGGAAATCATACTCTTCGTAGCCGTGTGAAAAACCGTAATCAAGAACAGCAGATACCAGGATTGTACCAGGGGCGAACTGGGCGAAAGCGTGGTCGTAGGCTTTGTTGTAGTCCCAGAGTGCCTTGCCACAGCAAAACCCAACCTGCCATGCGACTGGGCGGTCGCCCCGCTCCATGAAAGCTATGTAAACCCAGCCGCGAGGCCCCAAAGTGTCGAACAACGACTGAAATACTTCCCGGTAGCTGGCGATAAAAGGCCGCGATAATTTACCGTGGAGATGCTTCTGGTGCTCGACAGCGATCAGTTTGTCCAGCAGTCCAAGCTCCTGGTGCGGACTCTCAATGATGCGGGTACGCAGCCCTAGTGCCGTTGCGCGCTCCATCCGCTTGCGCAGTGTTCTCCGAACGTGCCCAGATAGCTTCTTCATTGTGGTTGCCGAGCCCGTGTCGATCGGTAGATACGGACAGCGTCCGTTTTCCCGAAGAACACGGTAGCGCAGCCCGGCGCGTGAAAGTGCGCCTTCAATCAATGCCAGGGTATTCCCCGCCTCGCGTAAGTCCCTTAGATCGACCAGGTCCCACTGGTCCTGCGTTTGTGTGAGGAAATCCGCAATGGCATCGATCTGACCTGGCGGATCGTTTCCCAGCACAAAGTCGTTGTAATCCGCGTGCCCCCCGGCAAACTCGAGCTTTCGAACGGCATAGCCAAACTGGGAGGCTGTGCGGTGGATTAATGGTGAAATGCCTGCCACGGCGCCGTCCCGCTTCAGGACCAGCACGCTGGGGCGGCGCCGCCCGCTCCGGTCCTCCTGGGTCAAGCGTTGGTTCCACGCTCGGAACCAGTCGAAAGTCATGAAGACATTGGGAGAGGAGGCGGAGTCACTCAGCCGGTTCCAGTCGGGCTCGAGACTTGAAAATCCTTCTCCGGTGGTGATGGGCTCGACAGAATAGCGCAAATTCACTCCGGAACTCACCTCGCTTGTTCCCCCCCCTTGCTGCTTCGGCTAGCTCGTGCGGCCAAACCACCGGTAAACCTTGGGCTTGAGGTCAAGGTAGAGGAACGCACGGGCCAGCGAAGTCCAGCGTCTGTTCCAAATCATCAGCCGGTGAGTTTGATGATAGTCGGTGGTCCAGCGCATTTTGTAAGTTTCCTCACCGCGCAGAAAATCATACTCATTGTACCCGTGCGCAAAACCGTAGTCGATGAGTGCAGGAACCAACATCGTGCCAGGAGAGAGACTCGAAAAGGTGTGGTCGTAGGCAGTTAGGAACCCCCATAGCTTCTTTCCGCACCGGAACCCGAGGCGATAGGCGATCGGCCGTACGCCCATTTCCATGAGGGCGAGGTAAAACCAGCCGCGCGGCCCCAGAGTATCAAATAACGATTGAAAGACTTCCGGGTACTTGCCGATAAACGGCTGCGACAACTCACCGTGGACATGCTTTTGGCTCTCGAGTGCGACGAGTTTCTCCAGCAGCCCGGGCTCGTCCAGGGGATTCTCAATGATCCGAACGCGCAGGCCCTCGGCGCTCATCCGGTTCAGACGCGACTGCTGGTTGCGCAACGCATGACGCGAGGAAGGGGAAAACCTGCTAACCAATTCAGACCAGGGGGCGTCAATAAGCAGATACGGACAACGCTCCTCCTCAGGCAGAAAGCGGTGAAGCAGCCCTGCGTTCGAGAGGGCCTTTTCGATCAGTGCTTTCGTATTTCCTGTTTCGCGCAGGTCCCTTAGATCGATGAGGTCCCACTGGCCCTGCGTCTGCGCGAGGAAACGCACAAGTGCCTCGATCTGACCTGCCGGCGCGTCTCCCAATACGAAATCGTTGTAATCCGCTTCTCTCCCCACGAACTCCAGCTTTCGCACGGCCAAGCCGAAGCGGGAAGCTGCACGGTAAATGAAGGGTGATATCCCCACAACAACGCCGTCCTTTTTCAAGACCAGGACGTTGGGGCGACGCAAGCCACGATGCTCTTCCAGGGAGCGGCGCTGGTTCCAGGTTCGGAACCAGTCGAAGGTCGTGAAGACGTTCGGGAATTCGGCGCTCTCACTCAGCCGGTTCCAGTCTTCCTCAAGATTTGAAAGTCCCTCTTCGGTGGTGATCGTCTCGATGGAATAATTTGAACTCGTCATAGGCCCGTAGGATTCCGTCGAGCGAGGGCTCGACTCAGTCCTTTCTCTCCCAGACTCCGGTGGAGTCCGCAAAGACTTTGATTCGCTGGTAATGGCTGTGAATATAGTCTCGCAGCGGGCCAAGATGATCGCCAGAAGGGTCCTCCCATCTTTGAATTACATCCAGATCCGATATCCAGAAGATGTAACGAACTTGATGTTGTTCCAGGCCTCGAATTACCTCCGCTACCTGCTCCGGTGTCGTGTAGCCATTGTTTTCGACACGCGGTAACGGGGCCGGGTTGCGGAGGTTGAGGATAAAGTACGGGTCCGGAAAACCCGGTTGATAGAAATACTCCGTTGGTCGCGTATGCTGCTGGATCCAAGTATACTCCGGGTAGGCGTCTTGTTCGGTCAACGCAACTTTCCCTTGGGGGGTTGCGAGGATCCCCACCGGGATGGGTCGTCTCCTCGTTACCGCATGGAGGGCCACGAGCAGGACCCCCACTGCCAATACCACAGCAAGGGCCCGAGCGAGCTTGCGGGGAGAATCGATGAGCCAGCCCAGGAGAAGCAGCGCGGGCAACTCACTGACAGCCATCCGGCGAGGGCCCGGCGAGGGAGCGATGCTCAGGAGCATAAACAAGCCCACTATTGCCACCAACATCGGGCGCACCCAATACTCCACGGGTTTCTCGGCGGACTCCCGCCAGTAACGAGCAAAGAACATAATGAGGATGAAAGGAATAACCGCATACAAGAACAGCCATTGCTCAATGTTCCAACGGAGGAAACTATGCAGCGGAACGAACGCGGGGAAGCTCCCCGTAAAGGCCTGGAAGGTATTTGCGTCAGCCTCTTTGGGGTAATACTTGAGGACGAAGACGACCGTGCACCAGAGAAATCGGGCCGGGCCTGCCTTCCAAATAAAATAACCGTTCACAGCGATGAAGGTGGCGAGGAAACTCGTAACCAGCCAGGCCTCTTTCTTGAGCAATTCGCTCCAGGCCTCCTGCCTGCGGCGGCATTCCCACCACAAAAAGACACCAAAACCCACCGCAACAGCCAACCCGCGGGTCTGGGTGAAACAGACGCTGAGGCCACAGAAGAACCCGGCGGCAGCAATCCGCGTCGGAGTTCGCCGTTCCATCAGCACCGCAATTGCCGCGATTGCGGTCAGCAGACTGTACCAGTGATGGGTGGGGTCGCCTAGGAATTCGCGTGTCCCAACCAGGAAGATGGCGCTTGGCAGTAGCGCCAGGCTGGGGCGCATCAATTTCTTCGCGATCACCACACCGAGCCAGACCAGCCCAAGCCCCAAGAGCAGGTCTAAAAGGTTGGGAATCCAGAGCCGAAGCCCGAATAGCTTGAACAGAAAGAAATGAACCAGGGCGGTGCCGGGGGTCACAAACTCAAAAAAGTCCCGGTAAATCATTTCACCTTGATACATCCGCTGGCCCGGAGCTAAGTAAAGGAGGTTGTCCGAAAAGATTTCGAAAGGAAGGAAGGGCGGAAGGAACAGGAAGATGTAAAGGAAAATCAGTGCGGCCAGCAAGAAGAGGGCGGTGGGGATATCAAAGGTTCGGGAATGTGATGGCGTGACCTCCCGTTCTGTTGGGGACATCTCTTGTACCTCCGAAGCTAACCGGCTTGCGAATTCAGACTGGCAAGGATCTTGGGGATCCCCCCCAGAGGGCGCGGGATTGCCGGCGTTCATATCTCAATCGCCATGGAGCTTCTTGCTCAGTCTAACATCTACCGCCTGATTTTCTCCCAGACTTCGTTGGAGTCCGCAAAGACTTTGACCACTTGGTAGTGGCTGCGGATATAGTTCCTAAGCGGGCCAAGATGATCGTCAGAAGGGTTCTGCCAATCAGGGAGTGTGTCCAAATCTTCGTGTGACCACATGACATAACGAACCCGATGTTGCTCCAGGCATCGAACTACCTCCGCCACTTGCGCCGGTATCGTGTAGCCATTGTTTGCGATGCGCGGTAATGGCGTCGAGTTGCGGAGGTCTTCGTAAAAGTACACTCCTGGATCCTGCGCTTCATAGAAATACTCCGATGGCGGGGTGTGCTGCTGGATCCAAGTGAGCTCCTGGTAATGGTCTCGGTCGGTCAACGCCAATCTGCCATGGGGGGTCGCGAGGATCCCCACCGGGATGGGTCGTCTCCTCGTTACCGCATGGAGGGCCACCAGCAGGACCCCCACTGCCAATATCGCAGCAAGGGCCCGAGCGAACTTGCGGGGAGAATCGATGAGCCAGCCCAGGAGAAGCAGCGCGGGCAACTCACTGACAGCCATCCGGCGAGGGCCCGGCGAGGGAGCGATGCTCAGGAGCATAAACAAGCCCACTATTGCCACCAACATCGGGCGCACCCAATACTCCACGGGTTTCTTGCCGGACTCCCGCCAGTAACGAGCAAAGAACATAATGAGGATGAAAGGAATAACCGCATACAAGAACAGCCATTGCTCAATGTTCCAACGGAGGAAATTGTGCAGTGGAAGGAAGGGGGGGAGGCTTTCCTTGAACGCCTGGAAGGTATTGTTGCCAGCCTCTTTGGGGTAATACTTGAGGACGAAGACAACCGTGCACCAGAGAAATCGGGCCGGGCCTGCCTTCCAAATAAAATAGCCGTTCACAGCGATGAGGGTGGCGAGGAAACTCGTAACCAGCCAGGCCTCTTTCTTGAGCAATTCGCTCCAGGCCTCTTGCCTCCGGCGGGATTCCCACCACAAAAAGGCAGCAAAACCCACGGCAACAGCCAACCCGCGGGTTTGGGTGAAACAGACGCTGAGGCCACAGAAGGACCCGGCGGCAGCAATCCGCGCCGGAGTTCGCCGTTCCATCAGCACCGCAATTGCCGCGATTGCGGTCAGCAGACTGTACCAGTGATGGGTGGGGTCGCATAGAAATTCGCGTACCCCAACCAGGAAGATCGCGCTCGGCAGGAGCGCCAGGCTGGGACGCATCAATTTCTTCGCGATCACCACACCGAGCCAGACCAGCCCAAGCCCCAAGAGCAGGTCTAAAAGGTTGGGAATCCAGAGCCGAAGCCCGAAAAGCTTGAACAGAAAGAAATGAACCAGGGCGGTACCGGGGGTCACAAACTCAAAAAAGTCCCGGTAGATCATTTCACCTTGATACATCCGCTGGCCTGGAGCTAAGTAAAGGAGGCTGTCTCCAGAAATTTCGACGGGAAGGAAGGGGGGCAGGAAGAGGAAGCAGTAAAGAAAAATCAGTGCGGCCAGCATGAAGAGGGCGGTGGAGGTATCGAGGATTCGGGATGACGGTGGGATGACCTCCTGTTCTGTTGGGGACATCTCTTGTCCCTCCGAAGCTAACCTGGCTTGCGAATTCAGACTGGCAAGGAACGTGTGAATCTTCCCCGCAGGCCGGGGGACTTCCCGCGTTCACATCTTAAGTTGATCGGGAGTTCGTTGTCCAGCTCTGGAAAAGCAGTTAGCTGCGGTTCAGACAGTGGCAGTGGATTCCCGCCTTCGCGGGAATGACGATGTTGGGGATGGGCGCCCTGAATATCGTCATTCCCGCGAAAGCGGGAATCCACTGCCCGCGTTCGGTTCAGTGTCTGAATCACGGAAAGCAGTTAGCTACCTGTATGTTTGTTGCTGCACATCCCAGCCGCGGGGGAAAGTCTCCTCCGTCGTCTGAACGAGTGTATGGGTAGCAGAGCTAGGCAACGCCGTGTTACCCTGACTGCTTGCAGGCCCAATACGATGGGAGAAACCGGACCCATGCAGAACACCACGACTCAGCTAGACCGCTCCCGCCACGACAGCATTGCCATTCTTATCCCAGTATTCAATGACTGGGAATCGCTTGCCAGACTTCTCCCCGAGGTCGACGCCGCTCTGGGAGCGGCGAGTCTCGAAGGCCATGTTATCGTCGTTGACGACGGGTCGACGGTGGCAGCCCCTGACGAGTTTGGGCGCCACAGCTACTTCCATCTTTCCACAGTGGAAGTCATACGGCTGCGCTGCAATCTCGGGCACCAACGAGCCATTGCCGTAGGAATGGCACACCTCAGCAAGATTGGCGTTGGGGCAAGGGCCATTATCATCATGGACGGCGATGGGGAAGATCGGCCCGAGGATATTCCCCGCCTTGTTGCCGAATTGTACGGGCAACAAGGCGATGTGGTTTTCGCAGCGCGGACGAAGCGAACGGAAGGCCACACGTTTCGCTTCATGTATTTCGTTTATCGTCTTGTCTTTTGGTTGCTCACTGGCGCCGAAGTGCGGGGCGGGAACTTCAGTGCGCTGTCCTGCTCCGCCCTGCCCCGGCTCGTAGTCAACCCCGATCTCTGGAACCATTATGCGGCTACGGTGCTTCGCTCCCGGATGCGTCTTTCAACCTTGCCCTTGCCACGGGGAAAGCGGTATGGCGGGAAATCGCACATGCGTTACAGCAGGCTTGTGGCACATGGCCTGTCGGCGGTGGCGGTTTTCAGCGAGGTCGTGGGGGCGCGGCTCGTCATCTTTTTTTCCGGGGTACTTGCGATATTGTTGTTTCTCTTGGGAATGGAGCTTTTCACGCGGCTCTACAATACCTATGCTATTCCCGACTGGGCGGCCATTGCGACTGCCGTCCTGATTCTTTTTACCATGCAGGGGCTCCTGTCCATATTGATATTCGCCCTGACCGTCCTTGGTCGTCGTTCGCAAGCAAAGGTCGTCCCATTGCGAGACGCGGAAGCGTTCATCGAATCAGTTCTGCGCCTACCAAACCAAGCATGACTCCCTGCGAGGATTATCTTCTCGCCGGATTGGGATCTGACCACGGCGCGGGGGTTTCCAAAGATTCGCTCTTCAGGGGCGAATCATTTCGCTCCAGGACCTTCGAGTCTTCGAAAACCTTGACCAAGTGATAATGGGTTTGCAAATAGTCGCGCAGCGGCCCCAAATGATTCCCCGGTCCTGAACCACATATCCCAGGATCGTACTGCGGACTCCAAAGAACCATCGACACATGCCGACCTTCGAGGCTTTCGATGAGGTTTCGTACCTGCCCGGGGCGCGTGTAATCCGTGCAGGTAACGAATTCCACCTCCGCCGGGCACCTCAGGCCAAGCAAGAAGTAGACTTCCCCATCAGAATCGAAAAAGGGCTCTGTAGGATGGGTGTGTGACTGTAGCCACTTGTATTTGTCGCATGCTATCGGGTCAAAGAACGCTACGCGACCAACAGGAGCGTCAAGAAAAGTCCACTCCATCGACTGCCGGTGCTGAGCAAAGCGCGTCAGCATGACTGCGGCGCCCAGCCAAAGGATTTGCCGGACAAGGAAATTGAACTTTCCCGGAGAGCTTATGAACCACACAAAAATGATCAGCCCGGGGATCGATTCTTTGCACAGTCGCCCGAAGGTAGGCACTGGCGCCGCCCCTGCGAAAAGGAACAACCCCGTCAAGCTGAGCAGCACCAACCCTTCCCAGGGCTGGTCCGGTCTTTTTCCCGATTCACTCCAGCAACGTGCAAAGAATAGCAAATAAACCAGTGGAAGAAGGGCGTAGATGAATAGCCACGCCAGCAGAAAAGGGACGTTGTACCAATGAGATACGCTCGGCATGAACGCCATGTACGCCTGGATACTGTTGGATGCGGCGTCTGTAGGGAAATACTTCAACATAAAAGTGATCGTACACCACAGAAAGCGTTGCAAGCCGACTGCCCATATAAAGTAAAGGTTCAGCCCCAGGGTACCAGCGCCGAAAACGCTCGCCAGGATCACTTCAGCCTTCAACAGGGACCGGCCGCTCTGCCGCTTCCTCCGGTGCTCCCACCAGAGAAAAATGGCCAGACCCACGACCGCCACGACTCCGCGGGTCTGTGTGAAAAAAGAGGCTAGAGCACAAAGCGCCGCCGCCCCCGCCAGCCGCTTGGGGCTCCTTTCTTCAATGACCAGGGCCAGGGCGGCCGTTACCGCAAGCACGCTGTACCAATGGTGAGTCGCATCGAGATCAGAATGAAATGCTATGAGTAGAAATAACAGGCCCGGAAGATACGCTGCGAACCCACTAAGGACCTTTTGTGAGATGAAAACGCAGAGCCACGTCAGGCTCAACCCCAGCAAGACCAACATAACATTAGGGACCCAAGCACGAACTCCGAATAGTCTGAAAAGGACCAAATAGACTACTTCCGTACCAGGGGGGGTATAACGAAAGAAATCCCGGTAAATCATCTGCCCGTCAAGCATCCGCGTGGCGTTGTGTAGATTGACCAAATGGTCCACGCCACTGAAGATCGGCGTGGCGGGCGGGACAAATACGTCGAAATAGAGGAAAGCTGCGGCGAACAGGAGGAAAAAGTAGTGGAACCAACTTGGAGGTTTGCCTTGGATTCTTTTCATGCGAATACCACCCACTCAGGTGTTGTGGGGCGCACGGTATTCCAAAGCCCGCTATGCTTTATAGGTATTGTGCTCCTCTGGAGCGAATCCTGGGCTCGGAATGACAAGGTCCTTTCATGGTTTCTGGGCGCCGTGGGCGGCATGAGCGACTGCTCTGGCAAATTCTTGCTTGCCCGGTCACCGCCTGCGCGGAAGAAAAACAAACTGACCACTTATGCGAGCTGCAAGGTAGTAGCTGCCATACAACTCATCAATAAAGCCAGGGCCGAAGTGAACAGACTTGTACCAGAACTGACCCGTGTCGGACTGCGGGTCTAAAATGAGCACCACCGCGCTAAACGACTGACCTCGCATTCTTTTCCACATCGGCTCCGCAAAAGATGGATCCCGCTCGTTTATGACCCTGAAATTATTGGAATCCAGGATGTATGGAATCTGTCCTGCTTGAATGCAGAGGAGGGGGTTCTCAGCCAGAATCGGCTTGTGGAGATCTCCCACGAATCGCAGAATCTGCTGAGGATCTCGCGGATTCGACAACTCCGTTACAGTCTTGTACCGAAGCGTGTCCAGTTGCTCAGGGAGTACGAAGATTGTGGTCGCAGCCAGCAGACAGATCCCGAAGCTCATCCGGGACTGCGGCTGGTTTTTGAGCCAGGCGACAAACATGATGATTGACGCCACGTAGAGATCCAGAAGATGGTTGCCATCAGATCCCGGGGTCCCCATGATGACGGCGCTGACCAAGGAGGTGGAAACGAGGAAGATGGGCGGAATGAGGCCCGTCCAATCAGCTTTCCAAGCCAGGAGGGCCGCGAATCCCAGAACGAGGAAGGCTACACCGTTTTGGGGCCGTGCGCCCGCTGCTTCAATCGCAATGCGCAGAGGCCCGCGGAGCATGAATTTCCAGGTCCCCCCACCTAGAGCGCAGGCCCGAAAAATCTCATAAGCGCGGCCTTGGCTGCCGAAATAGATTGCAGCGAGGACCAGGCCATAACCTGCCAAGGTCATGGCGAGAAACTGCCAAGCCATTTTGAAGCGGCGCAGGAGCAGGAAAGCGATGACCAGAGTCATCGAACCAAAAACAGTGGTGGGCTTCGCTGCAAAAGCCAGGGTAAATAAAACCGAAGAGGCAAAAAGGCGCCATCGGCTGGGCGCCTGCCTCACACAAAGCGCCAGCCCAAGTATGTTCAGAGAAGCGGGCAAGACGTCGCCGCGGACGTCCTGCAAGACCTGACCCGACGGTGTGGCAAGAACCAGAAGTGCCGCGCCAACGGCAAGCCAAGTTTCCACTCCCAGCCCCCGCAGGAGCAGGTAAATTCCGGCCAGAAGTATGGCCATCGAGAACAATTCGACGAGGCGGCCGGCAACTACCACGTTCAAGCCGGCTTTCATCAGGCCGGCATGAATCACAAAATGCAACGGGAAGTAGCGCGTTCCACCATACCCCAGTGGACCGTAGAGCGGCCTGTAGAAGACTCCATTCTTCAGGTCAGCCGCCAGGGCCGCCCAGTTTCCAGCAATGTCGTCCATCATGGAATCTGCATGCCACCCAACCCACACCTGCGCGATCGTCGTTAGAACCAAAGTGGCGAGGGAAATTACCAGCAAGGGTCGGGCGAACCGGCTCAAGCTGTGTTCCTGAGTCATGTCGCACGGCTGCGGTAATTGTGGTGTGACTACCATGTCGGATAAGCGCCGTTTATATCACAGTTTGACGGACGGCGCAGGCCTTTGGCCATCCTCTGCCCTCGCGGCAGCTCATGACCTGAGTGTGCAGGTCGGTGCGGCGCCAGGCATTAGGCCGTGTTCATGTTACGAACTCGAACCGTTGCTCCGCAGGTAAAGACGCCCTGGCGCTTCACGGGTTCCTTTCCCAGATTTCTTCCCATTCGTCGCTCGTGGGGCTATCAAAATGCTTCACTAGATGATAGTTCCTCTGCACGTATTCCTTAAGTGGTCCCAGGTGGTCCTCTTCGCGCCGGTAAAAGCGGGGCTCTGTGCTGTCAGGCGGCCATTGAATAAGTCTCACACGGCGTCTTTCCAAAGCAGCAATGGCGCTCTGAACATACTCGGGGCGGGTAGCGTCCGTATTGTCATAGCCACCGGATTCGTCCACGGGCCGCAAGGCGAGTGGGAACAGAATGCCTGGTTCCCCGGGAGCAAAGAAGAACTCTCCCGGCTTAGTCTGGGATGCGAGCCATTGGACCATATCGTGTGCGTCGGAGGCTTGCTCCGGAAATGCCACTGGCCCTCGAGGAAGTTGGAGAACGCTCATGGCCGACCTTTGCACCCGCAGTGGATGGATCATCCCAGATCCGCAGACGGCAAACCACAGCAAGCCGGTTAAGATCCGCTGAAGCCTTCCCTCCCTCTGCATCCAATAAACCAGGATGATCAGCGCCGGTGGGGAAACCGTGCACAACCTCAAATAGGAAGGCGACGGCGCAACACTCGCGAACAAAAACAAGCCCATAATATTAAGTAGCATCAGGCGGACTTCTTCTTCGCCGTGGGTAGGCCTTCGCCGGCGCCAAACCAAGAATACGAAATAGATCAGCGGCACAAGGGCGTGGATGAACAAAAAACGTCCCAGAGGCGGCAGATGCGACCAGGGGGGGAATTGCGGGATCTCCGACAAATAGACGTGCCAGGAGTTGTGGACGCGATCGGCTGGGTAATAGAGAAGAGGGTAGCGGACGACACAGTAGAGGAATCGAACCAAGCCAGCCTTCCAAACGAAGTAAGCATTCGTGGCGAGCACTGTGGCAACGAAAGCTCCCAGCAAGCAGGCCGTCTTCCTAAGAAGTCCCAGCCGGCCGGAATTCCCCTCACGCCATTCCCAGAATATGAAGGCGACCAGGCCCAGGGCGGCGAATACTCCCGAGGTTTGCGTAAAAAAGGAAGCCACGCCGAAAAGTGCGCCGGCCAAAACCAAACGCCGGAGGGTTTGTTCCTCCATTACCACCGCCAGACCAGCAAATAGGGCGACGGAACTAAACCAACGGTACGTCTCGGCCATGGTTGGAAAAAATGCAAACGTGAAGAAGAGAAATCCGGGAAGCAATGCGTAGAATTGTCCTCTCGCGATCACCTTGCGGCTGATGACCACGACCAGCCAAGTCGTGCTGAGACCTACAAGAATCACATGCACATGGGGAATCCAGTTCTTCAACCCGAATAGACCAAAAGTGAACAGGTCAACAACCTCAAGGCCAGGGGTGGTCAGTTCGAAGAAATCCCGGTAGATTCTCTCCCCTCCCCACATGCGGGCCGCATCACCCAGCCATCCCCACTGGTCGAAACCCACCCAGATGGGCGTAAAGGGCAGCCGGAAATAGCTGAAATAAAGGGAAACCAGAGCGCCAAGCAACAGTAAAGGCAGGGGCCTGCTCAGAAATTTTCCCAGGAGTGCTTTGGCGATTGGGGTAGGCACGATTGGGGACCTCCTATTTCAGCCCTTACCCTGATCCTTCTGCGTTAGCCGTTTGGATGTTTTCAAGAACATGCTTCCCTCATTCCTCTTCACCAAAGAAATTTCGGCAGAAGGACAGCCTGGGTCGGGAACATCGGAATAAAGATAAAAGACGGATGGCTGGCCAGGAAATCAGCAACGGCCTTATTCACACCCGGGGTTTCGCGGTGGTCCACATCATCAACGACGATCAGGCTTCGAGCTGCCAGTCGGGGCGCCATGTATTCGAGACTATCCTTGGTCGCCTCGTAAACGTCCACATCCAGGTGGCAAAACGCTATGTCACGAAGGTTCAAGCTTTCTGCGGCAGCCGGGAAAAAGCCCTGGATAACTCTTGCGTTGGGTTTGCTGGAAAGCAGTCTCACTACCGCTTCGTATCGTGTGTCCGTGAAATCCCCGGGTTTGAAGCATGTGTCTTGGTGGTTCAATTTCTCGAAGCCACCTTTTTCAAACGGGTCGAAACAATAGAGACTGGCCCCACGATGCTCAATGGCGTTGCAGATGTGGAGGGCTGTGCCGCCTTTGTATGAACCAACCTCCAGGAAGATGCCCGGGCCGACAAGCCGAGCCAAATTCCACAAGTTCGCCAATCTGGCGATATCGAGGCAGGTGTAGTCCCTGACCTGGGTCACAGAGCTTCGAAACTCGGCATCGAAAAGAATCGCGACATATTCGGTTTCGATAGCCGGGCTCAGGAGCTTTTCACGTTCCTTGGACTCACGGCGCTTTCGGAGCAAAGCGGTGGAAAGAGTCGTGAGGCGAGACCATATGTAAGTGATCTGCCATTTTTGGGGGCTGGCCTTCCAATTCGCGAGGCGCCCCTTAAGAGTGTTCAGCATTCGATCCCTTTTCTGTGCGCAAGCTGCCATTCACCCGGATGTCGGGCAAGGACTAGCGGGTACCTTCCAGATCGAATATAGGGCCGCTTTCTTGACAGGCGCGAGGTATCCGCACCCATCGAGAAGAGCCTGGAGTACGGGGTCCAGATAGACGATGTACCCTTCGCGAGGCATCGCCGCGTGCGACCGTCGAATATTCTCCAGGACTTTACGCATCACTTCCGCCTGGAAGGGGTTGGCAAAATAATAAATGGCAGGCTCCTGCGGGATCGGGTACTCACCAGCATCCATGCAAAACAACTGGAATACATCCCTTTGCCGTGTCCTGCTGCGATAGGTCTTCAGATTCTCCTCGGCAACACGAATCAGTTTCGACGAGATTTCAATGCCGATGATCTGCTTAAAGGGCATGTCTCCCGCAAGGAGAAGAGCCTTGCCTTTGCCGCATCCGAAATCAATGAACAGGAACTTGCTATAATCCACCTCAAGCTTCCGCAGCATACGAAAAAAGAGGGAACGCGGCGTCGGCGCATATGCATTGCCGTACTTGAATAGGGGGTCGGATTGAAGTTCGGGAAGTATAAGGGTGCCAGCCGTATCGACTTCGAACCGCCTGTCGAATAACTCGTTGCGATAATGTCGCCATCGGCACGATAGGTCCTCGTTGGCGCGCGCGAGCGCGAGCTTGAGTGTTCCCACGACTCCACGTTGCCTGAAGGACCGGACGCCCTTGTCTTTCCATCTCACCCAGACATCGTAGAATGACATGTGCGCGCCAATCGCTGCCGGGATTATGGAAGAGTTCGATTTCCGGTGGTGGCCGGACCCGGAGGCGCCTCGATCTGCTCCGTGGCCCATTGCAGCTTAGGGCGCACCGCGCCGGGCCAGTCCCCGTGATACAGTCCCCGAAGGTCGCCAGCATCGAGAACGTCGAAGACCAGAAGATCGTCCCAGTGCAACTCCGCGACCCCGCCCGCCACCTCAATAGCAAACTCGATCCGGTGTGTGCCCGTGTTCAGCAGGTCACCCGGCACCACAAACCAGCTTCGCAGCAAGCCCGCCGGTGTTGTTGGCTCCCCCGACCACCATGTATTGAAAAGATGAACTCCGTGCTCGTCGTATACCTTCACTCCCAGCTCCAAAGCGCCCTGCGCGCTCAGCTTCCAGTATTCAAACTCCACCACAAAGGGGGTCCGGACGGTGATTCGGTCCGCAGGGGATCCGTTCAAAGGGCGGACGCAGGCACGGCGAAGCCGAACGGCCTCGTTCCCAGGCGCGCTCTCCACGCTATCGTAGACCACCTCGGTCGTCGTCGGGATCCAGTTTTGCAAGTAGCGGGAGGTCACTACTCCCGGCGGCCCTTCCATCACGATTTTTCCTGCGTGCAAACAGATCGCGCGTGAGCAAAGTCCTTCAACGGCTAACAGGTTATGGCTTACGAACAGGACCGTCCGGCCTTGGTGTGCGGCATCGCTCATCTTTCCCAGGCACTTTTTCTGGAATGGGGCGTCTCCCACCGCCAGCACTTCGTCAACGAACAGAATCTCGGTCTCAAGATGCGCGGCCACGGCAAACGCCAGCCGCATGTACATGCCGCTGGAGTAATGCTTGACCGGCATATCAAGAAAAAGGCCACATTCCGAAAACTCCACGATCTCCTCGAACCGGCGTTCAATCTCGCGCTTGGTCATTCCCAAAATGGCGCCGTTGAGATATATGTTTTCTCGGCCGGACAGTTCGGGGTGAAAACCTGTGCCTACCTCGAGGAGCGCGCCGGTGCGCCCGCGGATCTCCGCTTGTCCCTCGGTAGGCGCCGTGATCCGGGACAGGATTTTTAGCAGCGTGGACTTGCCGGCGCCGTTCCGTCCGATGATGCCCAATACCTCCCCATGCTGGACTTCAAGGTTAATGCCTTTGAGAGCCCACAGAAATTCCGAGCCGGGCGCTTCCCCCGTTGGTTGTGATCGCAACGCCCTGCGGAGTTGGCGAAACGGCACGCGCAGCGCGTCAGCAATTGTGTCCCGCAGCGCCCGGTAGCGCTGCCGCTGGCCCAACCAATACCGTTTGCCAATTCCTTCGCAACGAATGACTGCGGTGCTCATAACCTTAGATAACGTCGGCGAAGGTAGCCTCCATACGCCGGAAGTAGTACAACCCGCTCCCCAGGATTAACACTATCGCGACCACGGACACGGCCAGCAGACCTCCCGGGGCCTCTCCGCTGCCGAGCAGCGACCAACGAAAGCCATCAATGACCCCCACCATCGGATTGAGTCCGTACCAGGCCCGCCAGCGCGCCGGTACCACACTGGTTGGGTATGCTACCGGGGTGGCCAGAAACCAGAGTTGAACCAGAAACCCGATTGTGTAACGCACATCCCGGTACTGCACATTCAGCGCCGACAGCCAGAGGCTGGCGCCAAATCCGATCAGGGCCGTGAGCAGGACAAACAACGGCAGGGTGAGCACCCGCGCGGTCGGGACAATCCGGTAAACGGCCAGGAAAGGAATCAGCACGAAGAAGGCAATCACGAAATCCACGAAGCCCGCCAGCACGGCCGACATGGGTATTGCCAGCCGCGGGAAGTACACTTTAGTTATCAGCCGGTCGTTGGCAACCAAGCTGTTGCCTGCTTCCGTCAGCGCATGGGCGAAAAGCTGCCACGGCACCATGGCGGTGTAGGCAAACACCGGGTAGGGGACACCCTCAGAGGGCACTTTGGCCAATTTTCCGAGGAACACGCTTAAGGTGAGGGCGATAAACAGCGGCTGCACGACCGCCCACGCCACTCCCAGGACGGTCTGTTTGTATCGGACCTTAATGTCTCGCCAAGTCAGGAAATAGACCAGCTCCCGATACTGCCACAGTTCTCGCAACGAGAGGTTCCAGGATGATCGCGATCCCCCGATGCGGATTAAAGGGAGGCTGTCGGCGCTTTTCGTGCCCGAGTTTTTTTCCGTAGACATGTGCGTCCTTGGACGCATACCGACGGCCTTAGTTTACACTATAACCTTGGCCGTGGATGGAAATGCACGCTTGCATGGGGATTTCGGCCCTTTCTTTCGCGATTCTCAATGACTCGCTGGTCGTGCTATTGTTGCACTGGCGACAGCAGGCGGGTAGGAGGATTCAGACAACTTTTCATGAGCCCAAAATGGAAATCCTGGTTCCGAGTGATGCCTGCCCCTGAGGTCAATGTCGCCTCGGCTCGCGATCGCAGCGAGCCTTCACTATCTGAAGTTCTCTTGATGCTATTCGCGATGTTTGCCGTGCACCTCCTGATTGTCTCAAGGGTGCGAAACTTCTGGGATGTCACACTCGCATGGGGTGATAACCAAGACTATTTGGCAATATCCTCGGTTATTTCAAATTGGCACTTCTCAGGGGGGGTCAGGCCCGATGGCTTTTGGGGTTTTCCCTATGCCATTGCAGGGATTTCCAAGGTGTTTTCAGTGCCGGAATTAATGGCGCTGGTGATAGCGTCGATGCTCGCATCGGTGGCCACTTGCGTTTTGGTACATCGTTCGTACGGGGGCTGGGTCGCCGCTGCGTTCATCTTCGTTAATTACGAGTGGATCCAACTCTCAGTTGAGGGAGGCAGCGAGCCACTTTTCATGTGCTTGCTGTATGCCTCTTTCCTGGCGGCACGCTCCAGCCGGTGGAACCTCGCCGCCTTGCTGGCATCGCTCAGCACAACGGTCCGGCCGACGGGAGTTTTCGCCCTGCTGGCCTTTGCGGCCGTCCTCGCCATGCGAAGGAGTTACCGGCAACTGGCGCTCATCACGCTGATCGGCGCCGGAATCGGGATACTTTATTTCGCACCCGTGTGGATGCTCCTCGGAAGCCCCTTCGGAAGCTTCATTGCATACCGAGGCGGTTGGGGGACACATTGGTGGCCGCTCACTTACCCTTTCAGCCCCTGGGTTCTCAGCTTCCTCCGGGACCTTTATGGCAATGTCCGGTGGTACACGTTGACTTGGTCTGCGGTCTGGCCGGTGGTGGCGTCCGTGGGCGCCATTTCGATGTGGCTCCCTCACAACCGTCAGAAGTTTTCGGGGCTTCAACACGAAACCCTATTCGCCTCGATGTACACTCTTTTCTATCTCTCGTATCCCGAACGCGCGCTTGATTTTGCTCTCAGCCGGTTCTTGGTTCCGGTTTTGCCCTTGCTGCTGTTTTCATTGCGCGGTTGGATTCCGCGTGATCGGCGGGTACTCTGGGGGGCGGCAGTGCTGTCGGCGCTGTTGTCATGTTCGGCGCTGGTGCATTTCAGGAACGTCTTTGGATTCAAATTGCCATGAATCAACGAAAGCCCGCACTGCCCCGCGAGGTCTTGCACATTCTTGGCACGGCACAGCCTGAGGGTTCGAGTATTGCCCGCATTGTGGGTGTGCTGGCGCGCGAACTCGATCACCAACGGTACCGCATACACGCGTGGTTTCTGGCTGGGGAAGGACCACTGGTCGCTTCGCTAGAGCGAGCTGGCGCGCGGGCGAGTGCCCTCGACTGGTGGCGAGGCGCGCGTGATCCTGTGGGGGCCTGGAGGTTCTGGCAGCGCCTGCGCAGACTGAGTATTGACATCGTCCACATCCATTACGGGGGAAGGTCGGTTCGCTGGCTGGCAAGGGCGGCCACTGGAGCGAAAATCGTTCTGCACGTCCACAGCCGCATCAATGAACTGCGGGACCTCAGTCTGGTTGATTTCTCCGCCTGGGGCGCAGACCTTGTGGTCGCCGCCTCCCAGGCCGTGGCCAGCCGGGTAGTAGATCGCCCCGTACGGGTGATTTACGCCGGTGCGGGAGTCCCCGGGGGCGATGCCCCTGCCCCGCGCTGCCCTCCCTCCTCCGAGGTCGTTCTCGGAGTTGCCGGGCGGCTGATCGTTCTGAAAGGAATCGGGTACCTGCTGGATGCGGCGGCCGTGCTCCAGCGCGAGTTCCCAAGTCTTCGCGTCGAGATCGCCGGATCGGGGGCGCAGCGCAGAGAGTTGGAGCAAAAGGCTGAAGAACTCGGCCTCGCGAGCAGCGTCCGGTTTCTGGGATGGGTTGA
>Ga0326728_10009557_pt1 | contig 23265 bp, 18 predicted proteins | sample MB3enrmetagenome_FD_207602 | JGI IMG/M metagenome (GOLD analysis project Ga0326728, IMG submission 207602) | Lab enriched peat soil microbial communities from McLean, Ithaca, NY, United States - MB31MN | ecosystem: Environmental > Terrestrial > Soil > Wetlands > Peat | place: USA: New York... | reverse complement strand
TGCAAAAGGCCATGCTGCAAGCCGAATTCGTGATTCACCTGGCCGCTCGCACCTCTGTTCCACGCTCGGTCAAGGATCCTCTCGATACCAACCGCATCAACGTCGACGGCACCTTGAATGTCCTCCTGGCCGCCCGCGACAATAAAGTCAAGCGCGTCGTCTTCGCCGCCTCCTCCTCTGCCTACGGCGAGACCCCCACGCTTCCCAAGACGGAAGACATGCAGCCCTCCCCTATCTCTCCCTATGGCGTCTCGAAATACGTGGGCGAGCTTTACGCGCAGGCTTTCCAGCGCTGTTACGGCCTCGAGTGCGTCTCTCTCCGGTACTTCAACATCTTCGGCCCGCGGCAAGACCCTGATTCTCCCTATTCCGGCGTACTTTCCCGCTTCGCTACCGCCTTCCTTCAGGACGGTCAGCCGCTCGTCTATGGCGACGGCGAGCAGACCCGCGACTTCACCTTTGTCGAAAACGCCGTCCAGGCTAATCTCCTCGCCTGCGAAGCCCCCGGCGCATTCGGAAAAGTCTTTAACGTTGGTACCGGCTCCCGCGTTTCGCTAAACCATACCCTTGATCTGCTGCGAAAAATCTCCGGGAAAAATCTTCAAGCCAAATACGAACCTCCGCGCGATGGCGATATCCGCGACTCCCAGGCGGAAATCCGCAGCGCGCGGGAAATCCTCGGCTACGAGCCAACCGTTTTCTTCGAGGAAGGCCTGCGACGGACCTTCGAGTGGTACCGAACCCACCACGCCAAGGAAGCCACGAGCTAACCAGAATCCGGACAACCCGCCGGACGCCTATCTCATCATTCCTTGCACATGCTGCTACATGGCTGCTCCACGCTCCGCTACAATTCCGCCCAAGCGCGTGCTAGGCTAACTCTTCGATTCTCTGAGCCCAATAGCCGCGTGATCACCCATCTTCCAATCTCCGCCCCGCCTGCCAGGCGTTGCCTTTCTTTCCTCCTCCTTGCGTTTCTTGCGACCCGAATTCCCGCCTCCGCCCAACAAGTCCGTCTCTCCACTCCTTCCGGCGGCATCGCGGAAATTTCCTCCGGCGGCCCGCAACAGCGACAAGGCGACCTCTTTATCGCCGATGGCGATGTGGACATCACTTATTCCGGCATGCGCTTGCGCGCCGACCACGCCCAATACAACAATGCCACCTCCGAGGCAATTGCCCACGGGCATGTTCTCTTCGACTTTGAAAATCAGCATCTCGAAGGCGACGATGCCGTTCTCAATGTCGCCTCGGGACGGGGCACCTTTCACCACGTTCACGGCACGATCAAGCTCGAGCGCAGCCCCAATCCCGCTCTCCTGATCACTCAGAACCCTCTGTACTTCGAAGCTCGCGAAGTCGAGCGCTTTTCCGACGACTTTTACATCATTCGCCACGCCTGGTTCACCATCTGCGATCCGGCGCAACCCACCTGGCAGTTTTACACTCCGGAAGCGAAGGTGACTCTCGAAAAAAGCGTTGCCCTGGTCAACTCCAACTTCCGCCTCTATCGTGTCCCGCTTCTCTGGTTGCCCTATTCTACCGTTCCGGCTGGCGAGCATATTCGGCAAACCGGTTTTCTCGTGCCCGTCGTCGGCAACAGCAATACCAAAGGCTTCATCGGCGGCGATGCTTTCTACTGGGCCCCAAAACCCTGGATGGACGCCATGCTTGGGCTTGAATACTTCAGCCGGCGCGGCTGGGCCGAGCGGGGCGAGTTTCGCGCCCGTCCTTTTGAGGACACCTCGATCAAATATACCTATTTCGGCGTTGTCGATCGCGGCATCGCGGGTCCCGAGGGCACGGTGGTCAAGCAGGGGGGCCATCAGCAGCAACTCGAGGTGCAATCTCTCTGGAACCGTGGCTGGCGCTTCGTCGCCGATGTGAACGATCTCACTTCGCTGACTTTCCGGTTGGCCTTCGCGGATAATTACGGTGATGCCATCAACTCCGAAATACGCAGCTCCATCTTCCTCTCCAACAATTTCCGCGGTTTCAGTTTCAATGTCGCCAGCCTGGATGATCGCAGTTTCCTCCAGCTCATCCCGCCGCAAAGCGTCTTTCTGCGCAGCGCTCCCGAGGTTGATTTCAGCTCCGTTGAACAAGCCCCTTTGCGGAATCTCCCCATCTATTTTTCATTCGATACCTTCGCCGGCGCAGTCCATCGCGAAGATGAGTACCTGGTCACTCCGAACTTCGTCGCCCGCACTGAATTCGCTCCCATGGTTACTCTGCCTCTTCATTTCGGCGATTGGCTTGGTGTCACCACCTCCGCTACGTTCCGCACCACCTACTACGGCGATTCTCTAAGCTCGGTCTCCACACTCAGCGGTGAATCCATCACCCGCAACACGGGTGAATTCGCCGTCGAACTGCGTCCGCCCACGCTGGAGCGTTTCTTCGATCGCCCCCGCGCGCGCCGCCGCTATAAGCACACCATCGAGCCCACCATCACCTATCGCTACGTCACCGGCGTGAACAACTTCGCCGATTTCATCCGCTTTGACAGCGACGCCACCCTCACCGACACCAACGAAATCCAGTACGGTCTTACCCAGCACTTTTATGTCAAAAGTGGCGACGACCAGCCCGTTGATTTTCTCTCGTGGAATCTAGTTCAGAAGCACTACTTCGATGACACCTTTGGCGGCGCCCTCGTCACCGGCCAGCGCAACGTCTTTCAGGCTCTTGATTCCATCACTCCCTTTGCTTTTGCAGCCACGCCCCGCAATTGGTCCCCGATCGTCAGCGATTTCCGGCTTACTCCGGGTGGCCGCTATGACGCCGAGCAAATCCTCGAATATGACCCGCAACTCAACAAGGTCACGACCATTGGCACACTCCTCAAACTGAAACCCTATAGGAAGCTCTACTTCACCATTGCGGACTTCCGTTTGCAGGACAATCCCATCGTCCAGCCGCCTTCCAACCAGATTCGTACCATCGTGGGTTACGGCGATTTGACCCGGAAGGGATTTAATTTTTCCACGGGTGTCAGCTACGATTTCGTCACTGGCACTTTGCAGAACCAGTTCGTGCAAGTGAACTATAACGGTGGCTGCTGCGGTTTGGCCCTCGAATATCGCCGCCTCGAACTTGGCACCGTCCGGACGGAAAACCAATTTCGCGTCGCCTTTGTGATTGCCAACATCGGCACCTTTGGCAACCTGCGCCGCCAGGAAAAAATCTATTGATGCCGCCGGATGCTCAGCTCGCCTTCGCTTCAATCGCCGAAATCGCCAGTCTCTATCGTCGTGGCAAGCTCTCTCCCGTCGAACTCACGCGCTTCCTGCTCGATCGTATCGCCAGGCTGAATCCCCGCCTCAACGCTTATCTGACCGTTTGTGAGGAGCAGGCCCAGCAACAGGCCATTCATGCGGAATCGGCGCTCCCTGGCATGCGGCGCGGCAAAAGCGTCCGCCCTCTCGGCCCTCTCCACGGCATTCCCATCTCACTGAAGGACAACATCTACTCCGCCGGCATCCGCACCACGGCTGGCTCCAAAATTCTGCATGACTTCGTTCCCTTGCGCGACGCCCCGGTTGTCACAGCCCTCAAAAAGGCTGGCGCCATCATCCTCGGCAAAACCAACATGCATGAATTCGCCTACGGCACCACCAGCAACAACCCGCATTACGGCCCGGTGCGAAATCCCTGGAATGAAACGCGCATCGCAGGCGGCTCCAGTGGCGGCGCCGCGGCCGCGCTTGCCGCCGGCCTTTGCTTTGGCAGCATCGGTACCGATACCGGCGGCTCCATCCGCATCCCTGCTTCCCTCTGCGGCGTTGTGGGCTTGAAGCCGGGCTTGGGTCGCGTCAGCGCGGAAGACGTCATCCCGCTCTCTCCCACCCTGGATTTTGTCGGTCCGCTCGCACGCTCGGTCGAAGATGCCGCGCTTCTTCTCGATCCGATTTTCACTCGTGGCGCGAATGAACGGAGTCTTGTTCCTCGGAAATTTCCCTCGCCCCGCGCGCGTCGCGCGAAATTGGGCATTCCCAAGGAATTCTTTTTCGATGTCCTGAGCCCGGATGTACAGCGAGTGTTCGAGCGCGCCATGCGCATTCTCAAAAAGGGCGGGGCTTCGATAAAGGAAATCTATCTGCCGCTTTTGCCGGAAACCGAAGAGGCCGGGAATCACATCGCCTGGGCCGAAGCCACCCTCTATCATCAACAAGCCGGCTGGTTCCCGGACCGCTCCGCTGAATACGGTGAAGACGTGCGCTCGCGCCTCGAAATGGGCACGAGGGTTTCCGCGGTTTCTTACTTGAAAGCCTTACAAACGCGCGAGAAATTCATCTCTGCGATTCATCTTGCTCTGGAAGATGCGGAGGTTGACGCTCTCGTCGTTCCCACTACTCCCATCGCCGCCCCGCCCATCGGCGAAGAATCCACGTCCATCAGCGGAACGCTTCACCCCACACGTGCGCTTCTCTTGCGCCTGAACCGACCGGCAAACCTTGCCGGCGTCCCCGCCATATCTGTTCCTTGCGGCCTTAATGACGGCGGACTGCCCATCGGCCTGCAATTCATCGCCGCAGTCACCGATGAATCGCTGCTCCTCGAACTGGCCCGCCACTTCGAGCAAGCCTCTCCCTTGGAAGCCCGCCCCGTTCTCGATTAACCGCGCCACATTTGTTTTTTCGCATTCCGTGGCAGCGTCGCCACCGCGCCTTTCCACTTCATAATCAGGTCGCCAATCACGTATCCCAGCGTCCCGGTTGTCATTCCGCCAAAAATGTCCGCAACATAGTGGTACCGCCCCCAGATCGTCGAAACGCACATCAAGAAGAAAAACGGCATCATCACCCAAAACAGCCACCTTCGGAACTTCCACGCGCCCCACACTGCCGCCGTTGCCCCGGCCACATGCTCCGAAGGAAACGCCGCCCCCCTTACCCTCCCCAAGTGCTCGATGAAATTAATCGTTGCCGTGAACGGCCCGCCGGCTAGCGGCGCCTTCCACGCTCCCGCCAGGGCAAACCACGGGCTCTCAATCGGGAAAAACATCGCGATCAAATACCCGCACATATACCCCACCATCGAGTAGGTCATCACCGACCAGTACGCTTGCCACTCCCGCCGGTAATACAAAATGCCGCCAAGAATCAGCAGGTAGGTAAAGTAGGTCAGATAAAAAAACTGCATGCCATCGTTCCGCAGCGGCGTGGCGAACTGTTCCAGCCAGATCGTCGGCTGGACACCCGTCAGCCAGTGATCGAACGCCAGTAATTTGGCGTCTTGCCATTCGGGCGTGAACAACGTCATCAGATGCGCCAGTTCCTCAAAACAAAACAGGAAGAACAGGTGCGGATACCAATGTCTCCAGAAATGCCACCATTGCGTGCCAAACGACACGCCGAACCGCGTTTCTTTCGCCGCCGCGCGCGCTCCCACCCAGCACAGCAGCAGCACCACCAGAGCCGCTCCAGCTTGCACGCCCAGCAGCCGGAACGGGTGCTGCAGGTTCTTCGCAAAGTACGCGATCAGCACACTGGACACGCCCAGGTAACTCAGCGCCACATGCTCATAGGCGCCGCTCCCCGCCCACGCCACAGCAACCTCTGAGCGCATCCCCTTCAGCGCCTTACCAAGGACGGACTCCGCATCCTTCAGGAAGGCATCGCCCCCGCCCGCGCGTCCCGTCCCCTGCCACGTCGAAGCCATCGCAACGGATCCAATCCTCCGTGCTTTTGTCACGTTCATGCCCGGCTCTCCCCGCCTCGCATCATGGGTTCGGCCAACGGCAGGCTTTGCCCCAAGGATTTCTCCACATGCCAGTGCCAAATCTCCCAGTCGCACCGGTTCGCCACCGCCGCCAAGTCTCTGCCCGGATTCACCACATGCGCGTGCCCTACCGCCGCAAGCATCGGACGGTCCAGCGGTGTGTTCCCGTACGCGTGCGAATCACGCAGTTGGACTCGGTGTTCCTGCGCAACGCGCTTCACTGCACGAGACTTTTCTTCCCCATACATCGCACCACCCAGCAAACGCCCGGTCCACTTTCCGTCTCGTTCTTCCATCCGCGTTGCACACATCAGCACCTGGCCGCCAACTCCCCGGGATTCCAATTCGCATTCCACCGCGCGCGCCACCAGCCGCGCCAGCGCCTCCGGCATTCCGCTGACCAGCACGATCCTGTGCCCCTGCCGCGCATGCCACGCCGCGCGCTCCATCCCTTCCTCGAAGAAAACGATCACCTCCATATGTTGCAGAACCTGATCGCACCGCACTCCACTCCAGTACCGTTTGTTGCCGTGCACCGTTGCCGCAATCCCCTTGGGCAGCAACCGCAACGCCTCCTGAGCCCAGAGAATGTAATTTCCAACCGGAATCGCGCCGCTCTGCCGCACCGCGCGGAAGAATCGCCGTTCCAGCGACGGCTCCGGAATGAGCGTCCCATCCACGTCGAAGAACGCCGCGATCCTTTGCGTCCCCGCGCCTTCTTCGTTCATGCCGCGTCTCCTCGCGTCACTCTCCCGGAGTTCGCTCCGGCGAGGCTCCCCGCAAAGAACTTCCAGCCCTCTAGCAGCACCGGCAGCCCGCGCACAATGCAGAACCCTCCTGTCAGCCACGCGAGCACATGGGCCCCCGCGCGGATTGCCGCGTGCGCGTCCACCGTCAACGGCCCCACCAGCAGCACCGGGCCCCGCGTCAATGCCAACTCCAATCCCAGATAGCAGAAGCACACGCACTTCAGCGCTGCATACACTCCGCGGCTCCATCGTGACCCCACCAGCGCGCGCCCCCACCATGTCTGCAGCATCGCGTTCGCGCCCCATCCCGAATGGCCCGCTTTCAACGCCAGCCCGCGCAGAAAATCCGTCACCGCACCGCGCGCAAAGAACAGCATCGGCAGCCACAATGACACCATCCCCACCACCGCAAAGTACGTGAAGTACATGTTCTCGATGACGCGGTCCCCCAGAATGTCAATCTGCGCGCCTACCGGCGTGGCCATTTTCCGTGTTCGCGCCAGGTGTCCGTCCAGCGCATCCAACGCGATCGACGTCACCGTCAGCACAACGGCCAGCAGGTTCATCCACGCGCCGTGGCCAAATAAACTGACCGCCGCAAATCCTACCAGCACGCGCAACAGCGTCACTTTGTTCGGCGTCCAAACCATGGGTACCTGCCCGATACGCTGCACGCCCATGCGCAAAGCAAGGGCCTTGCCATCCCCAGCGCAAATAACCCTTTCCTCACCAGTACTTTGCAGGCCAGACAAAATGCCCTTACCCGCTGCCCTGCCAGCCTTTCCCGCCACTTGTCTTTCTTTCCTTGCCCCTGTGCCTCTCCCGCGATTCTCCGCGTCTAATCCACTTGCGCGGGAAAAATTCTCGTCTACGCAGGTCTGAGAAACACGAATCCGTGTCCCCCCAACGTTTCTCCGGGGCACCACCCGCTGCGTGGTTTTGTGCGAGAATAGTTTGTTTGGTCGCGGGTATTTCCCGATCATTTGCGGGCGAACGCCGCTGGATATTTCGGCATGGTCAATGCGGCAGGTTGTGAGGGCTTCTACGAAATGACCGATGTTTCTTTAGCCGGCGCTTTTCTCGCGGGATTGATCTCTTTTCTCTCCCCCTGCGTTCTCCCGCTCGTTCCCGGCTATATCTCCATGCTTTCCGGAATCGGCGTGGAACAACTCCGCCAGGGCGAGCAGCCCAAAGGCGGGCTTTTCTCTTCCGCGCTCTCCTTTGTCGTCGGCTTCTCCGTGGTGTTTATCGGGTTTGGGGCTTCCGCCAGCGCCGTGGGCGGTTTCCTGCAGCAGCACAAAAATCTGCTTACACCGATCGCCGGAGCGCTGATCCTGCTCTTTGGCCTCCAGCTTTTGGGCGTCCTCAACAAAATGAACGTTGGTGCCGGCATCGTGGTTGGAGCGATTCTCGTGGCCCTGGGCGTCGCGGCCCTTCTTCACGGCGGGCCGCTTTTCCTCGGCCTTGGCGCCGTGCATTTCTTCTCGCTGTCCATCATTGGCTTCTTTGGGCCTCTTCTGGCTCGCTGGCTGAATCAGGACGTGCACCTTCGTAACACCGATACGAAGCCCGGCATACTCAGCGGCTTCCTTCTTGGCTTCGCTTTTGCCTTTGGCTGGACGCCCTGCATCGGCCCGATCCTTTCCGCGGTGCTCGTACTCGCCGCGGCCAGCAACACCGTCGCCCGCGGCGTGCTCCTCCTGGCCGTCTATTCCGCGGGACTCGCCGTGCCCTTTTTGCTCACCGCGCTCGGCTTGGGCACTTTCATGCGTTTCTACAAGAATTTCCGCAAGTATCTTCACGCTGTCGAGGTGTTCAGCGGAGCATTGCTGCTGTGCATCGGTTTCCTGATCTTTTTCAACAAGCTGACCTGGCTCTCGGGTAAACTCACATTCTTGAATCGCTTCTCGATGTAAGATTCTTGTAGGTGGATGGAATCGTTATGAAAAAGATTTTGATCATCGTCGGTACCGTCGCAGTCCTCATCCTCCTCACCTGGTATGCCGATAAGGCCACCCGCCTCAAGGGACAATCCGCTGCAATCCCCTCTTCCGACCTTGGCGGAAAACTCGAGCCCGACCTAAAGCTCAAGGACCTCGACGGCAAAGACGTTTCCCTCGCTGATTTCAAGGGCAAAGTCGTTTTTTTGAATTTCTGGGCCACCTGGTGCGATCCCTGCCTCGTGGAGATTCCCTGGCTCATTGATATGCAAGCCAAATACGCTTCGCGCGGATTCACCGTCGTTGGCGTGGCTATGGACGAGGAAGGCAAGAGCGTGGTCGCTCCGTTTATTGCCAAGGAGCGCTTCGACGTCAACGGTCAGCAGCTTCCCATGGGCTATCCCATTCTCCTCGGCACCGACGAAGCCGCGGACAAGTTTGGCGGCATCCTCGGCTATCCCACTAGCTTCCTGATTTCCCGCGATGGCAAGATCGTCACCAAGTTCCAGGGCCTCAAAAGCAGCGACGAACTGCTCAAAGCCATCGAAGCGCAGCTCTAGCCGAATCCACTATGCTTGCCGAACACGACTTCCAGAAAAAGGCCGACGCCCTCTTCGACGATTTGAAGAAGCGCCTGCTCAACCTTGGCGATGAGCACGATTTCGACGTGGAAGGCGAAAGCGGCAAGCTCGAGGTCATCTTCGAGGAGCCCGCACCGGCCAGATTCGTGATCTCTCCGAACACGCCCATCCGGGAAATCTGGGTCTCCGCGCTCTCCACCAGCTTCAAACTCGCCTGGTCCGAGTCCCGCAACGCCTTCATCCTCGAAAAGACCGGCGAAGATCTCTACGGCATCATGAGCCGCGTGATCTCACAACAACTGGGAACTCAGGTGACCGTGTGAAACATTTCCGTGCTGCTATCTTCGTTGCTCTTTTCCTTTTTGCGCTCGCGGCGATTTCGCAAACGCCCTCCGCCAGGGACGTTGTCGCTCCCACGGCCTTCGCTTCCTACGATCCCGTTGCGCGCGGCATGGCCTTCCAGGTCGCCGTCGTCCTCAAAATTCGCCCCGGCTATCACGTCAACGCACGCGAAGTCACCTTTGACTACCTGATCCCCACCGATTTGCGCGCGGACGTCCCCGCCGGCTTCAAGCAGGACAACGTGATTTATCCCAAGGGGACCCTGCAGACCTTCGTCTTCTCAAAGGACAAAAAGTTGAATGTGTACACGGACACGGTGATTCTGCGCTTGCCGCTCACCGTCCTTCCGGACGCGCCGCTCGGCCCCCAGCATCTCGCCATGAAGCTCCGCTATCAGGCCTGTAGCACCGAGATCTGCCTGCCGCCGGTAACCAAAGACGTCGAGCTGACGCTCAATGTCGTGGCCGCTCGCTCGTCCGCAAAAACGTCGAATCCCGGCCTCTTCCCACTCTCTCGCTGATTGCATCGCCGCCGCGTTTCCGAAAGAATGAAGAAACCATGGCCCCCTTTCTTCGTGCTAAACGCTTCTGGCTTTTTCTTGCGGCTATCGTTTCCACTCTGGTTGCCGCGCTCTTTCTCTTTGTCGTCACGCGCACGCGCAGCATTGAAGAACACCTCCGCGCCGTACTCGTGCAGGACCTTAGCCGCCGTTACGCTAGCCAGGTCGAACTTCGCACTCTGACCCTTCGTTTCTGGCCCCGCCTCAGCGTTACCGGCGAAGGCCTCACCGTCCACTTCCATAACCAGTTGGACGTGCCTCCCCTCATCTCCATCGAAACATTTTCTTCTCGCCCCGGCATTTTTGGCCTTCTCCGCGAACCTCACCATGTCTCCAGCGTCGTCTTGGACAATATGGTCATCACCATCTCGCACGGCAAACCTGGCCAGTCCGAAGCCGCTCCTCCCGCTAAATCTCCACAAGCCCCGCTGCTCCTGGTCTTCGATGACGTACTCTGCAAAAACACCGTACTGATCATCGTCTCGAAAAAAGCAGGCAAGGAACCTCTCGATTTCGAGATTCATAACCTGTTCCTGCGGGGAACCTCGATCGATAAACCCCTCACCTTTCGCGGTAATCTCACCAACGCAAAGCCCAAGGGAGAAATCGCCACGAGCGGCAGCTTCGGGCCCTGGGATACAGAAGAACCAGGCAACACCCCGGTCTCCGGCTCCTACACATTCACGGACGCAGATCTTGGCTCGCTACCCGGCATCGCGGGCATTCTCTCTTCCACTGGAAAGTACCTGGGCCAGCTCGACAAGATTGAAGTCCAAGGCGAAACCGATACACCGGCGTTCTCCATCGATCCTGTCGGACGCGGCGTACCGTTACGCACCACATTTTCCGCCACCGTCGATGGCACCGATGGCGCAACTTATCTTCATCCCGTGCGCGCCCTTCTCGGCCAATCGCTCTTCATCGCCAATGGCAATGTCGTTCGCGCTCCCGAAAAGCAGGGGCATCTCATCACCCTGAATGTCATCGCCCCGCAAGCCCGCCTGCAAGACGTCCTCGCCCTCGCTGTTAAATCGCAAAAGCCGTTCATGGTCGGCGCCATCAAGTTGCAGACCAAGCTCGTCCTCCCGCCCGGCAAAGAAAAAGCCCTCGACAAACTTCTCCTCGATGGCGATTTTGGCGTCGAGGATGCCCGCTTCAGCGATCCGGAGATCCGTTCCCAGCTTGCATCCCTCAGCCGTCACGGTCTCGGCGAACCCAACCAGGAAGACGCCGGGAGCGCTGCGACTGACCTGCAGGGCCACTATCACGTGGAAAATGGCGTCGCCACGTTCACTCATCTCCAGTTTGGTGTGGAAGGAGCCACCATCCAGATGGACGGCGCCTACGAACTGAATGGCGGTCAACTGAACTTCCGCGGTCAACTTCGTTTGAAGGCGGAACTCTCGCAAGCTGTAGGCGGGGTGAAATCGGCCTTCCTGAAGCCATTCGACGAGTTTTTCAAAAAACAGGGCGCCGGCGCTGTAATCCCCATCGCCATTACCGGAACGCGCGAAAACCCGGTCTTTAGCGTTTCCGTTTTTCACAAAACGATCAAAAAGCAGCCAGCGGAAAACTCGCCCGCGAACGAAAAGAAATAGCGCTTCGCAAACGGGCGTGGCAGCGCGGCTACTTGGCGAATCCGCTCACCGCCGCCCGCAACCTCCGCACCACCCGCTCTTGCCCCAGCACCACCATCGTGTCGAACAGCGGCGGCGCCACCGCTTGCCCCACGATTGCCACGCGCGTCGCATTGATCAGCAATCCCGCCTTCACTCCGGCCTCTTCCGCCACCTTCCGTGAAGCTTGATCGCACGCGTCATGATTCCACTCCGTCAATCCCGCCAGCGCTTCCGCCAGCGTTGCCAGCAGGCTCGCCACCTTCTCGTCCTTCCAGAATTTTGCTTTCGCCGCTGGATCGATCGTGAATTCGTCGCTGAAAAACGCGCGAGACCAACTCCCGAAATCCGGCAGCAACCGTACCCGCGGCCGCAACAAGTCCACCGTTCTCGAAAACCATGCGTGGCCCGCACCAGTTGCCCATTCTTCCTTCCACAACCCATCTTGTTTCAACTGTTCTTCCACTTGCGGCAACAGCTCCTCAATCGGCAGCTTCTGCAAATACTGCGTGTTGAACCATTCCAGCTTCGCCCGGTCAAACACTCCGTTCGTCCGGCTTACCCCTTCCAGCGAAAACTTCTCCACCAACTCCTTGGTCCTGAAATATTCCTCATCCCCGCCTGCCGACCAGCCTATCAGCGCCAGGAAATTCCGGAACGCTTCCGGTAAAAACCCTTCCCGCCGGTACATGTTCACGTCCGTGGCCCCGTGCCTCTTCGACAGCCGCGACTTGTCCGGCCCCAGGATCAGCGGCACGTGCGCGAACACCGGCGGCTCCGCTCCCAGCGCGCGGTACAGCAACACCTGCTTCGGCGTGTTGGAAATGTGGTCCGCGCCGCGAATCACGTGCGTGATTCGCATATCAATGTCGTCCGCCACCACGCTCATCTGGTACATCGCCTGCCCGAACTCTTCTCCCTCTTTCCCCGAGCGCAACAGCACAAAATCCTCGATCTCGTCGTTGGAAAATTCCCGTTCGCCGAACACCGCGTCATAAAACTTCGTCGTTCCCCCCGTCGGCACCTTGAAGCGCAGCGCCGGCTTCGTCTCCGGCGATGACGGCTTGCCGTCGCGGCACGTGCATCGCACCACCCTCCGCACTTTCGCGCCTTCCGCGCCTTCTTCCGCGTGGTCCCCGCCCACATATTTTTCCGGCGGGCAGTAGCACCGGAACGCGCTCCCGTTCGCCAGGCACTTCTTCGCCACCTCGCGGTACAACTCCGTTCGCTGCGACTGGTAGTACGGCCCTTCGTCCCAATCCACGCCCAGCCACTTCAGGCCGTCAATAATTCCAGTCACCAACTCCGGCTTGTTCCGCTCCGCGTCCGTATCCTCGATGCGCAGGATCATCGTGCCGCGCTCTTTGCGCGCAAACAGCCAGTTAAACAGCGCCGTCCGCGCTCCGCCCACGTGCAAATACCCCGTCGGCGAAGGCGCAAACCGCACCCGCACGCTTCCCTTTTGTGTTCCGCTTTCCTCTGTCATGGTAGGTTGCTTCTCGCTCTCTTCTCTGAAAATTTCAGTTTACCGGAACCTCGGGGGGCCGTCCAACACGTCACTTCAGAATCTGAACACTGCAAGGTTCGCAATTCGTCAAAAGCCCACCTCCCATTCCTAATTCTTCGTGTCCCACCCCCTACTACCTCTTTCGCAACCAGTACCCCCGTACCCTTCCTGCTCCTTTTCTCTCTGCCTCATAATCGCATGTGATTCATTTTGTGTGTGGTCGGGCTTCTTGGTGACGGCCAGCAGGGTGCTTTCTCGGGATGTAGTCCGTTCCTGGTGTCTCCCGGTGAATTCCGCTGATCCTTCGCTGATTCCGTTCGCCTTTGCTGCCCTCACACAACAGGTGGCGCCTCTAGGCCCGTCGATGGTTCAAAGCATCATTGCCCTCAGCTTCCTGATCGGAACTCTCCTCGTCGGAGTGTTCTTCGCCTACATCTACTCCCTCAAGCGTCAGCCCTATCTTCTTTATTGGACCGCTGCCTGGGTATTCTACGGTCTGCACTATCTCTGCCCGGGTCTCTCGCCCTGGATCGGCGAAAATCCGTTGCTGACCTCCCTCAATCACGCCCTCTTCGGATTTGCGGGTATCTGCTTCTTCCTCGGCACGCAGCTCTATACACGCAAGAAGCTGTGGGTCGTTCCTGCCATCGTCGCCGCGGTGATTCTCGCGGTCTGGTCCGCCGCCAACGCGCTGCAACTCCTGCCCTTTTCCTCCTACATCCCCTCCTCCCTCATCTACATTTACGTCGGCTTCCTCTTCTGGCAGGAAAGCCAGCATCATGAAACTCTGGCCGATCGACTCCTTAGTGTTTCCTTTGCCGCCTGGGGCCTCGTCTTTCTTGCCGTTCACATCCTGCACTTCGCTCCCGAAGTGGTCGGCCAGACGGCCCGTCCCATCTCCGCGGTTCCTACGGCCTTTGTCTCCATGCTCTTGATCATGTCCGTTTACGAGGAAGAGAAGCGCCGCGTCGAGCGCAACATGCTCGCCCTCTCCAACCTCAATCTCGCCACCTCCAGCTTCGTCGGCGGCGAAATTCAGCGCATGCTCGCCCAGGCCCTTGATCGTGTTCTCGGCGTTGTTCGCCTGCCCGCCGGCGCGCTTTTCCTTCATCACGGCGACCCCGCCGGGCCCACCTCCGTCGTTTCCGCCGGCATTCCCGACGAGTTCTGCCGTGTCGCTCAGGAGCAGGGGCTCGACGATTATCTTGTCGGCCTCGTCTCCCGCCTCGGCGGCTTGCTCGGTTTCCGCGATCTCCGCGACGACAATCTCACCGCCCTCGAAAAAGACGAGCCCATTCGCAATTTCCGCGAACTCGCTCTCAAGCATGGCCTGCGCAGCATCGTGGTCATCAGTCTGCAAGCCAAGGAACAAGCCTTCGGCCTCCTCCTCCTGGGCACCCCGGACAACCGCCGTTTTACCCCCGCCGAACTGCGCTTGCTCCTCGCCCTCGGCCACCAGATTGGCATGGCCGTCGAAAACAGTTACCTCGTCCAACAGACTTCTCGCCGTTCCGAGGAACTCCATGTTCTGAATGAAATCGGCCGCGTCCTCAGTTCCACCCTCAATCAAGAAGATCTCCTCCGCAGAATCTGGGAAGAGCTGCGCCGCCTCTTCGATGTGGAGAATCTCTATCTCGCAACTCCCGATGCCCCGCGCGACGCCATCCAGTTTGAATTGGAAATGATTGATGGCGTGCGTATGCCGAAACGCGCGCGCCCCGCCGGCAATTACCTCACCGAGTACATCCTGCGCACCCGCCAGCCCGTTCTCATTCGCGAAAACTATCTCACCGAAGTTCGCAAACTCGGCGTCGATGCTCTGCGCACCATGGGCTCCTTCTGCGGAGTTCCGCTGGTCGCCTATGATCACGCCATCGGCGCGTTGTGCATCTTCTCCGATCAGGATCGCGCCTTTGACGAAGGCCACCTTGAGCTTCTTCGCGTGCTCGCCAGCGAAGCCAGCATCGCCATTGAAAACGCCCGCCTCTTCCAGGGAGAGCGCACCAAGGCGCGCCATCTTAATCTCTTGAATCTCATCTCCCGCGACGCTATCGCCACGCTCAACCCCGATGAAGTGCTGGCCAAGATCGCCGAGCAGCTCGAAAACGGCCTCACCTACGACCATATCGGAATCGCGATTCTCGACTACACCACGCGCGAGCTCCAAATCCAGGCCGAGGGCGGCAAGCGTCGTGGCGCCCACGGACTTCGCCTTCCCCTCGACACCGGCCTCATCGGCCAGGTCGCGCGCACCGGCAAGGCCGCCACCTTCCGTTCCCTCCCCAGCTCACAGAATGGTCCCAAGCCTGTCCTCGCCAATTCCCTTACCGCCATGGCCCTGCCGATCTTTTACGCCGATTACCTGCACGGCGTCCTTTACGTCGAATCCCTTGACCGCATCGAATTCTCCGAGGAAGAATCGCTTCTCCTTAGCACCCTGGCCGACTTGATCTCCGGCGCGTTGCACAACGCCCTTACCTTCCAGAAAGCCCAGGAGCAGGCCATCACCGACGGCCTCACCGGCGTCAAAACCCATCGCTTTTTCATGGAAGCTCTCTCTTCCGAATGGAAGCGCTCCTCCCGCGCCGGGCGTTCCTTCGCTCTCGTCCTCATGGACTTGGACCGCTTCAAATTCGTCAACGATTTTTACGGCCACCTCGAAGGCGATCTGGTTCTCCAGCGTGTCGGACAAATCCTCGAAGGCAACTGCCGCCGCTCGGATGTCGTCGCCCGCTACGGCGGCGACGAATTCGTCATCCTCATGCCGGAAACCTCCATGGAGCAGGCCCGCCAGCTTGCCTCCAAGCTGCGCGGCTGGGTTTCCGCCGATCCACTTCTCCGCGAAAAGAACATCACCGCCAGCTTCGGCATCGCCTGCTATCCCCTGCACGGCTCCATGCCTCAGGAACTCATCCAGGTCGCCGACGCCTCCATGTATCTTTCCAAGCATCAGGGCGGCAACACCGTCTCCACCGCCGATCACGTTGACCCAAAGGAAGCGCGCCGCTGGAAGCGCGACGTCCTGGAAGCTTATCTCGGGGTCACCCTCAAGCGGCTCTTCGCCACCGGCCCCGAATCCTTCCACGAAATTCACCAGCGCCTTTGCCAGTTCACCGAGTCTCTCCCCGCTTCCGAAGCCTCGACCTCCTTCCCCGCGGACGGCCCCGCCTCTCTTCCCCAATCCATCCTCGATACGGTGACTTCCCTCGCCTACGCCATCGATGCCAAGGATCAGTACACCCAGGGCCATTCCCAAAAGGTTTCCGCCTACGCCGCTTTGCTCGCCGAATCTCTCAGCTTGTCCGAAGCCGAAGTCGAGGAGATCCGCCTGGCCGCCATCCTCCACGATGTCGGCAAAGTCGGCATCCCCGAACACGTCCTCAACAAGAACGGCCCGCTCAATCCCGAGGAATGGGACACCATGAAGACCCACGTGACCTTCGCCGCAAGGCTCCTCGAGCCTCTCCCGCAACTCGCGCGCATCAGCCTTATGGTTCTGCACCACCACGAGTTTTTCGATGGTTCCGGCTATCCCAACGGCCTCTCCGGTGAAGACATCCCCATTGGCGCGCGCATCATCACCATTGCCGACTCTTACGACACCATTACCAGCGATCGCAGCTACAAAAAAGGCCGCACCGCCGAAGAGGCCTTCACCGAACTCGAGCGCTGCGCCGGCACGCAATTCGATCCGCGCCTCATTGCCGCCTTCGTCCGCGCTATGCGCCTTCTTCCCAACCCCATCATCGAAGCCGCTTCTCTCCTCTCCCGCAATCCCTGACCCGCGGCAGCACACTCCTTCTCCCTCGTTACCTTCTACCCAGCCTTTCGCTGTCAAAATCGCCTTTCCACAGCCCTCGGTCGGACCTCACATGATTATGTGCGCTGCGTCACTGACCTGATGTTTAGCTTGGAACGATAGTGCCCCGTCCGTCCATCAACTATTGACGGTCCACACCAGGGGGTTCTCCTGTGAACAACCTATCTTCTCTGTCCACTTACGATGTCCTGCGTCAGCACGGCGTCGATCGCAGGGACTTTCTCCGCTTCTGTGTCACCACCGCCGCGGCCATGGGCCTCGAAGCCTCCATGGTGCCCACGGTCGTCGCCGCGATGGAGACGAAGCCCCGCATCCCCGTCATCTGGCTCCATGGCCTCGAATGCACCTGTTGCAGCGAGTCCTTTATCCGCTCATCCCACCCCATTGCCCAGGACATCATTCTCAACATGATCTCCCTCGACTACGACGACACCCTCCAGGCGGCCGCCGGCTTCCAAGTCGAAGCAATTCGCAAGAAACTCATTAAGGATCACCCCGGCGGCTATCTCCTTGCCGTCGAAGGCAATGCGCCCACCAAGGATGGGGGCGTCTATTGCACCGTCGGCGGCGACACCTTCTTGAATATCCTCAAGGAGACCGCCGAACACGCCAAAGCCATCATCGCGTGGGGCTCCTGCGCATCCAACGGCTGCGTCCAGGCCGCTCATCCCAATCCCACCGGGGCCATGCCCGTCCACAAGCTCATCACGGATAAGCCCATCATCAACGTGCCCGGCTGCCCGCCCATCGCCGAGGTCATGACCGGTGTCCTCACCTACATCCTCACGTTCGACGCCCTGCCCGAACTCGATCGCATCGGCCGTCCCAAAATGTTCTACGGCCAGCGCATTCACGATAAGTGCTACCGCCGCGCCTTCTTCGACGCCGGCCAGTTCGTCGAGTCCTGGGACGACGACGGCGCTCGCAGGGGCTGGTGCCTCTACAAAATGGGCTGCCGCGGTCCAACAACCTACAATTCCTGCTCCACATTCAAATGGAACAACGGCGTTTCCTTCCCTATAGGCTCTGGCCATGGCTGCATCGGCTGCAGCGAATCCGGCTTCTGGGACAACGGCCCCTTCTACCAGCGGCTTTCCAACGTCGTGGTTCCCGGCATTGATGCCACTCCCAATACGATCGGCGAAGTCCTCGGTGCCGCCGCCGTCATCGGTGTTGGCGCCCACCTCATCTCAACCGTCGTCCGCCACAGCGCCCGCAAGGTTCATGTGGACGACACTCCGCCCTCCGGCGACAAGGGCGAATAAAGGTGCTCTATGACTGCACGCGTCGTTGTTGATCCCGTTACTCGCATTGAAGGGCATCTCCGCATCGAGGCCATGCTCAATGACTCCGGCCACGTCGGCGACGCCATGTCTTCCGGCACCATGTGGCGCGGCCTGGAGGTCATCCTCCAGGGCCGCGACCCGCGGGACGCCTGGGCCTTCTGCGAACGCATCTGCGGCGTCTGCACCACCGTTCACGCGATTGCCTCCGTGCGTTGCGTCGAAAATGCCCTCGGCATCACCGTCCCCCAAAATGCCGAAATCATTCGCAACATCATGTTCCTCACCCAGATGGTGCAGGATCACGTCATCCACTTCTATCACCTGCACGCTCTCGATTGGGTGGACATCGTCTCCGCGCTGAAGGCCGATCCCGTGGCCACCGCCGCGCTCGCACAAAAGGTTTCGCCCAGCGCGGAAAAGGCCAGCCCCGGCTATTTCCGTGATGTCGCTACCACCCTCAAAAAGTATGTGGACTCCGGCCAGCTCGGCCTTTTCGACAACGCCTACTGGGGCCATCCCGCCTACAAGCTTCCTCCCGAAGCCAACCTGATGGCGGTTGCCCACTACCTCGAAGCCCTCAAGTGGCAAAAGGAAGTCATCAAAATCCACACCATTTTCGGCGGCAAGAATCCCCACCCGAACTATCTCGTCGGTGGCATGGCTTCCGCCATCAACCTGCAAGGCGACAGCGCGATCAACATCGAACGCCTCAACATGGTCAAGGACCTCATCACGCAGGCCAAGCAGATCGTGGACACGCTCTACATTCCCGACCTGCTCGCCGTCGCTTCCTTCTACCCCGAATGGACGAAGATCGGCGGCGGCCTGGGCAATTACCTTGCCTACGGCGACATCCCGCAGCACGGCATCAGCGATGTCTCCAGCTTCAAGTTCCCCCGCGGCGCCATTCTCAACAAGAATCTCGCGGAGGTTCTTCCCGTTGATCCGGCCGACGCCGGCCAAGTCCAGGAAGAGATCACGCACTCCTGGTACGAGTATTCCGGCGGCAAGACGGCTCTTCATCCCTGGGAAGGCGAAACTTCTCCCAAGTACACGGGTCCGAAGCCGCCCTACACCCAGCTTGACGAAAACGCCAAGTATTCCTGGCTGAAGACGCCGCGCTGGAAGGGCAACTCCATGGAAGTGGGCCCGCTCGCCCGCGTCCTCGTCGGTTTCGCCAGCGGCCGCAGCGATTTCAAGGAAGTGGTCACCGCCGCTCTCGGCGCTCTGAAGATTCCCGCTGCCGCGCTCTTCTCCACGCTGGGCCGCACCGCTGCCCGCGGCCTTGAAACGCAACTCGCCGTGCAGTGGCTCAAGGACGAGTTCGACAACCTCATCGCCAATCTCAAGGCTGGCGATTCCACCACCGCGGACACCTCCAAGTGGGAACCTTCCACCTGGCCCGCCGAAGCCAAGGGTTACGGGTTCACGGAAGCTCCCCGCGGCGCGCTCTGCCACTGGATCCACATCAAGGACACCAAAATCGCCAATTACCAGATCGTGGTTCCTTCAACCTGGAACGCTTCGCCCAAGGATGCCAAGGGCCAGCATGGCGCGTACGAATCCGCTCTCCTTGGCACACCTATGGCCGACCCCAAGCGTCCCCTAGAAATCTTGCGCACCATTCACTCCTTCGATCCTTGCCTGGCCTGTGCTTCTCACGTCATCGGCAAGGATGGCCGCAAGCTTTCCGAATTCCTGATTCGCGTCTAGTGCCGTTCCAACTATTTGGGCCAAATGACGGCCCATGCATCTGGCGCGAACATGGAGAGAGTATTCTCGAAGGGAATTGCTGGAACAAGTTGGAACGGCACTAGGAGGCAGCTATGGCAAAGGTCATTCAGCCGTTCGATCCGAAAGATGTCGTCGCCCATCCGGAGTCCTATTTCCGCCGCGCCTACGTCTGGCAATTGCCCGTTCGCCTCACGCACTGGGTCAACGCCCTTTGCGTCACCGTGCTTTTCCTGACGGGCCTCTACATCGCTTCGCCCATCCTCGCTCCCAGCGGTGAGCCCGCAAATCACTTCGTCATGGGGCGAATCCGTGAGATCCACTTCATCGCCGGCATCACCTTCGTTATCAGCTTCCTTGTGCGCATCTACTGGTTTTGGGCCGGCAACAATTACGCCCGCTCCGGTTTCCCATTTGTGTGGCGCGCCAGTTGGTGGCGCGATCTGTTCCAGCAGGCCACCGACTATCTGAGGCTCGAACGCGGCCACGTCCATCTTGGCCACAACGCCCTCGGCGGCTCTGCTTACACTTTCTTCGTCATCTTCCTCGGTTGGGTGCAGATCTTCACCGGCCTCGCTCTTTATTCGGAGACGAATCCCGCCGGCACCCTGAACAAGCTTTTTGGCTGGGTCATTCCTTTGCTCGGCAATTCCTACAAGACCCACATGATTCATCACCTGGTGGCGTGGGCCTTCCCCATCTTCGCTCTCTTGCACATCTACATCGTCACTTACGACTCCACGCAATACGGCAATGGCCTGATCACTTCGATCATTACAGGCTACAAGTTCTATCGTCAGGGAGACATCCGCAATGATGAATGGCTATCTTGATTTCCTGCGCGAGCCCGCGCCCATTCTTGTCCTCGGCCTTGGCAACACCCTTCTCAGCGATGATGGTGTCGGCCCCGCGCTTCTCGATCAACTCTCCAGCTCCGCCCAGCGCTGGGAAGGCCAGGTCGAATTCGTGGATGGCGGCACGCAAGGCCTCGCGCTCCTCGGGCGCCTCAGCGGCCGCAAAGCCCTCATCATTGTAGATGCGTTGAAGACCGGCGCGCCTCCAGGCACCGTCCATCGCATGACCCTCGGCGAAGTCCGCAGCGCCAGTCCGGGCCGCGCTGGTTCCGCGCACGAAGGCAACGCCGGTGAACTGCTCGCCGCAGCGCAACTCCTCGACGAACTTCCCGCTCGCCTGTTCGTTGTCGGCGTCGAACCCAAGAAAATCGCCACCGGCCACGGCCTTTCCGCCCCCGTCAAGCGCGCTCTTCCTGAAGCCTCCAAAGAGGTCAATCAACTCCTCACGCAACTCTGCTGACCCTAGCCGCCTCCTTGTCATACCGCCTGCCCTGAGCGCCGTAGGTGCCACGTACGCCCGTACATCCGCATACGTGCCCCCTCGACACATCCGCCAAAATCCTTGAAGTGCTATGCTCTTCGTGTCTGCCATGTCCACCCACTCCGATACCCGCCAGCCGGAATTCCACTTCGATTGCGTGTTTCACTACGTCTCCCACATGGACCTGGCGATCCGCTTCTATCGCGACGTTCTTGGGTTCAAGCTCATTTCGCGCGACGTCGTGGCCCGCTTCGATATTGACGGCGTCCTGTTTGAACTCGTGCCAACTCCCGTCAAGGGCAGCCCGCTAGCTTCAGGCAACGGGCGTCTCTGCTTGCGCGTGGAAAATGTCGAGTCGGCGCTGAACGATTTGCGGGCCAAGGGCGTGCGCACGGGCCCGGCCGTGGACAAAGGGACTGGCGTGCTCGGCTCGTTTGAGGATCCCGAGGGGAACGAAATCTGTCTTTGGCAATATCATCCGAAGGTGTAGGGGAACGATATCACCGGCTTGGCCTGACTCGTGCTGCGAGGGAAGCCAAACGCCCCTTCTTCCCGAGTCCTCCTTGAACGTGAACCCGAGGCGGCGGGGCAGCTTGAAGTGGATACCCCTAGCTATGGCTGCCGAGTTGTGGCAATCTCTTGGCATGGGAAACAAAGACAGAGGAAAGCGCGAAGCGAAAAAGCCCAAGAAGCAGACTCCCAAGTCCGCCCCTGCAAGGCGTGACTCGAGCCTGATTGCGGAGCAGATCGCGCCAAAACCGACCAGCTAGGTTGCCGCCTTTCGGAACTGGCTGCCCACTCCTGGCGGCTCGTGTGCCAGGGTGTAACTTACACCCTGCGAAAGCACACCCGGCAACTACATCGGCAGACTCGGTACAGTGAACTGTCGGCTGTGAACTCGCCGCGAGCTTCTTCCGGCGAAGTGAAGGCCGGGCCGCGGCGGGCGCGGGCACGCCGCCCATGGCGCTTGTTTCCAGCAAAGTTCCTCGCATACAATCATGTTCTTTGCACTACGTAAGGAGTCATCAAGGAGCCTCATGTCTCGTCTTGCCGCAAAAATCACGGGTGTAGCCGGCTACGTGCCGCCCCGCTTGCTGACCAACGCCGACCTGGAAAAAATGGTGGACACCACGAACGACTGGATCATGGAACGCGTGGGTATACGCGAACGCCATCTGGCGGATAAAGGAGTGGCCGCGAGCGACCTGGCGGTGGAAGCGGTGAAGCGGCTCGTTGCGGCGCATCCCTTCGATTTGCAGACGGTGGATCTGATCGTGGTGGGCACGGTCACGCCGGACATGATGTATCCCTCCACGGCGTGCCTGGTGCAGCACAAGCTCGGAATTGCGAATACATGGGGCTTCGATGTTTCCGCGGGATGTTCCGGCTTCCTGTTCGCGCTGAACGCGGGCGTGAAGTTCGTGGAATCCGGGCAATACAAGAAAGTCCTGGTGATCGGCTCGGACGTGAATTCGTCCATGACCGATTACACGGACCGTGCGGTGTGCATTATTTTCGGCGATGGCGCGGGCGCCGTGCTGCTGGAACCCGCGACTGAAGGCGAAGACGGCATCATCGATGAAGTCTCCCAGATCGAGGGCGCGGGCGGACAATTCCTCTACATGCCGGGTGGGGGCAGTTTGAACCCCGCGTCGCACGCGACGGTGGATCAGAAAATGCACTACATCCATCAGGATGGGAAGAACGTGTTTAAGTACGCGATCAAGAAAATGGCGGAGATGACGGAACGCGTTCTGGCGAAGAATGGTCTGACGGGCAAGGATGTGGACTGCTTCATCGCGCACCAGGCCAATCGTCGCATCATCACGGCCACCGCGGAACGCCTGGGGATGCCTCTGGACAAAGTGATTATCAACATCGAGCAGTATGGCAATACGACCGCCGGGACAATCCCTCTGGCCATGGAGACGGCGCTGGAAGAAAAGAGGCTGAAGAAGGGCGACATTGTGCTGCTGGCGGCCGTGGGCGCGGGATTCACTTCCGGGGCGACGCTTTTGCGCTGGGCGTATTAACGGGCGGCGGTGGGCTTATTGTGGCGGGAGATTGAGCTTCGG